>ENA-ORCW01000674-ORCW01000674.1-marine-metagenome-genome-assembly--contig:-NODE-674-length-14521-cov-3.403351_pt1 | contig 14521 bp, 12 predicted proteins | sample MGYA00237784_ERZ508517 | MGnify/ENA primary metagenome ERZ508517 (study PRJEB26187, sample SAMN06268979) | marine metagenome | isolation source: Tt ae E1 feedstock associated aerobic enrichment on... | reverse complement strand
CGTGAGCCCCCACCGGCATCGCACCACCACGACCACGCCGTGTACAACGTCACCATGAACCCGCCACTCCCGGACACGACACCGTTCTTCCCCGACTGGCCTCTCCCGCCGTATACGTACATCCCCGGCCACGGCCCGCACCCGATCCGCGATCCCGCCGGTCACTCCCACGGCATCGCCCCCGAGCCCGCCGTTCCCCTCACGCCGGACAACTGGCCGCACTCACGTCCCTACCTCCGCGGCTTCGATCTGTTCAACGCCGGCTGCTACTGGGAAGCCCACGAAATCTGGGAGTCCTGCTGGATCGCCTCTGGTCGCACCGGCACCACGGCAGACTTTCTCAAGGGACTCATCAAGCTCGCCGCCGCCGGCGTCAAGGTTCGCGAACAGAACACCACCGGCTCACATCGCCACGTCCGCAGAGCTCGCGAACTGTTCAACTCTGTGCGTTCCAGCTCAGTGCGTTCCAGCGGTCAGGAATCCGGCAGCAGCGACGAGGCGTTTCTCGGCGTTTCCTTCGCCCATCTCGACCTCGCCGCAATGGCGCTGGAGACCTGCACCGACGTCCCGGCCCCCTCCGATCCGCCGCGGCCCCTCCTGACCTTCGCCCTCCAGCCGGCCCGCCCCTGAAGGCACCACATCGCCCCCCGGATGATCCCCCCGATAACTGGGGTTGCCGCCGGCCGAAGATTTGCAACAATAATCTCGAACGTGCCGTGTACAACGCAGCACGGCAGGACTGAAGCCCGTGAGGGGGCCGGACAGGCGAGCCGGTCGAAGCGGGGTGGTTCAGACAGAAAGGAGGTGGTCAAGTGGAATATGACTGTAGTAGCCAGCGAGGTGGTACTGCTTAAAGACAGTCGGCGGGCTGTCTTTCCGGACAGCCACCTCCTCGTAGGGATCACCTTCTGATTCACTGCGAGTACTCGCCCGGTCTTCCGCCAGGAAGGCCGGGTTTATTTTTGCGCCCCGGACCTGCCTTTCGGACCTGCCAGACCTGGATGAACATCGTGTTTCGCTGTCACTGCCTGCGGCGGGCTGCCGCCTCCCTCACTCTCCTCTTCCTGACATCCACACTCTCCATGGCCAGCGACCCACCTGTCGTCATCGCCCATCGCGGCGCCTCCGGCTACCTTCCCGAGCATACGCTCGAAGCCAAGGCGATGGCGCACGCCATGGGAGCCGACTATCTCGAACAGGATGTCGTCCTCACCAAAGACGGCGTCCCCGTCGTCCTGCACGACATTCATCTCGACACCGTCACCGACGTCCGCGACCGCTTCCCCGACCGCCACCGCGACGACGGACGCTACTACGCCATCGACTTCACGCTCGAAGAAATCCGCACACTCAATGCATCAGAACGGTTCAGCCACAAGACGGGCAGGGCGGTCTACCCGAACCGGTTCCCGGCTCACTCCAGCCGCTTCGAAGTCCCCACCCTCGCCGAAGAACTCGAACTGATCCAGGGACTCAACCGCTCCACCGGCCGAACCGCCGGCATCTACCCCGAGATCAAACAGCCCGGCTGGCACCGCAGCGAGGGACAGGACATCTCGAGAATCGTTCTCGATGTCCTCCACAAGTACGGCTACCGCACCAAAGACGATCCCATCTTTCTGCAGTGCTTCGAGGAAGACGAACTCCGACGCATCCGCGAAGAACTCGGTGCCGAATTCCGACTCGTCCAGCTCGTCAGCGACCGCTCCACCGTCGGCAAAGCGGCAACCGCGACCCCGCCTGACCTGGACACGCTCAATCGCGAGCTGAAACGATTCGCCGAGTTCGCCGATGGCATCGGACCGGCACTCCCGGCAATCATTCCCGGCGTCGACGACTCCGGCGCCCCCCGCGTGACGCCACTCGTCGAGCGGGCCCACGCCCATGGCCTGGTCGTCCATCCCTGGACGTTCCGCAGTGACGCCATGCCGGCGTTCTGCGACGACATGGACACACTCCTCGGCTGGCACATTAACGCTGCGAAGATCGACGGACTGTTCACCGATTTCCCCGACCAGCCGGTCCGGTTCCTGAAGTCGCCCCGCAACGGGTCCGCACCCCGCAGCGAATAAGTGTCCGGCAGGACGTTGTCCGAAAAAACCGGCAGTCACACACTTCCCGGCGGTAGCGCATGCGATGCCGCCCGATTCGTGTAAAATACGGTCGTCTGACGGGGCCGCCGTTCCTTCATCGCAGCGCACGACGTCATGGCTGTCTACTTCCGAAAACGAAGCACGCTTCACCTGCCGGTGACGCTCAGCGTCAGCCTGATGGTGCTCAACGTCACCCTGATGGTCTGCTGGATCATCCTGCTCGCCCAGCGGGCCCGATGGACTGCCCTGACCGTCGGCGTCGTCGCCTTCACCCTTATCCTGCTCGGACTGTCCCTCTGGCTGGCACTCACGATCAAGGAGGTCCGGCTGAATCAGCGGCAGGCCAACTTCGTCGACAGCGTCACCCACGAGCTCAAATCCCCCATTGCCGCCCTCCAGCTCTACCTCGAAACGCTCCGCATGCGCTCGCTCGACGAGGAGAAGCGGCAGGAGTTCCACGCCATCATGGCCGCCGAACTCAGCCGGCTCGACCAGCTCATCAGCCACCTGCTCGAGGTCGGCCGGCTGGATGCGATCGGCATGCAGGACGAAGCCGAGGACGTCCGCGTCGACGAACTGATCCGGCAATCTGTCGCCAGCGCCTGCCTGCACCACAAGCTCACACCCGACGAAGTCGTCTCCCTCGACCTGCATCCCATGGTCATGCACACCCGCCGCGTCGTCCTCGAGATGATCTTCTCCAACCTCATCGACAACGCGATCAAGTACGGCGCCGATGCCCCCGAAGTCCGTATCGAACTCGCCCCCTACGGCTCCTCCCGCTCCCGCGCACGCATCTGGAACAACGGCGAAGGTGTCCCCTTTGCCGACCGCAAGAAAATCTTCCAGATCTTCTACCGCGGCGGCAGCGAGCTGACGCGCAAGCGGACCGGCACCGGACTGGGCCTGTACATCGTCTACACCCTCGTACGTAAACTCAAAGGACGGGTGAGCGTCGTCGATCGCCCCGACGGTGCCCCCGGTTGCATTTTCGACGTCGAATTGCCGGGATGCACTCGCGTCGACGCCGGGGAGGACACCCCGACCGGCGACACGCAAACCGGCCGCAAAATGGAGGAAGTGCGGGCGTGACCCAGCGGATTCTCATCGTCGAAGACGAAGACTCCATTGCCAACGGCCTGAAGTTCAACTTCGAACAGGAAGGCTACGACGCCGTCGTTCGCAGGGATGGACCGGCAACGCTCGCCTACCTCGACGAGCACTCCGGCGACATCGACCTGGTCATCCTCGACCTGATGCTCCCGGGAATGAGCGGCTACGAAATCTGCCGCGCCATCCGCGACCGCGATACCGAACTCCCCATCATCGTCCTCAGCGCACGCACGCTCAGCGAAGACAAGGCCCACGCCTTCGACTGCGGCACCGATCAGTACGTCACCAAGCCCTTCGCCCTCCCCGAACTGCTCAGCCGCGTCCGCAACCTCCTCAGCCGGGCCAGCCGACACGGAAACGGACAGCCCGCCCCCAGCCGCCCCGCGCTCGAAGAGTTCAACTTCGGCGACGTCCACGTCGATTTCCGGTCGTTCGAGGTCCGCCGGGGCGACGAACTCCATCGCCTCACAACCATGGAGATGCAGCTGCTGCGATACTTCATCGAAAACGAAGGAGCCGTCCTCTCCCGCACCCAGATCCTCCGCGATGTCTGGTCCCAGAATGCCGATGTCACCACGCGGACGATCGACAATTTCGTGATGCGACTGCGCAAGTACATCGAATCCGACCCCGCCAACCCCGCTTTTCTCCTCTCCGTCCGGGGCACCGGATACCGGTTCACAACCGCACAGAAAGACACAAACAACTGACACACCAACACTTACAACCGTGACACAACTTTGACAAAACTTTGAAACCCGGCTGACGGATTGATCCCGACACTTCTGCTAGAGTCCTCCCGCACGCAGGCGTGATGTGAACGACTCCAGCGCCTCGCTGCTCCCGAACGTCGGGGACAGCTGTGCAGAAGCAGAAACCCTCTCAGGGATCGATCATCAATGACAGCAGAACTCCTCGATACTCCAACCGCCGGTTCGGTCACCATTGAACCAGCCCCAGCCCCCGAAACCACGCAGATCGACGCCCACGACGACGATCTCGCCAACGTCGACCGGGCCGCCATCCTCGCCGACTTCTCTCCCGAGAAGCTCCGCTGGAACAACATCGACTGGGTCGTCGTCGCCTGGATCGGCGGCATGCACCTGGGCTGCCTGGCGGCACCGTTCTTCTTTACCTGGCAGGCGGTCGCCGTCGCCCTCGTCCTGCACTGGCTGACATGCAGCATCGGCATCTGCCTCGGATACCACCGCGGACTCTCGCACCGCTCGCTGAAGCTCGTCGCACCGGCCCGGTTCTTCACCACGCTGTGCGGCGTCCTCTCCGGTGAAGGTTCGCCCCTCACCTGGGCCGCCACGCACCGTGTCCACCATGCCCGTTCCGACCGGGAAGGCGATCCGCATTCTCCGTTCGACGGCACCTGGTGGTCGCACGTCCTCTGGACCTTCGTCAAACGCGACAAACAGGTCACCCAGGCCCTCCACGACACCTACGTCCCCGATCTGAAGCAGGACCGGATCCTCGCCTTCTTCGAAAAGACCTACGGCCTGTGGCTGATTGGGTCCGGCGTCGCCCTGTACGCCCTCGGTGGATGGCCGTTCGTCCTCTGGGGACTCTGTGTCCGCATGACGCTCGCCTACCACAGCACCTGGTTCGTCAACTCCGCCACGCACCTGTGGGGCTATCGCAACTACGAAACCCGCGACGCCTCCCGCAACCTGTGGTGGGTCGCCATCCTCAGCTACGGCGAAGGCTGGCACAACAACCACCACGCGCACCCGCGTCTGGCCCGTGCCGGCCACAAATGGTGGGAAATCGACCCGACCTGGTACGCGATCCAATTCCTCCGCGTGTTCGGTCTGGCCTACAACGTCGACGACCGCGTCCCCTCCTCGCCGACCGAAAAGACGTAAGACACCGTCCAGCCCCCGGCCGGACGACACCGTCGACCCGACGACTGATGATGATCCCCTGAGTTTCCCGACCGGAGCGAGCCCACCAGCCCGCTCCGGTCGTTTCTTTGCGCTTCACCCCTCAAGACGCACAGCACAAGACTCTCCCCCCCACCCCCGGAGTCTTGCATCACCCCGCCGCACCTTCTCTACTATTTCAGGGGGAGTCGCCTCGATTCCCTCCCGACGTCCCACTGACCGTTGCCCGCCCGTCGCCGCCTTCCACGAGGAGAGCATGGCCGAAGATCTCGTTTTCATGATGGGCAAGTTCGAAGCCCGCATTCCCGGCGACCGACTGTACTCGGACAATCACCTTTGGCTGCAGTCCTGCGACAACGCCTACCGCGTCGGCCTGACCGCCTGGTCGGTCCGACTCCTGCAGGACGTCTACTTCCTCGACTGGGACGTTGACCCGGACACCTCCGTCCGCCACAAACAGGAAATCGGACAGATCGAGAGCTCCAAGGCGGTCTCGGCACTGTACGCACCCGCCGATGGACGACTCGTCGCCTTCAACGAACAATTGCTCGACGACCCGTCCGCCATCAACACCGACGGCTACGGGAACGGATGGCTCTACCTGCTCGAAACCCAGGCCCCACTCCTCTCCCCCGCGGAGTACGTCGAACACCTTGAAGCCAACTGGGAAAAGACCCAGCGGCTCATCAAAGGACAGCTCAACTGATATGGCTGCCAAAAAGCTGACCGTCGTCATTTCGCAGGCACAGGGAAAGAATCCCCAGAAGCGGCACCTGGAGGAGGAACTGGCCGCACGCCTCATCATGGAGCCCGGGATCGACGTCTGCATCGTCCCGCACCTCAACGACATGCCGGTCGATCACTCGGGACTCCTCCTCCTCAAGTCGGTCTCCGGCCCCATCGTCGTCCTCTCCTGGCTCTACCCGCGGGCCGCCCGCTGGATCCTCGACCGCCAGGGCGTCAAAGGACACGAAGGCGTCACACTGCTCACCTCCGAGGACGAAGACGACGAAGAACTGCAGGATGACGAATCCGGCAAAGGCATCGGTGCCGGCGACGTCCCCAATCGTCGCCTCTACTGCATCGACCTCCGTGTCGAATCCACCGCCGAACCCTACCTCGAAGAACTCCGCCGCATCGCCCGAGAAAACACCCAGGAAACCGTCGAACTCCTCTCATGGATCGGCGGCAATCCCTCCGGCGGACAGCTGCAGCAGTTCCTCACGCCTGCTCCCGAAGCCCCCGCCCCTACGAACGGCTCCGCACCTCCAGCAGCATCTCCTGAGACGAACGGCAACGGCAGCACGCCCCAGCCGGTCAACCTCGCCGCCGACGAAACACCCGTCAAACGCCGCTGGTATCCCGTCATCGACTACAGCCGCTGCACCAACTGCATGGAGTGCATCGACTTCTGCCTGTTCGGCGTGTACGGCGTCGACACGATGGACCGCATCCTCGTCGAGGCCCAGGACAACTGCAAAAAGGGCTGCCCCGCCTGCAGCCGCGTCTGCCCCGAGAACGCCATCATCTTCCCGCAGCACAAGTCGCCCGCCATCGCGGGGGCCGACGGCGAAGTCGCCGGCCTGAAGATCGACCTCTCCAAACTCTTTGGCGGCGGTGACCAGGACTCCCTCGAAACCGCCATCGCCGAACGGGACGCCGAACTCGTCAAGGACGGCCGTGACGCGGTCGGCATGTCCGTCGGCGTCCCCAAACGTCAGGCAGACAAGGAGCCCCGGAAACGGGATGAACTGGACGACCTGATGGACGGCCTGGACGACATGGATTTCTGAACGCACCACCAGCGTCCCCCGGCTCCGCGAGCCGTGCGCATCCCTGCAGGGCCGGCTATTGCCGGCAGTTGGGTGCCACTGCTGGCTTGCCCAGCAGTGCTGGCAACAATCGTCGCACATCACGGAGTGCCACGGCTCTGTGAGCCGTGCGCATCCCCGAAAACCACCGACGTATCCATCCGAACCGACTCCGCAGACCAGCAGCCCCAGGCGAGCCGGCAGCGTGAGCTGCCGGGTAAAACCGTCTCAAACAATCCTGAAGCGTCGACCTGCCCCCCCGGTGTGCCCCGGCCTCCGCCCGTGCACTCCCCGGAACGGACGTCGAGGCCCCTCCTCTCCTTTCAACTTTCTCCTCTCTACTTTCTCACCTCCTCACCCCTCACCTGCCGACGAAATCCCCCCGGCGTCATCCCCGTCACCCGCTTGAACACCACATGCATGTACTCCGGATGCTCGAACCCGCACAGCGGAGCGATCTGCTCCGCCGGCAACTCGGTCGTCGCCAGCAGCTCTCGCACCTTCTTGATCTGAACGTTCCGAATCTCCTGCTGCGGCGTCCGGCCCAGATACTTCCGCAACTGACGCTCCAGCGTGCTCCGCGATATACCCACCGCCCGCGTCACTTCCTCCACCCGCAGTCCCCGACACGCATGCTGACGAATGTAATGCAGCGCCGCCGCAATCTCCGCATCATCAATCGCCACCACGTCCGTCGACTGACGCGTCGCCACCCCCAGCGGCGCGACGAGTTGCGGCTCCACCGTCGACGCACCGCCATCCATCAACCGCGACAGCAGCTCCGCCGCCTGATACCCCACCGCCTCCGCGTTCGGAATGACACTCGACAGCGGCGGTGCACTCACCCGGCAGAGCAGTTCGTCGTTGTCGACTCCCACGACGGCTACCTCCTCCGGCACCGCCAGCCCCTTCTGCGAACACGCTTCCAGCACGTGCAGCCCCCGGATGTCGTTGCACGCCATGATCCCCACCGGCCGTGGGAACGAACCGATCCAGGTCGACAGCCGTTTCTGCTCCTCATCCCACGCCCGCGCCCCCGGACCATGCCAGTGGGATTCGTACACATCACAGGTCCGACCGGCCTGACGGACCGCTTCGACAAATGCCTCCTGCCGACGCTCCGACCAGGCTTCCCCCCGGAACCCGCAGAAGCCGAACCGCTCGAATCCCCGCTCCAGCAGATGCTCCGCGCCCATCCGCCCGATCGCCGCGTCGTCCGAACGGATCTGCGGCAGCAACGGATCCTGTCGTCGGTCCGTCAGTTCGACGAGCGGCACCCCGGTCGCCGTCACCGCCTCGACGAGTGCCGGCGTGGTGGCCCGGGAGATGATCCCGTCCCCCTTCCACGTCGCCAGCCAGGAAGGCGGCTTCTTCATCAGATCCCGCTGTTCCAGAAACACCGACCACTCGTCATGCATCCGCATGAAGCGGACGATCCCCGCCAGAACCCGCCGACCGTACCCGGTCGACGTCTCCACAATCAGGGCCACGTGACGCTTCATACTGCACTGTCCGACAAATCACTCCATGAGGCCGACCGGTCCGCGCAGCCGCACACATCGGACGAACGATACGTCCCCTCTGTCCGCTATACCCGGGACCTGTCGTCGAAGAGACCGGCAATTCTTGTCGCACAGCTATGGTCAAGTCGAGGCACAGGGTGATAGTTGCCTCTGGAGGCATCCGGGCTCGCTCTCCACGTTCCCTTCTCTTCATATCCGGCGGGCTCTCCGGTAATCCGTTCAGGAACCATTCGATGCCTCAGGTCCTTGTCGTCGACGACTCAAAATCTGCCCGCATGGATGCCGTGCGCGCGCTCTCCGCGGTCGGCATCTCCACCATCGAGATCGAAGACCCTGCGCACGCCATCAGCGCCGCCCGCCACCATCAGCCCGACCTCATCCTTCTTGACGTCATGATGCCCGGAATCAACGGGCTCGGCGTGCTTCGACAGCTCCGCAGTGACCCGCGCACCGCCGAAATTCCCGTCATCGTCGTCAGTGCTCTGGCCAACATCGGCCTCGTGGACGACCTCGCTCGCGAAGGAGCTGTCAGCTGTGTGCCGAAACCATTCGGTCACGAGGAACTCCGGCAATGCGTCGCCGAGACCCTCCGCAACGACCCGCGTGCCGCCGGGGAAGATGCCCCAACCGGACCCGGACACGTGACCGCGTTCCTCGGAGTCAAGGGAGGAGTCGGAACCACCACCGTCGCGCTCAATGTCGCGGCGACCTGGGCCAGTCAGGGAGCCAGCGTCGCCCTCGCCGAACTCCGTGCCACGGTCGGCACGATGGCGGCCCGACTGAATCAATGTGCAGACTGGAGCCTCGAAACGTTCCTGCTGCAGGACGATCTCAACGAGCAGGATCTCGTTCAGCGACTGCTCTACTCGGAAGAGACCGGCCTCGAACTGCTTTGCGGACCGAACCGCCCGATTCCCCCCACTGCCCTGGATCCCGACCGGATCAGCTCGCTGATCGAGATGCTTGCCGCCCGTTCCCAGCACGTCGTCCTCGATCTGCCTGCGGACAACTCGAAAGCAACTGCGGCCGCCCTCGCCCTCAGCCACTCCGTCGTCCTCGTGCTCGAGCACGAACTGACCAGCGTCGTGGCGGCCCGCGCCGTTCGCGACCTGCTCGCCGAATGCAAGATCTCCGTCCCGACCGGTCTGGTCATCGTGCAGCAGAACATCTTCCTGCCCCGACTCTCCCGGCACGTCGTCGAGGCGGAACTCGAACGTCCAGTGGTGGGAACCATCGCGCCGGCTGCCGAATCGCTCGACTCCGCCATTCGGGTCGGACTTCCACTCGTCCTGGCCGAGCCCGATCACCCGTCCACGACAGGGTACCGCGAGCTCGCGCGACAGCTCGATCCTCACCCCTCCCCGGAATCTGTGCGCACTCGAGGAATCTGCCGCACCGTCGAGTGACGCACTCTCACGACGATCCAGTCGAACTGCGGAACTCAGACAGCTCCCGATTCAGTGCTATCAGCAGTTCGTCCAGCGTTGCGTAGTGCGACTCCAGGGCATCGTCATGCGTCGTCGCGGCCAGCTCGACCGACAGAGCGGCCGCCTCGACCTCCGGTGCAGACAGAAGACAGACGGCCCCCTTGAGCGTGTGCGCCGCCTGGCGAATCGTCGGTCCGTCTCCCGACCGGATGCCGTCTCGGACCTGCAACATCAGACCGGGACTGTCCTGCTGAAACTGCTCAATCAGCTCGCACAGGAACTCGACATCGCCGTCAATCCGGTCCAGAGCCTCGCCGCGGCGAAACAGTTGCTCGACCCGTTGCAGTGGCTCCTCCGGCTGCAGTTGTCCGGACAGATCCGTGGGCGGGGTGTCTTCAGAGTGCGGGCGGGACGGGAGTGCAGAATCCACGGATCGGTGCTCCAGCTGATGCGAACGGCGTGAGGGACGGAGAAACCGTCTCCACATGTCTCGATGTCCGACCCGCGGACGCCGACCGGCATCCTCCCCGACATCCCTTCACGCTAGATCGCCGCAACCGCCGCAATCGTCGGTTTTCTCCGATTTCGTCCGGTCCGTCTGGCACCGGCTGTTCGAATATGACGGATCTGAGGAGGGGCGCCGTTCGTTCCCGGTCGCCGCGCCATCGACACTGCCAGGCAGAAAACGCATTGTCGCATCCCCTCAGGCGGGACACTGTCAAGCCCCCGGTCGGGGTTTCACCTCTCTCCATGGGGCGATGTCTCAGCAAGAATGCGTCGACGTCAACGTCCGGGCCGGCAGCGACGAATTCATTCCCCTGACAACATTGCCTGCATGGAAAACGCCATGATCGAGTCAATCCTGCTGACCGCTGCCCACATCCACACGTTCAACGGGGACAGCCAGCTCACCAACGCCACCGGGTTCTTCTTCGAACGTGACGGCCGACTGTTTCTTGTCACCAGCCGGCACGTCTTCATCGACGAACCGAACGACCACCGCCCCGACCGCATCGAGATCGAACTCCATACCGACCCCGACAACGTTGCCGAATCGACCCGATTCTCCATCCCGCTCTACGAGGAGAAGACCGCCGCGTGGCGACAGGGGATCGATTCAGCCGGCGAGATCGACGTCGCCGCCATCGAAATCGACCGGGAGAAACTTCCGGAAGAAACCCTCATGCATGCCTTCACTCCGGAGCATCTCCAGGATCCCGGCGGGCAGGTCGAAGTCGGCACCTCCATCCTCGTCGTCGGCTTCCCCCTCGGATTTCACGACACACTGCACCACATGCCGGTCGCACGCCACGCCGTCATCGCCTCCTCCTTCGGACTCCGCTTCAAGGGCGAAGGTTACTTCCTCACCGATGCCCGTACCCATCGCGGCAGCAGCGGCGCACCGATCGTCATGCGCGTCAATCGCCGGAACTCCCCGGACGAGGATCTGCCCTGGATGCTGCTCGGCGTCCACTCGGCACGCCTCGATGTTGGCACCCGCGACCTCAAGCTGGACGAGGCTCTCGGCCTCAACGTCGCCTGGTACGCCGACATCCTCATGACACTCACCGAAGACTGATCCCACGCCGCAACGTCCCCGGCGTTGACATCGGCAGGCCCCCCGGAACAAGGTGGAACGGAACCGACCCGCTCTGATGGCCAACCACACCATCGCAGCGGGGCCGGTCCCTGACCGACTCCATCCTGAGACCGGGGCTCCCGCCGTGACGAACCTGCTCAGACTCCTCTGTTGTGCCGGCGGCCTCCTGACGCTGACTCCCGTCACCACGCCCGCCGCTCCACCCGCCGACCTCGTCCTTCGCAGTGGACGCATCGTCACCGTTGACGACGACTTTCAGGTCGCCCCCGCGATCGCGGTCGATGACGGTCGCATCGTTGCCGTCGGCACCGACGAACAGATCCGCCAGTACATCGGTCCCGACACGGACGTCGTCGATCTCGATGGACGAATGGTCCTCCCCGGACTCATCGACTCGCACGTCCACGCCGGCAGTGCCAGCATGTACGAGGCCGATCACGACATCCCCGCCATGGAGTCGATCGACGATGTCCTCGCCTACATCCGCGAGCGCACGAAGGTCGTCCCCAAAGGCGAGTGGATCACCCTCTCGCAGGTCTTCATCACCCGGCTTCGCGAACAGCGCTACCCCACCCGCGCCGAACTCGACGCCGCCGCCCCCGATCACCCCGTCTCCTTCCGCACCGGACCCGATGCCGCCGTCAACTCCCTCGCCCTTCAGGAGAACGGCATCGACCGCGATTTTGCCGCCGCACATCCGGACAACGTCCAGGTCGACCCCTCCACCGGCGAACCGACCGGACTGCTCCGCCGCTCCGGAAGCGTCCTCAAGACACGTCCCAGCTCCGTTCGCCGCAAACTGACGCAGGCCGAACGCGATGATCGTCTCGCGAGCCTCCTGCAGGACTACAACCGCTGGGGAATCACAGCCGCCATCGATCGCAGCTGCAGCGATTCCGGACAGCAACAGTACGAACGCCTTCTCGCCGACGGACGCCTCACCGTCCGCATGCGGCTTTCCCGCGGCCTCAGTCCCAACGGCGACTTCGAAGCGATCGAGAAACGCCTCGACCGATACGCCGCCGATCCGCTCTTCACCGACCCCGACCCGCGACTGGGCATCATCGGTGTGAAGGTCTTCCTTGATGGCGGCATGCTCACCGGCAGCGCCTACTTCTCACGGCCCTGGGGCGTCAGCACGATCTATGGCATCGACGACGCGACCTACCGCGGCATGCGCTACATCGAGGACGAACGCCTCGCCCGGCTCGTCAGGGCCTGTGCGCAGAGAGGACTCGCCTTCACCGCGCACAGCGTGGGCGACGCTGCCGTCGCGGCCCTCATCGACGCCTACGCCCGCGTCAACGAAGAGATCCCCATCGAGCCGACCCGCTCGACTGTCACGCACTCCAACTTCATGAGCCCCACGTCCATCGCCCGGGCCGCGCAGCTCGGCGTCGGCGTCGACATCCAGCCTGCCTGGCTCTGGCTCGATACTCGAACGCTCGCCACACAGTTCGGCGACGACCGCATGCGCCAGTTCCAGCCCCTGTCGGACCTCTTCAGGGCGGGAGTCAAGGCCGGCGGAGGCAGCGATCACATGCAGCGGATCGGCTCTCTTCGCAGCGTCAATCCCTACAACCCCTTCCTCGGCATGTGGGTTACCGTGACGCGTCGGGCCCGCTGGTACGACGGCCGGCTGCACCGCATGCTCGTCGAGAAGAACGTCGCTACGGTCCTGATCAGTGGCGGAGAAACCGATGTCTGTGTGCTGGTAACCCTGCTGGGAGCGATCGATTTCGGCTATCGGGTGGTGCTGCCCCAGGATGCCTTGTTCGGGTCTGCCGACGAAACCCACGATGCCATTCTCAAAATCTACCGCAGCCGGTTCCAGCAGCAGTTGACGGTTTGCACAACCGAGGATGCCACCCGGTTCTGGGAGGACCTGGTGGCATGAGGTCGTCGGCTTTTGCCCTTTCCTCCCCAAAGAAACGAAGCGCAGACAACACGGTTGGCGGGTCGGATCATGACTGACACACCGACACGCGAAGTTGGACTTGCGGGCGCAAAGCCAAGGCAGGCACGGACCGGCCAACAGCCGGCTCGCTCTCCCAAGCCAAATAGCAAGCCGCGGATCCTGCCTGCAGGGCCGCCGATCTTCACCCGGTTCCAGGGCACGGGCCTACTAGGTCCCGAGGATATCGCATCCCTGTGCGAAAGTGGCTGGCGGCGCAGCACTGTCGCAGCCAGGCAATCGCTTTCCGTAGAAAGCAATTTCTGCGTCCTCGCCAGCGGTCTTGCGGCGCGCTACAGACAGACACAAACAGAGGAGAGCCACTCGGTATCGCTGATAATTCCGGGCGACATTTGCGACTACTCGCTCATCACCGGGACGAACACACATTCCCGATTGGCGCCTCTGACCGGAAGCAGCCTCCTGCACCTGCCTGCCGAGGACGCTGTGTCCCTGTTTGAGCAAGTGCCCAACGTACTTGCAGCCGTTCTTACGCAGTTGGCGACCGATCAGGCGGTCACCGAAGAACTGCTGTTTTCCCTTGCCCGGCGAACGGCACTGGAGCGGGCGGCACATCTGCTGTGTGAGCTGGAATTCCGGTTTCGTCGCATGGGCTTGTCCACGAATGGCAGATTTAGCCTGCCCATGACCCAGGCTGAAATCGGGAAGCATCTGGGTCTCACCTCGGTCCACGTCAATAGGACTTTGCAGGAGCTGCGCCGCCGGGAGCTGGTCAACACGCAAGGAACCAATATCGAATTGCCGGACCTGAGCGAACTGCAACGGCTGGCGGGGTTCGATCCCCGATACCTTACCGTCTCGAAGAACCGGGGCAATGGGGCGTCCGGCGAAGAGCGGCACCCACGGCCCGGGCCATTCGCCGACAGATAACGTCATGGGACTGCCGAGGTTCGTTGAGCGCTTGGGCCGAGGGCCAGACCTGCATGGGCAGGTTGTGTTCCGCTTGCCTAGGGGCCATCAGCGCCATTACCGCGTCGGCAGTGAGCCCGAGATCGAAGGGCTTGGACACGGCAGGCCAGCCTGCATAGCGAACAGGAAGTGCTTCGCGTCCGTCCTCAATTGCGAAAACGAATACTATACCCTTCTCGGC
>ENA-ORCW01000670-ORCW01000670.1-marine-metagenome-genome-assembly--contig:-NODE-670-length-14640-cov-3.533544_pt1 | contig 14640 bp, 14 predicted proteins | sample MGYA00237784_ERZ508517 | MGnify/ENA primary metagenome ERZ508517 (study PRJEB26187, sample SAMN06268979) | marine metagenome | isolation source: Tt ae E1 feedstock associated aerobic enrichment on... | reverse complement strand
ATCAGAACCGCCGCCAGAACCGTACCGCGAAGCGAACCGAGCCCGCCGATGATCACGACGATGAACGACAGAAGCAGCGGATCGTGGCCCATTAGGTAATGCGCCTGCTGGATCGGCACGATCAACACGGCGGCGACAGCGGCAAGCCCCGCTCCCAGCGCAAACACGCCGGCATAGACGCGCCCGACCGGTATGCCGAAAGCCTGCGCAGTCTCCCGGTCGAACTGGGTCGCCCGCATGACGAGTCCGATCTTGGTCCGCGTCAGCACGAACCAGGTCGCCAGCATCATGATGATGGAAAACCCGATCACGGCCAGCTTGTAGGCAGAATAGCCGAACCATGGCAGTTGCATGCGATAGTGGAACGGCGCCTCCACCGGTCGCGCCTCAGGACCGTAGAAGGTTAGCGCAAGCTGTTGAATGATGTAGAGCAGGCCTATGGTGGCGACAATGGTCGCCTCTGGCTCATACTTCAGTCGGCTCAGCACCAGCCGTTCGGCAACGAAGGCGATGGCGGCGACGACGAGCGGGCTCAGGACCAGTGCCACAAGAAACCCGATCGCGGGATGCCCGCCGAACAGGGATGCGAACCACCAGGCGAGCACCGCGCCAAGCATGTAGAATTCGCCATGGGCGACGTTCACCACCCGCATGACGCCGAACACCAGCGAGAGGCCGAGCGCCATCAGCGCGAGCACCGCCGCCGTCACCAATCCTTCAAGCGTGGCAAGGAGAAAATACGGACCGAAGGCCATTCACAAACGCACTTTCACGAAAGGAGCAAAAGAGATGCCGCCGACGGTTCCGACCCCTCCCAAGAGGAAGCCGCAACGTTGACGCGCTCTCTCCCGCGAATGGAGAGAGAGAGCGAGGTTGAAGGGCGAACAGCGCCCGTCCTGACACCTTAGAACGACATCGCCGTGTAGTCGGCCTCAGGCTCGTAAGTCCCGTCCTCAATGGAGGTACGGTGGACAACCTTGAGCTTTCCATCCGCCACCTGGCTGATGCTTTGTTCGCCGAAAACCTGGTGGATCTTGCCGTTGAACAGCTTCTTGCCCTGCGGATGGTCCGGACCGGCCGCCATCTCGCCCATGGCCTCGGTCGCCTCGATCACCGCGGCACGATCATCCGGCCCCTTGTAGTCGCACGCCTCCATGGATGCCTTGATGATGTTGAGCGTCTCCCAGCAGCCGAACATATGCGCTGCGGTGGACACGTCCTTGGCGTCGTTGACGCTGGCACCATTCTCGTCGATGCCCACGGCCTCACGATAGGCCGTCACATAGTCCGGCTGATCCTGCTGGGCATAGCGTGGCATACCTTCCCAGAAATGGCTTCCTTCAAGGAATTCCAGGCCCGGGCTCGCAATGTCGACCGCCTCGAGCGAGTCGATAAAGCCGAAAAGCTGAGGTCCGCCGGAACCGAAGAATTCACCCATCTCCTTGACGAAGGTCAGAACGGCCGGTCCCACCATCACATGGTAGATCACATCCGTGTCGCGCGGAATCTGTGGGAAATAACGGGTGAAAGAGGTCTCCGTCGGCGGGATCGGCACCTTGGCGACAACCTCGCCGCCCTGTTCCTCGATGGCCGGGGTGAAAAAGTCGCGGTGGTCGTGACCGAACGCATAATCTGGATACACCAGCGTAACCTTTTTGCCGAGATTGTCGGCAATCCACGGTGCCATTGAACGGGCCTGCGCCTTCACGTCGGTGATGCCCGGCTGCACGCAGTAACGATTCATTTTGCCCGACGCCACGTGATAGCCCTCGCTCACCACGTAATAGGGAACTTTCAGTTCGCCCGCAGCCGGGGCGGATCCCACGACGACGTGGGAAAACAACGTACCGTAAACCAGATCGACCTTGTGCTGGTTGGCGAACTTCTCGATCACTTCCGCACCGCGCTTGGGATCGGTACCATCATCCTCGATGATGATCTCCAGCGGACGCCCATTGATGCCACCGGCATCGTTGATCCGCTTCGCGGCAGCCGTCGTCACCCGCTCATACCACCGGCCATAAGCAGCTCCGATGCCGGTGCGATGGCACTGGAAACCGATCTTGATAGGCTCCGAAGACTGTGCCTGACCATAGCGCACGAAGCCGGGTGCAGCCATGAGACCCGCTGCGGCCCCGAGCCCCTTGAGCGCGGATCTGCGGGTGAGGCCGCTGTTTAAACTGATCAGAGACTTGCGATTTTCACTCATGCCGGTTCCCCATTGTTGTGATCGTTTGACCGAGCATTTCCAACGGTTGGAAGCATTTTCCAGCGTTGGAAAAATCACTTGTGTACAAACTAAATCACCAATCCAATCCCTTGGCAACAGGACATGCCCCAAGGGAAATGCGCCTGTCTTGTATAGCATTTTGAGGCGCGGCGGAATTGTCCGCCGGGGACAAAGCGACGAAGAAACAAAGAGTTACTAAGAATAACGGGACTATCGGAATGTCGAACGCGGCAGACCGAAGATCAAGAAATCTCAATCCGAGTTTTTCAAGTTTCTTCAACCGGCGGTCGGCGCGGACAGCAACCACAGACCAAAAACGGTGTAGCCAACCATCAGAATCGCAAGTGGGATCTGGCTGATGCTCGCCGAACGTTCGGAGCCGAAATGCCGATAGGCGGTCAGATGCGACAAGATGACGGCCAGGACGTGCCCGCCGATGATGGCAAATGCCTGGGCGTTCCATATCAGCCAGGCGGAACGCGCGCCGAGCGTCGCGCCGGCCTGAACATGCATGCCAGCGGTTCCAAAAAGGTTCCAGCCACGAACAAGAGGGTCGGAGATCGCCGCGAGCGCGTACTGTCCGTTGATGATGAGCACGACCAGGTAGTGAGAAAAATGATAGGCGAGCGCGATCGGAATGATCGACCAGGCAAGCAGCCCCGCCGGCCGGAGAAAGGCCTCGTCACGCGCCAGACGCCCGCCGAGCGCAACAGCGCCGATGAATACCGCGAACAGCAGTGCGAACATGAGAAGAAGGCCGAACGTGTTTGCACCGGCAACTGCGGAACGCCCCGGAAATTCCAGCGGATTGATACCGATCAGATCGAGCCAGAAGAAAGTCCGCATGAAACCATCGAAGGAAACCGAGCTAAGCGCCAGAAGCAGAAAAGCGATTCCGGAGAAAGGCAGACAGACCGATTCTTGCAGCTTGTACCCTGGCAAACCGAGGACGAGAGATCGCTGCCGCTGGCCACGCTCCAGGCTGAAAAGCGAAAGACGTGACAGCATGAAAAAGAACAGCGACAGGAATTCGGCGCGCCGGATCCAACTCTTGTAGCCGAACACGATTATCCCAGAAAAGGAGAGCAGCCAGTAAGCCGCGACGACAAATGCCAGCCGTTCGGGATCGTCCGGCGCAAGATAGACGAGTTCGAACCAGGCAAAACCGTACAACAACAGACAAGCGGGCCACGCACCAACACTGTCCGGAAGGCGCCAGAAACCGGCTTCCGGCACACCGGCGCGAACAAGAAGCCTCCAGGGACCGTACCAGGGATTGAACCACGCCCAGAGGTTGCCGAAAACGCCCTGAAGAATGGTCAAACCAACCCAGAGCAGCGTCCAGACGACCAGCGGCAGAGGGTTGGAAAGCGGATCGCGACTCCCGAATACGCCAGCGGTCAAAAGGCCGACAAGCACAAAAAACGAGAGAATGCTGACGGCCGCGCGGCCGTCCACGGGCATCGGCATAAGTGTAATCCGTCGCGCCGAGAGCCGCTCAAGTCCACCGGCAGGCAGAAAAACGAGCACCAGAAAGCTGAGGGCGACGGCAAGCATCCCGCCGAAGAGATAATAATCGGTCGGCAGGAGCAGGACATGGCCACGTTCAGAAGCATGCGCAAAAGCCTCGCCACCGGCCGTAAACAATACGGCAATGGCAAACCCGGCTGCGAGAATACTGCGCAACCCGGATGCGCTCATCTCTGCGTTCCGCTCGCTCCATCGGTCGCGCCGTCGAGATCGGCAAGCGTGAAAACGTCGACGGTCAGCCCCACATGCGCCTTCATCAATGCAAGCGCTCCCTCCAGGTTCCGGTCCAGCGCAAGCTCCATGAGTTGGGTATGCTGGTCAAGAGACATGGCCGTGCTGAGCGCCTCGATCGCGGCCTCATAGCCATCCTCCGCGCCAGCGGCCGCACGCAGCGTCGGCGTGACGGTGAGAAAGATATGATGCCGGCATAGCTGCCCCCATATCTGGGCGTAGAAGTGCTTGAGCCAAGTCGCGTCGGCCGCCGAGAGCAACGCCTCGTGAAAAGCCTGATGCTTGTCCACCCAGTCATGCAGCGCCTCGTCGGACAGGCCCTCTGCCGGGATCTGGCAGCGTGACAGCCGATAATGGGCTGTGACGACGGACGCTTCCCAATCGGCATCACCCTTGCGGATAGATTCTTCGAGCAGCGCCGTCTCGATGGCAAGCCGGGCCTTGGAAAGGTCTTCCAGTTCGGCGCGCGATACGGGCGCAACAGCGAAACCGCGATTGCTTTCGGCGGTGACAAGCCGTTCCGCCTCCAACCGCGAGAGCGCCTCGCGCAATGGCGTCCAGCCGAATCCATAAGCGTCGCTCAAGGCTGCAATTCGCAGCGGCGCGCCCGGCATGAGCCGCGTCGCGAGAATGTCGCGCCGAAGCCTGTTATAGGCCGCTTCCGTTTTCGTTAGCGGTTCTTCGTCGTCCAGGACCGAGTGATGCAAGACCATTCCTCCTTGGAACAAAAGTATATATAATTTAAGGAGTGTTCAACGATTATATATAGCATTTGACAGGCGATGCGCCGGCGATATGATGGCCGTTCCAAACGGATGGGGAGGGAACGCATACGGCATGCGAAGCGCCATCCGCGCATGGATTGCAGCGGTTTACCGGGCAATCTCTGGTTTGTTGTATGGCATGGGCGCGACCTTTAAGGCCGGTCCCATCTTGCAGGCCTTCGGGCCCTTGGGAGGAATGACATGACTGCAAAGACACGCTTATGGCTGCGCGGCATCGCGGCCGCCGGTACGGTTGCGCTGGGCCTCGGTACGGCAACGGCCGAGCCGATCCGCATCGGCATCGCCAATTTCGGCGAACACCCGCAGCTCAACACCGCGATCCAGGGTTTCAAGGATGCATTGGCCGCCGGCGGTTACGAGGAAGGCACGGACGTCGTCTATTCGGAAAGCCACACCAATTTCGACGCCTCGCTCGTGCCGCAGATGATCGCCAAATTGCAGGCGGAAGGTCCGGCACTGATGTACACGGTCACGACGCCGGTTTCGCAAATCGCCAAGAAAGCGCTCGCCGGCTCCGGCATCCCGATCGTCTTTTCCGCCGTCACCGATCCGGTGGCCGCCAAGCTCGTCCCATCGTGGGAGGCAGGCGACGAAGGCATGACCGGAGCAACCGACTTGCAGGACGTTGCCGCGGTAATGGAATTCGCCAAAAAGCTTGTGCCGGAGGCGAGCCGTCTCGGCCAGCCCTACAATCCCGGCGAAGCCAATGACGTGGCGCTGCTCGAAAAGGTTCAGGCCGCCGCACCCGACGCCGGTTTCGAGGTCGTGTCCGTGGGCGTCGACAATGTGAACGACATCCAGCAGCGCATCGCATCGCTGGCCGGCAAGGCCGACGTCATCTACACGCCCGCCTCCAACCTGCTCCAACCGGCCATCGCTGCGGTGTCAGCGGCCGCGCGACAGGCGGGGATTCCGATCATCAACTCCGACGACGGTGCCGTGTCGGACGGCGTGGTGCCGGCAAGCTTTGCCGTGAACTATCAGCAGGTCGGCCTTAACGCGGGCAAGATCGCACTGCAGATTCTCGACGGCAAGGATCCCAAAACGATCCCGCCGGTGAATCCGGCCTATGAGGACCACGCGCCGCGCATTTCGAAGAAAGCCATGGCGGCGTTCGGGTTGGATATTCCAGAAGAATTCGCCGACTGCGATTGCATCGTAGACTGATACGGCAAAAGAAAAGACCCGGCGTCTTTCTTGAGATGCCGGGTTGCTGTCAAGGGAGGTGCCGGTGCTGGAAATCCGTGCCGCACGCAAAGTGTTCTACCGGGGGCAACCCGACGAAAAGGTTGCCCTCAGCGGGCTCGACCTCACACTCAACACCGGCGAATTCGGCGTCGTCATCGGTTCCAACGGAGCAGGCAAGAGCAGTATGCTCAATGCCGTTTCGGGGTCTCTCGCGCTCGATTCAGGCCAAATACTCATCAATGGCGACGATATAACGGGGCTGCCCGTGCACAAGCGCGCAACCCGTATCGCTCGCGTGTTCCAAGACCCGATGCTGGGCACTGCCGCCAGCATGACCGTGGCCGAAAACATGCTGTTGGCCGAACTGCGCAGCAAGACGCGCACCCTGCGCCATGGGCTCAATGCGAGAAGACTTGCGGACTACCGCGACAGGCTCGCCATTCTGGGCCTCGGGCTCGAAGAACGGCTCAACACCCGAGTGGATCTCCTCTCGGGCGGCCAGCGCCAGTCGCTCTCGCTCATCATGGCGGTGGGCGGCTCGCCCGATCTCCTGTTGCTCGACGAGCACACCGCAGCCCTCGACCCGCGCACCGCCGACATCGTCATGGAGGCGACCGTGCGCGCGGTGGAAGCGCTCAAGCTCACCACGCTGATGGTGACACACAACATGCAACACGCCGTAGACTATGGCCATCGGGTCATTATGCTCGATGCCGGTCATGTGCACCTGCAAATCGGCGACGAGGAAAAGGCCGATGTAACCGTGGCCGACCTCATCGGCCATTTCGCCACCAAGACCGACCGCATGTTGCTCGCGAGCTGACGTTCCGATGATCGACTTTCTGCAAACCACGCTGACGAGCTTCGTCGCGCTCATACCCGTGACACTGGCACAAAGCCTTATTCTCGGCTTCGTCGTCGCCGGCATCATGATCCCCTTCCGCATGCTGAGCTTTCCCGACCTGACGAGCGAAGGCGCGTTTCCGCTCGGCGGTTGCGTTTGCGGGGTCGCGCTCGCCGCCGGTCTCGGGCCGCTCGCAGCCATAGGTCTGGCACTGCTCACAGGCTTCATTGCCGGCTGCTGCACCGCTTTCATCCATCTGCGCTTCCGCATCCACACGCTTCTGGCCGGCATTCTGGTCATGACCATGCTTTACAGCGTGAATCTGCGCATCATGGGTCGCTCGAACCTTTCGGTGTTCGGAACGGAGACCATCTTTGACTGGGTGCCGTTCGTGCAGCCGGGCTTCCCGCTCGCCAAGATCATTGCCGTGGGCGTCATCACGCTTGCCATTTTCCTGGCGCTCAACTTCTTCTTCACGACGGAGAAGGGCACCGCGGTGCGGGCCGTCGGCGCCAATCCGGTGATGGCGGAAGCGCAAGGCATCAATGTGTGGGCGGCGACCATCGGCGGCATTGGGCTTGCGGGTGCGTTCTCCGCCTTCAGCGGCGCGCTCATGGTGCAGTCGCAGGGCTTCGCCGACGTCAATATGGGCCTCGGCATCCTCATCAACGGCCTGGCAGCGCTGATGATCGGTGAGGCAATCGTCGGCAAGGCGACGGTGTGGCGGCAATTGCTCGCCCCGTTTGCCGGAGCGATGGTCTACTACCAACTCGTGTCTTTGTGTCTGGCCGCGGGCATGCCCCCGCCCGACCTGAAGCTCGCAACGGGCGCCTTCGTTCTCCTGATGCTCGCTCTGCCCACGCTGCGCGCGGCACGCGGAAGACAGGCAGCAGCCCCACGCGAGAGCTTTCGCGAGTAGAGATGCCTGACGCGGCCTCAGTCGAGCGGCCGCGCCTCCGAGGGCAGCATGATGGGAATGCCGTCGCGCACCGGGTAAGCAAGCTTGGCGCTCTTCGAGATCAATTCGCGGTTTTGCGCATCCCAGCGCAGCGGCCCCTTGGTCAACGGGCAGACGAGAAGCTCGAGCAGCTTTCTGTCCAACGACGCATCCTTCAAATTGTCTTCTCCGGCAGTCATCGCGCACCTTTCGGAAAATCTATTGCAGACGATGCCCCGCCTCGCCACCGCCTTGCGCCAACACGATCTCGGTAATGGCAATCAGCGTATCGGCCCGTGTCTTGAGGTCCGGGGCTTCTAGAAGCGCCTGCTTTTCAGCCGGCCCGTAAGGCACCATCATCGATAGCGCATTGACCAGACTTGCATCCTCGGCCTGATAGACACTGTCCCAGTCCGCCTCCAGATTGTTGGCATCGAGATAAGCGCGAAATGCCTTCAGAAGGGCCGTGCGATCCACGTTCTGCTCTTCCAGCTCATCGTGGAGATCGCTCTCGAAGGGCAGAATTCGACACTGGCGGAACGGCGTCCTGACCTTAAGTTCTTCCAGCACCCTGAAGCGGCAAATACCGATCAATGTTATGAGATAACGACCATCGCCCGTTTCGGAGACGGAACCCAACCGTCCGACACAGCCGACATCGCACAGTTCGGGCTCGCCATCGGGGCGTTTCGAGCCGTCGAGGCGCGGCTGCACCATGCCGATCAGCCGCTTGCCGGAAAGCGCATAATCCGTCATCGCGAGATAGCGCGGTTCGAAAATGTTCAGCGGTAATCGCCCACCTGGCAAGAGCAGGGCCGCCGACAGCGGAAACACGGGGATCGCACTGTCGATATCACGGCCGCTGCGATACGAGGAATTGCCTGCCTTCACATGACGTCTCCCGATGTTTACCCGATATCTGGAGCAGTCTTGCCAATAGGCAAATAATCGAAAGCCTCAGGAAAACAGAAGGGAGGACAGCTTGCGCCGCGCCGCCAGCGTCGCCGGATCCGTTGCACCCCAGGCCTCAAAGAATTTGAGAAGTTGCGCACGCGCGCCATCCTCCTGCCATTCGCGATCGCTCCGCACGATAGCCAGCAGGTTTTCCGCCGCCGCCGAACGATCGCCCTTCGCGTTCTGCAAAAGGGCGAGATCGAACCGCGCCTGGTGGTCATTGGGATCGGCGGCAAGTCGCTCTTCCAGCGCCGCGCTGTCCCCAAGGTCGGCGACCTGCTCTGCAAGCGCCATCTTTGCCTGAACGGCGGCGATCGGGGCCGCATCCTTATGCTTTTCCGGAGCCTGGGCCAGGATTTGCAGGGCCTGCTCTTTCTGGCCAGCCTCGAAAAGCAGGTCGGCAAGGCCGCCAATGGCATCCACATTCTCCGGATCGCGCTGAAGAACGGCCGAATAGATTTGGGCCGCCATTTGCTGATCGCCATTGGCGACGGCCTCGCCGGCTGCTTCGAGGGCCCCGGCGATTTCGTCGCCGCCGGCATCGGCCGTCAGCTTGTCGATGAACGCCTTGACCTGGCTTTCCGGCAATGCACCCATGAAGCCGTCCACCGGCTGACCGTCCTTGAAGGCGAACACGGCGGGAATCGACTGTACGCCGAGTTGCCCGGCGATGGCCGGATGCTCGTCGATATTCATTTTGACCAGCTTCACCTTGCCGCCCGCCGCGCGCACCGCGTTTTCGATAATGGGCGTGAGCTGCTTGCACGGGCCGCACCAGGGTGCCCAGAAATCGACCAGAACCGGCTGATTGCGGGATTCCTGGATAACGTCGGCCGGAAAGTTCGCCGTTGTCGTTTCCTTAATCAGATCGCCCGCGGGCATCTGCGGCTCTTCGGAAAGGGAAAAGCCCTGGGATGCCGGCGCCGCAGGAGCGGCCGCCGCTCCACCGCCAAAATCCACATTCGTCGTGTACTGCGTGTCGCCGGCACCATAGTCGCCGGGCTTTCCGTATGGATTGTCGCCGTTCGTCATAAGAGCCCCTTCCCTGCTTGCGGTCCGATACTTGGCATAGGGTATGCGCCGCCGGCCGTCAGAATACGTTTCGTCGCCCCAAATGTGGCGATCAGTCGGTCACTTTCAAGACGAGCGGTTCATGCGCAACCGCTTCGAGAAATCGCATCAGGTCCCCACGTCGAATAGAGGTCGTCGCCTCGTTTGTGAGTGGATGTGCGTTGATGGTCTCATTTTCCATCAAATCGGCGTCGAGCACCACAGTCACGTGATGCCGGTCGTCATTGACGAGGCCGAATACGGTGACCGAACCCGGCTCCACGCCGAGAAATTCCATGAGTTTCTCCGGCTTGCCAAAAGAAACGCGGCTGGCCGCTCCGATCTTGTGATGGATCGTTTTGAGATCCAGTTGCGCCTCTTCATCAACGGTAACGAGAAAGAAGTTGTCTTTCTTGTCCTTGAGGAAGAGGTTTTTCGTGTGCGCACCCGGAATTTCGCCCCTGAGAGACTGCGAATCGGACACGGTGAAAAGTGCCGGATGCCGGTGGGTTTCCGCCTCGATGCCGAGGGTTCGCAGGTAATCGAGCAGCGCTTCAGGAGATTTCGGCACGATTGAACCTCTTGGGATGAATGAACGTCGGCAAATGTGGTAGCCACACGCGGCCCGCAAACGCAAGCCCCGGTCGCAACAGGAACGCGCTGGCGCATCCGGGCATCCCCGCAGGCGCAAACGGTTTTGGAAAAAGCGCAACAACGCTGTCGATTTCCTGTTGCATTCCGCCGCGAGATCAGACTATAAGCGCGCCGTCGGAAGCGACGAGCCGAGCGGGCGTAGCTCAGGGGTAGAGCACAACCTTGCCAAGGTTGGGGTCGTGAGTTCGAATCTCATCGCCCGCTCCAGTTTCCGAAACGCAAAAAGCCGCGGTCATCCGCGGCTTTTGTGCTTTCAGGGTGGAAAACCGATCTGCAACGACCGGAAAGCGTACAAGCCTTCCCCCTTACCTCCCACAACTTTCATCGTTCATCGTCAATCACTCTCCAACTGGATCGACGGATGGGTCACCGGCTCTCGACCGCGTATTCGCGCACTCAGGAAATGGAACTCGGGCTACCGTTGATAACTATCAATTTCATAGTATACTACTTTTTCAGTAGCAACAGCGAGCATCTTCATGGCAACACCGATTTTCTATTCCGGAACGAAAAATGCTTCGAGCTGGGCCATGCGGGCCTGGCTCGCATTAAAAGCAGCCGAATATCCATTCGAGGAGGTGGTGGTCGACATTCGCCGCCCGCAGCGTTTCATAAACCTGGCGCGTATTGGCAATATTTCTCCCCCCGCCTGCGTTCCCGTGCTCGATACGGGACGGACGGTGATCTTCGATTCCAATGCAATCATGGAATTCGCCAACGATGTAAGCGGCGGCAGACTTCTGCCGCGCGACCCCGAGACCAGAGCGCATGCGCGCGCACTGGTGGCCTGGCAGCACACAGGTCTGTCATCCATCTGCCACCGCATCAGCTTCGAAAGCGCTTTTTACCCTTTCAAGCGCGCATTGAGCACGGAGGAGCAAACCGAATGCCGTCGTCTGCTGGATTGCTATGAAGCTTGCCTGGCTGACAGCGGTGGCCCATTTCTTTTCGAAGACATTTCTCTTGCCGACTTCATGCACACGCCGACAGTCATCCGGCTTTACCGCCACGATGTAGACTTGCGAAACCATCCCGAAACCCGGTGTTGGATGGAGACGCTTCTGGCTTATTCCTGGATTGCGGACTGGATAGCGGAGGCGGACCGCCTTCCCCATATCTGGTTTGACAATTATCTCTTGCCGAACGCGTCAGCCGCATCTCTCATAAGCATCGATGACAATCCTGACATCGATGCTTCGCCGCATGTGGGGATCATCGATCCACTTCCGAACCAAAACCGTGCGTTGGTCAGACGTTGACGTTTTTCTGCTCGAACCGCGGATGAACGCGAAAGCTGCTCCCACGAAACCGATCATTCCCCTTCGCACACGGTCCATTGTACACATCGATGTTGAATGACGAGCCGGCGTTTGTTACCCCTTCGGCGTCTAAAAAGGAGAGGTCGGTGCGGTTAGCCCGATCCCCGCACAAGCGGGTCCTGGCCTTCGTATCTGCGATGAGTCCCATGACCTTCAACACCGGCGCAATGGTGCATCGGTGAACAGAGAGGTCTTGGTATGCAACAGCAGATTTCCGTTATCACCCTTGGTATTTCCGATCTTGATCGATCCCGACGGTTTTACGTCGACGGCTTTGGCTGGACGCCGGTGTACGAGAATGCCCAAATCGTATTCTACCAGATGAACGGCTTCATGCTCGGCACATTTCTCAAAGCATCGCTGGAAACCGACATGAACCGCGCGGGCCTGCTTCAACCCGGCGCTTTCTCGCTCGCGCACAATGTCGAAGAGAAAGACGACGTCGCTCCGTTGATGGAGCGTCTCGCAAAGGCGGGCGGAACCATAATACGCCCCGCCGACGCACCGCCCCATGGCGGATTTCGCGGATATGTCACCGATCCCGACGATCACGCCTGGGAAATCGCCTGGAACCCTGCCTGGGCGATCGATGAACGCGGCCTGGTAACCTTCGGGCTATAGGCCATAGCTCCGTCGGGAGCGGCCCTACGACCGCTCCCGATCCGAGCACAGCGCCATTCGGCCCATTCAGCGATCCGAAAGCCGTGCCAATTCCTCAGCCAGAATGCGCTGCACCAGACGGATGCGCGGCGTCGATTGCAGTTCCTGATGACTGACGAGCCAGACCGGAACCGAGATCGGCGGCATCTGCGGCAATAGCCTTTTCACACCAGCAGTGCGTTCGGCGATTTCGCACAGCATGGCCGCGATGCCCATCCCGTGCCTGACCATCTCCCAGATGGCCACCGATGAATCGGAAACAAGGCGAAAATCGCCGGCCGCCATCGGAATGCCGATTGCATTCAGATGGTCGCAGAAGCGTTCCGTATCGTCGAAACCGATCAGATGAGCACCGGCAAGCTCCCGCAGTGTTTTGGGCATCCCGTTCCGGGCAATCCAGCCGTCCGACGCGTAGAAGGCCGCTTCGGTTTCACAGACAAACTCTCCGACAAGCCCCGGTCGATCAGGCCGCGCGTGTCGTATGGCGATGTCCGCTTCCCGGCGATGCAGATTGCTGATCTCGTTGGTGGCATTAAGCGCAATCGAAACCCGCGGCGCTTCCACCCTGATCCGTTCGAGAATGGGAGGGAGGATATAGGCGCAATACGTGTCGGTCGTGGAAATGCAAACCCGTCCGCTAATGTCCTCGACCCGCCCGCTCGCAGCCAGCATGAAAGAATCCGCCGCGTCTCCCATGCTGCGAATGTGCTCGAGAAGATCGGCTCCCGTTTGCGTCAGAACGAGCCTGCGGCCAAAGCGCTCGAACAGCGGCACGCCCAGATCAGCTTCGAGAGCCTGCACCTGTCGCGACAATGTGGGCTGTGTCAGACCCAATTGCCGTGCCGCCGCCGACAGCGACCCGGTCTGAGCCGTGGCGTGAAATGCGCGAAGATGGTTCCAGTCAATCGCCCTCATACATTTATGTATATCGATCGTGCAGAATTCGGCAATTTGCTTTTTCTACGCATATGCTAAGCCGCCCTGAAAAGGAGCGCACACGATGAGCCTGACAAATGACGCCCGTTTCTGGGACCGCAGCTCGCGCAAATATGCAAGGGGCGCGATTGCCGATCTGGCTGGGTATGCGCGCACGCTCGAGGCGACCCGCGCATGGATCGGACCCGATGATCGCGTGCTGGAGCTCGGCTGCGGAACGGGCACGACAGCGTTTCGGCTCGCCGGTCATGTTCGCAGTTACCTGGCAACGGATATCTCCGCCGGAATGATCGAGATCGCCAGGGAAAAGCAAGACACCGAGCTGGATATTGCGGGGCTCGCCTTCCACAACGCGACCGCAGAGCAAATGGCATCGCAGTCCACACCACGCGACGCGGTGCTCGGCTTCAACTATCTGCATCTGGTCCGCGATCTTCCAGGCACGCTCGACGCCATTCACACCATGCTTGCCAAGGGCGGGGTGTTCATCTCAAAGACACCGTGCCTTGCTGACATGAACCCGTTCATACGGCTTGCTCTTCTGCCGGCAATGCGGGCGCTGGGCAAGGCGCCCTATGTGAGTGCGTTCAGCACGACGAAACTGTGCCGGATGATTGTCGATGCGGGTTTCGAACTTCTCGCCGTCGAGAACCACGCAACGAAAAGCGACGACCACCGCCCTTTTATCGTGGCCCGCAAACGATAAAGGCTTACACGCGCGCCGCCCCGTTTTAAGCCGTCACCCGGTCGCCTTCACTGTCGAACACATGAACATGCGCGCTGGGGAAGGAGACTTTCACCGCCGGTCCCGCATTCAGGAGGCTGCGGTCGATCGTGAACACCTTGAACGGAAGTCCGTGGTGCGTGAGATGCAGGATCGTGCCGAAGCCCGTCGGTTCGATCAGCTCAACCCCGGCATCGACACCTGCTCCGTCAGCATCCGACAGCACGACATGCTCGGGGCGGATTCCCACCGTGATGGGCGCATCGGCCGCAAGTCCGCAGTCTCGTGACAACCCGATTAGCGTGCCATCACCCAGCCGCGCCGACGCTCCGTTTTCGCCCGGTACATAGTGCGCGGAGAGAAAATTCATCCCCGGCGAACCGATAAAGCCCGCCACGAACAGGTTGGCCGGGTCGGCGTAGACCTCCTTCGGCGTGCCGAGCTGCTGCAGCACGCCATCGCGCATGATTGCCACGCGATGCGCCAGCGTCATCGCCTCGATCTGGTCGTGCGTCACGTAGATCGTCGTGATGCCGAGCTGATGCTGCATGTGCTTCAGCTCGGCGCGCATCTTGCCGCGCAACTTGGCGTCGAGGTT
>ENA-ORCW01000669-ORCW01000669.1-marine-metagenome-genome-assembly--contig:-NODE-669-length-14644-cov-3.164413_pt1 | contig 14644 bp, 11 predicted proteins | sample MGYA00237784_ERZ508517 | MGnify/ENA primary metagenome ERZ508517 (study PRJEB26187, sample SAMN06268979) | marine metagenome | isolation source: Tt ae E1 feedstock associated aerobic enrichment on... | reverse complement strand
CTCGAGCCGCTTTTCCAGGCTGCTCATCCGGGAACCGGAATCGCCGGACCAGGCCGGCTCCTCCCGCCGGGTCTCACGCCGCCGGGGCTGCTCGCGCTGCATCCGGGCCGGGTCTTGGTGCGGCTTTGGGGCCGGATGAAAGAGGGGCTTCTGCCCGTCCGGTTGAGTCGGGTCATAATGATACGGGCGGGTGGCCGGTTGCCCGCCCTGCCCCTCGGCGGCGCGCCGGCGCTCGGCAATCTTGCGGCGTATCTCCTCCCGGACCTGGCGGGCCCGCTCGGCCACGTCGGTCTCCGGTTGCTCCTCCTGCTGCTGCTTGCCCTTCTTCATGGAGCCAATCAGCTGGGCGAGCCCGTAAAGAGCGAAGAAAACCAGCGGAAGGAGCTTCTCCCAGTCGAAGGAAGCCAGCATCGGTTCAGGCAGAGGGTTCATTCAATCAATTCCCGGTTCGGTCGGCGTTGACTCCCGTCCTCAGCTGTCCTGTTTCGGATTGGAGATGGATTTCCGCATGTCGGTATCCGATTCAATGTTCTTCAACCGCATGTAGTCCATGACGCCGAGGTTGCCCTGGCGGAAGGCTTCGGCCATGGCCAGCGGGACCTGGGCCTGGGCCTCGACCACCTTGGCCTGCATCTCCTGGACCTTGGCTTTCATCTCCTGCTCGAGGGCGACGGCGGCGGCGCGGCGGATTTCCGCCTGGGCCTGGGCCATGTTCTTGTTGGCCTCGGCCTGGGCCACCTGGAGCTGGGCCCCGACGTTTTCACCGACGTCCACATCGGCGATGTCGATGGAAAGGATTTCAAAGGCGGTCCCGGTATCGAGACCCCGGTTGAGGACATTGCGGGAAATCGAGTCCGGATTCTCCAGCACCCACTTGTAGCTCTCGGCTGAGCCGATAGTGGTCACGATCCCTTCCCCGACACGGGCGATGATCGTTTCCTCCTGGGCGCTGCCGACATAATGCTCAAGGTTGGACCGCACCGTCACCCGGGCCCGGGCCTTGACCTGGATACCGTCCTTGGCCACGCCGTCGATGGTGGACTTGCCGGAGGTGGGATTGGGGCAGTCGATGACCATCGGGTTGATCGAGGTCCGGACAGCCTGGATGATGGACTTCTCCGTTCCCTTGGTGGCCAGGTCGATGGCGCAGGCCTTGTCCCAGTCGAGGGGAATGCCCGCCTTCTGGGCGTTGATCAGGCCGGAGACGGTCTGGATGATGTCACCGCCGGCCATGTAGTGGGTTTCAAATTCATTAACCGTGATCGGCAACCCGGCTTTGACGGCCATGATCCGGGCGTCCACGATGACCGAGTACGGCAGTTTGCGGAACAGCTTCATGGCGATCAGGTTCCACATGCTGACCGGGGCGCCGGAGGAGTAGGCCTTGATCCACACACTGAGGAAGGACAGGATCAGGAGAACAATGACCAGAACGCCGATCAGGAGGATGATCGAGACGATCTGGGTGAGGTTGAGTGCGAGGATTGGATTCATTTCTTTTCGACGATTAGCTTAAAGGTTTCTGTGCGGACCACGCGGACCGGGACGCCCTTGTCCAGGAAGCCGTCCACCACGGCTGCGGTATGCGTCTGGCCGTCGACCAAGACCTTGCCGCTGGGGGCAAGTATTGTCAAGGTGACCCCCTCCTGCCCGACCAGATTTTCATCGGCCCGGGGATTGAGCTGGGAGCTGATGGCCGATTTCAGGGAAAGCTGTTTCCCCATCCGGGTGCTGGAAAGGAACTTTATTTCCAGGAAGAACATCAGCAGCGCCCCGAGGGGACCGGCCGCGAAGATGATGATGGCCCAGGTCAGGCCAAGCTGGTCGTAGGCCAGGATCGAGGCGATGATCAGCAGGACTCCTCCGATCAGGGCCAATATCCCGCCCGGCATGAAGATCTCGAAGAAGAACAGGGCGAAGGCGATGACGATCAGCCCGATCAGGACACTCATGACTTGTCCTCCGCGGCCCGATCGACGAGGAGGCTGAAATCCCGGTAGCCGGTGACCATGATGGCGGTTCCGCGGTCCAGTGAGCCGACGGCGACGGTGGCCTGGTAGCGCTTTCCGTCGATAACGACCTCCCCCAACGGATGCAGGGGATTGGTCACGACACCCTTGGAACCGACATCGGGCAGCGAGCCGGTGCCGGGCACCTCGGCTCCGCGGACCACCACCGGGTCGGGCATGGCCCCGGCGGAACTGTGCACCAGCCGCCCGTAAATGGAGGTCTTGGGGAGGTAACGCCAGATCAGCCAGAGTCCGATAAAGGCGATGGCGAAGCCGCCCAGCACCTGGTAGAGGGCCGCCCAGACGGAATCCGGGTCAACGGTGAAGGAGAAGCTGCCGCCGTCGCTTCCATCCGGAACGGGCCAGATGTCGGAAAGGGACCAGATCAGCGACCCCAGGACCATGACGATCCCGATGATCATGAAGATGAAGGTCCCCGGAAGGAAGAAGACATCCACGACAATCAGGGCCAGCCCGATGAGGAAGAAAATGATGGCTTCAAATCCGGCCAGGCCGGCAAGATAGTTGCTGGCAAATACCAATGCGATCAGGGAGATTCCGAGGATGCCGAAGATCCCGAAGCCGGGTGTCTTGAATTCCACGAAGAGGAGCAGCAAGCCCAGCCCGAGAAGGATCGGGGCGATGGTCTCCATGTATTTGGCAGCCTCCTCGGACCAGCTGATCTCAAAGGTCCGGAGGTCCCAGTTGCCCGCCCCGTAGCGGTTGTCCAGCAGGTCATCCAGACTGGCCACAATGCCCTCCGCGAGAAGCGGACGCGGCGGATCGCCGTAGGTGGCCACGGCCTCCTTGTCGGTCAGGGAGAGCAGTTCCCCTTCCGGACTGATCACCTGGCCATCGATTACCAGTTCAAAATCCAGATCCGCCATGGCCCGGATCAGGTCCGAGCGGTAGGGAAACTCATCGGTGTAGGTCCGCATCCGGGCCAGGAGGTAGCTGTCGATCTTGGCTTTCATGGTCTCCTCGATCTCCTGTCCGGAACCGGAGACGACAGCGGCCGCTCCCATGACTCCTCCCGGGGCGAAATAGATGGCGTCCGTGGCCATGGAGATATAGGCCCCGGCGGAAACGGCATCCTTGTCGACATAAGTCACCGTGTCGCCCTCGAAGCGGTTCAGGATTTCCATCATCTCGAGGGTTATGTCGAGGCGTCCGCCCGGGGTGTCCATGTCCAGGACAATGACCTCCACCCCTTCCTCGATGGCCTGCTTGATGCTCCGCCGGAGAATGTAGAGGTTGGCCTTGGAGATGGTGTCGTGCATCGGGACCCGGTACACCGACACCTGGCCCTCGGTGTCGAGCGCCTTGAGGACGGCGTTGGACAACCGGGGCTCCGCCGGGTCCGCTGGCCCGGAATCAGCCGGCCGGGATGGATTCGGCCCGGCTTCAGAAGGTTCATCCGGTGCCGCCTCCCCGGCCATGGCCGTGGAGACGCCCAGGAGGAGAACAAAGAGGAGGTTGCATGCCCAACGCATTATGAGTTGTAATTAAAACGGTTTTACACTGTTCACAAGTTTTTCTCCATGCGCACCCCCACCCCAGAAGAAACCCGGCAGGAATTGCTGCGTCGCGCCACAGCGCTGGGACTGGGTCCGGTGGGCGTGGCGCCTGTCGAAGGTGACCTCAGGCAGGAGTACTTCCACCGCTGGCTGGCGGAGGGACAACACGGGGAGATGGGCTGGATGGCCCGCGACCCGGAGCGCAGGGCCAATCCCGGCCAGGTCCAGCCGGAGGCCCGCTCGATCCTCTGCTTTGGCCTCAACTACTACCAGCCGGAACCGCACCGGCGCGGCCGCATTGCCAAATACGCCCTCGGCAAGGACTACCACAAGGTCATGATCAGCAAGCTGAAGCGGATTTGTGACTGGCTGCGGGAGCTGGGGGCGGCCAACCGGCCGTACGTGGACACGGGACCGCTGCTGGAAAAGCCCATTGCCTCCCTGGCCGGGCTGGGCTGGCAGGGCAAGAACACCATGGTCCTGAACCGTGAGGAAGGCCAGTGGCTGTTCCTCGGGTTCATCCTGACCACCTTCCCCTTCCCTCCCGATTCCCCGCAACCGGATCGATGCGGGACCTGCACCCGGTGTATCGACATCTGCCCTACACGGGCCATCACCGCTCCGTACCAGCTGGACGCGAGGAAATGCATTTCCTACCTGACCATCGAGCACAAGGGCGCCATCCCGGATGAATACAGACGGCTTATCGGCAACCACCTTTACGGCTGCGACGACTGCCTCGATGTCTGCCCCTGGAACAAGTGGGCCCGGCAAACCCGTGAAGCCGCCTTCAGTCCGCGGGCGTATCCGGATCTTCGCGACATGCTGGGACTGGATGAGGCCGGTTTCAACGAGTTGTTCGCCGGATCCCCGATCCGCCGCCTGAAGCGGCCGCGCTGGTTGCGCAATGTCTGTATCGTCCTGGGGAATACGGGCGACGCGGGAGACCTGCCCGCCCTGGAGCATGCGGCCGCGGATCCGGAATCCCTGGTGGCCGAGCATGCCGCCTGGGCCATCCGGGAAATCAGGAAGCGTCTGGATCTTCAGTGATTCCGGTCAGCCGGACCTTGATCCGGACCGGGGGCCCGGGCTGCGGGCCTGAATTCACCTTGATATTGATCCGCTTCAGCCCCGGCATGGCGGGCTCAATTTCCATGGGAGGCGGATACAGCTCCGTGAGTTCGACCTCCGCCCCGGCCGGGCTGAGAATGTCCAGGCGCAGGTATTTCCCGTCCTGCCGCAAAAGCGCACCTCCCGGCAGTGGCTCCACGTCGGCCTGGGTCATCATCTGCCAGCGGAGCGGCGTTCCGGGTTCTTTCAATTCCAGGACGTCCTCGATTTCCACTTCCGCGGAGCTATTGACCCGGAAGCTGCGGATGGCGCCGGTCACCGGGGGTCCCAGCGGACCGGAAATGTCGACGGTGGCGGATCGGCTGCCGGGATCGAAGCGGACAATGTCGGCCTCTCCCCCGACCCGGTGCAACCGCTCGTCAACGGTGATCGTGCTGTGTCCGAAGTTGTTCTTGTTCAGTAATTTCCAACGAGCGCTTTCCTGGCTTCCGTCCCACAGGTTGCCTCCGTGGATTTTGAAGTACTCCTCGATCTGGTGGTAATCCCCCTTGGGCATATCAAGGGCCCAGCGGACGCCGTCCAGCTCCAGGATAAAGGATCCGGCATCCATGTTGGGATGGCTCAGGCTGGCCGATCCGCCTTTGAGGGCCAGGTAGAGGGCATCCGGATCCCCGAAGGCGGAACGGAAGACGACGACCGGATTCTCCCCACGGCCATACCAGTCAAGCGGAAGACGCTCTTGCCGGCCGGGCTGGAAATGAACATGCCAGAGCATGGCCAGCGGGGCCAGACGCTGTTCCCCGCCGGCGGGATCGATGTGACGGCCTGGTAACTGGCGGATGGCCTCGATCGAGCGGTGCCGTTCCTGTCCGGTGACCATGGCGAACCAGGGCATGGCCTCAAGAAAGGGAACGGAGAGGTCGCAATCGGAAAAGTTGAAAAACATCCCGCTGGGGGCCGTCAACTGGTGCACCGCATCGGCGCTTTCGAGGAAGCCGGGATACCGCTCGAAGCCGCAGGTGTTGTCCAACGCCGTATCGAGCATTGAAAGGAGAACCACGTTGAAGAGGGTGCCGTAATCCCAGTAGGAGGCGCCTTCCGGGTAGACCCCGTCGGGATCATAGGTGGCGAGGGCTCGCGGCAGACCAACCGCCATTCGGTCCAGGGTGGCCACGGCGAGGGCCGGATCTTCCCCGGCCAGCACCAGGGCGGCGGCCACCATTCCCGCCTGGCAGACCTGGTTCCAGTTGTTGGGCAACTCGAAAATGTGGACTGACGACGGCTGGAAACTTTCACGCAAGCCTTTTTCCAGCAATGCCTTGCGAGCCATCCGGACCGTTTCCTCCGGGAGCCCCGGACCGGCCCAGTCCAGGGCCAGGGCCACCCCCAGGGACATCTCGGCCGTGTCCAGGAAATGGGAGGGATTCCAGTCGCTGAAGGTACACACGGCCTGCAATTGCCGGTCCAGTTCCTCAAGGTAGCTCTGTTCCCCGGTCATTCGCCAGGCATAGGCAAGGTGGCAGGCCCGCTTGAGGAACTGCCGGGAGACGCCGAGCAGGCGGCGTCCGGTCACCACATGCTGCAACGGATCCAGGCCGACCATCCCGTCCGCCTGCCGGAGGAGGTACTGATGAAAGATGCGGCTCGTGTCGTCCTCCTTTACAGCTTCCCGGACGAGGGCTTCATCACCTTTCCTCCAGACCAGGATGGGGCCGTTGCGGGGAAGCCGGGACAGGGAGTCCAGGCTGAAAGTGACGGGCTCCTTTTCAGCCGCCTGTTCGGAAAAGACGATTCCCGGAACCAGGAGCAGGAGCATAATGAAGGGCTGAGCCAGGCGATATTTAAACTTCAGGAACATGATGAAACGGGCGATTCGAGGTTGGAAATGAATTAAGAAAAAGAAACCGGAAATGGCGATAATGGACTTCAGGCCGGGGGAATGTCCCTCTCCAAAAGCGCTCTTGAGTTCGTCAGCCGCCTCAATTAGAGATTTTCAAACCGATGATGTACGAGATCGAGATGATCCTGCCTTTTGCCCTGACCGTGGCCCTGGTCCTGGCCTTCCTGTGGGGCAGCCACTGGTTGCTGCTCAAGCGGGACAAGGATCTGAGCAACGAAAAGAAGTTTCCCCGCCAACTGGTCATGCTGGGACTGACCATTGTCGGCATCGTCTTTATCGCCCTGGCCATGCCGGTCGATATCAGCTCCAGGAACCAGCTCATCGCCTTTGTCGGCCTGGTGGTCTCCGGTATCTTCGCCTTTAGCTCCACCACGGTGTTTGCCAATCTCATGGGGGGACTGATGCTGCGGATTCATCGTCCTTTCCGCTCCGGTGACTTTATCCGGATCAAGGAACACTTCGGCCGGGTGGCCGCGCGGGGCCTTTTTGATACGGAAATCCAGACCGAGACCCGGGAACTGATCACGATTCCCAACCTGTATGTGATCACCAACCCGGTACAGGTTATGCGGTCCTCCGGCACGATCATTTCCGGTGCCGTCTCGCTGGGATACGATGTCCACCATTCTGTGATCGAGCCCCTGCTCAAGGAAGCCGCCACCCGGGCCGGACTGGAGGAGCCTTTCGTGCATATCACCGAGCTCGGGGATTTCTCCATCACCTACCGGACCCATGGTCTGCTGACTGATGTGAAAAGTCTCCTGACCGCGCGATCGGAATTGAAGCGCTGCATCCTGGATTCCCTGCACGAGGGCGGCGTGGAGATTGTCTCCCCCAACTTCATGAACCAGCGGCCGCTTAAGGATGGCCAGAAATTCATCCCCAAGCCGGTCATCGTCGACCAGTCGGGAAAGGAGGAAGCCACGCCGACGGCAGAGGACATCGCCTTCGACAAGGCCGAGAAGGCCGAGCAGCGCGAACTGGAACAGGAGCGGCTGGAGAAGGAGATCAAGGAACTCGAGGAACAGTTGAAGGAAGCCGGGGAGGAGCAGAAAGAGAGCCTTGCGGGGCGTATCGAGAGAGCCAGGGCAGCGCTCAAGGAATTGCGAAAAGACGACGGAAAGGAAGAGGAGAACCAATAATGATCAAGCAACTGGGACACGTCTGCCTTCTCACGGAGGATCTGGAGAAAACGGCCGACTTTTATTGCCATGGCCTGGGCCTGGAGAAGGTATTTGATTTCGAGAAGGAGGGGAGCTGGTTCGGCTTCTACCTCCGGACCGGCAACAACTCCTTTATCGAGGTTTTCGAGGGGAAAACCGGCCAGCCCGGGAGCATCATCCACCTTTGCCTCGAGGTTGACGATATCGACGCCACCATCGGGGAGATCCGCGGACGCGGGATCGAGGTGGGAGACAAGAAGCTGGGCGCCGACAACAACTACCAGGCCTGGCTGGAGGATCCCAACGGGGTCAAGATCGAGCTCATGCAGTACCTCCCGGACAACTGCCAGCAGACCGGACGGACCTGCCTCGTCAACTGGTAGGGCCGGCGCCCGGGCAAGGCTCCGGTTCGGCGCCTCCGGGCGGTTCTTTCCTGAGCCGCACCAGGGTCGCCCCCCACCCTCCGGCATCGCCGGGAGCCAGGCTGTAGGACGCCACCGTCTCGTCACGGGCCAGGAGGGCGTGCACCTGTTCGCGGAGCACCCCCTTCCCTTTGCCATGGATAATCCGCAACTCGTGGAGTCCCTGCTCCCGGCAGCTTTCCAGATAAGCCAGGACGACCTCCTTAACCTCCGCCGGCCGGAACATGTGCAGGTCCAGAACACCGTCCACCGGATACTCGACTGGCTCGTCCCCGAGCTTCATCGCCATTCGTGCTTGGGATACCGGCCGAACAGGTCCTTGCGTACCTGCGGGTACTGGCCGGTCCAGAATCCGTCCAGGTCGTCGGTGATCTGGACCGGACGGCCGTTGGGGGCCAACAACTCGATCCGCAGCCGGCATTTCCCCTCGCAGATGACCAGACTGTCCCCGGGGACGTCGTAAAGCTGCTGGATACGGGCCGGCAGGACCACCATTCCGTCGTCCTCGTAGCGGAGCTTGACCCGGCCCCGGCCGGGCAGTTCAAAGCGAACGGGTGCCCACTCCTCCAGGATCGGCAACAGGCTGTCCGGCAGCCATTCCTGCAGGACCGGCAGGACCGGGCGGTCCTTGACCTCCTTGTAGGCGGTGGCGCCGGTGCAGATCTGCTCGATGAAGAGCAGCCGGTCCTCTTCGCGGATGGGCTGGATTTCCAGTTCCGGGCAGTATCGCGCAAGGGTATTGACCCGGCGAATCCAGTTCTCAGCCTCCGCATCCCACTGCTTCAGGGGCCATCCGTCCTCGTGAATGTGCCGGGCCAGGACCTGCGCCGCCAGCGCCGGATCCAGCTCGCCCCCGGGCTTTTCCCGCAGAACCAGGCCGCGGAAAACGGTCCGCTCCACGCATTCCACCCGGCGGCGGCCGGCTTCCATGCGCTGCACTTTCTCCTCCACCAGGTCCTCCGGATAAAGGTCCCCCAGCCATTCCTCCCGAATCGCCGTGGCCGCGCTTAGAAAGAGGGTTGCCTCTCCCCGGAATTCGCGCTCCTCGACTTCCGCCGCCACGAAAAGCGGGGCCTGGCCGATGATGGAATCCCGGACCAGTTCCCCGCGCCGGCCATGGACCAGCTCGCAGCGCAGGGTTCCCCGGTCCAGGCGCCGGCCCAAGTGGTCGATGTACCCGGTCAGGAGACATTTGGCGAAATTCTCGACAGTCCCCTGCCCTGCTTCCTCGTTGTTGTCTCCGGCCAGCCGCTTCAGCTGCTGGAAAATCCGGGTCGCCTGGCGTGCCGCCATGCCGTGGATGCCCCATTCCCGGCAGAATCCCATCTCCACATTGGCCGCCAGGGCCCTTTGCCAGGCCAGGATCCGCTGCAGGAGATCCGATACCCCTTCCGCCGCTTCCCACCATTTCTCCCGCTCCCCCGCTTTCCGCTTGTCCGACAGGGGCAGGATGATGTCCCTTACTTCGCTCAGGGCGATGGCCGCCAGGGCCAGGTCCGTGCAACCGGCCTCCCGCGCCGATACCAGTATCCGGCTGAACCGGGGATGCAGGGGATAACGCGCCATCTCCCGTCCCGTGGAAGTGATGACCCCGTCCCGCATCGCCCCGAGGTCCTCCAGCAGCTCGCCGGCATGGGTCCAGGCCGCCTCCGGGGGACGCTGGAACCAGTGGAACCCGGCGGCCTTGCCCAGGCTGAGCAGCTGCAGGCGGGTCTCGGTCAGGTCCAGCCGCTCGATCTCCGGGGGGGGGAATGCCAGCCGGTGCACATGGTCGGATTCAGTCCATAGCCGGTAACACCGTCCGGGAGCAACCCGCCCGGCCCGCCCCGCCCGCTGGTCCGCGCTGGCCCGGCTGATCCGCTCCGTGAGCAGCGTGTTGACCCCGCGCCGGGGATCAAAATCCGCCATCCGGGCCAGTCCCGCGTCGATCACCGTGCGGATTCCCGGCAGGGTCAGGGAAGTCTCCGCAATGTTCGTCGAGACAATCACCCGCGGCCGCTCCCCGGTGCCGATGGCCCGGTCCTGGGCGGCCCCGTCCAGTTCCCCGTGCAGGGGAAAAATATCCCAGCCGCCCGCCTCCCGCAAACGGCTCAAGGTTTCCACCGTCCGCATGATCTCGTACTTCCCCGGCATGAAGACCAGCATGTCCCCTTCCGCCCCCTCGCCCAGGGCCTGCCGGAATCCGTCCGCCGCCTGCTCCCAGACCGGCTGGCGCGCCCCCGGCCGCACATGCCGGACCTCCACCGGGTGCTGCCTTCCCTCGCTTTCCAGCACCTCCGCCTCCGGCAGGTACTCCACCAGCCCGGCCACCTCCAGGGTCGCCGACAGGACCCCGATCCGCCCGCCCCAGCCGCTTCGCTGGCGCTCCACCGCCAGGGCCAGAGCCAGGTCCCCCTCCAGGTGCCGCTCGTGGAATTCGTCGAAAAGGATCGCTCCCACGTCCTCCAGGTCCTCCCCGCCAACCAGCCGGCGCAAAAGTAACCCCTCGGTGACATAGTGCAGGCGGGTCCGCCCGGAGACGGCCGACTCGAAGCGGATGCGGTAGCCGGCGGTCTCCCCCAGGGGCTCCCCGAGCTCGGAGGCCACCCGTCGGGCCAGGAGGCGGGCCGCCATGCGGCGGGGCTGCAGGATGATGACCGACTTCCCGGCCGGAAAACGGTCCCATTCCAGGAGGAAGCGCGGAACCCGGGTCGATTTCCCGGAACCGGTCGGGGACCGCAGGATAAAATTGCGCCGGCGGGCCCAGGCGGCTTCCAGCTCGGGACGGATTTCATCAATGGGCAGCGGAACGGGCATTCTCCACCGATACCGCCAAGTCGGCGGAAAAGAAACGCAAAAGATGTTGCTTCCCATGTCTTTTCAATTCCCCTGTTGGCTATGACCCCGATGGATACCATCGTTGCCCCGGCCACCGCTTCCGGGGAAGCGGCGCTGGCCGTTGTCCGGGTTTCCGGTCCGGAGGTTCCGGCCCTGGTGGAAGCCCTTTTCCCGGCCCCGCTTCCGCCGCGGCAGGCCGGCCTGGGCAGCTACCGCAGCCTGGAGGGCCGCATCCTCGACACCCTCGTCTACGTTCATTACGCCGACGGCAAATCCTACACCGGGGAAGCCCTCCTGGAATTGAGTCCTCACGGCAATCCCTGGCTGGTCCGGAAGATCCTCGACGACCTGGTGGCCCGCGGATGCCGCCTGGCCGAGCCGGGGGAGTTCACCCGCCGGGCCTTTCTCAACGGCAAGCTCGACCTGAGCCAGGCCGAGGCCGTCGTCCAGCTCATCCAGGCCCGCTCCGAGCGGGCCCTCGAGGCGGCTCGCCGGCAGCTTGCAGGATCGGTCGGAAATACGGTTAACCAGTTGGTGGACAAGCTATTACAGATTACAGCCGGCCTTGAGGCCTACATCGATTTTCCCGAGGAAGACCTGCCCCCGGAAGACCAGGAAGGGCCCGCCGGGCAGCTCCGGGACCTGCTCGGTGAAATGGACCACCTCATGGCCACCCGGCAGTATGCCTCCCTCCTTCATGACGGGATCAAGTGCGTCATCCTCGGGGAACCCAACGTCGGCAAGTCCAGCCTCCTCAACGCCCTCACCGGGGAGGAACGGGTCATTGTCTCCGCGGAACCGGGCACCACCCGGGATTATGTCGAGGAGCGGATCCATGTCGGACCCTACCTTCTCCGCGTGATCGACACCGCCGGCCTACACGAGGCCGCCTCGGCCCTCGAGGAACAGGGTATCCACCGTTCCCTGGAACAGATCCGGTCCGCCGACCTGCTCCTCGTGGTCCTTGACTCGACCCGCCCCTCCCCTGCCCTGCCGGAGACGGTCCTCCAGCTCCTGCGCCGGCAGAATTCCATCATCATCGAGAACAAGACCGATCTGTCCGTCAGCACCTCCCTGGCCGGCTTTGCCCCTGACTGTCCCCATGTGCGGATCTCCGCCTCCCTCCACCAGGGCCTGGAGGAGCTGCGCGGGACGATCCGGAGAACCCTCGAGGAAGGCCTCGTCATTCCCGACGAGAATGCCGTCATCGTCTCGGCCCGCCACGCCGGGGCGCTCCAGGATGCTTCCGAATGCCTCCGCCAGGCCCGCCTCAAACTTGCTGACGCCGAGCCCGCCGAGCTGGTCGCCTCGGACCTCCGCGGTGCCATCGAGGCCATGGGCCGCATTACCGGGAAAATCGATCCGGAACGGGTCCTGGACCGCCTGTTCAGCCAATTTTGTATCGGCAAGTAGTTCTATACCAATTTCTTATAAATGTCTACCCGTTTTGATATCATAGTTTGTGGGGCTGGCCACGCCGGTTGCGAGGCGGCCCTGGCCGCGGCCCGGATGGGCGCCCGGACCCTGCTTCTGACCGGTAATATCGACACCATTGCCCAGATGTCCTGTAATCCCGCCATCGGCGGGCTGGCCAAGGGGCACATGGTCCGTGAACTGGATGCCCTCGGCGGCGAAATGGCCCTCAACACTGACCTCACCGCCATCCAGTTCCGTCTCCTCAACGCCTCCAAGGGACCGGCCGTGCAGGCCTGCCGCGCCCAGTGCGACAAGAAGGCCTACCAGTTTCGTATGAAGCACACCCTGGAGCTGAGCCCTTCCCTGCAGGTCTTTCAAGCCATGGTGACCGGGCTTACTTTTCACAACGGACGGGTCACCGGGGTCCGGACCCAGCTTGGCATCGACTTCAGCGCCTCGGCCGTGGTGGTGACCACCGGCACCTTCCTGCGGGCCCTGATGCATGTGGGCCGCTCCAAGTCCGAGGGAGGCCGCATGGGGGATTTCAGCGCCAAGACCCTTTCCAGCTCCTTTGCCGAGGCCGGCATCGAGCTTTCCCGCCTGAAAACCGGCACCCCCTGCCGCATTTTGGGCCGGAGCATCGACTTTTCCCGCCTGGTCCCGCAGCACGGGGATCCCCTGCCGGAGCTCTTCGCCTTTTATGACACCCGTTCGGACGAGCCCCTGTTCCACGTGGAACACAATCGCCGGATCTATTCCGACCGCTTCCGGGAGCTGATGTTCCACGTGGAACAACCCTTCCAGACCAGGACCGGCTGGCTTCCGGGCGAGCTCCAGGTTCCCTGCTGGGAAACGCAAACCACCGCGGACACGCACCAGCTGATCAACGACAATCTCGACCAATCCCCCCTTTACGCCGGTGAAATCACCGGAACCGGCCCCCGCTACTGCCCCTCCATCGAGGACAAGGTGGTCCGCTTCACCGACAAGCCCCAGCACAAGCTGTTCCTGGAGCCTGAAGGAAAAAATACCGATGAATGGTACATTAACGGCCTTTCCACCAGTCTGCCCTTCGAAATCCAGCTGGATATGCTGAAAACCATTCCCGGACTGGAAAAGGCCCAAATGCTGCGGCCTGCCTATGCCGTGGAATACGATTTTGCCCAGCCAACCCAGCTTCTGGCTTCCCTGGAGTCGAAAATCGTGGAAAACCTCTTTTTCGCAGGCCAGATCAACGGGACCAGCGGCTACGAAGAGGCGGCCGGGCAAGGCCTGGTGGCCGGAATTAATGCGGTCCTCAGGATTCGCGGGGAGAATCCGGTCATTATTGGCCGCGAAACGGCCTATATCGGGGTCCTGATTGACGATCTGGTCACCAAGGGCACCACCGAACCCTACCGGATGTTTACTTCCAGGGCCGAACACCGCCTGCTCTTCAATCACGGATCGGCGGAGCTGCGCCTGCTTCCGCTGGTGGAGCAGTACAACCTGGTGCCCGAGGATCGACTGCGGCGGATCAAGGAAAAGCATCGCCAGGTGGAGCAGTGGACGGAACGCCTGGAGCGGCTGACCCGCAGCGGGGGCACCTGGGGAGATTTCATCCGCAGGGGAGGGGACCCGGAGGAACTTCCGGCAGGATTCAAGAGTCTGCCCGAACCGGTCCGCCGGGAAATCCTCTACCGGGTCCAGTACAAGGGTTACCTCGAACGCGAACGCCGCCTGATCGACAAACTGTCCCAGGTCGACCGGATCCGCATTCCCCGGGAGTTCGACTATGGCAAGGTCTCGGGACTGCGGGCGGAATCTGCCCAAAAGCTTTCCCGGATCCAGCCGGCGACCCTGGGCCAGGCCTCGCGAATTTCCGGCGTGAACCCGACCGACATCACCATTCTGATGATCGCGCTGGGCTCCGGAAAAGAAAGAAAAAGCACTTAACACATTGTTATACAACTACTTGCCACGGTTTTAACGATTGTTTCGGATCTCCTTCGACTGGATTTGTCACCAGAATGTCACGGAGTTTGGGTTTGCCAAAACCGGTTCCACTTTATGTTACGGTGTAACCTGAACGATACAAACATGACAGCAACAAGCGGGAAGCGGATATTGGTGGTGGATGACGAACCGGATGTGACGGAGCTGGTCTCCTACAAGCTGCGCCGGGAAGGTTATGCCGTGGAGGTCATCAACGATCCCCTGGAGATCATGGGCAAAGCCCGGGAATTCAATCCGGATCTCTTTGTCCTGGACATCATGATGCCGGACCTGGACGGACTGAAAATCTGCCGCATGATCCGGGCCGACCCGCGCTTGAAATCCGTTCCAATCA
>ENA-ORCW01000668-ORCW01000668.1-marine-metagenome-genome-assembly--contig:-NODE-668-length-14672-cov-3.170469_pt1 | contig 14672 bp, 14 predicted proteins | sample MGYA00237784_ERZ508517 | MGnify/ENA primary metagenome ERZ508517 (study PRJEB26187, sample SAMN06268979) | marine metagenome | isolation source: Tt ae E1 feedstock associated aerobic enrichment on... | reverse complement strand
CCTGCAGAACAAAGCCCTTATAGGCCGGGTTTCCAAAAAGTGCTTCCATGAGAGGGCTAATACCAGCCTTTCAGGGACTGGGCAATCTATCCGTCTTGCGTGTCGGTTTTGCCGTCGCCGTCATTTTTGGGCGGCTTTAGATCGAGATGGGTTTCAAGCCGCCGGATGACCGCCAGGACCAGGGCACCGAGAGTGCAGGCCAATCCAGCGATCACCCACAACCCCAGGCCCGCGGCAAGCCCCGTCGCGGCGGCGAGGCACATGCCCGCTCCTGTTGTCAGGCCACGAATGGCGCCGCGTTTGAAAATGATGAAACCGGCTGCGAGAAAGGCAACGCCGGCCGTGATCGCCTCCACCAGACGAATGGGATCGGCGCGGACCTGATCGCCGCCGAAGACTGGCATAGCCACAATCTCAAGCGCGATGACGGCGAAAACCGCCGAAGCCAGGCAAACGAGCATATGGGTGCGTAATCCGGCCGGTCTATCCGCCAGTTCGCGCTCGAAACCCAGGATGCCGCCCAGCAGAACCGAAACCGCAAGCCGCGCGGCGATGACCTGCCAGGGCAGACTGGTTGCTGGCGCGAATTCGGCGATCAATGCGTCCATTTCAGATGAATGCGTCTGGAACGTCGAGGTTCCCTAGCGGTTCGACTGACTCTTGCGCATGCGCTGCTCAAGCGCGCGAAGCGCCAGCGAGAGGCCCACGGTCAGGATCAGATAGATATAGGCAACGATGGAGTAGGTCTCGAAGAAGCGGAACGAACCCGAAGCATAAATCTTTCCCATCTGGGTGATGTCGGCAACGCCGAGCACCGAGACCAGCGAGGAGTCCTTCACCATGGCCACGAAGTCGTTTCCGAGCGGCGGCAGAATGGTGCGGATCGCCTGCGGCAACACAATGAGACGGAAGCGCTGGAAACGCGAGAGGCCGAGCGCCTTGGCAGCTTCTACCTGCCCTTCGTCGACCGACTGGATGCCGGCGCGGAACACCTCGGCGATAAAGGCCGAGTAGCCGATGGTGAGGGCTATGATGGCGCGCCAAAGAAGCGAGATGTCACGCACCTTGAGTTCACCAAGCATTCCGACTTCCTGCAACGGTGCGGTCAGCGCGTTCCAGCCTGTCACCACAAGCGGCACACCGGCGAAGGCGATCCAGAACAAAAGCACCAGAACGGGCACACCGCGGATGATCTCGACATAGAAGCGGGCCACCTGCCTGAGCGCCAGCGATCCGGACAGCCCCATCAGCGCAACCGCGAGGCCCAGCACGGTGGCAAGCGTGAAACCCGCCACAGTGACAAAAACGGTGATGCCGACGCCCCTCGATACGATCGTGAAGACCTGCGCATAGAGATCGCTAGCGGCGATGAGAACGCCAACGCCGAGGGCGATGGCCCCGGCAGCGACGAGCCACCAGGGAAAATCGCGCTTGACGGCGGGCCTGGTACCGGACACCGCCATAGGCGCTAGACGCTCCTCGAGAGGCAGCCGATCATGCCGGCGAGGGGCGAGCCAGCCACGTCCTACTCACCCATCTTGTATTCGAGGAACCACTTCTTGTTGAGCGCATCCAGCGTGCCATCCGCCTTCATGGATGCGATGGCCGCGTTGACGGGTGCGACAAGGTCGGAGTCTTTGGCGAAGATGAAACCGAAATCCTCCGAACCCAGCGGCTCGCCGAGCAGTTTCAAAGCACCGTCAGACGCATCCACATAACCCTGTCCGCCGGTGCTGTCGGTCAGAACCATGTCCACATCGCCTGCGCGCAAAGCCTGTACGGAGGCACCGAAGGTCTCGAACAGCTTGATGCGCGGATTGGCCTCGTCGCCGTCGAGCACTTCATAGACACCGGTGTAGAACGGCGAGGTGCCGGGCTGCGCGCCCATCAGGCCATCCTCATAGGCGGCGAAGCTCTCCGCGTCCGTGAAGTTTGTCTCGTCGCTGCGCACGAGCATGAACATTTCGGAACGCATGTAGGAATCGGAGAAGTCCACCTGCTCCTTGCGGTCTTCGCGAATGGTGATGCCGGTCATGCCCATATCGTACTGGCCGTCGGACACCGACTGGATCATCGCGTCCCAGCTCGTGTTCTGGTAAGTGACGGCGATGTTCAGCCGCTTGGCAATCTCGTTCACCGCATCGTACTCCCAGCCGACCTGCTCGCCGGATGTGGGATCGATGAACTGCAGCGGCGGATAGGCGTTTTCCGTGACGACAATGACCTCGCGCCCCTGAAGGTCGGGCAGGTCGTCGGCGCTGGCGGCCAATCCTGAGAACATGAAGGCGGTGGCGGCGATGGACGCAGCCAAGAGGGACGCACGCAACGTCATGACCAATCTCCCTGTGGCGGGCCGATGCTCGGCCGGGTGACTGGTTCTCCTTAAAGCAGAGTGTTTGCCAGTGAAAGAGCCGCGAGAAGGACAAAAGCGACGCGGCGAAACCGTCAAAAACAAAAAAGGCGCACCGAAGCGCGCCTTTCCTCAAAAACCGATGCCGCAGAGACTACTCGGCGTTGTTTTCCGCAGCGGCCGCTTCCTGAGCCTTGGCGGCTTCTTCGGCTGCCTTTTCGGCGGCCAACGCCTCGGCGGCAGCGATCTTCTCGGCCTCGATGCGTGCCTTTTCCTCGGCCGCAGCCTGGCGAACGGCATCGTTCAGGCGGCGAGCGCGCGCATTGGTGTTCTCGGTGATGCGCGCCGACTTGCCGCGACGATCGCGCAGATAGTAGAGCTTCGCGCGGCGAACCTTACCGCGGCGAACCACTTCGACGCCCTCGACGAGCGGAGAGTAAACCGGGAACACGCGCTCGACGCCTTCGCCGTAGGAAATCTTGCGAACGGTGAAGTTTTCCTGGAAGCCGGAGCCGGACCGGGCGATGCAGACGCCTTCATAGGCCTGCACGCGGGTGCGGGTGCCTTCGGTGATGCGCACCTGAACGCGCACCGTGTCGCCGGGCTGGAATTCGGGAATCTGACGCTGGGCTGCGATTTTCTCGGCCTGCTCGGCCTCGAGCTGACGGATAATATCCATCTCTGTGTCCTCTTGTTCTTGGCGAACCGTCAGAGCGCTCATCCCAGTGGCAGTATCGAGACCGCTTGAAGAGTGCCCTCCGCGAGGAGGAACAGGAGCGAATTCACGTGTTCTTTGGTTGGATCCAAACCGGCAATTGCCGTTTACGTGCGGCGCACATACACGACATTGCGCAAGGAATCAATATGGAGAACGACTGCAAAGCGCGAGAAACGCACGCTCAAAGCCGCCCAAACCATTTCAGCCCCCGCCATCCTTATAGGCCATCCAAAGGTCGGGCCGGCGCCGGCGCGTCAGCTTTTCCGCCTCGGCCCGTCGCCAAGCGGCGATCCTTGCGTGGTTGCCCGACAACAAGACGTCGGGGATCGGCCGCTCCTCGAAGAGCTGAGGGCGGGTGTATTGCGGGTGCTCCAGGAGGCCTCCCTCGAAGCTTTCCTCCTCGCCCGACGCATCGTTGCCCATGACGCCGGGCAGAAGCCGGATCACCGCGTCGAGCAAGACGAGCGCTGCCGGCTCGCCACCCGAGAGCACATAATCGCCAACGGAAACCTCCTCCAGATCGCGCGTTTCGATCAACCGCTGGTCAACACCCTCGAAGCGACCGCACAGAATGACCGCGCCCGGTCCCGTCGCCAGTTCGCGCACACGCCGCTGATCGAGCGGCCGGCCGCGCGGGCTCATCAGGAGACGGGGACGCGGATCGTCCGCCGGGGCGGCGTGGTCGACGGCGCGCGCCAGCACGTCGGCACGCATGACCATGCCGGCTCCACCGCCGGCAGGCGTGTCATCGACATTGCGGTGTTTGCCAGTGGCGAAATCGCGGATCTGGACCGTCTCCAGCGCCCAGCGCCCAGCCTCGCGCGCCTTGCCGGCCAGCGAGAGGTCGAGCGAACCGGGAAACATTTCCGGATAGAGGGTCAGGATCGTCGCACGAAAGCTCACCGATCCTCTCCATTGGCGAACGCATCGGGCTCTTCGTCATCGGTGAGACCGGCCGCAACCCGGTCGATTTCGACACGGCCTTCGGAAACCTTCACCTGCGGCACAGCAGCACGGGTAAACGGCACCATGGCCGCTCCTCCTTCGGTCAACGCCACCTCCAGAATGTCGCCGCCGCCGAAATCGTGCAGTGCCCGAACCTCACCGACGCGCACGTTCTCGCCATCAAAGACGGAAAGTCCGATCAGATCCGCATGGTAATACTCTTCTTCCCCCAGATCGGCCGGCAGCGCCGTGCGATCGATGAAAAGAGCCGTGCCGTTCAGCGCCTCTGCGGCGTTGCGGTCGCCCACCTCGGCAAAGCGCGCCACCACCACGTTCCTGGCAGGTCGAACGTTCGTGACGGTCAGCGTGCGTCCGTCCTCGGTGAACAGCGGACCGTAATCGCCGATGGCGAGCGGGTCACCCGTAAACGCCTTGACCCGAACCTCTCCGCGCAGCCCTTGCGCGCCGCCGACAATGGCGAGCTGGACGCGGGTATCGCTTTCTTTCGGTTTGTTCATGTGCCTGACTTGCCGTTGCCCAAAATCGGGGAAACAGGCTTATGCGTCGTTTTGCGGCTTGCCGGCAAGCTTGTCGGCCAGGTTTTCCATGCGCACGGCAAGATCGCTCAGGACGCCGGTGACGGCGGAATCGTTCCGCCCCGCCTGATTTACCGCCTCGTCGCGGGTCTTGCGGAGCGTGTTTATCTCGCCTTCCATGCCGCGCGATTTCTTCTGCAATTCCACCAGTTCGTCCATCACCATGATGCCGGCCATGACCGCCAGCCGATGATCGCCGATTTCGCCGAACGAGTCTTTCAGATGGGTGATGTAGCGATCGAAACGCTGGGCGAGATTGATGAGATGGTCTTCCTGCCCCTCATCGCAAGCCATGCGATAGGATTTGCCGTCAATGGTGACCGTAACCTGCGCCATCGCTCCGCCCTACCGATCCAGCACAGCGCGGATCGTCTCCATCGCCGTGACCAAGCGCCGCGAAACCTCGCGGTTGACCTCTTCGAGTCTCTGAGCCCGCGCTTCGGACTTGTCGATTTCCTGGGCGAGCCGCGCGCGATCAGCATTCATGCGCTGCACCTCGGCATCGGAATCCGCGAATTCGCGGTCCCGTTCCAGTCGCGCGTCGACAGCGTTCTCGAGCGAGGACAGCGCCGCGCCCAATCGCTCGACCACATCCTTGAGCGTGCTTTCACCACTCATGGCCGCCAACCCCAGTCCAGCATTTTCGGAAAGCGGCGTCCGCCAAAGCAGAGCAGGCGTGCGGTTCCCGAAAATGTTTTGACACAGGCAATCTTGCTTACTCTCATCCGCCAGTTATGCACCGAGGCGTGTGCCGACAGGCAAATTCACGATGCGTTCCGTGGAACCTCGGTTGCGAATCGCTGGCCTTACTAACCGTTTACAACGAAAAGATTAGGCGTCGTGTGAAGCCTCCGTCAACAAAACACGTCGGCTAATCCCCGAAATTGCTGTAACAAGGTTGATACAAAATCGCCCTTCCCCAACGGCATGCAAATGGCTGCAAACCGCACCTTTGTTGACTTCAAGGCCGCAACTGCTATGTGTCGCCTGCTTTTTCCAAAGGGCTGGAACTGCCTGTGCAGCCCACCCGACAACTGCCTAAAGCGGACCAGCGAGCAACCATGACCTCACGCGACAAACACGACCGGATGGCCAATGCGATCCGCTTCCTTTCCATGGATGCGGTAGAAAAGGCCAAATCGGGTCATCCCGGCTTGCCCATGGGTGCAGCCGATATCGCCACCGTGCTTTTCACTCGCTTCATGAAGCACGATCCGAAGAACCCGGGATGGGCCGACCGCGACCGGTTCGTGCTCTCGGCCGGTCACGGATCGATGCTGCTTTACTCGCTGCTTTATCTGCTCGGCTACGAAGACATCACCATCGACGAGATCAAGAACTTCCGCCAACTCGGTTCGCGTACGGCCGGACATCCGGAGTTCGGTCACGCCGCCGGTATCGAGACCACGACCGGCCCACTCGGTCAGGGTTTCGCCAACTCGGTCGGGATGGCCATTGCGGAGCGCATCCTGAACGCCCGTTTCGGCGACGATCTGGTGGATCACTATACCTATGTGCTGGCAGGCGACGGCTGCCTGATGGAAGGCATTAGCCAGGAAGCGCTGACCCTCGCCGGCCATCTGAGGCTCAACAAGCTGATCGTTCTGTTCGACGACAACCAGATTTCCATCGATGGCTCGACTTCGCTCACGGATTCCACCGACCAGTGCGAACGGTTCGCTGCATCGGGATGGAACACTATGCGCATCGACGGCCACGATCCGGACGCGATCGCCGCAGCCATCGAATCCGCAAGGGCATCCGACAAGCCGTCCATGATCGCCTGTCGCACCACAATCGGCTTCGGCGCCCCGACCAAATCCGGCACTGCCAAGGTGCATGGCTCGCCGCTCGGCGCCGAGGAAATCGCCGGAGCCCGCGAGACGCTCGGCTGGGACGCGCGGCCTTTCGTCGTTCCCTCCGACATTCTCGACGACTGGCGTCTGGCCGGCCTGCACTCGGCAAAGGAGCGCAAGGCCTGGGAAGACCGCCTCGCCGCCGCCGATGCGGAAACCCGTGGCGAGTTCGAGCGCCGCATGCGCGGCGACCTGCCGGAGAGTTTCCCGGCCGCCATGCTGGAATACAAGGAAGAGCTCGTAGCCGAACCGCCGAAGGTGGCCAGCCGAAAGGCTTCCGAAATGGCGCTGGAAGCGATCAATGCCGTGCTGCCGGAAACCATTGGCGGCTCCGCCGATCTGACCGGCTCCAACAACACCAAGACAAGCCAGACCGGTCCGATCAGCGCGGAGGACTTCTCCGGCCGCTACGTGCATTACGGCATCCGCGAGCACGCCATGGCCTCGGCAATGAACGGCATGACGTTGCACGGCGGCATCATTCCCTATGGCGGCACCTTCCTGACATTCTCGGATTATGCCCGCCCGGCCATGCGGCTGGCGTCGCTAATGCAGATCCGCTCCATTTTCGTTATGACGCACGACTCCATCGGGCTTGGAGAAGACGGCCCGACCCATCAGCCGGTCGAGCACCTGGCCGCGCTTCGCGCGATCCCGAACCATCTGGTGTTCCGCCCCGCAGACGCTGTAGAGACGGCGGAATGCTGGCAAGTGGCCATTGAAAGCCGCAACGCTCCCTCCACGCTGGCGCTTTCGCGCCAGAATCTCGCGCCGGTGCGCACCAGCCATGAGGCCGACAATCTGTGCGCTCGCGGTGCCTATGAGCTGGTCGGCTCCGACGAGGAGGCGAAGGTCACCCTTTTCGCCACCGGCTCGGAGGTGGAAGTGGCCGTTTCCGCGAAGGCCTTGCTCGACTCCGCCGGTTATCCGGCCCGCGTGGTGTCGGTGCCCTGCTTCGAACTGTTCGAGCAACAGAGTGAGGATTACCGCAAGGCCGTGATCGGCGGCGCACCGGTGAAGGTCGCCATCGAGGCCGGCATCCGCCAGGGTTGGGATGCGATCATAGGATTGGACGGTCTGTTCGTCGGCATGACCGGCTTCGGCGCCAGCGCACCGGCGCCGGATCTGTACAAGCATTTCGGCATCACCGCAGAGGCTGCAGCCAACGCCGCACAGAAGCGGCTGGCAGAGCTCGGGTGAGGCTGATAGCCCCGCCATCGCAACATGGGGCCGGCATTTGCCGGCTCTGCCATCTGGATTCCTGACGCCGACGCCGCTATGAAGCGGCGTCTCTTTCCGTGCCTGCGCACGGCCACCCACTCTCCGGAGGAAGTTCATGACCGTCAAAGTAGCCATCAACGGATTTGGCCGCATCGGCCGCAACGTCGTACGCGCGATCTACGAGTCGGGCCGCAAGGACATCGACATCGTTGCCATCAACGATCTCGGCCCTGTCGAGACCAACGCTCATCTTCTGCGCTATGACAGTGTGCATGGCCGCTTCCCCTCTGAGGTCGCGGTCGACGGCGACACGATCAGCATCGGTTCCGACTCCTTCAAGGTGTTCGCCGAGCGCGACCCCTCCAAGCTGCCGTGGGGCGATCTGGGTGTCGACATCGTGATGGAATGCACCGGCATCTTCACCTCCAAGGAGAAGGCTTCACTGCACCTTCAGGCCGGCGCAAAGCGTGTGCTGGTTTCCGCTCCGGCCTCCGGCGCGGACCTGACGGTTGTCTACGGCGTCAACCACGACAAGCTCTCCAGCGAGCACCTGGTTGTCTCCAACGCTTCGTGCACCACCAATTGCCTGGCACCGGTGGCCAAGGTCCTGAACGACGCATTCGGCATCGAAAAGGGCTTCATGACCACGATTCACGCCTACACAGGCGACCAGCCCACGCTCGACACCATGCACAAGGACCTCTACCGCGCGCGCGCGGCTGCAATGTCCATGATTCCGACTTCAACCGGTGCCGCCAAGGCGGTCGGTCTGGTGCTTCCGGAACTCAATGGCAAGCTGGACGGCGTTTCCATTCGCGTTCCGACCCCGAATGTCTCCGTCATCGACTTCAAGTTCGTGCCGAAAAAGACGGTTACCGTGGAAGAGGTCAATAACGCGCTGGTGGCCGCCGCCGACGGCGGGCTGAAAGGCATCCTCGCCTACACCAACGAGCCGCTCGTCTCCATCGACATGAACCACAATCCGGCCTCGTCCACCTTCGCGCTCGACCAGACGAAGGTAATCGAGGGCGACCTGGTGCGCGTGATGTCCTGGTATGACAACGAATGGGGTTTTTCCAACCGCATGGCCGATACGGCGGTGGCCTTCGGCAAGGCCATCTGAGGCCATTTGCGAGCCTTTGTGAAACGCCCGGTCATCGCGCCGGGCGTTTTTCTTTTGGCCGTGCTCTTGCATCTCACTTCCGCCGCATCTTTTATGAAAAAGAACAGCAACTTGTGGAAGGCGGGATCAAAAGAGGCGGATGGATCAGGGCATTTACGTCATAACGCTGGTGGGCACGGCCCTCGTGCTTTTCGCCGCGTTCTCAAGCCTGATCGCCTTTCGCTTCGGCGCGCCACTGCTTCTCATATTCCTCGGCATCGGACTGGCCGCAGGCACTGACGGGCTCGGGCTCGATTTCGACAATGCCGCCGTCGCCTATTTCATCTGCTCGCTGGCGCTGGCCGTCATTCTGTTCGATTCGGGCTTTGGCACCTCCCTGACCGCATTCAGGCAAGCCGCCGCACCAGCCATCGTTCTGGCCACGTTGGGCGTCCTGATGACGGCGGGACTGGTCGGCGTCGCCGCCTACTACGTAACCGGCTTCAGCTGGCTGGAATCCTTTCTACTTGGCGCGACGGTCGCCTCGACCGACGCCGCAGCCGTGTTTTTCCTGCTTCGGGTTGGGAATATTTCGGTGCGCGAGCGAGTGCGCTCAACCCTTGAAGTGGAGTCGGGATCGAACGACCCGATTGCCATCTTCCTCACACTCTCACTCGTCACGCTGATCGCCAGCGGCGAAGCGATACAGGCAGGAGAGCTGGCTGCCGATGTGGGGCTCGGCTTCCTGCAACAAATGGGCATCGGCCTGATGGCGGGGCTGGTCGGCGGCTGGTGCATTTTGCGACTGGTCATCAAGTTGAAGCTGGAACAGGGACTGCTGCCGATCTTCGTGCTGGCACTGTCGCTGTTGGTGTTCGCCTTGGCCGGCGCCATGGGCGGGTCGGGCTTTCTCGCCGTTTACGTGGCCGGTCTGATTGCCGGCAATGCGAGACTGCGCTCGACCGCTATGCTCAAGCGCTTTCAGGACGGGGTGACATGGCTGGCGCAGATTATCATGTTTCTTGTGCTCGGCCTTTTCGCAACGCCTTCGCAATTCGCCGATATCGCATTGCCGGCTTTGTTTATCGGTGTGTTTCTGATCTTCGTCGCGCGGCCTCTCGCGGTGACGCTGTGCCTGGCGCCGTTCCGGTTCTCCCCCGCCGAAAGCGCTTTCGTGTCCTGGGTGGGGTTGCGCGGAGCGGTTTCGATACTCCTGGCGATCACACCATTGATCGACGAGTTGCCGAATGGGCGGGCGCTGTTCAACATCGTTTTCATCATCGTGCTGGTGTCGCTGATCGTCCAGGGCTGGACGGTGGGACCGCTGGCGCGCCGACTGGGGCTCACACTGCCTCCGCGTATGGGGCCGCTTAACAAGGTGGAACTGGAATTGCCGGGCTCAGCCCATCACGAATTGCTGGCTTATCGTGTTGTCGCGGGAAGTCCGGTGGAGCGCGGGCAGCGTATTCCACGCTGGGCGAAACCCTCCCTGGTGGTTCGCAACGGGCGCTCCATGACCTATCAGTATGCGGGACGGCTCGCCGCCGGCGATCATGTCTATATCTTCGTGCCGGATCGTTATCCGCGCTTGCTCGACCGCCTTTTCGCAAGTCCGGCCGCCGTGGATCCCGAAGATGCCGATTTCTTCGGCGCCTTCCCGGTTGATCCGGAGCGCCCGGCCTCGGATATCGAGGCGGCCTATGCACCGGGTTTGAGCGAGGAAGACCAGAAGAAGACCATAGCCGAACTGATGCGCGAGCGCCTCGGCGGACGAGCCGAATATGGCGACCGCACCACGCTCGGCCAAATCGAGTTGATCGTGCGGGACGTCGACGAGGACGGAGGCATCACCGCCATTGGCCTGTCCATGGAACCGCTGGCTCCCGATGTGCGGGTGCCGCTGCTTCTCAGTCCGCGCGATATGCTTCGGAGGCTCTTCAGGAAGACTTAGGCGCCGGAGGGTGAGAGGTCGCGGAATTGCGTGTGCCATCTTGCGCCCGGCGCGCGGCGCTGTATGGTCGCCAGCGAATTCATATCATCGTTCCACCAGCGGTTCTGGCGGTCGATCCTCTCTCCGTAACAGAACCCTTCGCAGGAGACACCAACGCGCCATGCCGGATTTCAAGACCCTTGACGACCTCAACGATATCGCAGGCAAACGCGTTCTCGTCCGCGTCGACCTGAACGTGCCCGTCAAGGACGGCAAGGTCACCGATACGACACGCATCGAACGTGTGGCACCGACCATCCAGGAGCTGTCGAGCAAGGGCGCCAAGGCTATCCTGATGGCGCATTTCGGTCGGCCCAAGGGCAAACCCGACCCTGCCGCGTCTCTGGCACCGATCGCATTCGCGGTGGAATCCGCGCTCGATCATCGCGTGCATTTCGCCAAGGATTGCATCGGCGCTGCGGCGGCCGAAGCCATCGCCGACATGACGAATGGCGATATTCTGCTTCTGGAGAACACACGCTTTCACGCCGGCGAAGAAAAGAACGACCCCGAATTTGCCAAGGCACTGGCCGAGAATGGCGACATCTACGTGAACGACGCGTTCTCCGCCGCGCATCGCGCCCACGCCTCGACGGAGGGTCTCGCCCACCTGCTGCCGGCCTATGCGGGCCGCACCATGCAGGCGGAGTTGGAAGCGCTGGAAAAGGGTCTCGGCCAGCCGGCGCGGCCGGTGCTCGCCATTGTCGGCGGCGCCAAGGTTTCCACCAAGATCGACCTTTTGATGAACCTTGTGAAGAAGGTCGACGCGCTGGTGATCGGCGGCGGCATGGCCAACACTTTCCTGGCCGCCCGCGGCACGGAAGTCGGCAAATCGTTGTGCGAGCACGATCTGGCGCAGACCGCCAAGCAGATCATGATCGAGGCGGCCGAAAGCGGATGCGCGCTGATCCTGCCGGTGGACGCCGTGGTGGCGCGCGAATTCAAGGCGGGCGCGAAGAGCGACGTGGTCGCCATCGAAAACGTGCCGAGGGACGCCATGATCCTCGACGTAGGGCCGAAAAGCATCGATAAGGTCAACGAGTGGCTGGACCGTGCCGACACCGTGGTGTGGAACGGACCGCTGGGCGCTTTCGAAATAGAACCGTTCGATGCGGCAACCGTGGCAGCGGCAAAGCACGCCGCGCATCGCACAGAAGAAGGCCTGCTCGTTTCCGTTGCCGGAGGCGGCGACACGGTGGCCGCGCTCAACCATGCCGGCGTGGCCGAAGAGTTTTCCTATGTTTCGACCGCCGGCGGCGCGTTTCTCGAATGGATGGAAGGCAAGGCGCTGCCCGGCGTGGAGGCACTTTCGAAATCCGCCTAGATCGATTGAAATCGATCGTTTCAAAAGGCCGGTAACGACTTTTCGGTCTTGCGTTAAGCAAAGTGTGAATAGTCTGTCATTTCAATCGATTAGGGATTCGAAGGGCGCATTCCGTTTGACTGTGGCATCTGCTATGCGCCCGGTACGAACAGACAGGAGACCTGAAATGAGCGAACGGCTTGAGGATATTGCAGCCGCCATGGTGACCCCGGGACAGGGGATTCTGGCGGCGGACGAAAGCTCCGGCACCATCAAGAAGCGCTTCGACACGATCGGCCTGGAATCGACGGACGAGAATCGTCGCGACTACCGCGAGATGATGTTCCGTGCCGAAACGGCGATGAAAGACTGCATTTCCGGCGTCATCCTCTTCGACGAAACCATCCGCCAGAAGGCCGCCGACGGCACACCACTGGTCGATGTCATCAAGGCCTCCGGGGCCGTGCCGGGCATCAAGGTCGATGGCGGTGCAAAGGCGCTTGCCGGTTTCGATGGCGAGACCATTACCGAAGGTCTGGACGGCCTGCGCGATCGCCTGACCGAGTATTACGGCCTTGGCGCGCGCTTTGCCAAATGGCGCGGCGTGATCTCCATCTCCAACGATCTTCCGCGCTGGGGCGCGGTAAAGCAAAACGCACAGGCGCTCGCGCGCTATGCTGCGCTTTGCCAGGAAGCCGGCATTGTGCCGATCGTGGAACCGGAAGTGCTGATGGACGGCAAGCCGGGCGACCACTCCATCGACCGCTGCTATGAAGTGACCGAGTGGGTTCTGAAGACCGTCTTTGCCGAACTCTACGACGCGCGTGTGTCGCTTGAGGGCATGGTCTTGAAGCCGAACATGGTGATCGACGGCAAGAACGCCCGCAGGGCGAGCCGCGAGGAAATAGCCGAGAAAACCGTACGCTGCCTGAAGTCGACCGTTCCGGCGGCCGTGCCCGGCATCGCCTTCCTTTCGGGAGGCCAGTCGGACGAGGAGGCAACGGCGCATCTCTCGCTCATGAATGCCGGCTTCGACATGCCCTGGGCGCTGACCTTCTCCTATGGCCGTGCGCTGCAGGCCGCCGCGCTGAAGGCGTGGGGCGGCAAAAAAGAAAACGTGGCCGCCGCACAAAAGGCGTTCGCGCACCGCGCGAAGATGAACAGCCTTGCCGCCACCGGCCAGTGGAAACAGGATCTCGAGGCCGCTTGATCAAGCAGGCACATCGAGAACGCATATCACGGCCCGTCGGCGATCCTCGGCGGGCCGTTTTCTTTTCCGGGGGTTTGCGGAATTGCCGCTCAGGAGCGGAAGCGCCCTACTCTCCCCCTCGCAGAAGGATGGTGAGCGAGACCGCGGCAAGCGCGATCAAGGCAAGTTTCCAGAAATCGGCACGGCGTTTCAGCCCCGGCAAACCAAGCGGCTTGACGATGTGCACGATCATCATCGCCAGGATGAGCAGCAGCAGGATTTTTGTCATGAAAGTCGGATTCGCGAAGACATATCCTTTTGTGCCTCTCTGCCCGGCGCCTGTCAAAACCGCCCCTTCGCCGCAAGTCTGATTTACGTGCCGCGTGCCGATCCGCTATCGTCTCCTAAGAAAGCTCAAACCGCAGGGAGGAGGCGGGATGGCGTCGCGTTATCACGAGGTCTACCGGAACTGGCAACGAGATCCGGATCGTTTCTGGGCGGAGGCTGCCGCGGAGATAGACTGGTTCAGCCCCTGGGAGAAGATTTTCGACGCAGATGCCGGCGTCTACGGACGCTGGTTTCCAGGCGCGACCTGCAACACATGTTTCAACGCAGTGGACCGGCACGTCGAGGGTGGACGAGAAGACCAGCCCGCGCTCGTCTATGACAGCCCGATCAGCGGTCGCAAGAAAAGCTTCACCTATGGCGAGCTGAAAGACGAGGTGTCGGCGCTGGCCGCCGTTCTGAAGGACTTCGGCGTCGGCAAGGGCGATCGGGTGGTGATCTACATGCCCATGGTGCCGGAAGCGGTGTTCGCCATGCTCGCCTGCGCGCGTATCGGCGCGGTGCACTCGGTGGTCTTCGGCGGGTTTTCGCCGGATGCGCTGGCCGGCCGCATTGCGGACTGTGAGTCCAACATCGTGATTACCGCGGACGAGGGCGTGCGCGGCGGCAGGAAGGTCCCGCTGAAGGCGAACGTGGACAAGGCAGCCGCGAACGCGCAGGTCACGACGCTCGAACACGTGCTCGTGGTCCGCAACACGGGCGCCGACATCGACTGGACCGACGGCCGCGACGCGTGGCTGCACGACCGCGAAAGCGACGCGGACCGTCCCTGCGAAGAGATGAACGCCGAGGACCCGCTGTTCATCCTGTACACGTCGGGCTCCACCGGCAAGCCGAAGGGCGTGCTGCACACGACCGGCGGCTACCTCGTCTACGCGGCGCTGACGCACGAAGCCGTGTTCGACTATCACCCGGGCGACATCTACTGGTGCACGGCGGATGTCGGCTGGGTGACCGGGCACACCTATATCGTCTACGGCCCGTTGGCGAACGGCGCCACCACGCTGATGTTCGAGGGCGTGCCGAATTACCCGGACAGTTCCCGCTTCTGGCAGGT
>ENA-ORCW01000667-ORCW01000667.1-marine-metagenome-genome-assembly--contig:-NODE-667-length-14712-cov-3.049812_pt1 | contig 14712 bp, 12 predicted proteins | sample MGYA00237784_ERZ508517 | MGnify/ENA primary metagenome ERZ508517 (study PRJEB26187, sample SAMN06268979) | marine metagenome | isolation source: Tt ae E1 feedstock associated aerobic enrichment on... | reverse complement strand
CCCGGCAGCGTTCCTCGGTGAACGGATCATGGTCCGGTATCCAGGCGCAGCCGGCGTATTTCAGCCCGAGGATCTTGGCTTCCCGCACCACGGCTTCCGGATCATCGCGCCACTGGTCATACCCGTAATGCGCGGAAACAGGCTCCAGGCCGCGGCTGACCAGGGCCCGCCGGAAGGCCTCCGGGGTCATGCCGTAGGTGCCGGCCAGCTCGACTTCCTTGAATCCGAGGTCTTGGACCATGTCCAGGGTTCCCTCGACATCGTTCTCGAAGTACTCGCGGAAGCTGTACAGCTGCAGGCCGACCGGGCCCTCAAATTCATTATGTGAACCGCCGGAACGGGGGTCGCCGGCGAAAGCCGGAGCAGTGAACGCCATTAAGGAAAATCCAATCAGGGTAATGTATGCTTTCATCGTGATTGATGATTAATCATACTCGCGGACTAAAGCCAAGTTTCTACAAGTGCCGGGCAACAAATGCCGGCGAATCCCGCCCAGGCCGCCTTCCGGAAATTTCCGGCTGTTGCTATACCGTATAAAGGGAAGGGAATGGTACCGTTCGGCTGTGTCCCTTATGGATCGGGCATGCCTATGACATCCCGTGAACGTATGTTGACGGCCCTGGGCAACGGACGCCCGGACCGCCTGCCATGCCAGGTGCACGGCTGGATGGATTACTACCTGAATCACTACCTGGGAGGCATGGACTGGTGGGAGGCCTACGAGAGATTCGACATGGATTTCGCGATCTATGTGAACCCGGAATACCACTACTCGGAAAAGGACCTGGCGGATTGGCAGGTCAAGCGGATCGACCTTGGGAAGGATAACCTTGGCAACCGCTGCCAGCGGGTGGAGATCACGACCCCCAAAGGCGTATTGGCGAAGGAGGAAGTCCGGAGCGAGATCACCACCTACGACCGCGAGCACCTGATCAAGAGCGTGGACGATTTTGAAATATGGAACGCCTGTTACCCGGTTCCGGTCGGGGTCGACTTCGGCCCCATCCGGAAAGTACGGGACCGTCTCGGTGACCGGGGGATCGTCCGCTCGCATCCCTTCAGTCCGGGGCAGGGCAGCCCCTGGCAGAGCTTCTGTTTCCAGTTCGGAACGGAGAACGCCATCCTGCTGGGGATGGACGAGCCGGAGACCCTGCACGAAATCCTGGAGGCGATCGTGCAGAAAACGCTGCAGGTGACCGACCTGTGGAAGGGGACGCCCGCCGACATGGTGGAGGTCGGTGGCGGGGCCGGCTCCAGCACGGTCATCAGCCCGGGTTTCTACCGGGAGTTCGGCCTTCCCTACGACCAGCGCCAGAATGCCATGTTCCATGAGGCCGGGATCAAGGTCGTGAACCACTTCTGCGGCGGCCTGATGCCGATGCTGGACCTGGTGGTCGAGAGCGGTGCGGACGGATTGGAGACCATGACCCCACCAGCCATGGGAGGCGATTGTGACCTCCGTGAAGCGTCACGCAGGGTGGGGGACAAGCTGTTCTTCATCGGGGGATTTGACCAGAATGCGGGCTTTGAGAAAGGCACTCCGGAAAAGGCCCGGGAGCTGGTCCTTGAATGCTTTGAAGCCACCAGGGACCATGCCGGCTACATCCTCTGCCCGTCGGATCATTTCTTCCACGGGGATCCGGCCAATCTGCAGGCCTTTGCCGACGCCGCCCGGGAGTGCTGCTATTGACCTGCCTTTTCCTTAACGGAGCTTCAGGATCAGGTCCTTGGAATCGACGCTCTCGCCGACATGGACGCAGATCTCCTCGATGGTGCCGTCGGCCTGGGCATAGAGGGAGGTCTGCATCTTCATGGCCTCGAGGGTGGCCAGCTTCTCCCCCTTCTCGACCTTGTGCCCGACGCTGACGTTGATGCTGCCCACCACCCCGGGAATGGGGGCCCCGATTTCCTTCGGATCGGCCGGATTGGCCTTTCTCCGCGGGGCGCTTTCGGCCTGGACGCTGGTGTCGAGAATCCGGGCCTCGCGGGCGCGCCCGTTCAGCTCGAAGGTGACGTTGCGGAAGCCGTCCTTGTCGGCCTCGCCGATGGTGATCAGCTTGATGATGAGGGTCTTGCCCTCCTCGATCTCGACGCTGATCTCCTCGCCGATCTCAAGGCCGTAGAAAAAGGCCGGGGTCGGGAGGACCGAGACGTTGTCGTAGTCCAGCAGGTGCTTGAAGAAAGCGGCATGGACTTCCGGATACATCAGGTGTTCCCAGAGGGCATCCTCCGGGACCGAATTCAGATCCAGGGACCTGGCCAGCTGCTCCCGGGTTTCACCGAGGTCGACGGCCTTGGCGTAGGTTCCGGGGCGATCGGTCCGGGCCTCGCGGTCGCCGATGATCTTCCGCTGGATCTTCTCCGGGAATCCGCCCTTGGGCTGGCCCAGTCCTCCGGAGAGCATGTCGATCACGCTGGCCGGAAAGGGGGTGTCATCGGGCAGGTTCTCCAGGTCCGAGGGTTCGATTCCGCGGGAAAGGAGGAACATCGCCAGGTCCCCCACGACCTTGCTGCTGGGGGTCACCTTGACGATGTCCCCGAGCAGGAAATTGACCTCGCGATAGTAACGCACCACCTCCGGCCAGCGGTCGCCGAGCCCGAGCGCGGCGGCCTGTTCCCGGAGGTTGGTGTACTGCCCGCCGGGCATCTCGTGGGCGTAGACCTCGGCGCTGCTGAATTTCGGCCCGCTGTCGAAGGGCTGGTAATACTGCCGGACCGCCTCCCAGTAGATCGAGAACTCGTTCAGGGCGGTGAGGTCGAGGCCGGTATCGCGCTCCGTCCGGGCCAGGGCCGCCACCAGGCTGTTCAGGTTGGGCTGGCTGGTCAGGCCGCTCATGGAACTGACGGCGAGGTCCACCACGTCGGCCCCGGCCTCGACGGCCTTGAGGACGCTGGCGCTGGCCACGCCGGAGCTGTCATGGGTGTGGAAATGGACGGGAATCCCGACCTCCTCGCGGATTGCCTTGATGAGGCGGTAGGCGGCGAAGGGCTTGCAGAGCCCCGCCATGTCCTTGATGGCCAGGATATGGGCTCCGCGTTTCTCCAGCTCCCTGGCCATCGAGACGTAGTACTCCAGTGAATACTTGTCCCGCCTCGGGTCGTCGATGTCGCCGGTGTAGCACACCGTGGCCTCGCACAGGGAGTTGGTGTCCTCCCGGACCGCCTTCATCGCGGCCTCGAGATTGGGCAGGTAATTCAGGGAATCGAAAATCCGGAAGACATCGATTCCGGCTTCGGCGCTGTGCCGGACAAATCCCTGGATGACATTGTCGGGATAATTTGAATACCCGACGCCGTTGGCACCGCGCAGGAGCATCTGGAAGAGAATGTTCGGGACCTGTTTCCTCAGTTGGCGGAGGCGGTCGAAGGGATCCTCGCGCAGGAAGCGCATGCAGGTGTCGAAAGTGGCGCCTCCCCACATCTCCATCGACCACAGTTCGGGGGTCCGGCGGGCCACGGCCGGGGCCACCCGGAGCATGTCGATGCTCCGCATCCGGGCTGCCAGGAGACTCTGGTGGGCATCCCGGAAAGTGGTATCGGTAACCTGGGCGGCCTTTTGCTCCCGGGTCCAGGCGCAGAACTTTTCCGGACCGAGCTCCAGCAGTTTCTGGCGTGTGCCGGCGGGCGGGGACTGGCGGCAGGACGAACCGGCCGCCCTCCCGTCCCTTCACCTGCTTGTTGCCGTTGACGATGATGTCGCCGAGGAAGTTCAGGAGCTTGGTCGCCCGGTCCCGCCGCGGCTTGAACCGGAAGAGGGAGGGCGTGGTGTCGATCAGGGTCGTGTTGGCCTCGCCGGAACGGAAGGTCTGGTCGTGAATGACATTTTCAACGAACGGAATGTTGGTCTTTACCCCCCGGATCCGCATTTCCCGGAGAGCCCGGTCCATCCGTTGCAGGGCCGTCTCGAAGTTGCCGGCGCTGGCGGTCAGCTTGACCAACAGCGAATCATAAAAGGCGGTGATCACGGAACCGGTATCGCCCATCGCCCCGTCGAGGCGGATGCCAAATCCGGCGGCCGAGCGGTAGCTGACGATTTTTCCGTAGTCCGGGGTGAAGTTGTTTTCCGGGTCCTCGGTGGTGACGCGCGCCTGCACGGCGTAGCCGCTGCAGCGTATCTCGTCCTGGGCGGGGATTCCGATTTCCTCCCCATGCAGCTCGTGGCCCTCCGCGATGAGGATCATCGAGCGCACGATGTCGATTCCGGTCACGACCTCGGTCACCGTGTGCTCTACCTGGATGCGAGGGTTCATCTCGATGAAAAACCATTCCCCGCTGTCCATATCGAGGAGGAACTCGACGGTCCCGGCACTCTCGTACCGGACCTCCTTCGCGATGCGCACGGCCGCCGCACAAAGCTCGCTCCGGGTCTTTTCCGGCAGGTTGACCGAGGGGGCTATCTCGATCACCTTCTGGTGGCGTCGCTGGACCGAACAGTCGCGCTCGTACAGGTGAACCACGTTGCCGTGTTTGTCCCCGAGGATCTGCACCTCGATGTGCTTGGCCCGGCCGATGTAGCGCTCGAGGAAGACACTGGGATCTCCGAAGGCGCGCTCCGCCTCGCCCTGGGCCTCGGCCAGGAGATGCTTTAAATCCTTTTCCTCCCGGACGACCCGCATTCCCCGGCCGCCCCCGCCGAAGGCCGCCTTGATGATCAGGGGAAAGCCGATCTGCTGGCCGGTGGCCAGGGCCAGGTCGAAGTCCCTGACCGGATCCTCCGTTCCCGGAAGGACCGGCACGCCCGCCCGGGTGGCGATCTTCCGCGCCTCGACCTTGTCGCCCATCTTTTCCAGCATTTCCGGCTGGGGGCCCACCCAGGTGATTCCGTTCTCGATACAGGCCCGGGCAAAGTCCGGGTTTTCCGAGAGGAAACCATAGCCGGGATGGATGAAATCGACCTCTTTTTCCTTTGCCAGGGTGATGATGTTCTCGATGTCCAGATAGGCCGCCACGGGGCCTTTTCCACGGCCGACGAGGTAGGATTCATCGGCCTTGAAACGGTGGACCCCGAATCGGTCCTCATGGGCGAAGATGGCCACGGTCCTCATCCCGAGCTCGGTCGCGCTGCGGAAGAGGCGGACCGCAATTTCACTGCGATTAGCGGCAAGGAGTTTCTTCATAAAAGTTCCTTATACCGCCCTTTCCCCGCGGCCGGGGCAAGGCAGAAGTGGAATGGCCACCGCCGGTGCCGCTTCCTGTGCGAGCTTTACAGGAATTGTGGTCCCTGCCCGGGTTCCGGTCAGGGAGCTGTCGTTGCCGTCGTTTCCCGGTACCAGTCACGGGACTGGTTGCAGATCCGGCAGACCGACAGCATGACCGGCACCTCGACCAGGACCCCGACCACCGTGGCCAGGGCCGCCCCGGAGGTCGGGCCGAATAGCGTGATGGCCACCGCGACGGCCAGCTCGAAGAAGTTGCTGGCGCCAATAAGCGCGCCCGGACTGGCCACGTTGTGCGGCACCTTGAACAACCGCATCAGGCCATAGACCAGGGCCGAGTTGAAGTAAACCTGCAGGAGAATGGGGATGGCGATGAGGATGACCGCCACCCACTTGGTGGTGATGTTCCCGGCCTGGAAGGCAAAGATCAGGGTCAGGGTGGCCAACAGGGCGAAAATGGTCACCGGATGGAACCGGGCCAGGAAGTTCTCGTTGAACCAGGCTTCCCCCCGGGCCTTGATGAGGAAGTGCCGGGAGAGGAATCCCGCCAGCAGCGGAATAACGATGAAGACCACCACCGAGGTGACCAGCACCCTCGAGGGAATGATGACGTCCGCCACCCCGAGGAGGAACATGACGATGGGCGCGAAGGCCACCAGCATGATCAGGTCGTTGATGGCGACCTGGGCCAGCGTGTAGGCCGGATCGCCGTCGGTCAGGTAGCTCCAGACAAAGACCATGGCCGTGCACGGCGCCGCCGCCAGGATGATCAGCCCGGCGGTGTACTGCTGGGCATCCGCAGGCGAAACAAGGTTGCTGAAAACCACCCTGAAGAAGAACCAGGCCAGCAGGGCCATGCTGAAGGGTTTCACCAGCCAGTTCACAAAGAGGGTGATGAACAGGCCCTTGGGCCTTCTGGCCACGCCCTTGATGCCGGCGAAGTCGATCTTCAGCATCATCGGGTAGATCATCAGCCAGATCAGCACCGCGATCGGCGCGTTCACATGGGAGTTCCGGACAAATTCAATTTCGCTGATGCGGTGGACCGCCTCCGGGAACACCTTGCCGAGGGCGACCCCGGCCACCATGCAGAGCAGCACCCATACCGAAAGGTACCGCTCGAAGAATTGCATCCGCTTGTTTTCCATCGTCCTGACTTTCTCCATGATCTCCTCCTCAGCAGAATTTGCGGTCAAGGAATACTATTGCCGGAATTGAAGCAAACCTGGAAGATCAGCCAAAGTCCGGCCAGGAGGATGACCACCGCCGTCGCGGCCCGGAGCCGTGGCTGCCAGCGCTGGATGTGGTCCATGATCTTCCCGGTGGAGCTGGCCCCGAGGACAATGGCCAGCGCGATCAATCCGACGGGTGCCGCGGTACCGATTCCGTAGAAGGCGAAGACCGGCAGCGGCACGGCTGAGGCCAGGCCAACGGGCAGCAAGGTCCCGAAAAAGAGGGCCGCCGAGACCGGGCAGAAGCTCAGGGCAAAGAGCATTCCCATCAAAAATTCCCCGAGGAGCCCGAGGCCGGCCAGACGGGATGCGGTCCGGGCGCTGCTGAAGCCAAAACCCGGGGGCATCGGCAGCCAGCCCAGGAGCACCAGGGCCACGAGGACCAGAAGCGGACCGATGAACGGAAGGATGGCGCTTTGCAGGGTCCTTGACAATTGCGGCGCGGCGGCCAGCCCGAGCATCAGGACCAGCCCGATCAGGGAATAGACGATGGCCCGGCCGAGGGTATAGGCGAGAACTCCCGCCATTCCCATCCTTCGCGAATTCATCCGCCGGGACAGGTAGGAGACCGCGGCAATGTTGGTGGCCAGCGGACAGGGGCTGACGGAGGTCAGTATTCCGAGCCAGAGGGCCCCCAGGAGAATGGAGAGGTAAGCCATGGGAAGGCTTTACAGCAGGGCCTTCACGGCATCTGCGACATAGGCCTCGAACTCTTCCGGTTTGGTGAACTTGAGCCAGACGTCCTGCAGGTTGACCCACTCACCTTGCCGCCCCTGGTTGAACTCGGCCACCACCACCGTCTTGCTGACCAGATGGTAGTCGTCAAGGTAATGGCTGTTCCCCGGGAGATCGGTGTTGATGAGCTGGAACAGGACCGTGCCCGCCTCCACTTCCCCGGCGAACCGGCTCTGCACGGTCTGCCGGGTCAGTTCCTCGATCTTCAGGCAGGAAGGGCAGCGCACATTGGTCGTGAAGTAGGTCACCTTCACGACATGTCCCGGGGTGATTGCGCCTGCTGCCGGGTCCGGCAGGTTTGCGGACTTACTTGCCGGATCGTCCGGCGTATCCGCCGGCCGGTTAATCAGGCCCAGGGCCAGGCCGCCGATGGCGACGGCGACCAGAATGATCGTGAGGAGATTTTTCATGATCCTTGAGGGCTCCGTCTAACTGCTCAGCAAGGTTTTCAACTCCTCCTGGTCGGGCACCCGGCCGGACACCTTGACTTCTCCCTCCACGGCCATGGCCGGCGTGATCATGACCCCGAAGTCCGCGAAGCGCAGCATGTCGGTGACTTTTTCCATCTCGTAGTCGAGGCCGAGGTCCTCCGCCGCCTGGCGGGTGGCCTCGGCCAGTTTGTTGCATTTGGCACAACCGGTGCCGAGTATCTGGATTTTCATGACGTTCATTCCTTTTGTGGTTAGAAAAAGATTCCGTAAAGCCACCCGCTCAGGGTTGCCATGACCACCACCAGGAGCACGTAGGTGGCGGTCTTTTTCGGGCCGATGATGGAGTTGATGACCAGCATGTTGGGCAGGCTCAGGGCCGGACCGGCCAGGAGGAGGGCGAGGGCCGGTCCGCTGCCCATGCCGTTGCCGAGCAGCCCCTGCAGAATGGGAACCTCGGTCAGGGTGGCGAAGTACATCAGGGCCCCGGCAACCGAGGCGAAGACGTTCGCCCCGAGGCTGTTTCCCCCGACCGACTGGCCGATCCAGCCGGATGGAATCAGGCCCTCGTGTCCCGGCCGCCCCAGCAACAGCCCGGCCACCAGGACGCCCCCAAGCAGCAGGGGCATGATCTGCTTGGTGTAGGACCAGGTCTGGTCGAACCACTCGCCGCTTTCATCGCTTCTGCCTGCCGTCAGCCAGGCCAGGCCCACGATCCCGGTAAAGAAGGCCCAGGTCGGGTGGCCGCCGGAAATCAGCAGCACCACCGCCACCGCGGCTCCCACCAGGGCGATCCGCCATCCGCTGAGCCGGTACCAGCGCCAGAGCATCAGGCCGAAGGCGATCGCCAGCAGGCCGGTGATCCACCATTTGATTCCGTAGACTATCGCAAAAAATCCTCCTTTGTCACTGGTTCCCCAGTTGGAAAAGACCAGGATGCCGACCATTACCGCAAAGAACGATCCCGTCTCCCACAGCGGCCGTCCGGGCGGGACTTCCGGCATCTGCGCCGCCTTGGCCGCCTTGGCCTGCTCCTCCCTGCGGAAGAAGAAGGCCATCAGGAGGCCGATCACGACGCTGAACACCACCGCCCCGACGGCACGGGCGATCCCGATCTGGGCCCCCAGCACCTTCGCTGTCAGGATAATGGCCAGGGCGTTGATGGCCGGCCCGGAATAGAGGAAGGCTGTCGCCGGTCCAAGACCAGCCCCCATCCGGTAGATTCCCGCAAAGAGCGGCAATACCGTGCAGGAACAGACCGCCAGGATCGTTCCCGAGACCGCCCCGACCCCGTAGGCGACCGGCTTCGGCGCCTTCGGTCCGAGGTGCCGCATCACCGAGGCCTGCGAGACAAAGGCCGCGATTCCCCCCGCTAACCAGAAGGCCGGCAGCAGGCACAGCACCACGTGCTCCCGTGCATACCACTTGGTCAGCTCCAGCGCCTCCGTCAGCGCATTGTCAAACCGCTCCTGTCCGACCGGCAGATAGTACAGCCCGACAAATATTCCCCCCAGCAGCAGGGCCAGCTTCAGTTCGCGCCGCTTGTCCATTTGTTTCGAGTTATTGCGAAATAAATGGTAAAAATTTTTCAGCCGCAGCTGCAGGGGGTATGCATCCACTCGGGCTGCTCGCGGGGATTGTCGAGGCAGGCGATAAACCGGGACACGCAGGGCAGGGCCAGACGGTAAAAGACCTGCAGGCCGCGCTTCTCATCAACGATCACGCCGGCCTGCTTGAGGACCGACAAGTGCCGGGAAACGGTGGACCACCCGAGGCCGGCCGCCTCGACCAGGTCGCATACGCAATGCTCCCCGCCCGAGAGGCGGCGGATGATGGTGACCCGGGCCGGATGCCCCAGGGCCTTGAAGATGTCCGCCACCGGCGCGGCCTGGGGTTTTTCTTTTGCGGAAGGATTCATCAACCCACTGTTTCGCAGATTTGCGAAACAGTCAACCCTCTTCCGGACCTGATTTTTGGGCGGCGGCGTGTCGGGCCTTGAGGGCCTCCTTGATGGCTTCGAGCTTATCCTCGGAGATGGGATAGAAGTGGAAGGCGACCAGGCCGAGGACGGCGGCGAGGGCGGGGAAGATACTGATCAGGAGGCGGATTCCCTGGAGGGCCTCCGGGGTTTGGGCGACATTGGCGGTGTAGCCGACCAGCATCAGGGTCCATCCGGTCAGGGCGCCGCCGACGCCGGTGCCGAACTTCATGGAGAGGGTACCGGCGGAGTAGACCAGCCCGGTGGCACGGCGATGGTTTTTCCATTCCGAGTAATCCGCCGCATCGGCCAGCATGGCGAAGAAGAGGACGACAATGGGCCCGGTGGCGAACTCGGTCAGCATGCTGAGGACGAAGATCCACACGATGCCGCCTGGCGGGAGCAGGTAGAGGGCGGCGCTGGTGACGGCGGCGAGGATGAAGCTGTACTGCATCAGCCGTTTCCGGCCGAATCGGATGGCCAGGGGACTGGCCAGGATGGCGCCGGCCATGGCGGCAAGGGTGCTGATGACCAGGAAGACGCCGGCCAGCGAGGCGTTGTTGATGTAGTAGGAAAAATAGTACATGGTCACTCCCTGCTTGAGGGTGGTCATGGTGACGAAGGACAGTCCGGCGCAGAAGAGGATCAGCCAGGGACGATTCTTGAAGAGATCGGCCAGATCCCGGCCCAGCTCCAGCTTTTCGCGTCTTGGGGCGACGACCCGCTCCTTGGTGCCGAGGAAGGTGATGACGAAGATGATGATGGCCAGCACGGCGAAGAGGGTCATGGTGGCGCGGTAGCCGGCCACCCGGTCCCCCTTGCCGAAGAACTCGACGAGGGGATTGGTCAGTCCCTGGACCAGGATGGCCCCTCCGAAGGCGAAGAAAAAACGGTAGGAGGTGAGGATGGTGCGCTCCCGTGGGCTGTGTGAGATGACCCCGGTGAGGGCGGAGTAGGGGACATTGTTCGCCGTGAAGACAATCAGCAGGGCGTTGTAGGTCAGGTAGGCGTAGACCAGCTTCCCGGTTGGTCCCAGATCCGGCGTGGTGAAGGTGAGGACCGTGAGGACGCCGAAGGGGACGGCGGTGAAGAGGATCCAGGGGCGGAACTTCCCCCAGCGGGAGTTGCTCCGGTCGGCGATCAGTCCGATGATGAAATCGGAGATCCCGTCGCCATAGCGGCTGACCAGGAGGAGCGTCCCCACGGCGGCCGCGGAAATCCCGAAGACATCGGTATAGAAAAAGGGCAGGAACACCATCAGGGTCCGCCAGACCAGGTTGGCCGCGGTGTCGCCGAGGCCGTAGGCGATCTTCTCCCGGACGGGAATTTTGTCGTGTATCAATTTCATCATGACACTCCATTCCTTTTGACGACGGCGGAATACCACCCGGCGGAGGCCTTTGGGGTCCGTTTTCCGGTTGCATAATCGACATGGTTCAGGCCGAAGCGCTTTGAAAATCCGCCGGCCCACTCGAAATTGTCCATGAAACTCCAGACGAAATAGCCCTTGAGCCGGATGCCCTCCGAAATCGCCTGGTGACAGGCCGCCAGGTATTCCCGGTGGAAGTCGATCCGCTTCCGGTCCTCCACCTTGCCGTCGACGACGATGTCATCGAGGGTGCATCCATTCTCGGTAATGACGATTTCCGGGGAGCCGTAGCGCCGGTCGATCCAGTGCAGGAGCTTGCGGCATCCCCACGGGACCACACCCCAGCCCATGGTCGTCTTTTCCCAGGCCGGATCCGCAATGAGGGTGACATCCTGGTCTTCCGAAATGCCCCCGTTGCCATAAGGATCCGATTCCGGGGGATTGTCGGGGTTGCTTTGTGAAGCGAGTAACGTGGTGTAGTGGTTCAGGCCGAAGAAATCGCTGGAGCCGTGGAGAAGGGCTTTGTCCTCGTCGCTGAAACGCGGCAGCCGGTCTCCCAGACGCTCCCGCATCACCTCCGGGTAGTCGCCCAGGTAGACCGGATCGGCGAACCAGCCCAGGAAGAACTCCAGGGCGCGCTGGGCGGCGGCCTGGTCGGCTCCCGAATCGGTGAGCGGCTCCCGCCAGTCGCAATTGTTGGTGATCCCGATCCGGCCCTGCTGGCTGTCCTGGAATTCCTTTCGGTAGACCTCCACCGCCTTGGCATGGGCCCGCAGCAGCTGGTGTGCGGCAAGGTAGGGCTCGTCATTGGAGCGGCGGCCCGGGGCCATGATGCCGTTCCCGTGGCCGAAAATGGAGCTCACCCAGGGCTCGTTGAGGGTTATCCAGTGCTTTACCCGGTCGCCGAAGGAGGCGAAGCAGGTCCGGGCATACTCGGCGAAAATATCGGCAATCAGGGGGTTGCGCCAGCCGTCGATCTCCAGTTCCAGGGCCAGCGGCAGGTCCCAGTGGTAGAGGGTCACCCAGGGGGTAATGCCATGGGCCAGCAGCTCGTCGATGAGGTCGGAATAGAAGCGGATCCCCTCCGGATTCACTTCGCCGCTGCCCTGGGGATAAATCCGCGACCAGGCGATGGAGAAGCGGTAGGCCTTCAACCCCTGCTCCGCCATGAGGGCCACATCCTCGCGAAACCGGTGATAGTGGTCGCAGGTGATGTCGCCGGTGTCGCCGTTGTGGATCTTACCGGGCAGGGGGGTGAAGGCATCCCAGATGGAGAATCCCTTGCCGCCCTCCAGCCAGCCGCCCTCGATCTGGTAGCTGGCGGTGGCTGTTCCCCACGTGAAATCTTCAGGAAATAGCTTCATATCCGGCGGAGGTTAAGGCCTTTGGGACCCGCATAAATCCATTCCACGATTTACGGTAGAGCGGGTGCGGGCGGGTCCAGGACCACCCCGAAACGGTCCGGGTCCAACCGGCAGGCCTCGGCGATCAGGTTTTCATTGGCCAACGGCTCAGGGTTAGGCAAATAACCTTTGGAAATGTGTGCAATGAGGTCTTAGAGACTGTTTTTAATCAATTCCATCGCCGCTAGCTCGGCAGTTACCCAATGTCAGGTCAGTCCGAAATCATCAGGGTGGCTATGGTTAAGCCAGTGATCAATCAGCTGGATCGGCCGGGTCTTTATCGTGTCCAAAGGGGATCGGGTTCTTTTCGGTCAGGCATTAACCTCCCGCGTGCCCCTGACAGATTGCGATGTTTCCCGCCATCCGGACTTGGATCAGTCACTTTTCCAGTAATTTCAAAGCCAGATTGTCGGCCCGGGCCAAAGTTGGTTGCCGGGACACTTTATTGGCCAGCCTTCAGGGCAATAGCCTGGTTTATCCTGCCCCAAAAGGCGAATTGCGCCTTTTCGATAAACCCAACAAAGACTGACGGATGGATAGGCTCAGAGGAGGCCACCATGATTCATTTTCACTAAAATTGAGGGACGGGCTGATGACTTGGATCATAATTTCGAAAAACTCAATAATTCTATCGCACCGTATCATTTGCGCTAGAGGGGTTCACCCCAGATATCCTTGCCTTCGGAATGTAAACGTGCTTGGTTGCTTGAGTTTGGATTTTACATTTAATGCTCAGCTATGTTTAATTCGCACAGTGATAATAATGAATGATCATAATATGGTCCAGATGGCATGCGAGAAGGTCGAGATGCCGTTGGTCAGCGTAGTCCTGTTGACCTATAATCGTCCGGACTATTTGCGAGAAGCCCTCTCCAGCGCGGTAGGACAAACTTATCAAAATCTTGAAATTCTCGTATGCAACAATGCCAGTGACCTGCCGACTACTGAGGTGATCAACTCATTCGACGATTCGCGAATTGTCCACATCCAGCGATTTGAAAACATAGGTATGACCCAGAACGCGGTTTTGGGTTCGAAAGCAACCCGGGGTAAATACCTGGCCCATCTCCACGACGACGATATCTGGGAACCGACTTTCATTGAGAAACTTGTTTCCGGGTTGGAGAAGCACCCTGAGGCAGTAGTGGCATTTTGCGACCATTTTATAATCAATTCCCGCGGTGAAATTGATCTTCCGGCCAGCAACGTCAATACAGCCTTCTGGAAACGAGACCGGCTGGAACCGGGTCTGCACCAACCCTTCTATAAGATGGCCCTTTTTGACAAGAGCATCCCGGTTGTCATGGGTTGTGTCCTGCGAAATAACGTAATTGATTGGGAGGATTTTCCAAGATTGAAGTTCAATTATGACTTTTGGATGATTTACTTGGCCTGCCGGGAAGGCGGAGCAGCCTATTATGTTCCGGAACGCCTCTCCCGGTATCGGGTCCATGGTGAATCCTGTACCTCAAAGGAGAGTGCCATCCTCATGCCTGAAGCATTTGCTCAGTGTTTCGAACGCATCATCGCGGAAAATAGGATTCCCATTTCGAAGAGAAAACTGAACAGGGCGGTCGGCAATCATTACCTTAGCCTGGCAGTGGCCCTGATGCGAGGCGGCCAGGCAGGCAAAGCCCGGAAATTCGTTCGCCAAGGATTTCGCCATGCTCCGTCCCTCCGTTCATTTGCAGCGCTGCTTCTCGGATATTCGCCCAAGTCACTGCGACGTTACTGCCTCGCCCATCCGATCCATCTCGAACCTAAAGAGCACCGCTATCCGGATAGTACAAAGTACAAACAAAAGTGCTCCTCAGCGGTCTCATGAGAGTCCTCATTACTGGCAATCTCGGATATGTAGGGACGATCCTCACTCAGCACTTGAGAAGGATTTTCCCTGAAGCCGAGTTGATCGGCTTCGACATTGGTTACTTCGCACAGAATTTGACGGGAGCCGGGAGATTCCCCGAAGTCAATTTGAATGCCCAGGTTTTCGGTGACATTCGATCATTTCCAGAGAAGTTGCTCGAAGGGACCGACGCGATTCTGAACCTTGCAGCCATTTCCAACGATCCGATAGGGAACCGCTTTGCCGAGGTGACCATGGAGGTGAATTATCGGGCTGCCGAAAGGCTTGCCGGTCTAGCCAAGAAATACGGAGTCAAGCATTTCGTTTTCGCCTCAAGCTGCAGTATTTACGGTGCAGCCAGCGACAGTCCCAAGCTTGAATCGGATAATTTAAATCCGTTGACCGCATATGCCCGCTCGAAGGTTGAGGCGGAGAGGGCACTGGAAACTTTGGCCGATGAATCATTTATCGTGACCTGTCTGCGATTTGCCACCGCATGCGGCTTCTCCCAGCGCCTCCGGTTGGACCTGGTCCTGAATGATTTCGTGGCTGCCGCGCTCATGAA
>ENA-ORCW01000666-ORCW01000666.1-marine-metagenome-genome-assembly--contig:-NODE-666-length-14720-cov-4.204466_pt1 | contig 14720 bp, 8 predicted proteins | sample MGYA00237784_ERZ508517 | MGnify/ENA primary metagenome ERZ508517 (study PRJEB26187, sample SAMN06268979) | marine metagenome | isolation source: Tt ae E1 feedstock associated aerobic enrichment on... | reverse complement strand
GTGCCATGGCCGCGCAGCGGAGTGGCCAGGTGAAGCACGTGATGGGTGGCATGCTCGCCCTTGAAGGCGAGCATGCAAAGCACCTCTCACAGGACGCACCCTGCAGGCTTTCGGTTCGAGCTGGCGCCTGACGCTGTTCCTGACACTTGCTTGCGCTTCGTGCCGGAATGATCAGGGGTGTCGCCACGCCATGACCACTCCGACGTCATTCGTCGGGCATCGGTGGAGCGTCGCCGGCTTCAAGAATGTGCACGCCGTCCCGTCGGGCCTCGTACCGCAGTCCGGTCTTCTCCAGCAGGAGCGCGAGCACATCGCCGATCGACACGTTCTGTGCCGAGAGCGTGACCTCTTCCCGCAGGCGTTCTTCCGCAACGGCAAAGTCAAACTGGAACGGCACGCCTGCCAGTTCCTGGAGTTGTCGCAACAGCGTGATGAACTCAACCGGCGTCGGCTGTTCGAACGCGATGACGGTCCGGCTCAGAGCCCCGTCCACGTCGTAGGTCGGTTCATCGGGCGCCAGTTCCACGAGAATCGGCTCGTCCGCCCGGGGATCATCCCTCTGAGCATCCGGAGGAGGCGCGTTGCCGGCCGGCTCCGGCATTGGCGCCGGTGGCATCGGCGGCTGTTCGGCAAGCTGCGGGGGAGCGGCGTCACTGTCACCCGGTTCACCGTTGACAGCAGGATCGAGTGGCAAGCCATCCGCCATGGCCGCCATGCGACGAACGATGACGGGGGACGTGTCGGCGGAGATCGTCCGCACACTGCCGTCTGCCATCAGCACGAGCATTGAATCGGGCTGCCCGGTTCCGAATCCATCAGGACCGTTGACGTACGGCTCCTTGGTGAACGGCCGCACCGTGGACCGCCCTGCCGCCGCCCAGGGACCGGGATCGGTTACGCCGGCCACCAGCATCGTGTTGGCCGTTCCGTCACGAATGTCCTCGAGACGTGTCTGCCGGGACTCGCCGAAGATCCCTGCCCGCGGATGCTCTGCCGGCAGTCGGGCTGCGTCGGCTCCAACACCGGCCACCCCCACAAATTGAGTGACCGGAAACCGGTCTGCGATCTCGGGTGCTTCGCTCAACGGGTTGATTACCGCCGGCAATTCCGACTGGCTGAAGGGTCGGTTGAGCGGTGCCCGCCAGCCTTCGTTCCACAGGGGAACCGCGGGAGCCCGACCGGTCTGCACCCACAGTGCCGCCAGCCAGGAGAACCGTTCTGCCTCTGCGAGGTCCTCTCCGTCGACCGCGCCGGGAGGATAGTGGCCGTGCTCGTCCCGGTATCCTTCAATGTCGGACCAGAGCACCTTCAGCTGTGCCGCCAGGGGATCCATTTCCTCAGCGGGATCGTCCTCATTGTCAGTGGCAACCGGATCGCCGTTCTGAACGACGTTCTCACGCTCCGCGTCGACGGCATTTGCATCAGGGCGTGCCACATTCTGCTCGGCAACCGGCTGGTGCCCGTCCCCCCCACCACTGCGGATCACCGCAATCACGATGGCGACCAGGAGACAGGCGGCGACGGCCCAGGCAATCCTGCGAGGAACCTTTGCCCCCGCCGGAGGCCGCACATCGCCGAGCCCGCTCTCCGGTGGTGCGGCGGAGGGAGTGATCCCGGCGTCAGGAGCGGGTGCGTCCCGGGGGACGGCTTTCAGGCCGCCTTCGGCATCGGCGACGACGCGGATGACCGCCCGGCACTCCGGGCAGTGGAATTCCCGTCCCTGAAAGCTCCGGTCCGGGACCCGGAGCCGTGCTTCACAGTGGGGACAGGGAAACTGAAAGACGGGCATCGGGCAGATCGCCGTCGGGGTCGCGGGGACGAAGTACTACTTGGAACTGGTGTCGAACGGCTTCTTGCCTTCCATGTCCGCAACGCCTTTGGTCGTCAGTTCAATCAGCTTCTTCTCTTCGTCGACGACGATCACCATCCGGTCCGCTTCTTTCCCTTTGCCGTCGTACTGCTTGAGGATCTCGTGGAACGACTGGACGGCCGGGACTTTGCCGAGTTTGAACGTCTGAGGCATGTTCTGCGTGTAACCGGACAACTTCAATGCGTCGCCGTTGATCTCGAGTTTGACGTTGATTTCGTCTGCCAGATAGAAGACCGCTTCCTGCAGTGGTGTGCGGGAAAACTCGGTGTCCACGGCAATCCTGCGGAGCCGATCGGCAACGGTGTCGGGAAGCCTGGGCCCGTCATTCTGATTGGCTGCCAGGGTCGTCGGTGCAGACACCGTGAAGTCAGTCCGCCGGGACTCGTCCCAGGTGAACAGGGTTCCCAGTGCGAGATTGGGGCCGGCCTGGGGAGGCAGGGCGGTGGTCAGACGGACGAACGTCGGTCCCATGCGCGTGACGGTCGCCATCCGGAACGCTTCCATCATTGCCGGGAACCGGCCGATGATCCGGAGGTATCCGCGACTGGAGGGGGACATCCGACCGACGACGTCGTCCTTGAGGACGTGCGGAAGATCGGCCAGCTTCTGTTCGAATGTCTTCGCGAGGACCGGTGCCGAGACAATCTTCTGAGCCCCGTGCGTTCGGGGGCGGAGAAAGAGCTCGGAGTGGAAGTTGTCGGCGAAGTGCATGCTCCACGAGACGGTCTCGACATCGTCGCCGAACCAGTCGATCACGTGGCGCATCGCCGGCAGGGCCTCCGCCGAAAACAGCTCTTCCTCGTGTCGCTTGACGTCATCGACTTCAAACAGCACGGTCACCAGACGCTGCCGATCGGTCTGATCGAGCAGTTCGAAGATTCCGGTCGGCACGTTGTAGTTGGCGGTTGTGATCCATTCTTCGATTTCGGACGCAGCAGATTCGGGTGCGACTGCGAACGTGCGTGCATCGGCAATGACGTGCGTCTCGCCATCGCGGACGTAGATTCGCGTCGAGGCCCCTTCATTGATCCGCTGACCGCCGAACTCTTCGATCAGGTCGGACATCTTCTCTTCGTGGACAAGCCGCACGACAGCCGAGACTTCCGGTTCGGTTCCGATCGCGCCGAGCATCAGCGTGATCAGCGCTTCTTCGATCTGCTGCGGTTCACGGCGACAGACGGTGCGAAGCGTTTCCTCCAGCCAGGTGACGACGTCGGCAGTCAGACTGGCCCGCAGCTCCTGGAAGGCGATGTCGTCACTCCAGAGTTCCGCCGGCCGCAGGTGGAAGACGACGTTCGCCCCGCTTGGAACCATCAGGAGACGGATCGGGTTGCCGTCAGTCGGCTCGAACTCATCGACCAGATTGACGTTCGAGGCGACGCTTGCCAGCGTGACGAGCCCCGGATCCGCCGGTTCGGTCGTGGATTCGGTCTTGTCCGCGACGGGAGCTGCCGCCTCCGTCTCTTTGGGGATCGGCGCCGGCTGGGACTCGAGATACGGCATCAGTGCATAGCCGGCTCCGCCGACCACGAGCAGCGCCAGCAGCCCCAGGACGACATTCGTTCGCTGTCGTCTCGCGTTGCGACGCTTGATTTCCTTGAGCCGCTCGACGCCGCCGTCGGAGACATTCAGGGCGATCTCCGGTGCCGGCCCGGTCTCGATAGCGACGGCGGCCGGTTCGGCCGGCAGGACCGGAGCAGTGGCAGGCTCGTCGGGAACCCACTGAGCGCCCGTACCAACCGGCGCATCATCGCTGACCAGTTCCAGAGCGACTTCTTCCTCTTCGCGAGGTGCCTGCAGGATGAAGGAATGGCCGCACGCCGGACACTTCCCTTTCTTGCCGAGTTTGCTGCGGTCCTTCAGCCGCAGTCCTTTTCCGCATTTGGGACAGTTGATCTGGACGACGTCCATGGCACGCATTGCCTTTTGCGACGAGGAGTTCCGGCGGTCGGGCACGTTCTCTTAATGATAGGACCGAAATGCCCGGAATGCCACGCGGGGTGCGGTTGCTGAGAGAATCCACCGGAGTCCGGCGTTCCGCAGGATAGCGCCTCGCGCGACCGATGTCAGATCGGGATGTCGCCCGTGCGAGGACGGGGAGCGACCTCCTCTTCGCCGCCGAGCCGGACCGGAACGTCCACTTCGCGCCCGTCCCGCAGGACGGTGAGCGTGACGACGTCGCCCGGTTTCTTGGATTCGATCACGCTGAGGAACTCGGACGCGACGGTCACCTTCTGTCCATCGATGGCGATGATGACATCCGCCTTGCTGCGATCGATCTTCTCGACGACGAACGGACCGCGTCGCGAGCGGGTCACCTGCGGGCCGCGAATGCCGGCCCGTTCCGCCGGTCCCCCCTCCTTCAGCCGGGCCACCCGCAATCCGTCCTCCGTCACGGTCACGTGGGTGATGCCGATGTCCCCACGGATCACCCGGCCATGCTGGATCAGTTCGGGGACGACCCTGCGGATCAGGTTGATGGGAATGGCGAACCCGATGCCGGCGCTCTGGGCGACACGGCTGGCGATCGCCGTGTTCATGCCGATCAGATGCCCGTGCGAATCGAGCAGCGGCCCGCCCGAGTTGCCGGGGTTGATCGAGGCATCAATCTGAATGATCGACTTGATCACCCAGTTCTCCTGGATCTCCAGTGACCGGTTGAGGCTGGAGATGATTCCCATACTCATCGTCCGGTCGAGTCCGAAGGGGTTTCCGAGTGCGAAGACCCGCTGACCGACACGGAGGTGATCCGACTCGCCCAGCGTGATCGGGACGAGCGATTCGGGCGGAGCGTCGATCTTGATGACGGCGATGTCGTTGACCGCATCGGCACCGACGAGCGTCGCCGGGTAGGACTCTTCGTCATAGAGCGTCACCACGACATTGCGGGCATCGGCGACGACGTGATAGTTCGTGAGGATGTGACCGCTCTTGTCGAGCACCGAACCGGAGCCGTTCCCTTCGGACGGAACCGGCATGAGCAGCCAGCCTTCGGGACGCACGCTGAGGGTCGAGATATTCACGACACTTCGGTTGGCCCGTTCGTAGACGGCAACGTTGACCGCTTCATCCGGCGTCAGGCCGTCCGTGCGGAACTGGGGAGAGAGTGCCTGTGGAACCGATTGCGGAGTCTGGGGAAAACGGGCCCCTCCGGCTCCTGAGGGGGCCCCGGGCAGCAAAGGGCCACGAGCCGATGGCTGCGCCATCAGCGGCGACCCTCCGTCGAAGACTCCGCTTCCGACCATCCAGAAGGTGAGGCCGCTTCCCAGAACTGCTGCGGCGAAACAGGTTACGAAGTTGCGCATCGATGTTCCCCGTTTGAACCTTCGAGCTGCGTTGTCGACAGAACGTCCCGGATCTTCCGTGACCGGCGAACCGGTTTCCGGGCGGTGCCATTGTATACGTGAGGTCGCGGATCGGCTCAAGATGGGCATTGCAATCAGGTTGTGACCAATCTCGCGGAACAATTGTGGAGCCCGGTCGCTGAGGTACAATCGGGGGCGTACCGCACACATCCGCTTGCGACCATCCCGCCCGGTTACGGAGAGCCATGAGCCAGTCTCGTCCGTTCGCTCACCTGCACTGTCACACTCACTACAGCCTCCTTGACGGCGCCAACCGGATTCCCGACCTGGTCCAGCAGGTGAAGAATCTGGGGATGAACGCCTGCGCCATCACCGATCACGGCAACCTGTACGGGGCGCTGGAGTTCTTCGAAACCTGCAGGGCGAACGATGTCAATCCGGTCCTCGGGTACGAGGCGTATGTCGCACCGGGCCACCGAACCGACCGCAGCGCCAGCCGGCTCAAGGAAGCGGCCTTCCACCTGACGCTGCTGGCGATGAACCGGACCGGCTTCAAGAACCTCACCAAGCTCGCCTCCAAGGCGTATCTCGAAGGGTTCTACTACAAGCCGCGTATCGACAAGGAACTGCTCAAGGCCCACAGCGAAGGGATCATCTGCCTCTCCGGCTGCGCATCGAGTGAGCTCTCGCGGCTGCTGCTCGCCGAAGAGTGGCAGAAGGGCGAGAAGCTCGTCCAATGGTACGTCGAGACGTTCGGCGACCGGTTCTACATGGAGATCCAGGACGGCGGAGTCGAGATCCAGCAGTCCTGCGCCGAGGCCACCATCGAGCTGGCCAACCGCATGGGGCTGCCGCTCGTTGCAACCAACGATGCCCACTACCTGTGCGCATCGGACGCGGCGATGCATGACGTGCTGCTGTGCGTGAACACCAAGTCGTACCGCAGCGACACGAACCGGATGAAGATCGACACCGATCAGCTGTTCATCCGCTCTCCGGAACAGATGTACGATGCGTTCTCGTCGCTCCCCGATGCGGTGGCACGGTCGCAGGAGATTGCCGATCGCGTCGATGTCGATCTCGATCTGACGACGCGTCACTTTCCCGTCTTCCAGCCGCCGCCCGGCAAGACCGATGTCGAGTACCTGCGTGAAGTCTGTGAAGAGGGTTTGCGGTGGCGGTACGGCGACAATCCCGATCCGATCTACCAGGAACGCCTCGACTTTGAGCTGGGCGTCATCGAGCGGATGGGGTACTCGAGCTACTTCCTGATCGTGTGGGACTTCGCCCGGTTCGCGATTGCCGAGGGAATTCCCTGCACGGCCCGTGGTTCGGCCTGTGGAGCGATCGTCGCCTACCTGCTGGGCCTCTCCGATGTCTGCCCGATCAAGTACGACCTGCTGTTCGAGCGATTTCTCGATCCCAGCCGGTCGGAAGCGCCCGATATCGATATCGACTTCTGCCGGGACCGTCGCGAACTGGTGATCCAGTACGTGAAGGACAAGTACGGCAGCGAGAATGTCGCGCAGATCGGCACGTTCGGTACGCTGAAGGCGAAGGCCGCGGTCCGCGACGTGGCCCGGGCGCTCTCGATTCCGCTCAAGCGGGCGGACGAGATCGCCAAGATGATCCCGGACACGCTCAATATCAAACTGAAGGATGCGCTCAAGGAAAGCGGCGAACTGAAGGAGCAGTACGATCAGGATCCGCAGATCAAGGAACTGATCGACATGGCGATGGCCCTCGAAGGTCTCGCCAAGAGCGCCGGAACCCACGCCGCCGGCGTCGTGATCGCCGACAAGCCGCTCGACGAGTACGTGCCGCTGCAGAAGCTCTCCGGCAAGGAAGACATCCTCACGCAGTGGACCGACGTCGAAAAGGCGGGTCTGCTCAAGATGGACTTCCTGGGGCTGCGGAACCTGTCGATTCTCGACAAGGCGGTCAAGAACGTCGAGAAGCATCGGGGCATCAAGATTGTTCCCCGCGAACTGCCGCTCGACGACAAGAAGACGTACGCCCTCCTGCAGCGTGGCGAGACGAAGGGAATCTTCCAGCTCGAATCCGGCGGCATGCGTGACCTGCTCACGAAGATGAAGCCGGACAAATTCGCCGACATCATCGCCACCTCGGCCCTGTACCGTCCCGGCCCTCTCGAAGGGGGCATGGTGATGACGTACGTGAACGTCAAGCATGGCCGCGAACCGGTCCCGACCGTTCACCCGATCGTCGACGAGGTGCTCGCCGAAACGTACGGCGTGATGGTCTACCAGGAACAGGTGATGCGGATCCTGAACCGGCTCGGAGGGATCGAGCTGGCCAGTTCGTACCGCTGCATCAAGGCGATCTCGAAGAAGAAGCACTCGATCATCGCCGGCTTCCACGAGCAGTTCCTCAAGGGGGCCGCCGAGAACGGCATGGCCAAGGAACAGGCCCAGGACATCTGGAATCTGATCGAGAAGTTCGCCGGCTACGGCTTCAACAAGTCGCACTCGACGGCGTACGGGGCGATCGCCTATCAGACCGCGTACCTGAAGGCGCACTATCCGCACGAGTTCATGGCGGCCCTGCTCTCGTGTGGAATGGAGAGCAGCGACCGGATCAACGAACATACCGACGACTGTCGCCGCATGGGGATCGAGATCATTCCCCCGGACGTCAACACGTCGGACGTCGACTTCAGCGTGGTGGTCGACGAGGTCGAAGCGGAAGAAGGCGAGGAGGCCTCCGAACCGCGCCGCCGCATTTCGTTCGGCCTGGGCGCGATCAAGGGCGTCGGCGAGAACGCGATGCACGCGATGGTCGCCGAGCGGGACGAGAACGGCCCGTTCAAGGATATCTTCGACCTGTGTGAGCGTGTTGATCCGAAGCTGTTCAACAAGTCGGTGCTCGAAACACTCATCAAGGCGGGCGCCCTGGACAATTTCGGCCCCAATCGTGCCCAGCATATGCTCGTCGTGGACCGGGCCGTGCAGGCCGCCGCGGCACGGCATCGCGACAAGGCCCGCGGCCAGATGTCGCTGTTTGGTGACGGCAGCTCTTCCGAACCGACGGACGCCGGTGACGAAGAGGAAGCCGCCACGATTCCTCCGGCCGATGACTGGACGCACAGCCAGAAGCTGGTCCACGAGAAGGAAGTGTTCGGCTTCTATCTGACGAGCCATCCGCTCACAGAGTTCGCCGACGAACTCGCGACAATGGCCGCCCACACGGTCGGCGACCTGCGGGACCTGGACGACGGCAAGGAAGTGACGATCGGCGGCATGATCTCGTCGATCAAGAAGGCGGCGACCAAGAAACCATCCCGCAACGGCAACAGCCGGTACGTCAACTTCGATCTGGAAGATGCCTCCGGCGTCGTCCGCTGCATCATGTGGCCGGATGACTATGCCCGCGCTGGCGAAAAGGTAGTCTCCGACGCGATCGTGATCGTCAAGGGCCGGATCGACGCCCGCGGCCGCGAACCGAATCTGATCGTCAACAAACTGCTGACGCTCGAGGAAGCCGAAAAGACGTTCACCAAACAGGTGGCGATCAAGTTCCGTCGCGGCTACCACACCGAAGAGGACATGCGGCGGGTCAACGACATTCTCTCCCGGCATCCGGGCAAGACACCGGTCGTGCTGGTTCTGGAGACCTGGCCGGAAGAGAACGGAGCGTCGGCTCCCGCAGGCGGTCTGAACGGCAACGGTGCGGGAAATGGCAACGGGAACGGCAATGGAACCGCGACGCTGGCCCCGCCGGCTCCCCCCGAATCGCGCCGGCGACTCCGCTGCTTCCTGTCCACGCAGGCTGCGGTCTCCGCAAAGCCCGAGCTGAAAGCCGAGCTGACTGAAGCATTGGGCGAGGGAAGCTTCCGGTTCACTGCGGAACCGGGCGGGCGAGACTGACGGTCCGGAACGGCACCCGTTCGCCCCCCTTGCCCTGGCTCAGTTCTGCTCCGGCTGAGCCTGCGATGCCGCGAGGAATGCCTCGAAGCCGGAGGACCGATAGGTCACCGGTTCCTCCGCGCCGGCCACGACGATCAGTGCTTCGACACCTTTCGTCTGTTCGATCAGCTGCATTCCCCGCTCCGGACCGAGCACGCTGACGGCAGAGGCGAGGCTGTCGGAGGTCGTACCATCCGCTGCGATCACGGTCACGCTGCTGGACTGCGTCAGTCCGAGACCGGTGGCGGGATCAACGATGTGCGAATAACGAACACCGTCGATCTCGACATACTGGTATGCGTCACCGGATGTCGCGACGGCAGTTCGGGCAATCTGCAGCGTCAGGGCATCTTTGGAGGATGCTTTCCCGAGCGGCTGAATGGCGATCGTCCACGCGGGCCGGTCCGGTGGTGGATCGCCGGCGACGATGTCTCCACCCGCGTCGACCAGTGAACGGGGCACGCCGTGTTCCCGTAGAATCCGCAGGGCTTCGTCGGCAGCATACCCCTTGGCGATTCCTCCCAGGTCCAGTCTCATTCCGGACTTGCGCAGTTCGACGGTCTGGTGTTCGGGATCGAGCCGGATCGCCTCAAAGCCGACCTGCTGCCGTGCCAGAGTGAGCTGATCGGTGTCGGGCAGTTCCCGCTTTCGCCTCGCCTGTCGCCAGAGTCGCACGACCGGTCCGATGGAGACGTCGAAGGCCCCGTCGGTCCTGCGGGAGAGACGGACCGCCTCGTTGAGGACGTGAAACAGTTCGTTGCTGACCTTGACGGGATGACCGGGACGGGAGGTCCGACAGAGCTGCATCAGTTCGCTGTCGGGGTCATAGTCGCTCATGATGCGGTCGATTTCGCGGAGCCGGTCGTAGGCCTCACGGGCGGCGTTGTTTGCGGCGTGTTCGTCAGGCCCATATACTACGAGACTTACGGGAATTCCCATGCGGATCTGCAGAAACTCGAATCTCTGCAGTTTGCCCGCAGCTGCCTCGCGAGTGGAAACGCCCGCCAGCACCAGCCAGATCACCAGACTCACCGCCCGCCAGGACCTCCCCAGGGATCGCCCCGCTTCGATCCGCCGCACCGGGTACCGTGAGGTTTGATTGGAGAAACGGTAACGAAATGGTCGAAACTCGCTCATTGATGCCACGTCGCCTGAAGTTTGCAATTGCCGTCGTCTGCCTGGGAGTGACGACTTCCTGCAGTCTAGGAGGTGCATTGTTCGCGGGCGAGGGGGACGACGAGAAGTACCTTCGCAATCCGGACAGCATTGCCACGACCGAAGCCGAGATGAAGCCGTACACGCAGAAGCTGCGCGATACGGAGATCAGCTTCGAGATGGTGCCGATCCCGGGCGGGACGTTCATCATGGGCAGCCCCGAAGATGAGCCGGGCCGGGCCGAAGACGAAGGTCCGCAGCACAAGGTGAAGATCGAGCCGTTCTGGATGGGCAAACATGAGGTGACCTGGGACGAGTACGACACGTGGCGGCTCGAGCTGGACAAGCGACTGCGGCAGTTTGCCGGTCGCGAGTCAGACAACATCGATACGCTCGCCGACGCAGTGACCCGCCCGACGCCCGAGTACACGGACATGACGTTCGGCATGGGCCACGACGGTTACCCGGCGATCAGCATGACCCAGCTGGCCGCCAAGATGTACTGCAAGTGGCTCACCTCGAAGACCGGCCAGTACTACCGCCTGCCCACGGAAGCCGAGTGGGAATACGCCTGCCGGGCCGGCACAACGACCGCGTTTTCCTTCGGCGATGATCCGGAGAAGCTGGACGAGTACGGGTGGTTCTACGGCAACTCGCCCGACGGCTACCAGAAGGTCGGCCTGAAGAAGCCGAATCCGTGGGGTCTGTACGACATGCACGGCAATGTCGCCGAGTGGTGTCTGGATCAGTATGTGCCGGACTTCTACTCGAAGTTTGACAACGACAAGGTCGCGATCTTCCCGGTTGCCGTTCCGAGTGAACTCTACCCGCGCGTCGTCCGCGGCGGTTCGTGGTACGACGAAGAACCGGAACTGCTCCGCAGCGCTGCCCGGCAGAAGTCCGACCCGGACTGGAAGATCCAGGACCCGCAGCTGCCGCAGAGCATGTGGTATCTGACGGATGCCGAGTTCGTCGGCTTCCGGGTGATCCGTCCACTGAATCCCCCGTCTGAGGAAGAGATCAAGAAGTACGTGCTCTATCCGGACATTCCGGAAGAGCTGATCAAGTAACGTTCGATTCTGCTGCCGTTGTGTTAACGATGTTCCTGCACCGAGCGCTCCGGCAATCTTTCCACCGGTAATCCCAAGGGAGATGACTATGTCGAATACGTCCCGCCGCGATTTTCTCAAGCACACGTCGGTTGCCGCCGCCAGTGCCGGCGTCCTCGCCAGCGTCGGCAGCCGGGCCTTTGCGGACGGCGATGACACGATTCGCATCGGCCTGGTCGGCTGTGGCGGCCGGGGAACCGGAGCGGCCGCTCAGGCGCTGAGCACGACCGGGAACGTCAAGCTGGTGGCGATGGGTGATGCCTTCGCCGACCAGCTCGAAAACTCCCTGAAGAACATCGAGCGGCAGACGCGGAAGGTCGAAGACGCCCACATCGCTGTCGACGACGACCACAAGTTCGTCGGCTTCGACGCTTACCGCAAGGTGATCGCCAGCGACATCGACCTGGTCATTCTCGCCACGCCGCCCGGCTTCCGTCCGCTCCACTTCGAGCACGCGGTTGCCAGCGGCAAGCACGTCTTCATGGAAAAGCCGGTCGCCACCGATGCCGGCGGTGTCCGCCAGGTCCTTGAAGCGGCCCGCGTCGCCAAGGAAAAGAACCTGAAGGTCGGCGTCGGTCTGCAGCGTCACCACCAGCCCTGCTACCTCGACCTGGTCGAACGGGTCAAGAACGGTGAGATCGGCGACGTGCTCGCCATGCGGGTCTACTGGAACGGTGGCGGCGTGTGGGAACCCCGCCGCACCCGTGACCAGGTCGCCAGTGAGATGGAGTACCAGATGCGCAGTTGGTACTACTACAACTGGCTGTGCGGCGATCACATCTGCGAGCAGCACATCCACAACCTCGACGTCGGCAACTGGATCCTGGGTGGCTACCCGGTGAAGGCGAACGGCATGGGGGGACGCCAGGTTCGTACCGACAAGCGCTACGGTGAGATCTACGATCACCACGCCGTCGAGTACACCTTCGCCGATGGCCGCACCATGATCAGCCAGTGCCGCCACATCCGCGGCTGCTGGAACAGTGTCTCGGAGCATGGTCACGGCACGAAGGGCATGGTGCACCTGAGCAGCAATCCCCGCAGCTGCAAGCTCGAGTACGCCAACGGCGACGAGTACCAGTTCAAGGGGGACACGAAGACGCCGTACCAGATCGAGCACGACGATCTGTTCGCCGCCATCCGCGAAGGCCGCAGCTACAACGAAGCGGTTAACGGGGCGATGAGCACCATGACCTCGATCCTCGGCCGGATGTGCACCTACTCCGGCAAGGAGATCACGATGGACGAGGCCCTCAACAAGGGCAGCAGCATCATGCCGTCGAACCTCGCCGACCTGACGTTCGAGAGCACGCCTCCGACCGTTCCGGACGAGAACGGCTTCTATCCGATCCCGATGCCGGGCAAGACGGAAGTCCTTGACTCCTGATGCAAACGGCCGACTCGTTTTCGGCCTGACGAGACGCTGATGACCGGTCCGGGTTCACTACCCGGGCCGGTTTCTTCATGCGCACTCCGCTGATCCACGGCGTATGACACAGTCGGACTCCCCTGGCGGTCTACAATCCCGCGTGTCGGGGGTATCGGACGCCCGCTTTCGCTCCGCTCATCGATCGGCAGCTCATGCGTCATCTCATCCTGGTGTTCGGCGATCAGCTCAACCACGACTCGGCCGCCTTCGACAACTACGACGACGGACATGACTCGGTCTGGATGGCCGAAGTCGACGCAGAGGCCACGCACGTCTGGTGCCACAAGACGCGGCTGGTGCTGTTCTTCTCGGCGATGCGGCACTTTCGGGATGAACTCCGAAAGCGGGGACGGACCGTTCACTATCACGCCCTGGGAGTGAAACCGTCGGACGATCGTGGCACGTCTTTCGCTGAAGTCCTTGCCGGCGACCTGGAGCGGATGCAGCCGGAGCGGCTGGTTGCCGTCCAGCCGGGCGACGTTCGCGTCAGGCAGCAGCTCGACGCGTTTGCGAAGGATCGTGGCATCGAACTCGAGTGGCGGACGGACCGACACTTCTATTCGTCTCCCGATGACTTCGCCGCGTTCGCAGAAGGACGCAAGTCGCTTCTGATGGAAACATTCTACCGCCAGATGCGCCGCCGGCACGACGTCCTGATGGACGGCGACGATCCAGTCGGGGGCGAGTGGAACCTGGACCACGACAACCGGGAGTCGTTCGGTCGCGACGGCCCGGGGAACATCACCGGCCCGCATGCGTTTCGCCCCGATGACCTCACCCGCGAAGTGATCGATCTGGTGCAGAAACGGTTCGGCGAACACCCGGGCGAATGCAACGACTTCGACCTGCCGGTTACGCACACGCAGGCCCGCACGATGCTGCGGGACTTCGTCCGGCGCCAGCTGCCGCTGTTCGGGACCTACGAAGACGCCATGTGGACCGACGAGCCGTTCCTGCATCACTCCCGGCTCTCGGCGGCACTCAATCTCAAGCTGCTCGATCCGCGCGACTGCGTCGAGATGGCGGTGCAGGCATTCGAAGACGATGAGGCTCCGCTGAACTCGGTCGAGGGGTTTGTGCGGCAGATTCTCGGCTGGCGGGAGTTTGTCCGCGGCATCTACTGGCACTTCATGCCCGACTACATCGAACGGAACCACTTCAGGCACGACCACGATGTGCCGGGCTGCTTGTGGGACGGCGAGACCGACATGGTGTGCGTGCGGCAGTCGATGCAGCACGTTCTTCGGCACGCCTACGCGCACCACATTCACCGGCTGATGGTGCTGGGAAACCTGTCGCTGCTGCTGGGCGTGCACCCGCGAATGTTTCACGACTGGCACATGGCGATGTATGCCGACGCGGTCGACTGGGTGTCGCTTCCCAACACACTCGGCATGAGCCAGCACGGCGACGGGGGAATCGTGGGCACCAAGCCGTACATCTCGTCGGGCAACTACATCAACCGAATGAGCAACTTCTGCTCCGGCTGCCGGTACGACTACAGGAAGAGCACGGGAGACGACGCCTGTCCGTTCACGTCCCTGTACTGGGACTTCCTGGCCCGGCACGAGAAGACGCTTCAGTCGAATCATCGGATGGGAATGCAGCTGCGCAATCTGAAACGCAAACGCGAAAAGGGGGAGCTGGACGCAATCAGAGAGCGCGCCGGGGAAATCCGCAACGATCTGCTGGGAAAGCGTGCGTAACGTGCGACTCGGCGTGATTCCCTGAATGCGATTCCCCCGGATGACCTTGCGACGATGTGTGGGCCCCCAATGCGCGGGGCGCAGATGGGGACGGGCGTGATTGGGAAGGCTCGAGGCTTGAGGAACGGCATCGTCGCGGGTAACGCCGGTCTTCAGACCGGCGACGGCGCAGCCGGCGAGAGGTGGCCCGCCGCTGTTTGCACGCATCCCCGCAGTCTCG
>ENA-ORCW01000665-ORCW01000665.1-marine-metagenome-genome-assembly--contig:-NODE-665-length-14771-cov-2.922690_pt1 | contig 14771 bp, 15 predicted proteins | sample MGYA00237784_ERZ508517 | MGnify/ENA primary metagenome ERZ508517 (study PRJEB26187, sample SAMN06268979) | marine metagenome | isolation source: Tt ae E1 feedstock associated aerobic enrichment on... | reverse complement strand
CCGCTCCTGCCTACCCGGCCTCAAGGAGGCTGAAAGCGCCAGCTGAGGATTTCCGGGTGGCCATGCAGGGCCGGCCTCAAGGAGGCTGAAAGCGCCAGCTGAGGATTTCCGGGTGGCCATGCAGGGCCGGCCTCAAGGAGGCCGGATGTTGAAGCGAAGGGCCAAGGAGGCCTGCGAAGCGGGCCGACGCGGCCCTGGAACCGGATGGACAACACGTTCCAGAGCCCTGAAAGGGCGACATATTAACGGCCCGAAACCCCAATCCAAGGGTTGACCCCTTTTACTCAATTCCCCGCGTCGATGACCAGGTAGGGGCAGCGGGCGCCGGGAATCTCCACCCGGCGCAGGGGGACTCCGAATATTCCCTCCAATTCCGGCGACGCGACAATTTCCTCAGGTGTCCCGGCAAGGGCGATCCGCCCCAGGTTCAGGATAACGACCCGGTCCGAGGCCTGGATGGCCTGGTTCAGGTCGTGCACCACCATGCCGACGGCCAGGCCGGCGCCGGCCATTTCCCGGACGATCCGGTAGATGGTCCGCTGGTGGGAGAGGTCCAGGTTGTTGGTCGGTTCGTCGAGGAAAAGATAGCGCGCTTCCCCGATGGCAGGCTCGTCCAGCTGGGCCAGCACCCGGGCCAGGTGCACCCGCTGTTTCTCGCCCCCGGAGAGGGAGGTGTAGAGATCGTTTTCCCGGTCCTCCAGATCCACCTGCCGCACGGCCTTGCGGGCCGCCTCGTAGTCCTCCGGGCGCTCGCCCCCGCGCATGTGCGGGCTGCGTCCCAGCAGGACCACTTCCAGCACGGTAAAGGCGAAGCTGAGCGAGGATTCCTGGTGCAGGTAGGCTCGCAGCTGGCCCAGCCGGCGGACCGGGAATTGTGCCAGCGGTTGGCCATTAAGCGTCACGGATCCCTCGCTGGCGGTCCATTCGCCGGAGAGGATACGCAGAAGCGAGGTTTTGCCGGCGCCGTTGGGTCCCATGATGGAGGTGACGAGCCCCGGCTCCAGGCGCAGGTCGACTTCGGCGAGGATCTGGCGCCCGCCAAGGCTGAGAGATATGTTTCTGGCTTCCAGCATATTACACGTTCAGTTGCCGCTTGCGGCGCTGGATCAGGTAGAGGAAAAAGGGGGCCCCGATGAGGGAGGTGACGACGCCGATGGGGATCTCCGAGGGGGCGTTGACGGTCCGGGAGAGCAGGTCGGCCGCCAGGACCAGGATCGAACCCAGCAGGGCGGAGGCCGGGATCAGGCGCCGGAAATCCGGTCCCCAGATCATCCGGACCAGGTGCGGCACGACCAGTCCGACGAAGCCGATCAGCCCGCAGAAGGACACCGTCACCCCCACCATCAGGGCACACAGGCCGATGATCATCCGCTTGGTGCGCTGGGTGTTGAAGCCCAGGTGGTAGGCCTCCGCCTCGCCCAGAAGAAAGGCGTTGAGGGCGTTCCGGTAGCGGGGCAGGATCAGGAGGGGAACGATGATGAAGGGCGCCATCAATCCCAGGCTCTGCCAGGTCGTGGTGTGCAGGCTGCCCAGGGTCCAGAAAGTGAAACGTCGGAGGGAATCGTTGTCCGAAAGATACAGCACCGCCCCGACAATGGCTCCCGCCAGGGCGTTCATGGCGATCCCCGCCAGCAGCAGGGTCGAGACATGCGTCTTTCCCGCAATCCGGGCCACATGGTAGACGGCAAAGGTCGTCGCCATGGCTCCCAGCATGGCCCAGATCGGCACCTGCAGTTGGGCCAGCAGTCCGCCTGCCGGCAGGAAAACCCCTGTCGCGCTGATGGCCAGGATCGAGCCGATGGCCCCGCCGCTGGAGACCCCGATCAGCCCGGGATCGGCCAGGGGGTTGCGGAACAGTCCCTGCAGGCAGGCGCCCGCCGTGGCCAGGGAGGCCCCGACCAGCATCGCCACCAGGATCCTCGGCAGCCGGATCTGCATCACCACCGTCGCCACCCGCGGGTCCACTTCCCCCGGCCAGTGACCAAGGCTCGCCTCCTCCAGCAAAACCTGCCCCACCACCAGCGGCGAGGTCCGCAGCGGACCCATGCCCAGCGAGATCAAGCCCAACACCACCAACGCCGCCAGCAGGGGAGCACTCAGCCAGCGTCCCCGGCGTCCATTCCCGGCTCGGTCTGCCTCGCCCCGCATCGGCTCACCCTCCCTTGTTGGCATTTTAATGTCAATTAATTCGGCGCTAAAAAGCGTTGCAGGCCGGGTCAAGATGTACTCCCTTTGGGCGCATGGCGCGATACCGCAGGAAACGATGGGGGATGCCGGAGGACCAGAAGGAGCCCTTCACGGCCAAAGCCTCCCTGGTCTTCATGTTGCTCTGTTTCTTTGTTTACGTGACCCTGCGGGGGACGGATGTGCTGGCGGTAACCCTCCTGGCCACGGTGGTCGGTTTCACCGGCTGGATCCTGGCGATTGTGGCCCGGAAACGGATCCGCCATGCCGGCGGGCGCATCGGCGGGGAAAGCCTGGCCCTGATCGGCTACTGGGGAAACCTGATCCTGTTTCTCCTCTCGGCCCTGTGGTTTTCCTACTCCGTGGCCATGGGGATTTTGCGGGGCGACCTGCTTTAAGTTATCTCCAGGTGCCTGCTCCCTTTGACAAAGCATGAGAAATCCTGCATTCTGACTTCGTGAAAACAAGCAAGGCTTTCTGCTCATTCATTTGGGTAATCGGGATCAGCATGCTCCTGGCCGCTTCGGCTGAGGCCCAGGGGAACATCCGCTTCGGTCCCTACGAGGCGCTGAGTATCAACAGCGATGTCATCCGTGGCGTGAAAGTGGACGAGGGCGGCAAGATCTGGCTGCTTTTGAATCCGGTCTACAAGGAGCGCGAGCTGGTGGTAAAGATTTCCAACCTCCCCGGGGAAAGCTACCGCAAGTGGTTCAACGGTTCGGAGGAGCTGGTCTCCCCGGCCGACCAGGGTAAGCAGGCCAACGAATGGACCGACTGGATCGAGACCCAGTCCAGTTACATCGAATACTGGATGGGCGACCAGCTGGTCCTGCATCTCAAGAAGGTGGGGTAGGTTTTGGAGGTCAAACTCAGTTCCCGCCTGACCCGCCAGAAGCGGTCCTTCGATCCGCACTGGCTCTGGGGCTTGATTCCGCTGGCCCTGGCCCTGCTGCTGTTGTGGCCCGGGGTCATTTTCCACCGCAGCCTGCCGGATTTCGAAAAGATCCATGACATCTCCGAGCGCAAAGCCGCCTTCTTTGAATTCCTCTCGCCTTACATCCATGCCGCCAACCGGGAAATCCTCCGTGACCGAAGCCATCTGCGGGCCATCGAGAAGCGTTTCCAGCTCGGCCCCCTGAACCGCCGGGACCGGCATTGGATCCTCGATACGGCCGAGGCCTTCGGCATGGAGCTGGATCCCGAAGCCGACCTGAGCATGGAGCAGCTCGAGGAATTGCGGCTCCGCCTGGACATCATTCCCCCCTCCCTGGCCCTCGCCCAGGCCGCCCTTGAGAGCGGCTGGGGGACCAGCCGATATGCCCAGCAGGGGAACAACCTTTTCGGCATCTGGTGCTACGAGCCCGGATGTGGAATCATTCCCCGCCGGCGCCCGGCCGGCGCCACCTATGAGGTGGCCAGCTACCGTTCGCCTCGCAATTCCTTCCTCGACTACATTTGGAATCTCAATTCCAACACCGCTTACCGGCAGCTCTGGCTGCTTCGGCAAAACCTCCGCCAGAACGGTGATCCGATCGAGGGGGTGGTCCTGGCCGACGGGCTCATGCGTTATTCCGAGGAGGGCTCCACCTATATCCGCAAGATCAAGGGCGTCATCCAGTCCAACGGTCTGGGCCGCTTTGATCCCTGAGCGAGGTGGACTGGTCTCAACCGGAAGCGCCAAATTGACCCATGCCCTCAGGGGTGCTTTAGGGTGGTGTGTAATATTGTCTCATTCCTTCTCCGGTGTATTGGTGTAAGCAATTGTAGGTTAACGGCTTAAGCATTTATTTCCCCTTGGCCCGATTCATGCAAATCAAGGGGCATGACTTTTGACGCCAACAAATATACGGAAAAGGCCCGGGAAGCGGTGGTCGCCGCGCAGACCGAGGGACGCCAACTGGGCCAGCAGCAGATCGATGGCTGGCACCTGCTGGCGGCGATGCTGATGCAGGCCGGGGGCGTGGTCCCGGCGCTGTTGAAGAAGCTGGACATCTCGCCCTCGGCGGTGGAGCTGGCCCTGCGGCGCGAACTGGAAAAGTTGCCCAAGGTCAGCGGGGCCACCCAGGCCGGTTCCGTTTACATTACGGAGAGCCTGAACAAGGCCCTCGGGCTGGCCGAGAAGGCGGCCGGCGAGATGAAGGACGAGTTTGTCTCGGTGGAGCACCTGCTGATCGGGCTGCTCCGGGAGAAGGGGCACCGGGAACTGCAGCATTTCTTTGATACCTTTGACCTCTCCGAGGAGCGGATCAAGGGGGCCATCAAGACCATCCGGGGCAGCCAGCGGGTGACCAGCCAGAATCCCGAGGGGACCTACCAGGTCCTCGAGAAGTACGGGATGGACCTCGTCGAAACGGCCCGGGCGGGCAAGCTGGACCCGGTTATCGGGCGCGACGACGAGATCCGCCGGGTGGTCCGGATCCTTTCCCGCAAGACCAAGAACAACCCGGTCCTGATCGGGGATCCCGGGGTGGGCAAGACGGCCATTGTTGAGGGACTGGCCCAGCGCATCTTGAAGGGCGACGTTCCTGAAGGCCTCAAGGACAAGACCATCTTCGCCCTCGACATGGGCGCCCTGGTCGCCGGGGCCAAGTTTCGCGGCGAGTTTGAGGAGCGGCTCAAGGCGGTCCTGCAGGAGCTGAAGGCCGCCGAGGGGCGGATCCTCCTCTTTATCGACGAATTGCACACCATCGTCGGGGCCGGCAAGGCCGAGGGGGCCATGGACGCCGGCAACTTGCTCAAGCCGATGCTGGCCCGCGGGGAGTTGCATTGTATCGGGGCCACCACGCTCGACGAGTACCGCAAGCACGTCGAGAAGGACGCCGCCCTGGAGCGTCGTTTCCAGCCGGTCATGGTCGACCAGCCTAACGTCGAGGACACCATTTCCATCCTCCGCGGACTGCGCGAACGCTTCGAGGTGCACCACGGGGTGCGCATCACCGACAATGCCCTGGTCAATGCGGCCACGCTTTCGCACCGCTACATTTCCGACCGCTTCCTGCCCGACAAGGCCATCGACCTGGTCGACGAGGCGGCGGCCATGGTCCGTACGGAAATGGATTCCATGCCGCAGGAGTTGGACGCCCTTTCCCGGCGTGTCATGCAACTGGAGATTGAGGAAGCCGCCCTCGGGAAGGAAAAGGACGAGGCTTCCCGGCAGCGGCTGGAGGAATTAAAGGTAGAACTGGCCAACGTCCGCGAGGAATACACCGCTCTCCGGGCCCAGTGGGAATCCGAAAAGGAGACCCAGGGTGCGACGCGCCGTCTGCGCGAGGAGATCGACAAGGCCCGCCAGGAAATGGAATCCGCCGAGCGGGTCTACGACTTGAACAAGGTGGCCCAGCTCCGGCACGGGACCATTCCCGGACTGGAAGAGCAGCTCAAGAAGGCCGAGGCCGCCGCCCGGCAGAAACAGGGACACCTCTTCAAGGAGGAGGTAACCGATGAGGAGATCGCCGACATTGTCAGCCGCTGGACCGGAATCCCGGTCAGCCGGCTACTGGAAGGGGAGAAGGAAAAGCTCCTCAAGATGGAGGACATCCTGCACCGCCGGGTCATCGGCCAGGACGACGGCGTCCGGGTAGTCAGCGAAGCCATCCTGCGCTCGCGGGCCGGCATCAAGGATCCCCGGCGTCCCATCGGGAGCTTCCTCTTTCTCGGCCCGACGGGGGTGGGGAAGACCGAGCTGGCCCGGACCCTGGCCGAGGTGCTGTTCGATACCGAGGACAATATGGTCCGTCTCGACATGTCCGAGTACATGGAGAAGCACTCCGTCTCGCGCCTGATCGGGGCCCCTCCGGGTTATGTCGGTTATGATGAGGGCGGCCAGCTGACCGAAGCGGTCCGCCGCAAGCCCTATTCCGTGATCCTCTTCGACGAGATCGAGAAGGCCCATCCGGATGTCTTCAACACCCTCCTCCAGATCATGGACGACGGGCGGGTGACGGACAGCCAGGGCCACACCGTCGACTTCAAGAACACGGTCATCATCATGACCTCCAACATTGGCAGCCGTTACCTGCAGGAGGGGGTTTCCGGCGACAATATCCCGGATTCCGTCCGGGAGGCCGTCATGAGCGACCTTCGCCAGGCCTTCCGTCCGGAATTTCTCAACCGCCTCGACGACAGCATCCTCTTCAAGCCGCTGACCCTTGAGAACATCGAGTCCATCATCGGGCTCCTCCTGGCCGACCTCAACAAGCGGCTCAAGGACCGCAAGATCGAGATTGTCCTCGATGAAAAGGCCCGGCACTGGTTCGCCGAAAAGGGTTATGACCCGGTCTACGGGGCCCGGCCGCTCAAGCGGCTCCTCCAGAAGCAGGTCGAGAACGCCCTGGCCCGGGGGATCATCTCCGGCCAGATCAGCGAAGGTTCCATCGTCGAGTTCTCCATCGAGAACGACCAGCCGGTCTGGACCGAGCTGGTCGCCGCCGAGGTGGTGGGGTGAGGAAACATGCCGCCCCGTTGGGGCTTTGAATCCTTTTTGCTCCGTGTTCCAGGGCTGTTCCGCTTCGCGGAACAACCCTTCGCTGCAACACGTGGCCTCCTTGAGGCCTGCGCCGGGCGCCTTCGCTCCCTGGCTCTGCAACACGTGGCCTCCTTGAGGCCTGCGCCGGGCGCCTTGAGGCCTGCTCTGCCCTGTGGTTTCTCGCGCCGCACCGTGGACTCCTTGGCCGTCGGGCTCGGTCGATCATGGCAACGGGCGGCGGGCATGGAGCGCTGCGAAGGGGGATATTGGTTGAGAGCCCTGGCAGTGCAGCAAGCGTCCCGCCTGCTGATGCCGCCAGCCTTCAAAGAGGTGGTGTGCGGCCGCCAGCCTCGAAGAGGCTTAATGTTATAGCCCGGGGCGCCAGCCCCGGGAAATGGGGGCCTTATTGGCATCAAGCCCTGAAGGGGCGGCATCACACCGGATGGAAGGTGGCCATGCGGCAATTATTCTCCACGCATGAACCCGTGAATCCGTCCCTCCTCTTGCATTACTCCCGGACCTGCGATTTATTGTTGACCAACTGGTTAACCGTGCTTTGCTCGGTCCCTTTTCCGTAATTTCAACCGAAGAGATTTTATGTCCGTAGAAGTAAAGATTCGCAAAGGAGAGCCCATCGAACGCGCCCTGCGCCGCCTGAAGAAGCGCCTCGACCGTGAAGGCGTGATCCGTGACGTGCGTGCCAAGCGTTACTACGAGAAGCCGTGTGAAGTCCGTCGCCGCAAAAAGAAGGTGGCCGCCTTCTCCGCCATGCTTCGGGCCCGCTACGAGAACCAGTAAGCGGTTCCCCCAACCTGATCATCCAATCCCTGCCCGGGCTCCCGGCGGGGATTTTTTTTCGATATTTGAGAAGGCTGGGGTTGCCCTTGGTCGTTGCATGCAAATCCTTTGAGAGCTGTTCCGAATGAAGTTTGCCATCTCCAGTTGTTGGAATTCGCACCGTCACGATGACGGGTACGCCATGCTGACGGAGCTGGCTGATCTGGGCTTTGGATACGTCGAGCTGTCCCATGGGACCCGTCTGAGCCTGGTTCCGGGAATCCTCCGGGGCGTCGAGGAGGGCCTGGTCAAGGTGGCCTCGGTACACAATTTCTGTCCGCTTCCGGTGGGGGTCATGGGGGCTGCGCCGAACCTCTACGAGCCCTCCGCGGTGAGCCGTCGGGAGCGGATTCTGTGGCTCCACAACACGATGAAGACCATCGAGTTCGCCAACCGGGTGGAGTGCGACCGGATTGTCCTTCATTCCGGCCGGGTACGCATGTTGTGGGGCGATCCGGGCAATGCCGTGGACGCTGCCTTCGACGATGGGGCCGACAATCTGCCCCAGTTGGTAAAAAAGGGCCTCAGCCGGCTGGGCCGGAAGAAGAAGGGCTTCATGAAGCGGCTCAAGGAGAGTTATTCCCTCCTCGCCGAGCGGGCCAGGGACCGGGGCGTCCGCTTTGGGATCGAGAATCGCGAAGCTTTTTGCGAGCTCCCCCTCGACGGCGACATGGAGGACCTCCAGGCGCACCTGAAAGACCTTGAGGTCTTCGGTTACTGGCACGATTCCGGCCATGCCCAGCTGAAGGACCGGATGGGCCTGATCGGGCACCGGGAGTTTCTCGAGACCCAGCGCCCGCATCTCCTCGGCTTCCACTTGCATGATGTCAGCGAGGACAATCGCGACCACCAGGTCCCCGGTTCGGGGGTCATCGACTGGTCCATCCTGGTCGACAACGTCCGGGTGGACGACGTGGTGGTGATGGAGATGAGCCCGCGCCTGCGGTCCGAGGATATCCGGACCGGCCGGGAGTTCCTCTTGCGGACCATACCCGCCCTTTCCGGTTCATGAGCAGGGCCGTGCCATGGATCCTGGCCTCCGGATCGCCACGGCGGAGGGAACTGCTGGCCCGGCTGAATCCGGATTTCCGGGTTGTTTCTCCGGATGTCGAGGAATGGGAGCCCGACCAGGCCGACCCAATCCATCAGGTTGAGGAAAACGCCCTCCGCAAGGGCCGGGCCGTGGCTGCCAGTCACCCGCAAGCGCTGGTCATCGCCGCCGACACCACGGTCGCCCTCGGCCGGAGGCTCTTCGCCAAGCCTGTCGACCGGCCGGACGCGGTGCGCATGCTGCAGGCCCTGAGCGGCCGCCGACACGAGGTGGTGACCGGGATGGCGCTGCTCCTGGGAGGCCGCGAGCACTGCTTCCATGACACCAGCGAGGTTGATTTCCGGGAACTTTCCGCTGCCGAAATTGATCAATACCTCGAGCGGGTCCATGTCTTCGACAAGGCCGGCGCCTATGCCATCCAGGAGCACGGGGACTTGATCATCAACGAGTTTTCAGGCTCATTCGAAAACATCATGGGCCTGCCGGTTCAACGTTTGCGGCAGGAGCTGGTCCAACTGGAATGGATCGATCCCGTTCCCTTAATTGATGCCGGAAGTTAAAGACAGAACCCAGCCCAGGAAGCGCCCCGGACTGGCGCGCTCGGACCGCCAGGCCGAGGCGCGGCAAAATCGGGACGGCCTCTTCGCCGCCATCCTGCTGGCCTTCTTCCTGCATTTGCTTCTTTTCTGGGCCACGCCGACGGAGTTCCTGCCCAAGCCCTCCGATGAGGTTCTCGTCCCCCAGACCATGGAGGTCTATCTCGAGGAGATCCCCGTCCAGCCGGAGAATGAGGAGACCTACGTCCGCGCGGCGCCCAACATCGAGGAGCAGATTCCGGAGGAGACCAACAACATTTCCGACCGCAACCAGCAGGTTTCCCAGACCGAGGAGACCGTGCCCGGCAATGAGCCGACCCCGTATATCGAAGGCGATGAGGAGGACTCCAACCGGCTGGTCCAGGGCAATCCTTTCCAGGAGCCGACCCCGCAAGCGCCCCCGGCGGCCAGCCAGACCTCCGGCCAAAGTCCGCTTCCGCAGCAGGAGGCGGCCCCCCGCGAGGAAGTGGTCGAGGTCCAGCCCGACTATATTGAACAGGAACCCGAGGAGGAAGAGGGGATTGCCAGCGTGGAAAAACCCGACGAGGCCCGCGAAGAGCCTGAGGAACAGGTCAAGCCGGAGGAGCAGGTCGCGGTGACCAGCGAGAACGACGGCCAGGGTGAGGGCCAGATGACCACGCCGCCGCAGGCCGCCGAAAACCAGACTCCGGTGCCCCGGCCGCGGCAGCGCGTCGAGCGGGACACCTCCTACGGACCGATCAAGGACAACCGCCAGGGCTGGATCCGGATCGGTGACGACGTGGCCTTCAACTCCAAGTACACCGAGTTCGGGGAATACTGGAGGCGCGTGGGGGAAATCATTGAAACCCGCTGGCGCAACCTCGTCTACAACACCAAGTCCATTCCCATTTCCGGCAACCGGGTGACGATTTCCTTTGCCATCACCCGGGACGGCCAGGTCACCGACGTCAAGGTGCAGGAATCCACCGCCGGCCGACTGGCCGATACCGTTTCCACCGATGCCATCGTCGGCGCCGCTCCTTTCTTCGAGTGGACCCCGGAGATGATCGTCAAGATGGGGGAAAAGGCCCCCTGCGCGATCGTCTTCATCTATTGAGCGTCTCATGGAAATCCCCCTCCATCCGGCTTGCCGCCTCTTGAAGGCCGATCCCTCCGGCCTGCTGGCGGTGGACAAGGCGGAGGGAATCCTTTCCCACCCAAACCCCGGGCAGGGCAAGGCGGCGGCTATCCTGGAGCTCGACTACGACGGCGTGGCCGAGGCCTATGTCGATGGCGACCATCGGTGGTACCTGCTCAACCGGCTCGACGGCCCGACCTCGGGGGTCATCCTGATGGCCGACAACGCCGAGCTGGCCCGGGCCGTCAAGGAGGCCTTCGCCCGGCACACCGTGGAAAAGACCTATGCCGCGGTGATCCGTGGATTCCCGCCGCGCCGCAAGGACCGTTGGCGGGACTGCCTCAAGGTGGTTAAGCGCAAGGGGACCCTCCGTACGGCGGTCATTCCCGGCCGGCCCAACGCCGAGACCTCGCTGGAGCTGCTGGACCGGGGAAGCGGCCCGCCCGCGCGGTCCCTCGTCTCCCTGCATCCGAAGACCGGGCGGACCCACCAGCTGCGGGTCCAGTGCGCCCACCGGCGCCTGCCCATTATAGGCGACGCCACCTACGGCGACTTTTCCTTCAACCGCGATTTCCGCCAGAAAACCGGCCTTGGCCGGCTCTTCCTGCACAGCTGGAAAACATCGCTCAAGGTCCGGGTCGGGCACCGGACTGTGGCCTTTTCCGTGGAAAGCCCGCTTCCGGAGGCTTTTGCCGTTGCCCTGCAGTAGTTTGGGGAGCTAAACAGCTTCCTTATGATTATTTCCAAGGCACCAACCCTTACCGAACAGCAACTGGCTGAAGTGGAAGCCGTTGTCGGGGATTTCGGCTGCAAGATCCAGGTCATCTACGGGGCCCACCGCAACATCTACGCCATCATCGGGGATGAGCGAAGCGAGACCATGGTCAACCGCCTGCTCGGGCTGGACTACGTTGACCGGGTGGACCGCATGGAGTCGGTTTATAAATTGATGGACGCCCGCTCCGACCTGGCCCACCACCGGATCGTCATCGGCGGGGTCGAGGTCGGCAAGGAACCCTTCTTCATCGCCGGACACTGCACCATCGATCCGCAGAATCCCGGGGCCTTCCTGGAGACGGCCGCCGCCGTCAAGGAGGCGGGGGCCCATGTTATCCGTGGCGGTGTCTGGAAGCCGCGCACCTCCCCGCACAGCTACCAGGGGAGCGCCCGGACCATGGAAGTCCTGCTCGAGGCCCGCCAGGTCACCGGCCTGCCGGTCATCGCCGAGGTCATGGACGAAACCCAGCTCAACGTGGCCCTCGAGGCCAAGGTCGACATGCTCCAGATCGGCACCCGCAACGCCCTCAACTATACCCTCCTGGCCGAAATTGGCCAACGTACCGCCGAGCTCGGCACGCCGGTCCTCCTCAAGCGCGGCCGACACATGGGCCCGGTTGATGAATTCATTTCCGCCGCCGAGTACATCGTCTCCAACGGCAATCCCAACGTCATTTTCTGTCCCCGCGGCACCATGCCCGCCCTCGACGGCTACCGCAACCATCCCGACGAGAGCATCACCCCTCTCCTCAAGGACAAGTCCTGGGCCCCTGTCGTGGACGACCCGTCGCACTCCGTCGGACGCTCCAAGTTCGTCCCCGCTTGCTCCCTCGCCGCCATCGCCTACGGCGCCGACGGCCTCATCATCGAGACCCACGTCAACCCCATCTCCGGCATCGGCGACGACCCCAAGCAGGCCATCACCCCCGATGTCCTGAAGAAACTCATCCGGGACGCCAGGGTGGTCTGGGGCCTGCGGCACTAGGGATCTCTCGCGTCACTCTTGCAGTGCCCAGTCGCCCCGGAGTAGCGCGTTTACGCGCGAAGACCCGGTACTTCCGGCGATGATCTTCGCGGCTTAAGCCGCGACTCTCAGGCGACACTCGTTTCGTTCATGGCCGCAAATCTCCTCCGGAACTGGCTGCTTGCTGAAGCATCTGGCTCTCCGCCCAGAATTGCGAACCGGAATCGATATCTCCTTGTTGAAAAAGTTCATTGGCATACTTGGCACCCGCACGGGAATAGATTTCCGCCAATTTCTGTTCCTTTTCGTTTCGTGGAACGGGATCCAAAATCATCTCTGTAATTCGCTCAGGTTGCGTGGAATAAAACCTGTTCCAGAGGGCCAGCTCCTTTTCTTTCGAATTCCGCAAACCTGCATCTTCCAATTCTGGCAAATAGAAATACAGCCAAGTGGTCAATGAATCCACCGGCCGGACAGGCGTCATGCTGGCGGGAATCTCCCGTCCCATATACCAGAAGAATGTAAGGATGAGGATGAATGCCAGACCGGGTCCCTTGAACCGTCTGGATTTCAGGTTTTCAGTTATCCAGACAAGCGCTAAGGCTGCCAATGGAATTGAGCAGACCACTAAGGGTACCCGCAATCTCGATGATACCCAGGCCAGCAACATGACTGCGAAGTGAAGGCAGATCATGATTAACAGCGGGGCATTATTATCCATTCGCTTGAAGGACAAGAACAGCCCCGCCAAGGCCAGTGCCAGAATAATTCTTGTCGAAATTGGCATCAGGTCCAGGACCTGTGAATACAGTTTGTATAAGTAGAAACTGGTGTTGTTGGGATACTCAAACCAATGGAAAATTGCTTCCGCCTTTTCAGCTGCTTTTTCAATCAAGCCAAGCGGAGAATTTATGGCGAGGATCTGGCCGATGGTGGAGACAAGATCCCCATCCGCCTTGGCGATCAATTCCGGAGTATTTCCACCCAACGGATCATACTCGGTTACCGAATTACCCGGAATATTAGGGACCAAAAGTGTAATCGGGGTGACCCCGTTGGTGCTGAGGGGAGGGGCGCCGACGATGAGATTCCTGGTAACCAGTGGAATCAGTGCGACGGTGAAACCAAGCATTCCCCAGGCAATGGCGTTTGCCCGGGTTTTCCAGGACCGTGGAGGCGTCTTGATCACGTAATAGACCGCCAGTCCTGCCGGATAGAGGAGGAACATTGATTTCAGCAGGATTGCCGTCCCGCAGCTTCCGCCTAAAGCCAGCCACAGCCAGGATCTGTCTTCCTTCCTGGCCAGAATCATTAGCCAGACCAGAAGCAGGCTCGTCAGGCAAATGAAGGCAGCTCTCAGCAGGACCGCCTCATAAAACAGCATTGGCCCGTAGAAAAGAGCAAGAACCGCAGCCACGCGGGCGGTGGCCTCGGAAAACAGCCTTCTGGATATGTCGTAGACCAGGAGTATGCAAATAACGCCGCAGAGGGATTGAATTGCGAATACAAGCCATAGCTCCGGTCCAGCCAATGCGAAGATGACCGCCAGGAAGTATGTATAAAGGGGTTCCTGATGGTAAGTCTTGCCCCCGTACCATCGATTCCAGAGGGCAATTCCTGCGGCCTCGGCAGTTTCGCCTGCATCCATAGCATGAAGGCCTTCAGGACCAGGATCCTCCGGGAGTAATTTATCACTGATTACCCTGTTCCAATCCTTGTAAGGATGCAGTTCCTGATCGACCAGCCAGTCACCACCCGAGATCACCTCTGCTCCATGGTAGAAAAAATCCATGTCGGTCTCTGTATTTCGATGTGTGACCGCACAGGGCCCGGAGAGGATTTCGACCAGGTAGATTATGCGGATCACGGATGCCACCAGGACCAGCGTGAGGAGGAATGCTCGGCGGGATATAGAGGGAAATTGCATGGAGGCGCACGGAAATTCAATCGGGTGGTTTCAGCCGCTGCCAATAACCCAGATTGTTCCATTTTAGGCAATACGGAAGGTGTCCCGTTTCCCGTGGAGTATCGCGATTCCCTTGGAGTCGCCCGCTTACGGGCGAAGACCCGGTCCACGGTCCTCGCGGCTGAAGCCGCGACTCCCAGGCGACGCGCTTTGCGACTGAAGCCGCAGTTTTCCTGCGAGGCGCTTGGCGCCGACATACCTTAGACGTGGTCGACCGAGCCCATCGGGCGAGGAGGCCACGGTGCTGAGGCGGGGGATTTCAAGACGTCCCGTCCCGGTCCAGCGCACGGTACTGGATGGCCTCCATGAGGTGGGGTGTCGCGATTTTCTCGCTACCTTCCAGGTCGGCGATGGTGCGGGAGACCTTTAGGATCCGGTCATACGCCCGGGCGGAGAGCTTGAGGCGCTTCATGGCTTGCTGGAGGAGGTCCCCCTGCTCCTGGGTCAGGGCGCAGGCGCGGCCGAAGGCGCCGGACGCGCCGGTGATGATCGCGACCTTGTCCTTCGTGTCGAACATGGACAGGGGATTGCGCAGGGTTTCGGAAATCATGGGCCTCTCCCTGCCTCAGCCGTTGACGTTGCCGGTCTCGAACCGGAAGCTCTGGTCCGGATCGATCACCGCCAGGATGCGCACGCCGCAACCCTCGCCGCCCGGCCAGCGCCACGGGAAGCACATGAAGGTGCAGCGCTTGCCGGTGACCTTGTCGAGGTCGCCGCCGATATTTTCGATGCCGGGAATGCCGCCCTTCACCATCAGCGTCTTGTGCGAGATCTCCCAGTACGGGAAGTCCTTCATCACATCGCGCCCGGTTTCCGCCTTGTACTCGTCCAT
>ENA-ORCW01000664-ORCW01000664.1-marine-metagenome-genome-assembly--contig:-NODE-664-length-14774-cov-2.868340_pt1 | contig 14774 bp, 5 predicted proteins | sample MGYA00237784_ERZ508517 | MGnify/ENA primary metagenome ERZ508517 (study PRJEB26187, sample SAMN06268979) | marine metagenome | isolation source: Tt ae E1 feedstock associated aerobic enrichment on... | reverse complement strand
CGTGGAGCGCTTGAGCAGCTCCACCGGGACTTCGGTCTTGCCATGGAAGTCGGAACCCACCGCGTTGATATGCAGGTGGGGTTTGTTCCCCAAGTCCTTGAAGACAGGTCCCCGTCCCGGTTCCTCGGAGGTACAGGTACAAAGGATGTCGGAATCGGCTAATAATTGCTCCAGGGATTCACGGCCAACGGTCTCCACCGGAATGTCCAGGAATCGGATTCGCGAAGCAAAGGAGGCGGCAGCGTCGGGATCCACATCGTGCACCACGATTCTCTCGAGCTGGAAGCGGCGGGAAAGCGCGTAAGCCTGGGTCACGGCCTGGGCCCCGGCGCCGATAATCCCGAGGGTACGGCTGTCCGGCCGCGCCAGTATGGCGCTGGCCAGGGCCGACATGGCCCCGGTACGGAGTGCGGTCAGGAACGTACCGTCAACCAATCCGGAAAGGTGACCGCTCCTGGCGTCGAACAGGGTAATGGTGGAAATCACGCTGGGCATTTCCCGCAGGACGGGATTGGTCGGATGGTAGCCAACCAGCTTGATGGAAATATATTTTCCGTCCAGGTAGGCCGGCATCCATTCAAGGAGTCCCAGGGCCGGGTTCTGGTAGTGCAGGCCGTCACGGATTGGAATAATCGCCTTTTCAGGAATGAAATCCGACAAGGCGGATTCAAGCGTCTTTAAGAGCTTGTCCATGAGCGGATTCAGCCCGACGCCGTGAACAATTTTCTCGACGTCACTAGCTTGCAATAGCCTGGTTTTCATGGATTATTCGAGTAGTGGATGAAATTTGACTGGAACGACAGAGACGGTAGGGTATTAACCCTATTGATAGATTCTAGTCAAACTACTCATAAGTGTCCCTGTGTCAAAGCCAAAAGCAAATTCCACAATTACCCGAATCCACGATCAATCTGAGCTGTCCAAGCAACAGGTGCAGCTCTGGATCGGGCAGCGGGTCAATCCGCAAAGTCCCCATTACAACATGGTCTTTGCCTTTTTCCTGGAAGGGGATTTGCACCCGGAGATTTTGCGGGCCGCATGGCAGCGAATCGTCGATGGAAGCGAGGTCCTGCGGATGCGCATTATCGAGCGGGATGGCCTGCCCGGGGTGGAGTTCAACCCATCCGGAAGCTGCGGGATGCAACTGGCGGATTTTTCCAGCCGTGAAGATCCCCGGGGCGACTTCCGCAAATGGGCCCGGGCCCGGAGCGGGCAACCGCTCCAGATGGAGAAAAAGCTGGTGGACTCGGTCCTGGTCAAGCTGGGTGACAATCAGTTCGGATGGTACCTGAACCAGCACCATCTCATCACCGATGCGAACTCGACCCTCCTGCTCTACAGGCTGGTCATGGACCTGTACCACGACATGGTCCATGGGATTGAAGCGGACCCGCCGGAGGTCCCGCATCCCTACAAGGAAGCCATCGGCTCGCTTCCCGCTCCTTCTGGAGAAAATGAGAAGCGCGCCCTGGATCATCTGCGCTCGCGATGCGGGGAGGCCTTCCACCGCACCCGTTTCTGGGGCCGGAAGGACAGCACCTCGACCACGGAAAGCGAACGGCGGACCATCCGGCTGGACCGGGAGCAATCCGAGACCCTGCGCCGGATTTCCCGGGAAGGCCCCTTCCGCAGCGTTTCACGGGAGATTTCCGTCTTCACCGTGTTCGCGACGCTGACCTCCTCCTTTCTGCACCTGGTCAGCGGACAGCGGGAAATCCGCTTCGACGCCCCGGTGCAGAACCGGCCCACCCCGCAGGCCCGCAAGGCCTTGGGTTTGTTCATCGAGATGCTTCCCTTCGCCGTCGCCATCGACGAGGAGGAAACCTTCCGGACCCTGGGTTCAAAGTGCCTGACCGAGGCCTATGACTTCCTCAAGAACGCCGTTCCGGGAATCAGCTTCCTCGAGGAAAACGCAGCCAGCAGCGCCGTCCTGAATTTCTTTCCGGCCTCCTTCAAGCAGTATGAGGATATCGCGATGGAGGTGGAATGGATCCATTCCGGCCACATCGACAACGTGCATGGGTTCCGCTTGCAGGTGCATGAATTCAACGGGGACGGCCGCTTTACGCTCCACCTTGACCTGGGCAAGGCGGCCTTCCCGGAGCGGGAACGGGACCGGGCCGTGCATATTTTCCAGACACTCCTGCTGGCCCTGCTGGACAACCTCGACCAATCCCTGGGGGAGGTGGATCTGCTGGATGAAGCGGAGCGCAAATTCCTGCTGGAAGGCTTTAACCGGACCAGCGAGGCCCCTCTTCCTCGTGAGACCGTCATCAGCCACTTCCTTCAGCAAGCCGGAAAATCCCCGGAGGCAATCGCCATCCGCTGCGGAACCAGGACCCTCACCTACCGTCAGTTGCAGGAACGGGTCCGGGCCGTGGCCGCCCTCCTTGAAGGCCAGGATCCGGATCCCGGAAAGCTCGTGGCCATCTACATGCGCCGCTCGGTGGATGCCGTGGTCGGCATCATGGCCGTTCTGGCCACCGGAAGGGCCTACGTTCCGGTCGATCCGGGCTATCCGCCCACGCGGGTGGCCTACATCCTCGAGGATTGCGGGGCTTCCCTGGTCCTGAGTCACAAGGGCCTTGGCAAGGGACTGGAAGGCACCGGCAAACGGATCCTTGAAGTCGACAGGATTCAGGATAATCAGCAGGAACCGGCAGCCATCAGGGATCCGGCCCTCGACCAGCTGGCCTACATGATCTACACCTCCGGCTCGACTGGCAACCCGAAGGGCGTCCCCATTCGCCACGAGGGCCTCACCGACTACCTGGAATGGGCCTCGCGAACCTATGTCCGCGGGGAAACCTTGGCCTTTCCCCTCTTCACCTCGCTTTCCTTCGACCTGACCGTGACCAGCCTCTTCCTGCCCCTGATCACGGGCGGAACCCTGGTCGTCTACGAGGAGAAGGACGGACCGCTCGATTCCGGGATTATCGAGGTCATCAATGACAATGCGGTCGACATCATCAAGCTGACCCCATCGCACCTCTCCCTGCTGCAGCAGCTCGAGCTCGGTACCAGCCGCATCCGGAGGATGATCCTCGGGGGCGAGGACCTCAAGGCGCACCTGGCCAAAACCATCACGGGACAGTTCGGCAAACCTGTGGAAATTTATAATGAGTACGGGCCGACCGAGGCCGTGGTCGGTTGCATGATCCACCGCTACGACCCGGAAACAGACACCGGCGTGAGCGTGCCCATCGGGATTCCGGCCGACCATGTGCAGCTGTATGTAGTGAATCAGCAGCTACATTTGACGCCACCCGGCGTGCCCGGGGAGTTGTGCATTTCCCGTCACGGGCTGTCGCCGGGCTACCACAACCAGCCGGAGCTGTCTGCGGAACGCTTCATTCCCCACCCTTTCCGGGACGGGGTGCGGCTCTACCGAACCGGAGACCTGGTCCGTTTCAACGAGCGCGGGTTGCTGGAATACCTCGGCCGGATCGACCGCCAGCTGAAGCTGTCCGGCTACCGGATCGAGCCCGGCGAGATCGAGCAGGCCATGGTTGCGCACGAGGATGTCAGCGCCTGCGTCGTGACCACCTACCTGCCCGCCGCAAGGGTCGCCACGGAAGAGACCGTGACCTACTGCGCCCGCTGCGGGCTGCCCTCGAATTATCCGAAAATCACCTTCGACGAGGAGGGTGTTTGCGGGGTCTGCCACACCTATGACGCCATCAGGGAGCGGGCCCAGGCCTACTTCAAGTCGATGCCGGAGCTGGAGGCCCGTTTTGCTGAATTAAAGAAGCAGGCCGATGGCGACTACGACGCCCTGGTCCTGCTCAGCGGGGGCAAGGACAGCACCTATTCCCTCTGCCGGCTTGTCGACATGGGCTTGCGGATCTTTGCCTACACGCTGGACAACGGCTACATCTCGGATCAGGCCAAGGGCAATATCCGCAAGGTGGTAAGCGCCCTCGGGGTCGACCATGAGTTTGCCACCACACCGGCCATGAACGCGATCTTCAAGGACAGCCTGATCCGCTTCAGCAACGTCTGTAATGGCTGTTTCAAGACAATTTACACCCTGTCCGTGAACAAGGCCCGGGAACTGGGCATCCCGGCTATCGTCACCGGCCTGTCCCGCGGACAGTTCTTCGAGACCCGCCTCACCGAGCACCTCTTCCAGGCCGGGCGGTTCTCCCCGGAAGACATTGACCGCGCGGTCCTCGAGGCCCGGAAGGTCTACCACCAGACGGACGACGCGGTGACCCGGCTACTTGACACCAGCGCTTTTGATTCCGACCAGGTTTTCGAGGAAATCACCTTCGTCGATTTCTACCGCTACCATGAGGTCAGCCTCACCGAAATGATGGCCTACCTCAAGGAGCGTGTCGGCTGGGAGCGTCCCTCGGATACCGGCCGCTCGACCAACTGCCTGGTCAACGATGTCGGCATCTACATCCACAACAAGGAGCGGGGATTCCACAACTACGCCCTGCCCTACAGCTGGGATGTCCGCATGGGCCACAAGACGCGCGAGCAGGCCATCGACGAGTTGAACGACGCCCTCGACCTGCAGCAGGTCCGGTCCATGCTCGACGAGATCGAATATGACGAGGACCGGCTGGTGCGCCAGGCCGGGCAGCGGCGGCTGGTCGCCTACTACGTGGCCCGTCAGCCGGTCAGCGAAGGCCAGCTGCGGCGCCACCTGGCTGGCCGCCTGCCGGACGAGCTGATCCCCCACCGGCTGGTCGCGGTCGAGTCGATTCCCCTCTCGCCCAACGGCAAGGCGGACCTGGCCGCACTGCCCGTTCCCGATGGGCGTGATGACACCGAGGACCGGCCGCATGTGGAACCGGATGGGCCCGTGGAAACCCAGATCGCCGAAATCTGGAGCGCCGTCCTCGGGGTCTCCCCGATCAGCTCGGCGGACAGCTTCTTCAATCTCGGAGGCACCTCCCTGGCGGCAATGGAGGTCATGCTGCGCATCTGCAACGCCTTCGACATGGACCTCCCGCTGCAAACCGTATTCCAGTACACGACCGTTTCCAGCCTGGCCGCCTGCGTGGAGGAGAAGCTGCTGGAGGAAATCTCGGAATTGAGCGACGAGGAGGCCGAGCTTCTCCTGGGTGAAGGGGAGGATCCTGCATGATTTCTCCTCGCGGCGAAGATCCGGTTGAAACGAAGCTTTCAGAGGCCAAGAGGAAACTTCTCGAGCAGCGTCTGAAAGGCCGGATCAAGTCGACCCGCAAGGAGCGGGATCCGGATGCCCTGCAGCCAAAACCGGCGGAAGCGCCCCTGTTGGCCTCGGTGGGGCAGGAACGGATCTGGCTCCTGCACCAGATGGATCCTAGCTCAGCCAACGGGAATATTTCCAACAGCTTCTACATTGAGGGGGCGAAAATAGACCTGGAGAGGCTTGAGGCGAGCGTGAATGCGGTCCTCGACCGGCATCACGTCCTCCACTGTAACTACAGGCTGGTGGAGGGACAGCTGCATCTGGTTCCCCGTCAGCAGGAACGCCTGGCCATCCGGCATGTCGATGCCGCTCCCGGCCAGTCCCTGGAGGATTGTCTCGCTGAATTTGCCCGGGAACCCTTTGACCTGGAGAAGGACCTCATGCTGCGGGTCTGCCATGCGGGCGATCCGGCCGGTCGTTCCCTTCTCATGCTGGTGACCCATGACATCCTCTTCGACAAGTGGTCGCTTGGTCTTTTCTGGAAAGAGGTAAGCGCCTTCTACAATAGCCGCAGCGGGCAAGGAGTTGTGGACCTCCCGGAACTGCCGGTGCAGTACAGCGATTTCGCCCACTGGCAGCGCAACTGGCTGGACTCGGGGAAGGTCACTGAACAGGAGATTGTCTGGAAACGCCTCCTCTCAAATCCGCCTCCTCCCCTTCCCCTCTCGACCGACCGTCCGTATCCGGAAACCATTACCCAGGCCGGCCGCCTCGGGCACGGAACCTTGTCGCCGGAGACAACTGCCAGGCTGCGACAGCTGGCCGCCAGCGAGGACTGCTCGATGTTCACGGTCCTGCTGTACGGCTTCAACCTCCTCCTGAATGCCTGGTCCTGCTCGGAGGATATTCTGGTCAGCGCCCCGGTTGCCAACCGGCGGCACCGGGAATCGACCAGCCTGATCGGCTTTTTCCTGAACACCCTTTGCTTTCGTGCCGACCTCTCCGGCAACCCCACCCTCCTGGAAGGCCTCCGCCGGATACGGTCCATGGCCCGGGAAGCAATGGAGAACCAGGATATTCCACTCGACCGCATCGTCGATGCCATCAAGCCGCCGCGCGTGGAGGGCCGGCATCCCCTCGTCCAGACCATGTTTGTCTACCAGCGGGAGGACGAGGCGGCGCCCACCCTGAGTATCGACGGAGCCACGACGGAATACACCTACATCGAGACCCGGTGCTCCAAGTTCGACCTGACCCTCTTCATGGCCGAGGAGGGTTCCGGGATGCATTCCATCCTGGAATACCGGACCGACCTCTTTGATCCCGCCACCATCCAGCGCATGCTCGGCCACCTGGAGGTCATCCTCGACCAACTCGTCTCCGATCCCGGGAAGCGGCTTGCCGACCTGGACCTGTGCGGGGAAGCCGAAAGGAAGCTCCTCCTGCAGGGCTGGCAGGGTGAGGCCAAGTCCTTTGACAAGGAGCCGCTGCTGCCGGAATCGGTGGCCGCGCAGGCCCATGACCGACCCGGAAAGACGGCCGTACTGGACGGGGATAAGGAACTGACCTACGGGGAGCTGCTGGAAAGGGCCGGCCGTCTGGCCGCGATGCTGGCCGCGTCGGGTCTTGAGCCGGGCCAGAAAGTGGGCCTGTTCCTGCCCCGTTCCGCCCGGGCCATTGCCTCCCTTCTTGGCATCCTGCGGGCCGGCGGCACCTATGTTCCGATTGATCCGGATTACCCGGAGGATCGGGTTTCCTATATTATCGGCGACTCCGGAATCCGCCTCATGGTAACCAGTTCCGACTTCGCCGCGAAGTTGCCGAAATGCCCGGGACTGGAGGTGATCACGGACCTGGACCCGGCGCCCTCCCCCACCCGTCTTCCGGAACTCGATCCCTCCTCGCCAGCCTATGTCATCTACACTTCCGGATCGACCGGGAGGCCCAAAGGCGTAGTGGTTTCCCATGACAATCTGAGGCATTCCACGCACGCACGCCTTGACTATTACGAGGACGCTCCGGAGCGTTTCCTCCTGATCCCCAGTCTGGCCTTCGACAGCTCGATTGCCGGGATTTTCTGGACCCTCGCCACCGGCGGAACGCTGGTCATCCCGGATGCCGGGCAGCTTCGCGATCCCGAGGCGATGGGGAAGCTGATCGAGACGGCACGGGTCAACATGCTGCTCTGCGTCCCCACGCTCTACCGGGAGCTTCTCTCATGGGACAGCAACCGGCTGGCCTTGTTGACCTCGGTCATCGTGGCCGGGGAGAACTGCCCTCCCGGCCTCGTGCAGCAGCACTTTGCCAAATTGCCGGCCTGCCGCCTATTCAACGAGTACGGTCCCACCGAGGCCACCGTCTGGGCGACGGTACATGAATGCACCGCCTCCGACGCGGATGCTGCCAGCGTGCCGATCGGCCTCCCGATCGCCAACGCCTCGGCCCATGTCCTGGACAGGATGGGCCGGATCCTGCCACCCGGCATTGCCGGCGAACTGCACCTGGGCGGCAAGGGGCTGGCCATCGGCTACCATCAGCAGGAATCCCTGAGCAGGGAGAAATTCGTTTCCAAAATGAAACTGGGCCGGCTCTACCGGACCGGTGACCTCGTCAAGCGACGAGTGGACGGCAAGCTCAACTTTCTCGGCCGCACCGATGACCAGGTCAAAATCCGCGGCTACCGGATTGAACTCGGGGAGATCGAGCGTGCCCTGGAGAGTTTCCCGGACATTGCGGAAGCGGCGGTGGTCACCACCGGCACCTCCCCGGACGCCGGGCATGACCGGATGGTCGCCTTCGTCAGGATGGTCGGCGAGGCCGCAGGGGGGAATACCCGGGACTGGCGCGACCGACTGGGGGAGAAACTGCCCGCCTACATGGTGCCCTCGGAGATCCGCACCGTGACCAACATTCCCCGGACCCCCAACGGCAAGGCCGACCGCAAGCAACTGTCCCGCCAGGCCGCCAGCCCGTCCGCAGCAATTGACCGGATAGCTGGCAAGCAAGGGTCCGCTACAGAGACCGGCCCGGCCCTGCTGGCCATCTGGAGGGAGCTGCTGGGACGTCCCGACCTGGGCATGGACGACAATTTCTTCGAGAACGGCGGGGATTCGATTCTCGCCATCCAGGTGATTTCCCGGGCCCAGAAGGCCGGTATCGAGATTTCGGTTACACAGTTGTTCTCCCCCCCGACGGTGGCCGGCCTTTGCAGCATCCCGGTTGAGCCGCCGGTCCAACCATCGGCCCCGGGCGCCGCGGAGACGGATCCCGCGGGTGCCCTTCCCCTGACGCCGGTCCAGTCCTGGCTGATCGCACAGGAAAGCCGCCTCGATCTCAACCAGTGGAATCTTTCCTATCTGCTGGAGTTGTCCGAGGCCGTGGAGGCCCAACTGGTTGAGCGCTGCCTGGCCGAGCTGGTGAACCATCACCACGCCCTGCGCATGGCCCTGATCAAGGGTCCGGCGGGATGGTCCCAGCGCATTCCGCCCGTCGGAGGAAACCCGCCGGTACTCCACCGCTGGGATTTGTCGGAGTATGGGCAGAAGGAACGGGAATCCATCCTGGCAGAGCGCGCCTCGGAACTCCAGGCCTCAATGCGGCTGGATGAGGGATGCCTCCTGAGGGCGGCCTGGATCAGCAACGGACCGGACCAGCCCCCGCAACTGCTTCTGATTGTCCACCACATGGCGGTGGACGGCGTTTCGTGGAACATTTTCCTCAATGACCTCCATTCCCTGATGGAACAGGGTCTGCGGATGAAGCCTCTCGCGTTGACCGGCAGTACAGTGCCCTTCCGACAATGGGCACAGGCCCTGGTCCAGTATTCCGAAAGCCCCGAACTGGATCAGGAGCGGCAATTCTGGGAGGACTACCTGCCGGATGCGTTTCCCGCCCTGCCTTCCGACCACAAGGATTCAGGACCCAATAACGAAGCCTCGGCCGAATCGCGCATCCTTGAATGGGACCAATCCGAAACCGTGCAATTGCTGGAAGCGCTCTCCGCTGCACCCTACTCCTTCCGGGAGGTGCTCCTTGCGGCAACGGCCAAGGCCCTCTCGCAATGGCTTGGGACAGAAAGCTGCCTCATGGAAATGGAGGGCCACGGTCGCGAGGAATGTATCGGAAAAATGGATACTTCAAGCACGGTCGGCTGGTTCACCTCCATTTTCCCGCTGGAGCTGCGCCTCCCGGCCGGCCCGCCGGACTGGATCGTTCGCTCCGTGGCCACACAGCTATCCGGGATCCCCAACAAGGGCATCGGCCATGGCATCCTCAAGCACCTTTCCAGGAATCCGGGCAGCCTCCGCGGAAAGCCGGAGCCTGAAGTGACTTTCAACCACATGGGCCGGCTGGATTCCACGGCCGGGCTGGAGCATTTCTCCATAGTCCGGAGGTTTATCGGGGAAGACCGCAATCCCCTCTCCCTCCGCACATCCGTCTTTGAGATCAACAGCTGGCTGGAGGGCGGCCGGCTCCGCCTGGACTGGTCATTCAGCCGGAACCTGCACCGCCAGGAGACCGTGGAGCGGCTGCTGGACCGGGTGAAGGCCTTTGTCGATTCCATCGCCAGGAAGGACACTTCCTCCATCTCCATTTCTGGCGAACCTTCGCCCGGCACTGTGGAGGAGGTCTTTCCGCTGACGGCCGGCCAGTCCTCGATACTGGCCCACCACCTGCAGAGGCAAGCCTCCGATACGGGCCTGCTGCAGGTCCGGATGCTCCTGCCGGAAGATCTCGATACCGAAATATTCAGTGAGGTGTGGAACCATCTGGTCGAGGCCTTTCCGGCCCTCCGTTCCTCGGCCCGCTGGGAGAACCTGGAGCACCCGGTCCAGGTCGTCCATCGCAAGGCCGAGGCCACCATCAATCTCCATGACCTGTCCGACCTGGATCCGGAATCCTTCAATGAGCGCTTCGACACCTTTCTTGATGAGGACCGGAAACGCGGACTGGATCTTCGCCAGGTCTCCCCGATGCGGCTGACCCTGTTCCGCCAACCTGACAACGAATACCGCTTTGTCTGGACCTGCCACCATATCTTCACGGATGGCTGGTCCTGCTTCCAGGTGCTTCAGCAAATGGCGGAGCTTTATGGCCGGCTTCGCCAGGGAAAGCGCCTTGAGATGTCTCCTCGACCGGACTTCGGGAATTACCGGGAATGGCTCTCCAGCCGCCCGGTCGGGCCGGCCCGCACTTTCTGGAAGCGGCAACTTGCTGGTTTTGAGCAGTCATCCCTGCTGACGGGACCAGCCGTATCGGCGGCCGGGCTCCCGGATATCCGCTGGAGTGAATACCACCCGGAGAGCCTGCAGCAGGAAGCGCTCAAGTCCCTGGCCGGAAAATACGGCGTGACCAGCCATGCCCTCCTCCTGGGAACCTGGGGCCTCATCCTGTCGGAACTCCTGAAAAGCCGGAAACTGGCCCTCGGATGCACCTTCTCCGGTCGTACCGCTCCCGTGGAGGGGATCGGGGAAATGGTCGGGATGCTGGCCAACACCATTCCGGTCTGCCTGCAGCTGGAAACCGGCGAGACGCCCGGCCAGTGGTTCCGGAAGATCTTTCGCCAGCAGCAGGCCATCCAGCAGTTCGAGTACTGCAGCCAGATGGAAATCCAGGGCTGGGCTCAAATCGCACCGGACCGCCCCCTGTTTGACACCCTCTTCATCTACGCCAACCAGCCGTGGCAGGCGGATGACCCCGAGAAGGCGGAAGGCCTGGCGATACGGGAATTCAGGGGCGGCGCCACCTCGGCCTTTCCCCTGACCGTTTCCATCAATCCCGGCAGAAGGACCGCCATCGCGGTCGGGGTGGATACCAACCGCCTGGACCCGTCCATTGCCGACCATATCCAGTCCCGTTTCCGGGAAATCCTGGAAGCGTTCGGTAAAGTATCTGAGGAATCGATACAGGACATCCTGAAACCTGTCCCGGACTTTCGCAGGACGGCCCGGAACGCTTCCGGCACAAAGCCGGGCCTGTCCGCCGACCGTACCCCGCCACGCAATTCCCTGGACGCGAAGCTTCAGGCCATCTGGAAGGATGTATTCAAAAACGACGACATTGGCATCGATGCCAACTTCTTCGACCTGGGCGGGAATTCGCTGCTGGGCTTCCTGCTGGTTTCCCGGGTCAAGGATGCCCTCAAGCAGCCCGTCTCCATTGATATCCTCTTCAAGGCCCCCACGATCCGGCTCATGGCGGACAACCTGAAGGACTGGGGGAACGTAAAACCGGATGAGGATTCCCTGCTGGTCCCCATCCGGACAAAAGGCGACAAGCCGCCCCTGGTTCTGGTTCACCCGCTTGACGGCGAGGTCTACCCTTACCGGATCCTGGCCAGGTACCTGGACCCGGAGCAGCCCATTTACGGGATACGCTCCCCCGAGGTTCCCCTGAATGACCTGGAGGCGATGGCCGATGCCTACAACCGCGAGTTGCTGGAACATTTCCCGGAGGGCTCCTTCATTCTCGGCGGCTATTGTTTCGGGGGGGCGGTCGCCTTCTGCATGGCCCGGAAACTGAGGGCCATGGGACGCCGTCCCGAGCGGCTGGTGATCATTGACCTGATGTTCCCCAAGCTGGTCCGCTACCGGCCCAGGTACCTGTTCCGGATCCTGCGGGAGGAATCCCCCCGCCAGCTGGCCACCCGCATCGTGAACAAGGTGAAGAAGCGAGGCGGTCGTCTCCTTCGCGGGTTTAGAAACCGGGATGCGGGCTTCAAGGAACAGCTGGAGGATTACTTTGAGCTGCCGCCCGTGGTGGAGGCGGTCCGTAAAAAGATCGAGACCCACTTTTTCGCCCTCTCCGGATTTTCCCCGTCCCCGTACGAGGGACCCGTATCCCTCATCCTGTCGGATTCGCCCTATTCCAGGAGGGATCCGTATATCGGATGGGACCGGTTGGTTAAGGAGGACCTGACCAGCAAGATCCTGGAGGTCTCCCACTGGGAGATGATGAAGGAACCGGACATTGAAAAAGTGGCCGCCGCCCTTGAGGGCGTGTGCCCTAAACCGTCCACAGGTGCGCCACGGTAATACCTGAATCCGTAAATACCGGAAGCGAGGCATCGGGCCGCAGGGCGGGATCCAGCGGGGCCTGCTCGTGGACCAGGATTCTGGCCCCGGTTGAAAGCTGGCGCTTCAAGGCCTCAATAATGCCCGGAATAATGGGCATGGGCAAAAAGAGGAACACCACACTGGCCTCTTCCAGCGGATGCTGCGCGGCGTCGCCCAGGACCACCGAGACCCGGTCCTCCAGCGAGGCGGCGGTAATCCGCTCCCGCGCGAGAGCCACCAGTCCCGGATCATTCTCGATCCCGAGACAGCGGCAACCCCGCTGGCGGGCAGCCTCGACGAGGATCCGCCCGTCCCCGCAGCCCAGGTCCACCACATGGTCCTCCCCGGTGACGGCGGCGATCGTGAGCAGTTCCTCAATCAAACCTAAGGGCGTTCCCAGGAACGGCCACGGGCTGTTCAATGGCGGGCGCCTCAACAGCTTCCTCATCAGGATGCGGCCGGGCCGGACGAGGTAGTACAAGGGCCACAAGCTCGTCGGGAGCTCCACCAGATCGAAATCGGCCCCCGTTGGGTGGACGGATCGCAAGCGTCGCGAAAGGCGGCTGCGGCCTTCCCCGCCCCAGACCAGCCGCAGGCGCATGGTCACTTCATCCGTGCGGATCAGGAGTGCCTGGTGCTGGACCCGGAGGAAACAGGCCCAGGACCCGCCGGTGTACGGGACCGGTTTGGGGAAGCCATGCACCTGGGACAATTCGATCGCCCGGGCCACGTCCCCGGGTTTCAGGCGAATGGAAAAGCTGTGCACCTGGAGCTGCTCCTGGTCGGCCTTGTCCGGAATTGCAGCGGCCTCGATTCCCGACTCGGCAAAGGTACTCAACAAGGCCTCCCGCTCCTCCCGCGCATGGGCGGAAATCGACTGACAGGCACTGAGCGCCGAACGGGCCAATTGCCGACCCTCTTCGCAGACCTGTCCCTCCTCCATCCCCAGCAATTCAACGGCTGCCTCGGCCACTCGCTGGGCATAAATGGCGCGGATGAGACGCTGTGCCACCTCCTCGAGAGAAAGCATATCCTTGTGCATTTGAGACTCGATGCCCTCCTTGTGGCAGGCGCCCGCCTCCGCGGCAAGCTCAAGGGTTGTGTCGGGGATTATCGCGGCCGCTTGCGGCTGAAAAGGTAGAGAACGATCCCCACCGGCACGGGCAGAATCCATGGCCAGGAGGCCTGCCAGGGGGGGAGGGCTTCCGCAATCCTGACCGGAATCCCAAAATCGGTTTGCTCACCGGTTGACCGGGTCACGCGGACATCCAGTCGCCACTCGCCGGACTGCGGGACATGAAGATCCGCTGCCAACAGCAATCCGCTTCCCCGATAGCGCGGCCGGAAGTCGACCGGGATGCCATCCGTTCCGGAACTCCCCTGCACATCGCCGCACCACTCCGGAGAAGCCGGCAACTCGCCGTCGAGTTGTACCGCACGAAGCACAGCACGCATGGTGGCGCCGGGCACAGGCTGACCACTTCCTTCCTGCAGCAGGCAGGCCTCCAAATGCACGGGACCGGCGCGCAAGGGAAGGCTGTGGGCGAAGAGGACGAAGGTGGAGTCGTCGAGTTGATGGCTGGCCAGCGGAACGGCGTTGTCCGCCCATGCCAACGGGCACAGGCCGGGGAGAAGGATCAGGGTCAGAATTGTCCGGTTCAAAGTCATGAAAATTCCAATACGCATTTGGTCACCCTGCCATGCCCCGCATTTCCATGGGTTGCAGGATGATCCAGATCGCCGACGCGAAGAGGAGCGTGGCCAGGGCGGCCCAGACCAGGAATCCTCCCATTCGCTTGCGGTTGAACAACTGGCCGCTGATCCGCCACAGGACAAACAGCGAAGCCAGGTAACCGAGGTCCAGCAGGAGGAATTCCATGTGCAGGACCCAGCTGCCGGCCATTCCCACGGCGCCGGCCATGGCCATGCCAGGGTCCGCTGTACCCATCCCGAACCGGGCCAGGATGCGTCCGGCGACCGGGACAATGGAGGAGGCGCCGGTGGCCAGGTGAAAGAGGAAGTGGGCCGCCCAGACCGCCGCCCCGAGCGGCACCAGGCCAAAGGCAAAGCGGGACATCAACGGCACGAGGCTGACCCGCGGGGAACTGAACCGCCTGCTCAGGGAAGCGCAGATCCAGCCAAGACCGAGGGGGAGCAAAGCGGTCCCGGCCAGGATAATGAAGGTCACCGCCAACGGCTCGGCGATCCCGTAGCCTTCCAGCGAACGAATGAAGGCCACGACGGGCGCGGTCATGCCGGCGGCGTTGGTAAAGGCCCCGGCCGTGAAGACCATCAGCAGCGCGGCCAGGTCCGGCCGGTCGTTCATGATGAAGGCGACATCGCGGCTCTGCGTTACCGGGGCCAGCACCTCGGCCGCCCGCCGGATTTCGTCGTCGCTGGCATCCTTCAGGCGTAGCTGGACGCAGCCGACGTCGCCTGCGTCCAACGCCGAAGCGAGCGTATCGGCAAAGGCCCCCGCATCGATCCGGGGCGGCGTGATCAGATAGAGCCGGCAGCGCTTCTCGTCGGTCTTCAAGCCTTGCCCTGATAGATCTTGATGATGGTGTCGAGCATCTTCAGTGCTTCATCGCGCG
>ENA-ORCW01000662-ORCW01000662.1-marine-metagenome-genome-assembly--contig:-NODE-662-length-14884-cov-3.446613_pt1 | contig 14884 bp, 13 predicted proteins | sample MGYA00237784_ERZ508517 | MGnify/ENA primary metagenome ERZ508517 (study PRJEB26187, sample SAMN06268979) | marine metagenome | isolation source: Tt ae E1 feedstock associated aerobic enrichment on... | reverse complement strand
ACGCTGGACCAATAAAATGAAATGGCCGCACAGGCGCCTGTTGTGACAGTGTTGGGCAGTGTTTTTCCTCTGGCCGGGTTTTCGTGGGAAGCGTATGTCCGAAATAGCAGAGAAGCCGCTCGATGCGGGGCGGGACGAGGCGATGCGCGGTTTTCTCTTCGCGCTTTCGGCCTATGGCCTGTGGGGCGTCCTACCGCTTTATATGAAGCTTCTCGCTCATATACCGGCAATGGAAGTGGTGGCGCATCGGGTCCTTTGGTCCCTGCCGGTGGCTGCGATTATTCTTTTTCTTCTCGGGCGAACGGGAGATATCCGACAGGCGCTCCGCTCACCGCGCACTTTGCTGATGGCGGCGCTGACAGCCGCGATCATCACCTGCAATTGGGGCATTTATGTCTGGGCCATTGCCGTGGATCGCACCGTGGAAACGGCGCTCGGCTACTATATAAATCCACTCGTCAGTATTGCCATGGCGGCGCTTTTTCTCGGTGAGAGGCTCAATCGCTACCAGATTGCCGCAGTGTGCCTGGCTGCGGCAGCAGTAATGATATTGACGACCGACGCGGGTGGACTGCCGTGGGTGTCGCTCAGCCTGGCGCTTAGCTTCGCGGCCTATGGCATCCTGCGGAAAACCTTGCCCATTGGGCCCAGCCAGGGGTTCTTCCTCGAGGTTCTGATCCTCGCATTGCCGGCAATGGGCTATCTCGTCTGGTTGGCCCTGGCGGGCGAGGCGCATTTCAGCCCGGCCAGCCCGATGGATATTCTGCTTCTGATCGGTTGCGGCCCCGTGACAGCCATCCCACTCATTCTCTTTGCGATGGGAGCCAAGCTGCTGCGATATTCCACCGTGGGAATCATGCAATACACCGCTCCGACAATGATTTTCCTAATCGCCGTTTTCGTCTTCAAGGAGCCGTTTGGCGGGGTCAAAGCGATAGCGTTCGCACTCATATGGTCGGCGCTCGCACTTTATAGCTGGTCAATGCTGCGAGATGCACGCCGGCCAAAAAAATAGCCGCCCCGGAGGGCGGCGAAAGAAGCCCGCGATGCCGTGAAGGGGGGCGGCGGGCATCGACGGGGCAGGGACGGCTCGCGCGGAACATGCTGTGCCGGAGAAGGCTGCGGCGCCCGAAGCTCCGGCAGCAGATGGATGCATGGGTCATGCACCGCGCACATGGATGGAAGCAGGACTGTGTTACAGCGAGACTGCAATCGCGTAACGGCAGGATGACAATCCAGATAAGATGTTCTGAAAGCTGCAGGCGATCACAGCCGGTCGATGACCGCCTCGTCCGCGCCGCCATTAGCGGGCGGGCGGGCCGACGCAGCTTCCAGTATCGCGGGAACAATGCCTTCGGCCTTGTCCACCACGATCGGCTGCACGCGGTGAGCGGAGTGCACGAAGCCCTCCTGTTTCATGTGCTCGATCAGTGTCAGAAGCGGATTCCAGAACCCGCCGATATTGGCGAACACCATTGGCTTTTTGTGCCGGGCAAGCTGTGCCCAGGTCATGATCTCGACAATCTCCTCCAGCGTGCCGATGCCACCCGGCAGTGCCACGAAGGCGTCCGCGCGTTCGAACATGGTGTGTTTGCGCTGATGCATGTCCTCGGTGACGATCAATTCGTCCAGTTCCGTCAGTTCCACCTCGTTGGCTTCGCGGCGGATCAGAAACTTGGGAATGATGCCGGTCACCTTGCCGCCCGCATCCATGGTGCCACGGGCCACCGCACCCATGATCCCCTTCGTTCCGGCACCGTAGACCAATCCCAGGCGAGCTTCCGCCAAAGAGCGCCCAAGCGTGATCCCCGCTTGAAAATGACGTTCATCGCGCCCATTGCTTGAACCGCAATAAACGCACACCGACTCGATTGTGTTCATGGAAACCATTGCTCGTCTGCGTTACCGTTATGGTCAAGAGGGCAAAGGCTTTTTCTTGTCGCATGAATGAAAAAGCGTTACAGCCTGTTATAAACGGAATATCGTGGGTTATGGGCTTGACACCACTCAAGGGGCTTCTTTTTCTCTCCGGCGCTGTCATAGCGGGATTCGGAGCGGCATATCTTTTGGGCGCATTCGATGCGCAGACGCCACCGTCGGCCGCGATCTTATCTTCGCCGTCGCCTGACACGAGCACGTCATCGGCACAATCCGACGGCGAGGATGCGACGGCCGCCGGTACGAAGGAGGCGCGACTTCAGGAGCCCGTCGGGAAAGACGGTAAAAATGCTCAGGAGACGCTGAAGTCGGACCCGAATGTCACACCGCCGTCTTTCGATATCGTGCGGGTCGAACCGAACGGTTCAATGGTGATTGCCGGGAAGGCAGAGCCGAATGCGCGGGTCGAGATCGTTAATGGTTCGACGGTTTTGGGCACGGCAACGACCGGCGCGTCGGGCGATTTTGCCGCGGTTCTCGACGAGCCGCTCGAACCCGGCGATTATCAGATCGTTCTGCGCGCCACCACCTCGGATAACGTGGCTGCGACCTCTATCGAAACGGCGATCGTGACCGTGCCCGACGACGAGACGGGACAAGTGCTTGCGCTCGTCGATCAACCCGGTGCACCAAGTCGCCTGATCACCGTGCCTGAAGCCAAGCCCCCGCAGACCGCCGAAACGGACACACCCGCGCGGGATGCGCCGAAACCCGATCAAACCGTACAAACCCCTTCGGACACGCAGCAACAATCCGCCACGTCGAATCCCGAAGATGATCGGGAAGCGACACCGTCTACAGCAGAGGCTGGTACAGAAGGCCGACAGCCGGCCGAGACAGCGCGTGCCGAAGAGCCGCGAACGTCGCCGGGCGGTAACGCGGCAAGGACCTCTAGCTCTGAAAGGGAAAGCCGTACATCGCCGTTTATCGAGGCCGTCGAGATAGACGGTCAGCAGGTTTTCGTGGCGGGTGCGGCGCCCGTCGGCAGCACGATTCGTGTCTATGTGAATCAGATTCTGCTTGGCGAAACGGTAACCGCGCCGAATGGGCGGTTCCTGATTGAGGCCACACGCGATCTGCCCATCGGCGATTATATCGTTCGGGCCGACATGCTTTCGGACGACAGCAGTACGGTGGTCGCGCGTGCGGCGGTGCCGTTCACCCGCGCGGAGGGCGAGCAGGTGGCGGCTGTGGCCGCTCCGAATACCACTACGGATGCGGGTGGGGATAAGGTCGACACGAAGGATGCGCGCCTGCCGGATAGCGGTGATGCGGTGCCGATCGATCAAAGCGGTGATACCGGCCAGAGGCGGACGGCCAACGCAGACACGGAGGCGCTCGAAGCCACGGCAACGGCGCCGAAACTCGCGCCGGTTGATGGCTCGGTCATTATTCGTCGCGGCGACACGCTCTGGCACATCTCCCGCCGTGTCTATGGGCGGGGCATCCGCTATACGACACTCTATCTGGCCAACCAGGATCAGATTGAGGATCCCGATCGAATCTGGCCGGGGCAGGTTTTTGCAGTGCCCGAAAGCACGGAAGAGGGCGAAGCCGCCGACATGGAGGCCATCGAAGATCAGATGGTCGATCCCGAAAATCCGGGTTAGCGACAACCCGGTTCCTGCCAGCAACAAAATATCGCGCAAGTCTTGCCGCGCGAAAACCTTTCATCGTATATCGGCGATTAACGATGAAAGGTTTTCCAGATGACCCTCTCTCTGTCGGACACGTGTTGCACCCACGACATAATGGCGAAAGGATTGAACGCGCTGTCCCATCCGGCCCGCGTTAAAATTCTCAAGCACCTGTCGGGCTACCATGCCTGCTGCTGCAAGGATGTGGTGCGGCATCTGCATCTAGCGCAATCCACCGTTTCCCAGCATCTCAAAGTGCTGGTTGAAGCCGGTTTGGTGCATGTGCGTCCAGAGCGTCAGAGTTCGCGCTACGAGGTCGACACCGAGGCGTTGGCGGCTCTTTCTGAAGACCTGGCACGGCTGACGGAGACTTGTATCGATGCCGCCAAAAGCAGGAAATTCAGGCACGAGGCCGAAACGCATGAACAGTAAGACCGTATCCGCCGAAGGCTCCACATTTCAGACACTCGGCAATCTGTGGCCCTATATGTGGCCATCGGACCGGATGGATCTGAAGCGCCGCGTGGTGATTGCCGCCTTCTTCCTGGTGCTCGCCAAGGTCATTTTGGTTTTCGTGCCCTATTTCTACAAATGGGCGACCAACACCTTGTCGGGCGAAGGGGAGGCGCCGGCTTTCCTGCCGGCTTTGCTCGCCGGCCCTATCATGCTCGTCGTCGCCTACAATGTGGTGCGTGTTGTCCAGCTCGGCTTCAACCAGTTGCGCGATGCGCTTTTTGCGAGCGTCGGGCAGCATGCGGTTCGCCAGCTCGCCCATCGCACCTTCGTTCACATGCATCAATTGTCTCTGCGGTTTCATCTGGAGCGGCGCACCGGCGGTCTGTCGCGCATCATCGAGCGCGGCACCAAGGGCATCGACACCATTGTCCGCTTCACCATCCTCAACACTGTGCCGACGCTTTTCGAGTTCATCCTGGCGGCGGGGATATTCGCCTTCGCCTATGGCTGGATCTATGTGGCGATCGTCGCCGTAACCGTCTGGCTCTACACATGGTTCACGGTCAAGGCCAGCGATTGGCGCATCGGCATTCGCAGGCAGATGAACGATTCCGATACGGACGCCAACACCAAGGCGATCGACTCGCTGCTGAATTTCGAGACTGTCAAATACTTCAATAACGAAGCCATGGAGGCGCGCCGTTTCGACCGTTCCATGGCGCGTTACGAAGATGCGGCCACCCGCACCTGGACCTCGCTGGGCTGGCTGAATTTCGGCCAGGGCGTTATTCTCGGGCTTGGCATGACGGCGGCCATGGGGCTTTCTGCCTATGAGGTGATGCGCGGTACCCAGACTGTGGGCGATTTCGTCTTCATTAACGCCATGCTGATGCAGCTTTCCATTCCGCTCAACTTCATCGGCTTCGTCTATCGTGAAATCCGCCAGGGCCTGACGGATATCGAGCAAATGTTCGATCTTCTCGACGTTCGCGCCGAGGTGACCGACAAGCCGGATGCGAAAACGCTGACGGTCGAAAAGGGCGATGTCCGGTTTGAGAATGTGCGCTTTTCCTACGATGCCGAACGGCCGATTCTCAAGGGCATCAGCTTCGAGATCCCCGCCGGCAGGACAGTCGCCGTGGTCGGTCCTTCCGGGGCCGGAAAATCCACCATTTCGCGTCTTCTCTTCCGTTTCTACGATGCGCAGAGCGGCGAGATCACCATTGACGGGCAGAATGTGAAGGACGTGACTCAGGAAAGCCTGCGCGCGGCCATTGGCATGGTTCCTCAGGACACGGTGCTCTTCAACGACACGATCCGCTACAACATCCGCTATGGCAGGCCGGATGCCACCGACGAAGAAGTGCGCAAAGCTGCTGAAATGGCGCAAATCGGCCCGTTCATCGAAAGCCTGCCGGAAGGTTACGATACGATGGTCGGTGAGCGCGGACTGAAGCTTTCGGGAGGCGAAAAGCAGCGCGTGGCGATCGCCCGCACCATTCTCAAGGCGCCGCCGATCCTGTTGTTGGACGAAGCCACATCGGCTCTCGATACGCACACGGAGCAGGAAATCCAGGCGGCGCTCGATACGGTGAGCCGTGGACGCACGACTCTCGTCATCGCTCATCGCCTGTCCACCATCATCAATGCAGACGAGATAATCGTGCTGAAGGGCGGGGAGATCGCCGAACGCGGCCGTCATCTTGCTCTGCTCGATGCGGGCGGCCTTTATGCGGAAATGTGGAACCGCCAGCGCGAGGCGACGGAGGCCGAGGAACGGCTGCGCAAGGCGCGTGAAACGGATGAAATGGGGGTCGTTGTCCGCCGTCAACCGGCGTATTAACAGGTTTGAAGGAAAACTGATTTGCGCGGCGGAAGCCTCGCGAGAGCAGGCACTTCGCGAAACCAACGGGATCATAGTTGAAACATGGGCTCGTCGGTGGCTTCGCCGTCTCTCGCATTTGCGTGCATGCATGCGCGCTCTAAATCCGTAAGCAAATGCTGGAAATGAACCACAAGCCGGGCTGGCGCGTTGCGGGAGAACCCGGATTCCGTTACCAAGGCCGCACCTTCATTCGAATTGAAAGTGGCCGTCGATGAGCCTGATTGACACGATCCGCAATACGTTGGTGCCGATCCACCGGGAGGGGTATCCCTTCATCGCCGCATTTGCCGGCGCCACAATCGTTCTCGGCCTGATCTGGGGTCCGCTTTTCTGGATCGGCCTGATCCTGACGGCCTGGTGCGTGTACTTCTACCGCGACCCCGAACGCGTCACCCCCGTCGACGACAATCTGGTGATTGCCCCGGCCGACGGTGTCGTGTCGTTCGTGGGGCCTGCCGTACCGCCTGCCGAGCTCGGCATGGGCGAAGGGGAAATGACGCGTGTCTCCGTTTTCATGAACGTCTTTTCCTGCCACATAAATCGTGCACCGGTACGCGGACGCATCTCGCTGATCGAGCACCGCCCGGGCCGCTTCCTCAACGCCGAACTCGACAAGGCAAGCAGTGAGAATGAACGCAACGGTCTTGTGATCGAGAGTCCGCACGGGCCCGTGCCGGTGGTGCAAATCGCCGGCCTTGTTGCGCGGCGTATCGTTTGCTGGGCGCAAGCGCCCGGTCAACTCACAGTCGGTGAGCGCTTTGGACTGATCCGTTTCGGTTCGCGTGTGGACGTTTACTTGCCGGCGGGTGCGGTTCCGCGCGTGGCCATCGGCCAGACGGCGGTCGGTGGCGAAACTGTCATTGCCGCATTCGGCTCCGATCTGAAACAGCCCATCGTCAGGGTGTCCTGATGGCCGGCCCCTTTCCACCATTCGAGCCGCATGGCGGGGGCGGGCCGAAGATCAGCGAAATTCCGCTGCGCATGCTGGTGCCGAACGTGATCACCGTTCTTGCGATCTGCGCCGGGCTTTCGGGCATCAGGCTTGCCTTCGAGCACCGGGTGGAGACGGCGGTGGTCATGGTGCTCATAGCAGCGTTTCTCGACGCCGTGGACGGGCGTGTGGCGCGGATGCTCAAGGCCTCCTCCAAGTTTGGCGCGCAGATGGATTCGCTGGCCGACATCGTGAATTTCGGCGTTGCTCCTGCGCTTGTCCTCTATGCCTACGTGCTCGATCAGGCCGGCGCTCTGGGCTGGATTGCCGGGTTGTTGTTCGCCATTGCCTGTTGCCTGCGGCTCGCGCGTTTCAATGTGATGCTGGATGACCCTGATCGCCCAGCGTGGCATACAGACTATTTTGTCGGCGTCCCGGCACCGGCGGGTGCGGCACTCGTCCTGTTGCCTGTGTATATGGGGTTCCTGGGCATCGCACCGGATACGACAATGGCGCTGGCCGCTTCGGCGTATACCGTCCTGATCGGTTTTTTGCTGGTCAGCCGCTTGCCCGTCTATTCGGGAAAGAGTTCCGGCAGCCGCGTGCCGCGCGAATATGTTCTGCCATTGATTCTTGGATTGGCGCTTTACGTTCTTCTTCTGACCAGTTTCACCTGGATGACGCTGACGGTTTCGGCGTTCGGTTATCTGGTCTTTCTGGTTTTCAGTATGCGGGCCTATGCGCGGCGTGCGGCGCTTGAAGAGAAGAAGGCGAAGGAGGCGACTGCCGGGCAACAGGAGTAGGCGTGGCAGATCAGATCCCGGATGCGGGAACCGGTGCGCCGCGCACCTCGATCATCCGTTCGAAAAGCACTTCGGATGCGCGCATGTCTTCCCGGTTGGCACGCGCGATCAATTCCCCGATCGTCATTGGGGAGAGTGTGCGCACGTGGCGGGCGGGAACGAAACCGCGCCGCTCCATGAACACCGGCACCACACGGGCGTCGGCTTTAAGGGCAATGCGCGCGACAGCGCGGAACAAGCGAAACGCCTTGGTGTCTGGCTCGATGTCGTCGGGCATATAAACGGCGAGGCGGCCATTGCCTTTCAGACGGCGCACGAGACGGCGACTGACAAAGACATGATGGGCGTTGAAGGCGATGGTGCGTGCGAGCGCCCGCCAGGGTTCCAGAAATGGCGATTTTGCCGACGCTTCATCGAGAATATGCAGCGTATCGTCGGGCAGCAGTGCGAGCATGGATGCCGGGTCGAGACCGGACTGGTGCCAGATAGTATAAATAACCGGTGCCTCGGCTTTTCGCGCGGCATCGATTTCACGGTCGCTGATGCGAAAGAGAAGCTTCAGCGGTGCATGCAGCGCTGCCTGATGGAAGCTGACATTGCGCCGATACTGGATGATGCCGGCCATGGCCGCCCAAAGCGCCACAACGAGCAGCACAAGTTCGATGATCAGTATCATGCCGCGTCTCCCAATCGCTGGAACTCCACTTCCTTGGCGAAGCGCACCAGCATTATATTCTACGTTCGGGTCGCTCGGAATCACCCGTCAGACCTGTCGCAGCCCCTCCTTGCGCGGCATCTTCGTCCGCTGCCGCGTGGAAAGGTAACGAAAGAGTTCGGCAGGTCAATTGCGAAGTTCGGTCCAAAGAAGAGCGGGTATGCACTTCATTCAGGCATCCGATATTGGGTGAAGCGGTTCTTTTTGACGTCGAAAATCAGTCCGGTTTCCGTTAATTCAGGGCTGGTCAAGGGCAGGATCGCGGCCGCCACTTCGGACGGATGGGGCAAGGTATCGGGGTCCTCGCCTGGCACTGCCTGAGCGCGCATCGCCGTACGGGTCGCACCGGGGTTCACCGCGTTGATCCGCAACGGCATCTTCTTCGTCTCGTCGGCCCAGGAGCGCGTCAGTGCTTCTACAGCAGCCTTGGAGGCCGCGTACGGTCCCCAGAAGGCGCGTGCCGAATGCGCGGCCCCGGAAGACATGATGACAGCACGCCCCGCGTCGGAAGCCCGCAGCAGTGGATCGACGCTGCGAATCAGTCGCCAGGTGGCTGTCACGTTGATGTTCATCACCTTTTCGAAGACCTTCGCCTCAACATGACCTAACGGTGCTATCACGCCAAGAATGCCGGCATTCGCCACCATGATGTCGAGCTTGCCCCAACGCTCATGAATGGCACCGCCTATCCGGTCGATGCCGGCCATGTCGGTGAGGTCGAGCGGAACCAGCGTGGCTTCGCCGCTCGCCGATTTGATCTCGTCGTCCAGTTCTTCGAGGCCGCCAACGGTGCGGGCCACGGCGATCACGTGCGCGCCACAGGCGGCGAGTTCCTTGGCCAGAAAATAGCCGATACCGCGAGACGCTCCGGTGACCAAAGCCAGCCGGCCGTTCAAGTCTGGTTTCTTGTCTGTCATTGACCGCCTGCTGCGAGAAGGGAAAGCGTGCGCACATTGTCGGTGCTGTCGTGATCGGTCAACCGCGTCGGATAGTCCTTGGTGAAACAGGCATCGCAATATTGCGGTTGTTCGCTGTTGCGGGCCGCTTCGCCGACGGCACGGTAGAGACCATCGATGGTCAGGAAGGACAGCGAATCGACGCGGATGAAATCGGCCATTTCCTCGACCGACATGCGTGAGGCCAGAAGTTTGGCTGCTTCCGGCGTGTCCACACCGTAGAAGCACGGCGAGCGTGTGGGCGGAGAGGCGATTCGCATATGCACCTCGCTGGCGCCCGCATCTCGCACCATCTGCACGATCTTCTGGCTCGTGGTGCCTCGCACGATGGAATCATCCACCAGAACGACGCGTTTGCCCTCAATGCAGCGGCGGTTCGCATTGTGCTTGAGCTTCACGCCCATATGGCGAATGGAATCGGTCGGCTGGATAAAGGTCCGGCCGACATAGTGGTTGCGGATGATGCCGAGTTCGAAGGGGAGGCCGGCAGCCTGCGCATAGCCGATCGCCGCAGGCGTGCCCGAATCGGGCACCGGCACGACGATGTCCGCATCGACCGGCATTTCCCGCGCGAGCTCGGCGCCGATCTCCTTGCGCACTTCATAGACATTGCGACCCTCGACCAGCGAATCCGGCCGCGCAAAGTAGACATACTCGAAAATGCAGAACCGTGGCTTTTCCTTGTTTTCGAAGGGGAAGAAGCTTTCGATGCCCTTTTCTGTCACGACGACCATCTCGCCCGGCTTCAAATCGCGGACGAAGCGCGCACCGATGATGTCGAGTGCGCAGGTTTCGGATGCCAGAATATAGGCGCCGTCGAGATCTCCTAAGACGAGCGGGCGAATGCCCAGCGGGTCGCGACAGCCGATCATCTTCTTCGAAGTGAGGGCGACGATGGAAAATGCGCCCTCGATCTGCCGCACCGCTTCGATGAAGCGTGCGTTGGTATCGCGCTCCTTGCTGGTGGCGACAAGGTGCAGAACCGTCTCGGTGTCAGATGTGGACGAGAAGATCGCGCCTTCTTTCTGCAGCTTGCGCTGCACCGTCATGGCATTGGTGATGTTTCCGTTATGAGCGATGGCGAGACCGCCGTCGGAAAGCTCGGCGAAAAAGGGCTGTACGTTGCGAAGACCTGAACCGCCTGTGGTGGCGTAGCGTGTGTGTCCAATGGCACGGCCACCTTTCAACCGATCCAGCACCGACTGCTTGGTGAACGTATCGCCGATCAGGCCGATATGACGCTCGACGCGGAACTGGCTACCGTCGAAAGAGACGATACCCGCAGCCTCCTGTCCGCGATGCTGCAAGGCGTGCAATCCGAGCGTGACGATGGCTGCAGCATCGTCAGTGCGTCCGAAAATGCCGAACACACCGCATTCGTCATGAAAATGGTCGTCCGCTTCGCCTGCGAGAGGCAAATTGTCTTCCAATGCCATTTCTGGCCGCCCTTTCATTGTGACACAGACGGCCCGTAACCGTCAGTTTGCGGTTTCGCCCTCGCCGGACACACCATTGGACAGGCGATCGAAAACCGAGTTGTCCGGATCGTCCGGAAGCATGCTCTGTATCCACTGACCCACACCGTCCAGCAGAGGGCGGGATTTGGCTTCTGATACCCAACTGGGTGGGTTCGATCCCATCAGCCAGTTGAGAAACAGAAGTGCGACCGCCACCACCAGAATACCGCGTGCGGCGCCGTAGAGGAAGCCGAGTGTACGGTCGAGCGCGCCGATGCGCGAATCGATGATGAAGTCGGCGATCTTCATGGTGATGATCGTCACGACGATCAGCGCCACGAAGAACACCGCCGCGGCCGCAACGGCCAGTGACAGCATCTCATTGCTGATATAGGGCGTGACATACGGTAGAACCAGTGGGTGGAAATAATAGGCCGCCACCGCCGCCGCCGCCCAGGAAGCGATCGACAGCACCTCGCGTGAGAAACCGCGCACCATGGCCAGCATCGCCGAAACGAGTGTGAAGCCGACAAGTATTCCGTCAAGCAACGTGATTGGCATTGTCACCCCTACTTCTTTGGCAGTTAGGATGCCCCCGCAAGGTCTTGTTTTTTGTCTTCCGGGTCACTGTGCCGCCAATCGATCCGTTCAAATCGCCCCTTCAGGCTGCCTTGGCACCCGCGATGCGGGCAACAAGTTCGGCCAACGCTTCGGGCCGTGCCGCCTGCGATGCGATCGCACCCGATCCGTCCTCATTGCCCGGCGGCATAACCGCTTGGGCGAAACCGAGCTTTTCGGCTTCCTTGAGACGGCTCGCTGCGTGTGCAACGGGTCTGACAGCGCCCGAAAGGCTGATTTCGCCGAAATAGACGCAATCGGCAGGCAGGGCAAGTCCAGTGAGCGATGAGACAAGTGCTGCTGCGACCGCCAGATCGGCTGCCGGCTCCGAAATCCGGTAACCGCCGGCCACATTCAGATAAACGTCATGGGTGGCAAACCGCACGCCGCAGTGCGCCTCCAGAACAGCCAAGACCATGGAAAGTCTGGCGGAATCCCATCCAACCACGGCGCGACGCGGCGTGCCGAGCGGCGAGGGGGCGACAAGCGCCTGGATTTCCACAAGAACCGGCCTGGTTCCTTCCATACCCGCGAAGACGGCGGCGCCCGGAGCGGCTGCGCTCCGCTCGCCCAGAAACAGTTCGGACGGATTCGAAACTTCGCGCAAGCCCTTGTCGCCCATTTCGAATACGCCGATTTCGTCGGTCGGACCGAAGCGGTTTTTGACTGTTCGCAGAATCCGATAATGATGGCCGCCTTCACCTTCGAAGTAGAGAACGCCGTCCACCATGTGCTCGACCACACGTGGACCGGCGATCTGGCCTTCCTTGGTTACGTGACCGACGAGCACGACGGCGGCGCCGGTGGATTTCGCATACCGGATCATCGCTTGCGCGGATGCACGTACTTGGGTGACCGTACCGGGCGCGGACTCGGCCATGTCCGTCCAAAGGGTCTGGATCGAGTCGAGAATGACGAGATCAGGCCGCTTGCCATCTTCGATGGTCGCCAGAATGTCTTCAACATTGGTCTCGGCGGCCAGTTCCACCGGTTGTTGCGCCACGTCGAGACGCTGCGCGCGAAGGCGGATTTGCGCAACCGCTTCCTCACCCGAAACGTAGACGATGCGATGACCACGCGCGGCAAGAGCCGCTGCGGCTTGCGTGAGCAGCGTGGATTTGCCTATGCCCGGATCGCCGCCGACGAGAAGTGCCGAGCCGCGCACAAAGCCGCCGCCGGTCACCCGGTCCAGTTCTCCGATGCCGGTGGTGATTCGCGGCGCGTCCTCGATCTCGCCCGATAACGTGGTGAGCGCCACGGCGCGCCCTTTACGCGCCTTGCGCGAGGCCGCCTGTGGTCCGGAGCCGATGCCGCTCGAGGTGCCTTCCTCGACCAACGTGTTCCAGGCGCCGCAGCCGTCGCATTTGCCGGCCCAGCGCGCATGCACGGTACCGCAATTCTGGCAAATGAACTGGACGCGTGCGCGGGCCATCAGGTGCGGTCCCCGCCGCGCACATAATGGCGCTCATAGCGTTGCCCGAGCGCCGTGAGAAGCTCGTAGGAAATCGTTCCGCATGCTGCGGCGAGATCGTCCACCGGCAGGTTGGGGCCGATGAGTTCGATGAAGTCGCCGACCTGCAACGAATCGGGGCCAACATCCGTCACATCGAACAGGGTAAGATCCATCGTGACGCGACCGAGCACGGGCACACGCTTTCCTTCGATGAAGCCGCAGGCGCCTTCCGGCAGCGCATTGCGCAGCGGCACGCCGGCGCCGGAACCGGAACGATGATAGCCGTCGGCATAGCCGGTGGCGGTTACGGCAACGAGCGTGTCCCGCAGAACCGGTGTCGCTCCATAGCTGGCGGTACCGCCCGCAGGCACATGGCGTAATTGTGCAATACGCGTGTGCACTGTCGCCACGGCACGCATCGGATTTGCGGTACCGCTTACGGGATTGCTCCCGTATAGCGCGACGCCGGGGCGCGTCACGTCGCATAGGAATTCGCCACCCAGGAAGACACCGGCGGAGTTCGCCAGGCTTGATTCTGCATCTGGAAAAAGCGCGCTAAGTCTCTGAAATGATTCCAGTTGTTGCCGGTTCATCGGATGGTTCGGCGTATCCGCGCAGGCGAGATGGCTGACGATAAGGCGCGGCGTCAGCGCACCGGTCAGCGCATTCTCCTGCGCGAGAATCCGGGCCCGTTCGGGTGTGAGCCCGAGACGGTTCATGCCGGTTTCAACATGCAATGCGCAGGGTCGCGGCGTGTTTGCGTCGTCCCAGCCATGGGCTTCCCAGATGGCGAGATCCGATTGCGAGTTCAGTACCGGCAGAAGACGGCCCTCGCGATAGAAAGATGCGGCTTCAGAGCTGAAAAGACCGTTGAAGACATAGATTTCGGCTTCAGGGGCGGCTTTGCGGACGGCAAGACCCTCTTCGGGCAGGGCGACAAAGAATTTTCGGCAGCCTTCGGCCACCAGCGCCTCGACCACCGGGCCGGTCCCTAGACCATAAGCGTTTGCCTTGACCACTGCGGCGGCCTCGGCCGGTGTCGACTGTTCGGCGAGCAATCTGTAATTCGCCGCGATCGCATCCAGGTCGATCGTCAATCGCCCCCCGGCGACGCGAGGATCCGCGCCGCGCAACTGCGCTTCGATACGGGTCATGTCTCTGCTACTCAAAACGTTCGGGCATACGTTCCTCTTCGGCGAGGTCCGAGAAGCGGGTGAATTCGCCTTGGAAGGCGAGCTGCACGGTGCCTGTGGGGCCGTGGCGCTGTTTGGCGATGATCACCTCGGCCTTGCCGCGCACCTCGTTCATCTCGGCTTCCCACTGCATGTATTCTTCTGTTCCGGGCTTCGGCTCCTTGTTCTTCAGATAGTACTCGTCGCGATAGACGAACAGGACGACGTCGGCGTCCTGCTCGATCGAGCCGGATTCGCGAAGGTCGGCGAGTTGCGGGCGTTTGTCGTCGCGCGCTTCCACCTGACGCGAGAGCTGTGAGAGCGCGATGATGGGAGTGGAAAGCTCCTTGGCCAGCGCCTTCAGGCCGGTGGTGATCTCGGTGATCTCTTGCACGCGGTTCTGCGCCGATTTGGCGGACGAACCCTGCATGAGCTGCACATAGTCGATGATGATGACGTCGAGGCCGCGCTGCCGCTTCAGGCGGCGGGCACGTGCGGCGAGCTGGGCGATTGAGATGCCACCCGTCTGGTCGATGAAGAGGGGGATCTTCTGCATCGTCTGGGCGCAGGCGACCAGTTTCTCGAAATCGGTCTCGGTGATCTCGCCGCGGCGGATCTTGGAGGAGGGGATTTCGGTCTGCTCGGAAATGATACGGGGGGCGAGCTGTTCCGACGACATTTCCAGAGAGAAGAAGCCGACCACACCGCCATTGGCTGCAGCAAACGACCCGTCTGCCTGTTGCGCAGGTTCATAGGCCGCCGCGATGTTGAAGGCGATGTTGGTTACAAGCGAGGTTTTGCCCATGGCGGGGCGCCCGGCCAGAATAATCAGATCGGAGGGCTGAAGGCCGCCCATGCGCCCG
>ENA-ORCW01000660-ORCW01000660.1-marine-metagenome-genome-assembly--contig:-NODE-660-length-14904-cov-2.868146_pt1 | contig 14904 bp, 11 predicted proteins | sample MGYA00237784_ERZ508517 | MGnify/ENA primary metagenome ERZ508517 (study PRJEB26187, sample SAMN06268979) | marine metagenome | isolation source: Tt ae E1 feedstock associated aerobic enrichment on... | reverse complement strand
GGGCGAGGCCACGGATCGAGGAAAAAATCGCCAACTGCAATCCCACCGTGGCCTCGCCCTTCGGGCATCGACCACGGCTACTGTAGGTTCGGCGCTGCGCGCCTTTGAATGTGATGTCGGAGGAATAAATATTTGCGGGAAGCCGGGCAAGGGGCCATTCCATTGCCATGGAAACGTTCCCGGGCATCCTGAGGGGGTTGATTGGAATTGCCGGCCTGACCGGTCTTTGCTGGCTCCTGAGCCGCAACCGCAGGGCGGTGGACTGGCGGCTCGTCGGTTCCGGATTGGGCTTCCAACTGTTCCTGGCCGCCCTGATCCTGAAGGTCCCGCACGCGGACAAGCCGGTGGAGTGGATATCCAGCTTCTTTGTCACCCTGCTTAACTTTACCGATGCCGGGACGCGGTTCGTCTTCGGTTTCCTTGGAGCCGGGCCGGACTTCTGGGAAAAGGTCAACGAGGGCATCGGGATCAGCGGCTTCAGCGGATTCGGGCTGGTTTTCGCCTTCAAGGTATTGCCCACGGTGATTTTCTTTTCCGCGCTGACCTCCGTTTTGTATTATCTCGGCATCCTCCAGGTCGCGGTGAAGGGTTTTGCCTGGCTGCTGCAGAAATCAATGCGCCTGTCGGGAACGGAAAGCCTGGCCGCCGCGGCCAATGTCTTTATCGGGCAGACCGAGGCGCCGCTGATGGTCAAGCCGTATATAGCCGACATGAACCACTCGGAGCTGATGTGCCTCATGACCGGCGGCATGGCGACCATTGCCGGCGGGGTTTTCGGCGCCTATGTCTGGATTCTCGGTGGCTCCGATCCGGCCCTTCAGGCCATGTACGCCAAGCACCTCCTCACGGCTTCCCTGCTGTCCGCGCCGGCGGCCATTGTCGCGGCCAAGATTCTTCTCCCGCAGACGGAGACCGTGGACCACGAGCTCCGGGTCAACAAGGAGAAGCTGGGGGAGAATGTCTTCGACGCCGCCTGCCAGGGAACCACCCAGGGGATGATGCTGGCCCTGAACATCGGGGCCATGCTGATCACCTTTCTCGCGTTCATCGCGCTGCTGAACTACCTGGCCGGCGCCCTGGGATCCGTCACCGGCCTGGATGGCCTGATCGCCGACTGGACCGGCGGGGCCTACGATTCCCTCAGCCTGGAATTCATTGCCGGCATTCTCTTTTCCCCAATCGCATGGCTCATCGGGATCAATCCGGGAGATCTGCTCGCCATGGGGCAGCTGCTCGGTGTCAAGCTGGTGGCCAACGAGTTCGTGGCCTACGAGCAGCTTGGCCAAATGTTGCACACCGAGGGCATGCTCTCTCCCCGCAGTGTCATCATTGCCACATATGCCCTCTGCGGATTCGCCAATTTCAGCTCCATGGGGATCCAGATCGGTGGTATCGCGGTCCTGGCCCCTTCGCAACGGGGAAACCTTTCCCGCCTGGCCCTGCTGTCCGTTGCCGGCGGCACGGCAGCCTGCCTGTACACGGCCGCGGTGGCCGGCATGTTTGTGGCCTGATTATGCGCAGGCGTGATGCCTGCGGTGACCTGGTTGAATTATGTGATCCCGAGGGGGTCATACAGGGTAGCCGCGGGGCCCGCGATCGCGGGACCCGGGATATTCCGTAGAAAAAACAGAAACGACCCCGGAGGGGTTCCAGAACGCCACGCCGCCGCATCGTCGAAAAGGTGCGACCCCTCCGGGGTCGTGGGTATTGTGGGAGACACGGAGTCCCCCGGTCGGTCGATCCCGCAATGCGGGACCTCCCGACCCGCGGCTACCCTGTTTCATCCCTCCGGGATGACGGGAACCGGTTCAGAATGCTAAATCGGTCCTTGAGCATGCCGTTACCGTGGAGCACCTGCGACATTTCCTCTCCCCAGGTGGGATTCCTGCATACGGTCAGTAGAGAGAGCTAAACCTCCTCCAGCCGCGGGGGGAGGGCGGTGTAGCGCTGGGCCTGTTCCGTGTTGCGCACGGCCATGGCCCAGGCCGCCGGATCGCCGATGACAAAGACCTTCCTCCGCCCACGGGTGATCGCGGTGTAGAGCAGGTTGCGCTGAAGGAGGAGAAAGTGCTGCTTGAGAATCGGCAGGACCACGATCGGGAATTCGCTGCCCTGGGACTTGTGGACGCTGATGGCGTAGGCCAGTTCGAGATCGACCAGCTCCATGCGCTCAAGGTCGACTTCCCGCCCGTCGAAGTCCACCGCGAGGGTGCCGGCATCCGGCAGGACGGCGCTGACGATGCCCATGTCCCCGTTGAAGATGTTCTTGTCGTAGTTGTTGCGGGTCTGGATGACCCGGTCGCCGACCGAGTAGACGGTGTCCCCGAAGGAGATCCCCTTGCTGCCCGGGTTGAGGCGCTTCTGCAGGACGGTATTGATTTGCTTGATACCGACCGTGCCCCGGTGCATGGGGGCCAGGACCTGGACTTCGCGGATCGGGTCGTAGGTCTTCAGCCGGCCGGGGATCCACTCCGCGATCAGGGACTCGACCAGCTGCAGGCACCGGGTGGGCTCCGGTGCCGGGACAAACTGCAGGTCCCAGCGGGGTTCCAGGCCTTCCAGGCCGTTGGCGATGCGGGGAGGGGAGGCCTGCCCGCCGAGGACCGCATGGGCTGTAGTGACAATATTGCTCTCCTCGCGCTGGCGGTAGACCTGCTGCAGCCGCACCACCGGGATACCGGCGTGCTGTATCAAGTCGTTCAGCACATTGCCCGGGCCGACGCTCGGCAGCTGGTTGACGTCGCCGACGAGGAGCAGGTGGGCGTCCGCGGGGACCGCCCGCAGCATGGCCGCGGCCAGTCCGGTGTCGAGCATGCTGGCCTCGTCGACCACCAGGTAATGGCAGTTCAGGGGATGTTCCTCGTTGGCCGTGAACCCGCCCTTGGCGGGATCAAACTTGAGCAGTCGGTGGAGAGTGGAAGCCTTGTGGCGGGTCGACTCTGAGAGCCGCTGTGCCGCGCGCCCGGTCGGCGAGGCGAGGGCGATGCGCAGCTTCTTCGCCCTGAGGATCTCCACCAGGCTGCGGAGGATGGTCGTCTTGCCGGTCCCGGGTCCGCCGGTCAGGATGCAGATCTTCGACTCCAGGGCGTGGCGCAGGGCGGCGGCCTGTTCCGGGGCAAACTGGATGTGGCTGCGCTTCTGGGCCCAGTCGATGGCGATATCCACCTTGATCGGCGGCAGGCAGGACCCGGTGGACTTGAGCCGCCCGACCTGCCGGGCGATGGACATTTCCCGCATCCGGTTGACGGGCAGCTGCAGGAGGCCGGTTCCCTCCGGAATGACCATGAACTGGTTTTCCACCAGGTTCCCGAGATGCGGCTCGATCTCCTGCTGTTCCACTTCCAGCAGGCGGCTGGACTCCTCGAGGAGGTAATCCCGGGGCAGGGCGGTATGACCTTCCCCTTCCTTGTCCTTGAGGACGTGCAGCAGGCCGGCCTCGATACGCTCGGGGGAGGAGAATCCGAAGCCGAGGTTGCGGGCAATCTGGTCGGCGGTCTTGAAGCCGATGCCGTCGATTTCCCGGGCCGTCGTGTAGGGATCCTCCATCAGGATGGCCTTGGCCTGGTTTCCGTAGCGCTTGACCAGCCGCAGGCAGTTGCGCACGGAGACCCCGTAGGTCTGCAGGAAAAGCATGATTTCCCGGCTGGCCCGCTGGGTGTCCCATGCCTTCTTGATCTCGTGGGCCCGCTTGGGACCGATTCCCTCCACCTCGCGCAACCGGGCCGAATGCTGCTCAATGACCTCAAAGGTGTCCTTGCCGAACTTCTCCACGATCTTCCCGGCATAGGTCTTGCCGATGCCGGGGACCAGGCCGCTGCCAAGGTACTTGCGGATCCCGTAGACCGAGGCCGGCAGGGTGGAGGTGCAGGAACTGACCTTGAACTGACGCCCGTGCTGGCGATGGGTTTCCCAGCCGCCCTCAAGGCTCAGGGTTTCCCCGCACTGGACGTTGGGCATGATCCCGGTCACGGTGTGGGTCAGGCCGCTTTCCTCCCGCAGCTCGCCGACGCAGAACTGGTTTTCCGGATTGCTGTAAATGATCCGTTCCAGGACCCCGTCCAGTTTTTCAACGGGACTGTTCGATGTTTCAGGCATCCTGGGCTTGCTCCGGATTGGCGGGGCGTACCAGGCCGAACACGGCTTCACCCAGCTCGTACAGGTCGGCAAAGACCCCGGCGGCATCGGTTTCCGCCCGCAGCTGCTCCTGGCTGTGGGAACCGGTAGCCACGGTATAGCAGGGGAGCCCGGCCACGGCGGCAGCCTCGAAATCATATGGCGAGTCGCCCACCATGCAGGCGTGGGCGGCGTCGGCCTCCATTTCCTTGAGGACGTGGTGGGTGAATTCCGGCTGCGGCTTCCTCCAGGGCGTGTCGAGGGTCCCGTAAATGCCGTCCAGGCGGGCATCCATGCCGATATGATGGAGGATCCGGCGGGCCCGGTCACCTTCCTTGTTGGTGAAAACGCACAAATTCAAGCCCTTCTCGTGCAGGCCCTTGAGGATCCATTCCGCGCCCGGGAGGATCTCGATGTCCTCGTGCCAGATCCGGTCGAATTCCTCCCGGAAATAGAGGACCGCCTGCTCCACATGCTCCTGCGGTATCAATTTGCCGAAGGTGATGACAATCGAGCCCCCGACGGAGGCCCGGACCTTTTCATAGGTCACCGGCTCCAGGCCCAGCTTGGCCAGCGCGTACTGGTAGCAGCGGTAAATGATCCGGAAATGGTCGATCAGGGTGCCGTCCAGGTCGAACAGGACCGCGCGATAGCTCTGGGCGCTCGTTTCTTGCACATCCTGAGAGAGAAATCACCCCCCCGGTTTGTCAATGCCCATCAAGGGTCGGGATTGGGTAAATTCCGGTGCTGAAATTTTGGAATTATTTTGCTTTCCGTGCGGGTACCGAAGAAGACCTATCGCATGGTATCGCAGTATGATTTTCAGACAATGGTGGACCGCCGGGGAACCGGCAGCCTGAAGTGGCAAAAATACCGGGACCGGGACGTGTTGCCGATGTGGGTGGCGGACATGGATTTCCGTTCCCCTCCGGCTGTGCGGGAAGCGCTTCTGGAACGCGTGGAGCATGGCGTTTACGGCTACACCGTCCCCTACAGCAGCGTGGAGGATGCGGTCATGGAGTATCTGGAAAAGGTCCACGGCCTGAAAATCGAGCGGGAGTGGCTGGTCTGGATGCCCGGACTGGTGCCCGCCCTGAACACGGCCTCCCGGGCCTACGAGACGCCGGGCGACGCGGTCATGACCAACACGCCCGTCTATCCGCCTTTCCTGACCGCCCCGGAGTGGCAGAACAAGACCCTGCAGGCGGTACCGCTGAAGGTGGTGGACGACCGCTACACCTTTGATTTCCAGGCCATGGAAAAGGCGGTGACCGACAAGACCCGTCTCTTCATCCTCTGCAATCCGCACAACCCGGTGGGCCGGGCCTGGAGCATGGAGGAGCTGCGCGAGCTGCTGGCCTTCTGCAAACGGCATCACCTGATCCTCATCTCCGACGAGATCCACTGCGACCTGATCTACGGGAAGGGTGTCAAGCACCACACCATGCTGAATGTCGACTCCTGGGCCTATGACAACAGCCTGACCCTGATGGCCCCGAGCAAGACCTTCAATGTCCCGGGCCTCTCCTGCAGCTTTATCATCATCCCCAACGCCAAGCTGCGGCACCGCTTCAACCGGGCCAGCCGCGGCATGATCACCGAGATCAACTGCCTCGGCTATGTCGGTTGCGAGGCCGCCTACCGTCACGGGATGCAGTGGCTGGGCGAGCTGGTCGAAGTCTTGCGGGGAAATTACGAGCGGACCTACAACTTTGTCCGGGAAAAGATGCCGCGGATCCACATGTTCCCGATGGAGGCCACCTACCTGGCCTGGATGGATGTCCGCGGGCTCGGGCTCGAGGCGCCGGACAAGTTTTTCGAGGACAACGGGGTGGGGCTCAGCAACGGGGCCCTTTTCGGGTCACCGGGTTTTTTGCGGCTGAATTTCGGTTGTCCGCGGGAAATGCTGGATTGCGCGCTTGAACGGATGGAGGCCGCCTATCATAAGTTAGAAGGCCAGGGCTGACGTCCCGGCCCGCCTTCGATCCATGTTTATCCTGAGCAGATATCTCGGCAAGTCCGTCGCCGTCACCAGCCTGTCCGGCATCCTGGTGTTTGTTTTCCTGCTGATCACGGGAAACGCCATGAAGGACATCCTGGGCCTGCTGGCGGAGGGAACGATTCCGTTTTCCCTCTTTCTGGAGCTGCTCTGGCTGCTGGTCCCGTACGCCTTCTCCTTCGCCATGCCGCTGGGGGTCCTGATCGGGATTCTCCTGACCATGGGTCGCCTCTCGGCCAACCAGGAGCTGACAGCCCTCCGTGCAGCCGGCATTTCCCTTTACGCGATCGCCGCCCCGGTCCTGTTTGTGGCACTCTGCGGGAGCATGCTGTCGGTCTATATCAACGCCTACCATGCCCCGGCGGCCCGCGCCTCCTACAAGGCCATTCTCAATGACCTGGTACGGACCGATCCCCTGCGTTTCATTGTCCCGCGGACCTTCATACACGATTTTCCGGGCTATGTCCTGTACGTCGCTGAAAAGGACGAGGGCCGGATGCAGGGCTTCTGGCTCTGGGAGCTGGACCAGAAGAAGCGGGCCGTCCGCCTCCTGCGGGCCGAGGAGGGCTCCTTCCATTTCGATGAATCCAGCGACTCCCTGGTCCTGACCCTGGTCAACGGCTTCACCGAGCTGCGGGACGAGGACAATCCGGACAACCTGCAGGAAATCCAGCCGACCCTGTCCTTCCGGGACGCGCGGATCCGGCTGCCCTTGTCCAACCTGCTCGGGCTCGCCAACCAGCCCCGGGATGTCGCGCATTACACCATGCCGGAGCTCCTCGGCCGGATGAAGCGGGCCGAATCGCGGATGGTGGATGCGGAGGATCCGGAGGTCCGGAACGAGGCCGAGGTGGACATGGTCAAGACCCGCTACTACATCAGCAAGCGCTTCGCCATGGCGGCCAGCGTCTTCTCCCTGGCCCTCTTTGCAGTGCCCCTGGGAATCCGCGTCGGTCGCAAGGAAACCCACGCCAACTTCGCCCTGGCCCTGGCCATCGCCATGACCTACTACGTCATCCTGGTGGCCATCGGCTGGACGGAAAGCATGCCCCAGGTGCGCCCGGACCTTCTGATCTGGATCCCCAATATCGTCGCCCAGGCCCTCGGCTTCTGGCTTTTGCGGCGGGCCATGCAGCATTGAGGAAGGAGAGGATCGCGGGGACCTTTGCGAGTCCTAGACGCCCTTACAGCCCCCCTCCCGACCGCATGAGTGCATTGACCATTGACCCATTTTCGGTGGTCGTCTTCATGGTATCGATGCCACATCCCCGATATCTCGTTATTTCGTTAATGCTCCTGCTCAACGGCTTGCCTCTTTCATTCGGGGAAGAGGGATCCCCGGCGGAACTTTGCGAATTCCAGGAACCCGAGCTGAAGAACGACTACTGGCCGGTGTTCCTGGAGGATCCCCTCGAGTCGTCATCCGGAGACTTCCCGGTCATCGACCTGATAATCGGCAAGGACGGAAAGCCCATCGGCGCAGCCCCGGTGGGCAAGTTCAACGACACCGAGCGGGAGATCCTCACCTTCGCCGGAAAGATGCTGGAGTATACCCCGGCCGTTGCCTGCGGTGAAGTCGTCGAGGGATTTAAACGCCGCGTGCTCGATACCTACTTCTTCGTCGCCGAGGAGGATCGGGACAGGATTTCGGTGCCTCCGGTCAGCCGGTTAAGGATCACCAGCAAAATCAACTTCAACCTGCAGTACATGGCCATGCTCATCACGCAGCAGGACACGGTCATTGAGATGGTTCTCGGGAAGGACGGCAAGCCCCGGGACATGAAGGCGGCCGACGAAGTGGGAGAGCTTGTCATCAGGCAGCTGCTGGAACCCCTCGGGGATTACCTGCAGTTCGTCCCGGCCCAGCAGGAAGGGCAACCGGTCGAGGTGGGCCTGAAGCTGCGCCTTCGCCTCAAGGGCTGGGCGGGAGAAAAAACCCTGACCGGCTTTGATCTCGACGAGATACACAAGCCGATGCCGCGCAAGCCGGGCAACGGTTCCGTAGAGACCGGAAAGGTCTTTTCCGTCCAGCTGAACTTCGATGACCGAGGGGTCATGTGGGGTTTGCAATACTTGACGGTCATGAACGAGGCGGAATCGCTGGCGGCCATCAATGCCTTTCGCAACTGGACCATCGGGCCCGGCAAGGAGGAGGGTCTGCTCTCCCGCTCCGTCATCGTACGCTACATCTTCAACGAGGAGACGGATTCCGCGGATCTTCTCGAGGAGTCCGAGAATGAGGGCTTACGGTTTCCGGTTCCCTTGAAACGCCCGCCGCCGGAATACCCCAGGGTTTTCCGCAAGGAAGGAATCAACGGCTACACCGTCCTGGAATACACGATCAACAAGAAGGGACGCGTCGAATCTCCGAAGGTGATCTTCACTTCCGCTCCCGAATTCGCGGACGCCGCCGTGGCCGCCGTCCGCAAATGGAAGTTCTCACCGGCCACCGTGGCCGGTGAGCCCACCACCGTCCGGGTCCGTGTGCCGGTTACCTTCGCCTTCTCCCGCTGACCAGCCGCAAAAAGGAATTGCCTCCTCCGGTCAGGCCCCCTTTCTTGAGCTGCTTATCGATGCCCGGGTGGCGGAATTGGCAGACGCGCTGGATTTAGGATCCAGTACCGGAAGGTGTGCAGGTTCAACCCCTGTCCCGGGCACCATCCTTCCAGGGTGCTGGCATTCCTTGCCCAATCGGGTCAGAGCAGTCCCGACTGAAGTCCGGGGTGAATGGCTAGCCAAGGAAGAAATGGGTCTTCGCGGCTGAAGCCGTGAATCCGAGGTGCCGCCTGGGAGTTGCGCGTTTACGCGCGAGGAGGCGGCGCTCAATGCTCCGGTATCGAAACCAGGAAGACAATCGTGACCAGGCCGGCCAGGGTGATCAGGACGCTGAGCGCGATGCCGAGGGTAATCCCGCCCCGGGCGGCCTGGATGCCTTGTTCGGCGTATTGGCGGCGGAATCGGGTGTGGATGATGCCGGCCGCCGCGCTGGTCAGGGCCCCGATGACGACCAGGCCCACGCCCATCCAGAAGGTATAGGAATAGGGCAGCCACTGATCGGCCGTCTTGAATACCTCCAACCGCAGGAAAATTCCGAAGCGGTCCAGGACAAAGCCCAGCCCCATCAGGCCCAGTGCCAGCCGCAGCCAGGACAGGAGGGTCCGTTCGCTGGCCAGGACGACCAGTTCGCGTCCGGTATCCTCGGGTTCCTGGGGATCTTGGGGCTTCATCGTTCTACCGTCCAATATAAGGGCGGGGATGGGAATCGTCCAACTTCTGCGGGGATTCCAGCCGGCCTCTCTCCCCGGTCCGTTTGCGATTCTCCGGGGGAACGATATGGTTTAGCGGTGAGCGTACAATTCTACGACAAGCTGATCGGACTACTCAAAAGTCATGGGGTGAATGAAATCTACGGTGTTCCCGGCGACGCCATCAATCCCCTGATCGATGCCTTGAGGCGGGATGGCGGGATCCGCTTCATCCATGTCAACCACGAGGAGGGTGGGGCCTTTTCGGCCAGTGCCGCCGCAAAGCTGACCGGCCGACTCCAGGTCTGCGCCGGCACTGTCGGTCCGGGAGCCATCCATTTGCTGAACGGCCTCTACGATGCCCGCAAGGATCACGCTCCGGTCCTGGCCATCGCCGGCCAGGTCCCGACGCGGGAGATTGGCACGGCCTATCATCAGGAAGTGGATCTGAAGGCCCTCTTCAGTGATGTGGCCGGCTACCTCGTCGAGCTGCGCAATCCCGAGCAGCTGGCCTCGGACGGACAGGAAGCCTGCCGCTTTGCCATGGCCAACAGGACCGTCTCGGCCCTTGTCATTCCCCACGACGCGGGATCCGCTTCAGTGGATGACTTTCCCATTTCCAACGAGCCCGGATACGCCTTGGCTCCGGTTAGGCCGGATGAAGAGCGTTTGCGGGCCCTGGCCGTGGCCGTGCGGGAGGCGGAAGCGGTCACCTTGCTGGTCGGCGAAGGGGCCCGTCAGGATGCAGGGGATGTGCTAAAGTTGGCGGATCGCTGGAAGGCTCCGGTTATCCGGTCCTTGCGGGCCAAGGATATCGTTCCGGAGGATTGCCCCTTCCTGGCCGGCGGCCTCGGCCTGTTGGGCGACCGGGGCGGCGTGACCGCGATGGATAGCGCCGACCTGCTGGTCGTCCTGGGATCCGACTTCCCGTACCGGGAATGGTACAACCAGACTTGCCGCGTCTTCCAGATCGACAACCGGGCGGCGGTGCTGGGTCGCCGCCGTCCGGGAACGGAGGGGATTCACGGCGACCTCGGTCCGGCCGTCCAGTGGCTTCTCCGGGAGACGCCTGAGAAAACCGACGAGACGCATCTCCGGAAAGCCCGGAGTAGTCGGGAGCGCTGGGAGAAACTGCTGGATTCCAAGTCCTCAACCGACCGGTCGGCGAATGTGATACATCCCCAGGCCGTGGCCCGTCTGGCCGGCGAGCTGGCCGACGACGATGCCATCTTCACCTGTGACACCGGGGCCGTGACGGTCTGGGCCGCCCGCCACCTCCGGATGCGCGGCCAGCAGCGCTTTTCCCTTTCCTTTAACCTGGCCTCCATGGCTTACGCCCTGCCGGCGGCCATTGGGGCCCAGCTCTCGCATCCCGGCCGCCAGGTGATCTCCCTTTCCGGCGACGGCGGCTTCAATATGCTGATGGGCGAGTTGCTGACCGCCGTGAAGTACCGGCTCCCGGTCAAGGTCATTGTCTTCAACAACCGCAAGCTGGGCCTGATCCAGATGGAACAGGAGGCGGAGGGATATCCCGAATCCGAAACCGACCTCCAGAATCCGGAATACCTCGGCCTGGCCCGGGCCATGGGAGCGGAGGCCTTCCGGGTGGAGGATCCGCAGAAGCTGGAACAAACCCTCAGGGAGGCCCTGGCAATCCGGGGACCTGTTCTGGTCGATGTGCCGGTCTATCCCACCGAGCTGACCTGGCCGCCCTCTATCCAGGTCAGCCAGGCCGTTGGTTTCGGCATGGCCAAGATCAAGGAGCTGTTTGAGGGGTGAAACTCATCCCGCCGTGGCCCGGCGGGTCAGTTCGGAGATGGTCAGGTAGAGGTCGGAGCGGTCGAGGGTGCCGCGGACGTGCTCGGTGCCGTCGCGGATTTCCACTACGGGGAGGGTTTCCTCGCTGGTGTTGGCGAAGATCCGCATGGCTTCCGGCAGGTCCTGGTCGACCCGCAGCCGCGGCAGGTCATTGCGCATGATGTCAGAGGCGATGATGCTGTCGGCGAGGACCCGGTCCCGCAGGTAGGGTTTGACGTCCTCCAGCAGGATCACCCCGGCCAGGCGGTCCCCGTCCCGGGTGACGGTCAGCATCCCCTCGGAGGCGCGGAGGAGGTTCTGGGCCACCTGGCCGAAACGGGAATTGCTTTCCACCTTGGGAAAGGTCGGCCGGAGGATCTGGCCGATGCGGATCTCGCCGAGGCTGAGGTCGAAGACGCTGCGCGGTCCGGCCCGGACGGTTTCCTCGTAGAGGGATTCGCCGGGCAGGGAGCGGGCAATGAAGTAGGAGATGACCGCAGCCGCCATCAGGGGCAGGATAATGACCGGGGTCAGGGTCATCTCGAAAAGCATCAGGATGGCCATCACGGGAGCCCGGGCGGCCGCGCTGAGGAAGGCCCCCATGCCGACCAGGGCGAAGACTTCCGGGGAAACGCCGCCGGCGAGTCCGGTCATGTTGGCCAGGCTGCCGACCAGGAAACCCAGTGAGGCGCCGGTCAGGAGGGAGGGGGTAAAGACGCCGCCAACCGCGCCGGAGCCGAAAACCGCCGCCACGGCGAGGACCTTGTAGGCCATGATGGTGCCCACCGTGGGCGCATCGTAGTGACCCTGGATAATCTCGTGGATGACGCTCTTCCCGTTGCCGGCCACCTCCGGGAAGGAAAAGGCGATGATCCCCATGATCAGGCCGCCGAGGGCCAGGCGAACGGCCAGCGGAGCCTTCAGGGGCTCGAATCCCCGCCGCCCCATGCGCAGGATGAAAATGAAAAGGGGGGCCGCCAGTCCGCAGGCAATTCCCAGGATCAGGAAGGAGGGAATGGATTGGGCGGGAAAATCAAAACTGGCCTGGAAACGGTAAAGGGGCTCCGGATGCTCAAGGGTGCGGGTGGTCAGGGTGGCCGCCATCGAGGAGAGGAGCAGGGGACCGAGGCTTTCCATGGCGATTGAGCCGAGAATAATCTCGGCCACGAAGAGGGCACCGGCGATGGGCGCGTTGTAGGCGGAGGCGATGCCCGCCGCCGCCCCGCAGGCCACCAGCAGGCGCAACCGCGGGGGAGGGGCCCGGAAGATCCGTCCAAGGACGGAGGCCAGGACCGACGAGAGCTGGACCAGCGGACCCTCGCGTCCGATGGCCTCGCCGCCGGCGATGGAGAACATGGCCGCCCCGGACTTGGCCAGGCTGGGCCGCAGGGGAACGTCGCCATTGCCGAGGGCGATGGCCTCCATGTAGTCGGTGGCCTTGCGCCGGTCGATACGCCGGCCCAGCTGCATGAAGAGCCCGGCCAGGAGGCCGCCCACGGTGGGGACCAGGATACGCTGCCAGCCCGGCATGTTGCGGAAGGTCTCCACGTAGGGTCCCGTCTGCTGGCTGAGCAGGAACTGGATGGCATGGGTGGCGTACTGGAAGCCGATGGCGGCCAGGGCGCCGACAATTCCCACCACGATGGAGAGCAGGAAAACCTGTTCCCGGGGACCCGGGCGCCAGCGGGCCAGGAGTCGCAGCAGGAAGTAAACCCGCGTGGTATGCGAATCACCCGCCTTGGCTGCTTCCTCGCTCATACCCGGGCCAGGCAACGATTGAAGGCCTCGAGGAACGCCGCCTCATCCTTTGCTTCCAGTAACTGTTCGGTGAGCTTGGTCTTGCGGAAGGCGTGGGTCAGGTCGCGCATGGTGGCCAGGTAGGGATTGATGGCGCTCAACGGCACGACAAGGAGAAACACCAGCTGCGCCTCCTGCACCTGGCTGCCCCACTGGATCGGCCGGGCCAGCCGTCCTGCGGAAATGACCAGCTCCTGGCAGGCTTCGGTCCGTGCGTGGGGAAAGGCGGCCAGATGGCCGAAACAGGTGCTCATTTCACCTTCCCGCTCAAGGATCTGCCGGAGGATCCGGTCGGCGTCCTTCAGCGCCGGGAATTGGCGGATTGGCTCCAGCAGCTGCCGGATTGCCTCTTCCGGCCTCTGCGCCGCCAAATCAAGCTGCAACGCTTCCAGTCGAATTCCGCCTTTTCGCGCTTTGTCCACCATGTCGGAAAAGGGATAGGGCATGCTCATGGCCTTGGCAAGGACAGCGCGCATCTTTTGAGCCAGCATGCGGAATTCCCGGTTCGGCCGACAAATGTTGAAATGGGAGCCGCCCCGGCTAGGATGTGGAGCATGCAGGAGTACGGGACCAAAGCCAGGGAGATGGATGAGCAGGACGCGCTGGCCGGCTTTCGCAAAGCCTTCGGCACGGTTTTGGATGAAGTGATCTACCTCGACGGCAACTCGCTTGGACCGCTGCCACGGAAAACCTTGCTCATGCTGGACCACAAAGTGCGCGAGGAATGGGGGCAGGGAATGATCCGGTCATGGAATAAAGGATGGTTTGACCTTCCCCTCCGCCTGGGCCGCAAGCTTGCCCCGCTCATCGGGGCCGGGGAGGATGAGGTGATCTTCTGTGACTCGGTGACGGTCAATTTCATGAAGCTGGTTGCCGCCGTGATACAGAGGGATCCCCACCGGACGCGGATCGTGACCGATGACCTGAATTTTCCGTCCAACTTCTATGCCCTGGACGGTTTGCTCAAGGGGAGCGGGAACGGAAGGGAAGTCCTGTATCTGGAATCCCCGGACGGCATTGAGCTTCCGGCCGACCTGTTCCGGGATGCCATTACCCAGGATACCGCGCTGGTAACCGTCAGCCATGTGGCCTTCAAGTCCGGTTACCTGCATGACCTGGAGGCTATTTGCGAGATCGCCCACAGCAAGGGAGCCCTGGTCCTGGCCGACCTGAGCCATTCCGTCGGCGCGCTGCCCATTCACCTCAACGAATGGGGCGTGGACCTCGCCGTCGGCTGTTCCTACAAGTACTTGAACGGCGGCCCCGGCGCACCGGCTTTCGTCTTCGTCCGGAAGGAATTGCTCGAGGAGCTTCCCCAGGTCCTGACAGGCTGGATGGGCTGCGCCGATCCCTTCGGGTTTTCCCGGACCTATTCACCCGCGGCCGGGATGCGCAGGTTTCTCGTCGGCACTCCGCCCATTCTTTCCCTGCAGGCCATTGAGCCGGGGCTGGACTTGTTGCTTGAGGCCGGTCTGGAGCCCCTGAGGAGGAAAGCCGTTCAGCTCTCGGAATTCCTTTTGGAGATGTATGAGGATTGGCTGCAGCCATTGGGATTCACCCTTGGGAGCCCCCTGTCCCCGGAGCGGCGCGGCTCCCACCTCTCTTTCCGCCATCCCGAGGCCTACCGGATCAACAAGGCCATGATCGAGCCGCGCAACGGGGTTCCGCCCGTTGTCCCGGATTTCCGCAAGCCGGATAACCTGCGCCTGGGCATGGCCCCCTTGTATCTGCGGTTTCATGACATTTACAGGGCGGTCCAGCGGGTCGTCGCCATTGTGGAGTCCCGGGAGTTCGAGTATTTCAGCCATGACGGACCAACAGTCACCTGAAGCGTTGAAACTCCTTCATCTCGGGGATTCCTACACCTGCGCCGAGGGAATCGACCCCGCCAACGGCTGGCCCGCGCTCCTTGCCGAATTCATTCGGGCCACCGGCCGTACGGTCGGCAAACAG
>ENA-ORCW01000659-ORCW01000659.1-marine-metagenome-genome-assembly--contig:-NODE-659-length-14970-cov-3.075337_pt1 | contig 14970 bp, 15 predicted proteins | sample MGYA00237784_ERZ508517 | MGnify/ENA primary metagenome ERZ508517 (study PRJEB26187, sample SAMN06268979) | marine metagenome | isolation source: Tt ae E1 feedstock associated aerobic enrichment on... | reverse complement strand
TGATCAGCGAGCCCAGGTGGAAGCGCTGGCGATACAACCGGTAATGACCGAAGGCCTTGCCCAGCAGCGCGGAAAGGTTCTCGCGGTTGAAGTACTGCAGGTGGAACTCGTTATCCTCGGTCCAGTCGGTCTCGCCCGGAACGGACCCGATGAGGATCCCGGATTCACCCAGGACCCCGCGGATGCCCTGCAGGGCCCGGGCCGGATCCTCCACGTGTTCCAGGGTCTCGAAGCAGACCACCCGGTCAAAGGTGCCCAGGTCCAGGGAGGGCAGGTCCTCGATCAATCCCGCCTCAAAGCGGACCCGCGGGCTTTTCCAGAGTTCGCGGCACCGGTCGATGGTCGCTTCATCGCGGTCCACCCCGACCACTTCGGAGGCATTGGCCTCCGCCATCATGCCGGCCCCGAACCCGTGTCCGCAGGCCACGTCCAGAACCCGCTGCTCCTCCACCAGGGGCTGGATCCAGGCGTATCGCAGCAGGTGGTCGAGGCAAAACCGGTCCTCCCGGCTGAAGGGATCAATGCGTTCAAGGGCCATCTTGCGGGCTGGTTGAAAGGTTTTCGATCACGCAGTTTCGGACAGGCAGAGGAGTCAGGCCCCAGAAAGGCTCGGGACCGGAGACTGCCAACTTGGCACAGTCCCATAGACAGTCAAGGTCGTACCAGTCGTCGGTGGTGTGGTTGATGGCCAGGCCGATGACCAGCAGGTACAGCTGCGGACGCAGGTCGAGGCGGATCTCAAATCGCATGGTCCGCCGGTCACCCGGCCGGGTAACGGAGATGGATTCCCCGGTGAAGAAGGAATGGTAGCCGCCGATGAGCTGGCCGGAGCGGTCCCGGAATCCGAATCCCAGCTGGAAATCCTCAACCACCTCGTGGGCCAGCACCTCCACCTCGACTTCCAGCCAGTCCCCCACCCCGGCCCCGCCCTCGATGTCCGGACGGGTCCGTACGGACTCGATGGTCACCCGGCCGTCGCCGGTCCGTTCCTTGAAGTCGAGGAGCAGCAGTTTCCAGGCTTCCTCGCGGGATGCGCTGTCCGCCTTGCTGTCCCCGCCCGCCTTCTTTTCCTCCTCATTGATGGCCCGGTTGATGACCGGCTTTTTCCGATGCAACCGGTAATAGAGGTTGGCCGCCTCGGAAACATCGGCATCGCAGACCATGTTCCCCTCGTCGAGGACGATTCCGCGCTGGCACAGGCGCTTGATCATGAACATGTCGTGCGACACGCAAAGGAAGGTCTTGTCCCGCGAGACATATTCCTCCAGCCAGCGGACGCAGCGGGACTGGAAAAAGGCATCCCCCACGGAAAGGGCCTCGTCGATTATGAGAATGTCCGGATCCACCGCGGTGATGACGGCAAAGGCCAGCCGCAGGCGCATCCCCGTGGAGTAGGTCCGGACGGGCTGGTTGACGAAGTCGCCGATGTCGGCAAAGGACAGGATATCGTCCAGCTTCTCCTCGATCCGGCTCCGGGAAAGGCCCAGCATGGCCCCGTTGAGGTAGATGTTCTCCCGCCCTGTGAAATCGGGATTGAAGCCGGACCCCAGCTGCAGGAGGGCCGACATGCTTCCCCGGACCGCCACCTCCCCGGTGGAGGCCCGCAAGGTTCCCGCGATGACCTGCAGGAGCGTCGACTTGCCGGATCCGTTGCGCCCGACAATGGCTACCGACTCGCCCGGATGAATGGTGATGTCCAGCGGCTTGAGGGCCTCGAAATGCCGGAAGCGGCCATGCCGGACCCCGTAACGGCCCATCAGGGCGTCCCACATGACCACCCAGGAGCCGAGAAAGGTATCCCGCCCGAGGACCGGCATCCGGTAGACCTTGGAAACGTTCTCTAAGTGAATGGCAGGCCGGTTCGCGGTATCCATCGTAACGGGGCCGAAGATAGGCCCGGCGGGGCGCGGAAATCAACGCCTAAGTCGCTGCCCCTTCCAGTCCGGTCCCGGGCGGCCCCGACCGCCGGTACAGGATATTGCTTGTCGATTCCGCGAACATGCCCATCTAATCTGTGGCTTTCCGGATGCAAACCAAGCCGACCAGACCCAGACCTCCCGCCAGCTGGGCCCGGACCCGGGAGCTGCTCCACCAGCTGTCGGTCCGGGAGATTTCCGAGTCCGTCAAGGGCAGCACCCTCGGTGTGCTCTGGCTCGTTTTCAGCCCCTTGCTGAGCATGACGCTCTACGTCATCGTCTTCGGGCTGCTTTTCGGCGGTTCCTTCGGCCAGGTCGAGAACGAGTCCCCGCTGAGTTACGCCATCGGGATCTACATCGGGCTGTCCGTGGTCAACCTGGTCAACGAGACTATCGTCAAGTCCACCAACAACCTGTTCAACCACAGCATGCTGATCAAGAAGGTGGTCTTCCCGCTCGCCCTGCTGCCGGTGGTCCAGGTCACCGGGACGGCCTTCAAGCTCCTCATCAACACCTCATTGTGGCTCCTCATGGGAATCTTCTTCGGCAGCGTCCTCGGCTGGCAGATCCTCTTTCTCCCGCTGATTTTCCTGCCCCTGCTGGCCATGGCCCTCGGCCTGGCCGCCCTGATCAGCTCCCTCAGCGTCTATTTCCGGGATATTCAACAGCTGACCCAGGTCATGACCCAGATTGTCTTCTGGTCCAGCGGCGTTTTCTACAGCTCCCAGAAGGTGATGCAGGTTCCCCAGATCTGGGCCGTCCTGAAATGGAATCCGGTCCTCCTGGCAATCGAGAACATCCGCGACATTGTCCTCTGGGACCTCGCCCCCAGCCTGCCCCAGATCGGCTACCTCTACCTGGTCGGCTTCTTCCTCCTGGCCATCGGATTTCTCGTTTTCAACCGGCTCCGCAGCGGATTCTCCGATTTTCTCTAGAAGGTCTGGCCGCGAATGCCTATCTTGTTGCCAATAAACGGATAAGGAATGGCAGAAAGAACTTGCACATTAGGTCCCCGTAAAAATACTCCAAGACCTCGTTTTCCGGCGGAAATTTTTGAGAAATACTGAAACCCCTGCCTGATTCGAGGGTTTAACTACTTGAAAATCCGTTTCTCAGACAAAACCCATAATATATGAATACCATGAAAAAACTTATCGCAGCCTTGCTTATCGGCTCGCTTTTCGCGTTCTCCGTGAACGCCCAGACCCCACCGGACGCCACGGTTGACCAGGACGGTAACCTGGTCCTCAACCCGGGCACCGAAGACGAAGTCACCATCCCCGTTCCGGAAGGTACCGTGGAAACCGACGGCAGCCTCACGGTCGGCGGGAACAACATCCCGGCCCCGAATGCCACCGTCAATCCCGACGGCAGCATCACCGTTGACGGCAACACCATGATGGTCCCGGACCTGCCCAAGGGCGGTGCCTTCCCCGTCAGCTGGCTCGGTTCCGACCTCTACGACTACCAGCCGAATGTCCCCCCGGACCAGGACCAGAACTACTTCAGCTTCACCTTCAAGGACCTCCGCCACTGGGCCAACGACAACTGGTTCTGGTTCTATGAGTGGAAGGCCGCTGTGTACATCAACCCGAACACCGGTAGCCGCAACCTCGACGAAGGTGTCTGGTGCTACACCCGTAACCTCTTCCCCGGCCAGACCGAAGGAACCTGGTTCTACCTTGCCCGCAAGTACAACTGGCACGACCTGCGTGACAGCAAGCCCTACGATGGAATTCCGGACCTCGGCGACGGCGAAGCCGGCGGCCAGCAGTTCGAAGGTTCCCTCTACGTCAAGAACCCGAGTGGTTATGACACCAAGGGTCAGGGCTGGTTCGTTCTCGGTGAATACCCGGACGGCAACTGGATCAAGCGCCTCGGCGATTCTTCCGCCCCCTGGGTCAAGCTGACCGATCCGGTCGCTCCTTCCCCGGCCAACTAAGCCGAACGGTTTTAATAGAAACCCTTCTCAAGTCCCGCTCTTCGGAGCGGGATTTTTTTTTCTTCCCTTCCGGAAGGAACCGCCAAGCATTCAAGGCACCACAGGACCATGCTCAGCAGATTCATCAACAAATTCAGGCAACCGCCGGTGCGTTACATCTTCATCATCTCGGCCATGCGCTCCGGCTCGACGCTGGTCCAGCATATCGCCGGGCAGCAGGACCATGTCCTCAGCGCCGGGGAAACCAAGATCGAGTACGTCGAGCCCGGCAAGCTTGAGGAACTCCGGCAGCATGTGTTCGCCTACAATGCGATTCCGGGAGCGGACCAAAGCCGCCCCGGCTGGGTGTTCCTGGAGAAGTGCGTCCACGACCGCTACCTTCCGGAGATGACTCCCATCGAGCGGCCGGACATGCGCTTCATCTTCATCCTGAGGCGGCCGCATGCCTCGCTCTCAAGCCTGATGGAGTTGAAGAACTGGCCCTACACCGAATCCCTTGAGTCGGCGGCCTGGTACTACAACGAACGCCCCATGCAAATGGTCCGTCTGGCCAACCAGCTGAAGCGGCCGGAAAATGCCTACTTTGTCACCTATGAGGATTTTCTGGAAAACACGGAACGTCATCTGCGCGGCTTGTCAGCCTTCCTGAAAATGCCGGACCCCTTGAAGCAGGAATACCGGAAACAGAAATGGACCGCCAAGCTGAGCCTGGGCGACGTCTCCAGCAACATCAAGACCCAGCAGGTGGTGGCCAACGAACGGGACCAGCTGGTGGAACTGCCCGGGGAGATGGAGCAGAAACTGAATGCCACTTTCGAGGAATCCTGCCGGAGCCTGGACCGGATCTGTCGCGGACAGCACCGGTTTTCCTGAAATGCCGCCCCTTTCCCTCATCATTTGCGCCTCCCCGAGATCGGGCAGCTACTTTCTTTCCGACCTGCTCAACCGCTGCGGGCTGCCTTTCGGGGATGAATGGCTGACCCCGTTCCATCAGGGGTCGCGCAAATGGCAATACGGAGTGCCGGACTCCCTGCCCTACCTGGATTATTTGAAGCTGCTCTCCCGGAAGGAGCGTCATGAGGGCCGGTTCGCCCTGAAGGTGATGTACCCCCAGTTCCGGGAATTACGGTCCGCCCTGGAAGGCATGGAGATGCCGGCCGGGACCCGTTTCCGGGACCGGATGGAAGCGGTTTTCCCCAATCCACGCTTCATCTACCTGACCCGCGGGGATACCCTGGCCCAGGCCATTTCCCACTTGAAGGCCCGCCAGACCCGGCAGTGGGTCAAGCGTTCCGGGAACCGGGAACAGGCAAAAATCAATCCCGTCTATTCCTTCATCGGAATCGCCCAGCAGCTGGAGGAACGCGAACGGAACGACCAGCTCTGGCGTTCCCTGTTTGAATACGAGGAGCTGGATTGTTTCCCGGTCGTTTTCGAGGAATTGCAGCGGAAGCCGCAAGCCATGATGGAACAGCTGCTGGCCTGGCTGGGATTGGAGATGCCGGATACCGGCCTGGAAAACGAGAAATCCCGTTTCACCCGCATGGCCACTCAGGTGAACGATGAATGGAAGGAGCGGTTTCGGAGGGACCAGGCATCCTGCGCCGGGAAGCCGCTCCCGCGGCCCGCCTCCGCCCTGGCGGACCTGCGCATCCGGTCGGTCAGCCTTGGCGAACAGTACCCGCTGGGCGGGGAATGCCGTTTTCGGGTGGAAGTTGAAAATACCGGCGCGGAAGCACTGGATCCAAGGGGCGCGCCCGATGGAAAAGGCTGGCTGCGGGTTGTCGGAAGCCTGAAGGGGCCTGGCATCGAGGAATGGTTCCAGCAGGAACTGAGGTCTTCCGGGGATGCCGGTCTGCTGGCGGATTGCCTGCTTCCCCCGCCCGCCTGCGCCGGCCGCGCCGTGCTGAAACTGGCCCTCGCGGAGAAGACCCTGGGCCACGAGACCGTGGAAGCCGAATGCGGCTGGTCCCGGGCCGTTGAATTCATCCATACCGGGCCCAAGGCAGAATCCCGGGCCTTGTTTTCCGGGCTCCGGGACATGTCCAACGGCTGGCAGTACCTTCCTTGGTTCGGTTGCTTCCTGGACGACAAGTTCCCCTGGATCTACCACGCGGACCATGAGTGGCTCTACATCAAGCCCCGGCTGGAGGAAGGCGGGGTGTACCATGTGCTGGATGCCAACCTGGGGTGGCTCGAAATCGACCCCCGGACTTATCCGGCCCTCCGCAGCCTGGAAAAAGGGGAAAGCTGGAGGTTTCTCCAGCGCGACAAGGGCACCCGCACTTTCCGTGACGAAGCCAGCGGCAGGGAGTTTACGGCCGAAACCAACCGGCCGGAACATCTCCGGAAATTCAACTCCAGCGGATCCGGGGAGCAGGCCTAATTCCCGGACGGGGGAGGCGGGGCGCCACCGGACGGCGGGGCCGGGGGACCACCGGAAGGCGCCTCGGTATCGGGGGGGGACAGGTCCTGTTCCGGGGGCAGCTCGGTGGGCTGGGTTAATCCGATGTCGCGCCTGGAACGGGAACGCGGGGTGGAAATGGAGACCGGCGAATTCCCGTCCGGACGCGAGGTGCGGACCGCCCGTGAGATCGGGGATCCGGAGCTCCGGCTGCGGGAGATGGAACTGCTGCTGGGCCGCACGATGGCCCGGCGAGGCGTTGACGTGCTCCGTTGGGTCGCCGCGGTCCGTGAGGCGGGGGCGGTCGCGACCGGGGTGCCGCTGACCTCGGGCAGGTCCTGCAGGTCGAGCCAGGTTTCCCCGCTGGCACTGGACAGGAGCAGCCGGTCGCTGTCGCTGTTGTAGGAAACCGGCTCCAGGCCGTCCTTTTCCTGGCCGACCAGAAGCCAGAGGAACTTGCTGCTGCGGCGGTCCTTGAGCAGGACATGGGTGGATCCGGAAAACTCGTACACCGCATGAAATTCATAATCCCCGGAGCTGGTCGAGGCGGAAGCGGGACCCGCTTCGGCGTCGCCCTCGTTGAAGCCCGGCCAGATGAACGGGCTGCGCTCCACCAGGCTCAGGTCGCCCTCCAGCGGCCAGCAAGCCAGTGAACCCGCAATCAGCGGCATGATCCAAGCCTTCTTCACCTTGCCCTCAGCTTTTCCGATCCGACCGGATCAATCAAACCTTCTTGAATGATTTTTCCAGGGCTTCGGCCATGCGGTCGAGGTCCTCGAAGCTGTGCAGGGCCGAGACGGCCGTGCGGAGCAGGTCCTTGCCCGGGGGCACTGCCGGCGGGATGGACATGACGGTGAAGATCCCCGCTTCCATCAGGCTCTTCCAGATCCCGTAGGTACGCTCCTTGCTGCCGATAACGATGGGAACCGCCGGGGTCTCGCTGTTCCAGGTGTTGACCCCGATGTGGTTCAGGAGGCGCTTGTAATAACGGGTGTTCTCCCAGAGCCGCTCCCGGTATTCCGGATTGGTCTGGAGAATTTCCAGGCTGGTCCTGGCAAAGGCGGCCTGGGCCGGGCTGATGGCGGCACTGAAGATGGCCTGCTTGGAATGCGAGCGGGCATACTCCACCACGGCCCTGGAGCCGGCCAGGAATCCTCCCGTGCTGGCCATCGACTTGGACAGGCTGCCGCAGATGACGTCGACATCATTGGTCCGGTCAAGATACCCCACCGTGCCCTGGCCGCGGTCCCCGAGGACGCCCAGTCCGTGGGCGTCATCCACCACGATGAAGCAATTATGGGGCCGGCAGACCTCGATGATCTCCTGCAGGGGGGCGATGTGGCCTTCCATGGAATAGACTCCCTCCACGACTACCATCTTGGGAATTTTGCGGTTCTCGGTAATCAGGATGTCCTGCAGGTCGGAGGGATTATTATGCGAGAAACGCTCCACTTTGACTCCGGAAACGATGATCCCCGACCAGAGTGAGCTGTGCACGTTGCGGTCGACCAGGATCAGGTCCCCCTTCTGGGTGAAGGTCGCCACGGCGCCCATGCAGGCCAGGTAGCCGGCACTGGTCACCAGGGCATCCTCCTTGCCGAGAAAAGCCGCCAGGGCCTCCTCCAGCTCACGGTGATAGGCACGGGATCCGTTGGCCAGACGCGATCCGGTGGTGCTGCTGCCCCACTTGTCCATGGCCTGTTTGCCGGCCTCGATCACCTTCGGGTGAAAGGTCAGGCCGAGGTAATCGTTGCTGCTCATCATGAGCATTTCCCGGCCGTTGATCCAGATTTTGGATCCCTTCTGCCCGTCGAAGTGATAGTACCAGGGATTGTACTTGAGACGGGCCTTGGTAGCCTCATCCTGCGTGCAGCGCTGCAGGATGGAGTTCATCGGGCGCAAGGGGTTTCGAAGATTAAAAGAGGTCGCCAAGGTAATGCTCCGCTTGAGGGATTGAGTTGTTTGGTTGATAGGCTGCGTCGAACATAGGTTCAACACGGGCGCGACGGTAAAAGTTACAAAAACAACCTAGCACAAAGCGGTCCAAGATTCTTTCCAAGGTAAAAATTGGCCTCGATCCACTCCCGGGCCCCGGCGCGGCAGGCGAGCAGGGAATCCGTATCGGCAAGGGCTTCCAGGACCAGGCCGGCGCGGGGACGGTCCTCCCAGAGGTAACCCGTACGGCCGTGGCTGACCGCCTCTTCCACACCGCCCACCCGGGTCGCAAAAACCGGCAGGCCCCAGGCCATGGCCTCGGCAATGGCGTTGGGCAGGCCGGCCCGGTCGCCGCGCCGGTCCACCCGCCCGGTAAAGAGAAAAAGGTCATTCCTCCGGTAGGCCTGCTCCACCTCACTGTAGGGCCGGCGGCCGAGGAACCGCACCATCCCGTCCAGGCCGGCCTGGCGGACCGCCTCTTCCAGGCGTGGGCGCTCCGGACCGTCCCCGACCCATTCGACTTCAAAACGGAGCCCGGCCTCCCGGAGGCCGCGGAAGAGGTCGATTTGCCGGTCGAAGCCCATCTTCTCGACCATGCGGCCGACACTGAGGAGGCGCACCGGCGATCCGATGGGACGGGCTTCCGGGAAAGGCGGCAGCTCGGTCAGGCCACGGCGGACCAGTAGGATTTTCTCCTCCGGCACTCCCAGCTCGGCCAGGCGGGCCTGCCCGGCCCGGGTGGAGGTGCGGACGAAGGCGGCCCGGCCGGCCTTGGCCCGGATCCAGCCGTCGCCCCCTTTCTCAAATAGATCGTAGGCATGCCCGGCGAAGGAGAAGGGGTTTCCCGTAAGCTCATGCAGGACCATCCCGGCCATGGCCGGGGCGGAAGCCCAGACCGCATGGAAATGCAGGGGCCCGGAACGCTCCCAGCGCCGGGCCCGCCGCAATCCATAGGAAGCGCCCAACAGGTTCTCTGCCCAGTTGAGCCAGCCGGAGGAGCGCGGGAGCAGGAGCTGGCCCAGCAGTCCCAGGGTCACCCGGGGGCGGCGCAAAAGCCAGTACGGGAGCCAGAGCAGTCCGGCCAGGGCGCCGGCGAGGCCGTTGGTCTCCACCGCCTGACCCTCAAATCGGGCTTCCCCCCGCCAAAGCGAAACCAGCTGCAGGGGCCGCTGCTCCTGCTGGAGGCCGCGCACCTCCCGCTGGAGGAAGGTTTCCGAGAGGACAGGAAAGGTCGTAAAAAGGAGAACCGCCTGGCGAGAGGCGGACTCGCCGGCCGCGTTCATCCGGATCAGGTCCCGGACTTGCGGCGGATGACCATCTCCCCGCTGCTGATGTCAACGGATTCAAGGTTCTGCAGGTCTTCCCTCAGCCAGGCCGTGTCCGGGAGGGCCTCGAACTGCTTCCAGATGGAGGAATTAACCAGGTCCCGGTAGCCGGGAAGCGATCCCACCGGGGCCGTTCCCAGGGTGCCCTTTTCGGGAACAAACACCACTCCGTCCTTTCCGTTGGATTCAAATTCACCCACCACCACGTACATGAAACTGCGCCCCTTCACGAGCTCGTCCATGAAGACCTCCGTGGCGATCTGCAGCTTGCCGTCCAGGAGCTTGAAATTGGTCTCCCCGAGGGTCAGGTGGAACTTGTCCTTCCAGCTGGATTCGGCCTCGCTGCCGGGAGCCGGCTTCTCCGCCTTGAGGCGCTCCTGGCTCCATTGATTCAATTCCTCCTCGCTGAGGGAAAGCCGGTCCACGGCGCCGGACTTCCAGGCATCCTCCTTGGCTTCCCAGGCGGTCCGGCCCGCCCGGTCCCCCTTGACGTACCAGACGGTGCCCGGCTCGACCTTTTCAGGATCCGGCGCCTTGCTGAGGATTTCAGCCGGCTGGGAAATCAGGCTGCCCAAGGCCAGGGCCTTGCCGAGGATGAAACACAATATGCCCACGAAAATAACGGAAATCATCCGCGGACCTGCCGCATCTTTGTTTTTGCTCATGGTTCGATCAACTGGTGTGAAGTCTCCTTGATTGATCTCTGCAATAGGTAAAGCCACTCGCCGAAGCAAGCGCCGAAGTGATCCCGCCTCTCCCAGGCGCCGTATTCCGGGGTCGGGAAGGTGTGTTTTATCCTTTTTTAACCCGCCAGGCCCTCAGCCGTCGGATTTGGCGGCGCTGTCGGGCTTCGGGGTGCTGGCAGAACCGGCGGCGCTGCCGCTCCTGGTGCCACTGGCGGAACCGCTGGCGGATTCCTTCCCGGCGGCACTGTCGGACTTGGCCGACTCGGCCGGCTTGCTTCCCTTGCGATCCTTGAAGTCGGTCTCATAGAAACCGCCGCCCTTGAAAATGATCCCGGCCCCAAGACCGATTTTTCGCTTCAGCGCCGGCTCCTGGCAGGCGGGGCAGATTTTCAGGGGATCCTCGGACATCCGCTGGAAAATTTCCAGGTCGTGGCCACAGCTGGTACAGGCGTATTCGTAAGTCGGCATGGTGCGTTAATCAAACAAGCGCATGGAGATACCTAAAAAGCCTGCCTTTTCAAGTCCTCATCGCGCTTGTCGATGAGCACGATCAAGTGGGCCAGGAGCGGCGGGGTGGCCAGGAAGGAGGAAAAACCGAGCAGGGGAAACCCGACGGCAAGGATTCCATAAAAGACCATGACCGGGAAGAAGGCCCGTTTCAGGTTTTGCAGGGTGGTCTGGAGGATGTCCATGACCATCAGCGAATCACGGATGGAACCGCTGCGGTATAACCGCACCAGGGAAACCGTTAGGGCCACCGGGGACAGGAGGGAGACGATAGCCACCGGCAGCCAGGCCACGGTGACCGCGAATATGGACAGGTGAAGGAAGTTCAGGATGCCGGCCACGGCCCAGGCCAGGAGGCCGGCCAGGGCCAGCGGTACCACCACCCAGACCAGGTACGGCAGAATGACCCGGCCCAGCTCGTTGAGAATGGCTTTCCCGTCACGCCATTCGGGCAGGTCCATGCCTTCCCGCAGGACCAGCCGCCGGACCCAGATCCCGTAGTAGCCCAGGAGAAGCAGGTTGATCACCGGCACATAAAATAGAAGGCCCCCGATCAGCAGGGCCCTGCCAAAGCCCTCGCTGTCCCAGATCCGCCAACTGATTTTTTCCATATTCTCCATTTGCCTGATCCCTCCTTTTGATTTCCCATAGGCAAGCGGCTCAACCAGCTGATCGCAAATCTATATTAATTCCCCCCGATGGACTCTTTCGACTCAGTCTACGAGCGGTACCGCCAGCAGGTGGAAGCAGGCATCGCCAACCTGCTCCCCGCACCGGATACAGTTCCTGCCCGTATCCACGAGGCCATGCACTACTGCCTCTCGGCCGGGGGGAAACGCCTCCGCCCGGTTTTGCTCATGGCCACCGCCGACCTCTACCCGCGGCGCTGCGATCCCCTGCCCGCGGCGGTCGCCATCGAGTGCCTGCACACCTATTCCCTGGTTCATGACGACCTGCCGGCGATGGACGACAGTCCCCTCCGGCGGGGCCAGCCCAGTGCCCACGTCCAGTTCGACGAGGCCACGGCCATTCTCGCCGGGGACGCCCTCCTGACCGAGGCTTTCCGCCTTCTGGCCGTCCACTACGCCGACCGGCCGGCCTGCTGTACGGCCCTGGTCGGCTGCCTGGCCGAGGCCGCGGACAGCCGGCACCTGATCGGCGGCCAGATCGTCGATACCCTCTCCGAGAATACCGCCATCGATGCCGGGACCCTCGACTATATTCACCACCACAAGACCGCCGACCTGCTCACCGCGGCCCTCCTGATGGGTCTCCAGACGACGGATCACCCGCCGGAAGCGCCGGAGATGCTGCGGCGGGCCGGCCAGTCCCTGGGCCTGGCCTTCCAGATCATCGACGACGTCCTCGACACCACCTCCTCGGCAGAGGTCCTTGGCAAGACGGTCGGCAACGATGTCGCCCAGGCCAAGAACACCTACGTTTCCCTGCACGGCCTGGAGGCCAGCCGGGAGGCCGCCGGCCGGGAAACGAAAACGGCCCTGGAAGCTTGCCGGGGCCTTCCCGGCGGCCGGACGGAATTCCTCGAGGCCCTGATCCGCAAACTGGAGTTTCGCCTCCACTAGGCAAAAAAAACCATCCTCAGCCTTGCTCAATACTCCGGAATCAGCACGTTTGCCCGTTATGCAAATGCGTCCCCACGCCAACGACGAATCCAGCGAAGACAATCCGCAGAAGATGCCGCTCTCGGAAATGATGAAGCGCAAGTTTCTGGAGGAGCGGAAGATTTTCTTCTGGGGCGAGGTCAGTGATGAATCCGCCCGCCTCGCCACGGAGCAGCTGCTCTTTCTTGAAGCCCGGGACCCGGGCAAGGAAATCACCATCTACCTGAACAGCCCGGGGGGGTCCATCACCGCCGGAATGGCCGTCTTTGACACCATGAAGCTGATCACCAGCCCGATCCGGATCATCGTGGTCGGCCTGGCCGCCAGCATGGGCTCCATTTTCCTCTGCGGAGGCACCAAGGGCAAACGCCTGCTCTACCCCCATTCCCGGGTCCTCATCCACCAGCCCCTGATCATGGGGACCATGCGCGGCGCGGCGGTGGACATCCACATCCAGGCCCAGGAAATGGAAAAGCTGCGGGAGGAAATGAACCGCATCCTGGCGGATGCCAGCGGTCAGCCGATCGAGAAGATCCAGAAGGACACCGACCGCGATTTCTACCTCAATGCCCGGGAGGCCATCGAGTACGGCCTGGCGGATGGCATCGTGGAGGAAGTCTGAGGCTGCCGATGCCGCTCATTCCGTCTTGTCAAAGGGCCGGGGGCCCGCTTAAAAGGGTAGTTCGATATTTCAACCAACCGAGTACCCGACTGAACGCAAAAAAGGAATAAATGCCAAAACCATACTCTGGTCGCCGTGGACGATATGATCGCGGCAACTATGTCAGAAAGAACGAACGTATCCGGGCACGCGAAGTGCGTCTGCTCGGCGTCGATGGAAACCAGATCGGCGTAGTGTCCAAGGATGACGCCTTAAAAGCCGCCCAGGCCATGGGTCTGGACCTGGTGGAGATTTCCGCCAATGCCAATCCACCTGTCTGCCGGATCCTTGATTTCGGCAAGTACATGTATGAACAATCCAAGCGGCAGAAGGAAAACAAGGCCAAGGCCTCCTCTTCCTCCAAGATCAAGGAAGTCAAGTTCCGGGTCCGCACGGAGGAACACGATTACCTGACCAAGCTGCGCCATGGTGAGGAATTCCTCTACAAGGGTGCCAAGCTCAAGCTGAGCCTGATGTTCCGCGGCCGGGAAAACGAGCACAAGAGCCTCGGCGTGGAAGTGCTGGCCAAGGCTGCCCAGGACCTGAGCCATGTCGGGCAGGCCGATGGCGAGCCCAAGCTGAGCGGACGGCATGTCAACATGATCATGTCGCCCCTGCCCATGGCGAAGCGCAAACTCAAGTACAACGAAGAGATCGACAAGCCCGAGGAGTGAAATTCCTTCACTGCATCCTCTGGATCATATTACCGCTCAGCGCCGGTGCGCTGACCATTAACGGGCTTCCCTACCTCGAGGCAAACGAGGTCGCCGGCCGGCTGGGAATGAAGACCAGTTGGATCGAGCGCGGCAAGCGGATCCGCCTGGAATCGCAGTGGACCCGGATGGAGTTCGAGCTGAACAAACGGGAAATGGTCCTCAACGGAACCCCCGTTCATCTGGGCTTCCCGGTGGCGGAGCACCGCGGCCGGCTCTGTATCAGCGAGTCGGATTACAGCAACCAGATCCAGCCCATCCTGACCCCTCAGCTGAACGGCAACCCGCCCGGTTTGCGCCGCATTGTCATCGATCCCGGCCACGGGGGGAAGGATCCCGGGGCGCAGAATCCCTCCCTCGGCCTGCGCGAAAAGGCCCTCACCCTGGACCTGGCCAAACGCTTGCAGCGGCTGCTGCAGGCCAACGGCTTCGAGGTCAGCCTGACCCGCAGCGACGACACTTTCATCGAGCTGGATGAGCGGTCGGCGATCGCCAACCGCCGCGGAGCCGACCTCTTCGTGTCCATCCACTTCAACGCCCTTGAGCGGTCCAGCGTCTCGGGTGTGGAAACCTACGCCTTCACGCCCTTCAAGCAGCCCTCGAGCGCCCGGGCGGACCTGCACGAAAGCGACCTGCGGAACTATGCCGGGCAGCAGGACGGGCCCTGGAGCACCCTTCTGGCCTACTATGTGCAGCGCAGCCTGGCCGATTCCCTCGGATCCAGCGACCGGGGCCTGAAGCGGGCCCGCTTCACGGTCCTGCGCGACCTGCGGATGCCGGGGATCCTCGTCGAGGGCGGCTTTGTCACGCACCCGCGGGAAGGCAGCAACATCGGCTCCGCAGCCTACCGGGACAAGATGGCCCGGGCCCTCACCGAGGGGATCCTGCTCTACCAGAAGACCCTCAGCCGACTGGAGGGGACCGCTGCCCGGTGAAGGCCAAGCTGTCCCTGGCTGACGCTTTCCACATCGCCCTCGGGGGAACCCTTGGCTCCCTCCTGCGCTGGTGGATCGGCCTGGGATTTGCCGGCACTTTCCCGTTCCCCACCCTCTTTGCCAACCTCCTGGGCTCGGTCGCCCTGGGCGTCCTCTACGCCATCCAGCACCGCATGCATCCCCACGGGAAGTACCTCTTCATGATTGGCTTCTGCGGCAGCTTCACCACCGTTTCCTCCTTTTTCCTCGAGACCCTGGAACTGTGGCAGGGAGGACACCAGTGGCTGGGCCTGCTCAATGTCTCCGTTTCGGTGGCCGGCGCCC
>ENA-ORCW01000658-ORCW01000658.1-marine-metagenome-genome-assembly--contig:-NODE-658-length-15039-cov-2.905026_pt1 | contig 15039 bp, 10 predicted proteins | sample MGYA00237784_ERZ508517 | MGnify/ENA primary metagenome ERZ508517 (study PRJEB26187, sample SAMN06268979) | marine metagenome | isolation source: Tt ae E1 feedstock associated aerobic enrichment on... | reverse complement strand
CAAGAACATGGCCGTCTCGGCCCTTATCCGGGACGGCAAGCAGGCGGGCCTGGGGAACATCATGGAAACAGGAAAACGCGACGGCATGATCCAGATGGATGCCTGCGTCATGCAATGCTACCAAAGCGGCGCCATCTCCGCGGAGACGGCCCGGGCGAATATCCGCAACGAGATCATTCGCCGGAACATCGTATAGGAATTTCAATTATGCCAAAAATCGACGAATACTTGCGCGCCATGCTGGAACAGGGTGGCTCCGACTTGCACATCAGTGTCGGCAACCAGGTCAAGATACGCGCCGGCGGCTCCCTCCAGCCGATCACGAAAGGCGAGCTGACCCATGTAGTGGCGGAGCAACTCATGCGGGAAATCGTCAGCGAGGACCGCTGGCAGCACTATCAGGACACTCACGACCTGGACTTTGCCTACGAAATCGAGGGCCTGGCCCGCTTCCGGGGAAGCTACCTCTACAACCACTGGGGCATGGCGGCGGTCTTCCGCCAGATTCCGGCCAATATCCTTTCCTTCGACGACCTGAACCTCCCCCCGGTCCTCAAGCAGGTCTGCGAATACAAGGAAGGCCTGGTCCTGGTCACCGGTCCCACCGGATCGGGTAAATCCACGACCCTGGCCGCGATGATGGATTACATCAACAGCAACTACTGCAAGCACATCATCACCATCGAGGACCCCGTCGAGTTTGTGCATCCGCGGAAGAAATCGGTCATCGTCCACCGCGAGGTCGGGATCCACTCAGACAGTTTTGCCAACGCCCTCCGGGGTGCCATGCGGGCCGATCCGGATATCGTCCTGGTCGGGGAAATGCGGGAACTGGAGACAATCCGGCTGGCCCTGAGCTGTGCCTCCATGGGCATGCTGGTTTTCGGGACCCTGCACACCAACAACGCCCCCAAGACCATTGACCGCATCATCGACGCCTTCCCGGCGGACGAGCAGCAACAAATCCGTATCATGCTGGCCGGTTCGCTTTCCTGCGTCGTCTCGCAGCTGCTGTGCAAGAAGGTCCCCAAGGGGAGAGTGGCCGTTCACGAGATTCTCCTCAAGCACGATGCCCTGCCCAATACCATCCGGACGGGCAAGATCTCCGCCGTTCGCGGGATCATTGAGAGTTCCAGCAAGGACGGCATGTGCCTGATGGACAACTCCATCATGCAACGCTTCAAGGCTGGCGAGATCACCGCTGAAGAAGCCTACATGAAGGCCATGGAAAAGGAGCGGTTCAAGAACCTGGCAGCGGTGTGATCGGGGTCGGACCTCTGCAAGTAGTTCATGTGGAAATACTAAGGCCAGGTTTGAGGGGTTGGTTGGCCCTTAGGGGCTGGTTTTCATCCTCCGAAAAGGCCAGCTAAGCAATCGGTATTCTCTTGGAACTCTTAGGTCTTAAGGAGGGCTTTTTGCCCCTCTTATCCCCGTTTTAAGCATCAAAAACCACCAAAAATTTGGCGTAACCAGCAGAAGATTAATAACTTAGGGAGGTCCGACCCCGGTTCAATCCCCGAGGGAGAAGCCCGGTTCAACGCCACCTCCCAGGGCGCGGTAGAGCTGGACCAGGGCGACGTTTTCGTTCCGGGCGGCGAGGATGGTGGCAAGGCGGGAGGCAAAGAATTCCTGTTCGTTGTAGAGGACCTCGAAGTAGGAGGATACGCCGCCATCATAGCGGGCATTGGAAAGCTCGGTGGCGGAGCGCCATGATTGCGCCTGCCGCTCCTGGATTTGCCGGAACCGGCTGTAATTATGGTAGGCGATCAGGGCGTCGGAGACTTCCCGGAAGGCATTCCGGACCGTTTGCCGGTAGTTGATGACGGCTTCCTCGTACCTTGCTTGGGCAAGGTCGCTTTCTGCTCCGCGCCGGCCACCGGTAAAGATTGGCAGATTGATCGAGGGCACGAACTGCCAAAGCCGTGCCGGCGACTCGAGGAGGTCTTCCAGCTCGAGGCTCTGGAAGCCGAAGGAGCCGGTCAGGCTGATGTTGGGGAAGTAGGCGGCCCGGACCTCCCCAATGTCGGCATTGGCCGCGATGAGCCGCTGCTCCGCGGCCAGGATGTCCGGCCGGCGGAGCAGGATCGAGGAGGGCAGGCCGACGTTGGTGGCCATGGTGTCCAGGGTGTCGTAGGAAGTTTCCTTGCGCGAAATGGGGCCCGGGTTTCGACCGACGATGAATGACAGTTCGTTCTCCGCCTGGGCGATCCGTCGCTGGACGTCCACCTCGTTGGCCAGGGCGGATTCGACCAGCACCTCGGCCTGGTATACGTCCAGCATGGAGGCCACGCCCCCCGCCTCGCGACTCTTGGTCAGCTCCAGCGAATCCTTCCAGTTGCCCATGGCGCGGCGGGTGATCTCGAGTTCCCGGTCGAGCCGGATAAGGTCCAGGTAAAGGATCATGACCTGCGTGACAATAGTCTGCCGCACCACCTGGCGGGCCGCTTCCGTGGCCAGCAGGCGGGCGCGGGCGGCTTCATTGGCACGGCGGATCCGTCCCCAGAGGTCGACCTCATAGGCCGGCACGCTCAGGGAGAGGGTGGTATAGTCGAATTCCGGATCGGAGCCGGAGGGCCGCGGCGTGGGTCCGAGCTCGGAGGCACGCACGGCGCTCCATGAACCTCCGATGCCGAGCGAAGGATAATGCTGGGAACCGACGATCCGGGCGGCCGCTTCCGCCTGCAGGATTCTCGTCGCCGCGATCTGCAGGTCCTCGTTGTTGCGCAGGGCTTCCTGCACCAGGTTGAGAAGGTCCGGGTCCCGGACGATGTTGGTAATGTCCAGCCCTTCCCAGTTGGGATCGGCCGAAGAGACCAGATCGTCCTCTATCGAGCGGTAACCGGTTGGCTGGTCCAGCTCGGGGCGCTCATAATCGGGGCCGACCGAGCAACCGGCCAGAGCCACTGCGGCGGTGACCAAAAGCAAACGGGGTTGCGAAGGAGTGGTAGGTCTACTCATGGAGGCCCCTTTCGTCGGAGTTTGCCGGCCCGTCGTCCGGGTCCGGCCTGGACGGCGGTGGGGGTGAGGCGGAACTGGAGCCTTCCTTGCCCTCCACTATCCTTTGCACAAAGGCGTAGGAGGCGGGCCAGAAGAGAAGCCCGAGGAGTCCGGAGATGACGGTCCCGAACACGGCGGCGTAGCCCATGATTTGCCGTGAATTGGCCCCGGAGCCGGCAGCCAGCATGAGCGGCAGGCAGCCCAGGGCAAAGGAGGAGACGGTCATAATGATGGGACGCAGGCGGGACTTGGCCGCTTCGCTTGCGGCGTCCCTGGAGGAAACGCCGTCCCGTCTCAGGTTTTTCGCGTACTCCACAATCAGGATGGCGCTCTTGGCCGAAAGGCCGATCAGGGTGATCAGGGCAATCTGGGTGTACACGTTGTTGTCGAATCCCTTGAGGAGAAGTCCGGTGACCGCCCCAAGCACGACCAGCGGCGAGCAGAGCAGCACGGCAAAGGGGAGGGACCAGCTTTCGTACAAGGCGGCGAGTAACAGGAAAACAAATACAATGGCCAGGGAGAAGACGATAATGGTTCCGCCCTTGCCGCTTTGCTGCTGGTAGGTCAGTCCGGACCAGGCGTATCCGAATTCCGCCGGCAACACCTCCGCCGCCACTTCCTCCAGCGCGGCAATGGCCTGGGAGGAAGTGTAGCCCGGGGCCGGCTGACCGGTTACCCTTGCGGCCCGGTAAAGGTTGAAGCGGTTCGTGAAGTAGGGGCCCGACCCGCGATCAGTCGACACGAGGGTGGAGAGGGGAACCATGGTGCCTTCGTTGCCGCGGACGTAGAAGTTCTGGATATCGGCGGGCTCGGACTTGAATTCCGGCTCGGCCTGCACAAATACCCGGTACAAGCGGCCGAAGCGGATGAAATCGTTCACATAGGCTCCACCGAGGAAGGCCTGCAAGGTGCTGTAGACCTCGGGAATGTTGACCCCCATGGCCCGCGCCTTTTCCCGGTCGAGGGACAGCTTGACCCGCGGCACGTCGACATTGAATCCCGAGTACATGCGGGTCAGCTCGGGGCGCTGGGAGGCGGCGGTGATGAATTGATCGGTCACCGCGGCGAGGTCCTCCGGGCTTCCCCCGGCGAGGTCCTGGATTTCCATGGTGAAGCCGCTGGCGGCGCCGTATCCCGGCAGGGCGGGCGGACCGAAGGCCAGCACCCTGGCCTCGGCGATATCGGCGAACTTGCGCATGATCCGCATGGCGATGCTGCCGGCGCTGGATTCGGGTGCGGTACGTTCTCCCCAGTCCTTGAGGTTGATGAAGACGGCTCCGGAATCGGCCGATATGGTGTTGTTGAGCAGGTTGAACCCGCCCACCAGGCAATAACTCTGGACTTCCTCCATTTCCGCGACGCCGCTCTTGATCTGCTCCATGACCGCCTGGGTGCGCTGGAGGCTGGCCCCGGCGGGAAGCTCAACCGAGGCAAACAGGTAGCCGCGGTCCTCCTCCGGGACGAAGCCGGACGGCAGCCGGACGATGAGGAAATAGGTGAGGCCGAAAATGACCGCCAGGATGGCGATGGCGGTGAAGACGCGATTGATGAAAAAGCCGACAACCCTGACATAACCGCCGGTGAAGCGGTCGAAGGCGCGGTTGAAGAGGCCGAAGAATTTCCCCAGCAACCCGCGGGATTCGCCGGGTGGCTTGAGGAGCAGGGCGCAAAGGGCCGGGCTGAGGCTCAGGGCGTTGATGGCCGAGATGGCGACGGAGATGGCGATGGTCAGCGCGAACTGCTTGTACAGGCTGCCGGTCAGTCCGGGCATGAAACCGACCGGGAGGAAGACGGCCAGCATGATGAGGGTGGTGCCGATGACCGGGGCCGTCACCTCCTTCATGGCGTCTATGGTCCCCTGCAGCGGCGTTTTTCCCTTGTCGATCTCCGTCTGGGCTGCTTCCAGCACGACGATGGCGTTGTCGACCACCAGGCCGATGGCCAGGACCAGCCCGAACATGGTCAGGGTGTTCAGGGAAAACCCGAGGATGGGGAAGACAATGAAGGTCCCGATCAGGGAGACGGGAATGGCCAGGGCGGGAATGATGGTGGCCCGCCAGGACTGGAGAAACAGCCATGTTACGGCGATGACCAGAACGAGCGCCTCCAGCAGGGTGACCACGATCTCCTCCATGGAGGCCAGGATCGGGCGGGTGGAGTCGACAATAATGTCGTACTCGACTCCGGGCGGAAAACGGCCCTCCGCATCCTTCAGGAAGCTCCGGATTTCGGCGGCGGTCTGGATGGCGTTGCCGCCCGGGGCGAGGTAGATCCCCAGCACGGCGCCGGGGCCCCCGTTGACCGTGGCGAAGGCGCCGTAGAACTGGGACCCGAATTCAATGCGCCCCACGTCGCCCAGGCGCACCACCGAACCGTCGGGGCGGGTGCGGACGATGATTTGCTCGAATTCCTCCGGCGTTTCCAGCAAGCCGCCGGCCTCCACCGTGTATTGAAGTTCCTGCCCCGGCGGGGCCGGTTCGGAGCCGATGATGCCGGCGGGAGCCTGGATGTTCTGGGAGCGAATGGCGCTGATCACGTCCCCGGCGGTCAGTTCCAGGGAAGCCAACCGGTCCGGACGAAGCCAGATCCGCATGGAGTATTCCAGCGCGGTGAAATTCTTGGCCTCACCCACGCCGCCGATACGGGCGATACTGTCGACCAGATTGATGGTGGTGTAATTGCTGAGAAAGAGGCCGTCGAAGGTCTCCTCGGGCGAGTAGATCCCGATGACCATGAGGAGGTCCGGGCTGGAACGTTTGATGGACAATCCCTCGCGCTTGACCGAATCCGGCAGCCTGGCCTCGGCCAGCGCCGCCCGGTTCTGGGTATTGACCTGGGCGATGTCGACATCGGTGCCGACCTTGAAGGTGACATTGAGGGTCATTGATCCGTCGCTCACGTTGTTGGAGCGCATGTAAATCATGTTCTCGACCCCGTTGACGCGGCTCTCGATCGGGGTGGCGACGGATTGTTCAACCGCGATCGAGTCGGCGCCCGGGTACTTTGTGGTGACCTTGACCACCGGGGGGCTGACCTCCGGGTATTCCGAGATCGGCAGGCTGAGCATGGCGAAACCGCCAAGGATAACCATGACAATGGAAATCACCATCGCGACGATGGGGCGGCGTATGAAGAATTCCACCATGGCTTAGTTGCGGTTTTGGGGAAGGTATTTCGCCCGGTATTCCTCGACGACGGCCGGATCTATTTCGGTTTCAACAGGGGAAACCGGCATGCCCTCCCTGACTTTCTGGCCGCCCTCGATGACCACCCGGTCATCGGGGGAGAGCCCCCCGGTAATGACCCACATGCTCTCGATGCGGGGACCCGTCTCTATGGTGCGGAAGGAAGCTGTATTGTCCTCGCCGATGACCCAAATGGCCCTAGTGCTTTGAATTTCCTGCACCGCGCGCTGGGGCAGCAGAAGGGCATCGTCGATCCGGCGGGTGAGCGCACGCAGCCGGACAAACTGTCCCGGACGGAGGAGGCCGTCGGGATTGGCAAACTCGGTCCGGAATTCCAGGCTGCCGGTGGTGGAATCGATTTCGTAATCAACGAAATTGATGGTTCCCTGCTGGTCGTAGACGGACCCGTCCGGCAATACGAGGTAGATCACCAGGTCATCCTTGGGCTCCTGCTTGTTGCGTTGGTCGGCCAGGTACTGGGTTTCGGAAATCGATCCGCGCACCCAGATGGGGTCTATTGGAGAAATGATGGCCAGCACCGTGGCTTCGCCCCGGCCGACCAGGTCGCCGACATCCACTTCCTTGTCCCCGATCCTTCCGGAAATCGGGGCTCGAATCTCGGCGTACTCGAAGTCGATCTCGGCGCTGCGCAGGTCTGCCTTGGCCGCCTCGACGGAAGCCTCGGCCCGCTTCTCGATGGCCTGGGCGTTGGTCAGGTCCTGGCGCGGAATTGCGCGGAGCTCCGCCAGCGGCTCATAGCGTTCCACGTCCAGTCTGGCTTTCTCCAAGCCGGCCTCGGCATCGGCAAGGGAGGCCTGGGCGCGGAGGAGCTTCTGCCGCAGCGGCTCGGGATCGAGCTTTACGAGGAGATCGCCCTTCTGGACAATGGAGCCGGGCTCGAAGGCAATCTCCTCCACATAGCCCTCCACGCGGGCACGTACATCGACGTTGGCGGTGGACTCGGTCTGTCCGTTGACCTCGAGAAAAACGGGAATGTCGGCCTGGAGGGGTTGCGCGACCCGTACACTCGGGGGTGGCGTGTTTGCGGCAGCGCCTTCTTCCGAACCGGGCTTGCAGGAGGTCAGGAGCAAGGGTGCGATTACCGCGGCCAGGGTGGCGAGCAGGCACAGCGAGCTTCCTCGGTGGATGGATCCTGAATTGGACCGGTTTTTCGGAATCGCTTCGGACAGAAGCGGTTTGATCGGGCGAAAGAGACGCAGGCTCACGATGGATAGATGATTCGGGTTAAGGAGCGCGGTGGGAGAGACAGGGCCGCTATGTACTAAACTGGATTGAATTGAGTGGAAATCCAACCGTGTCAGCTTCAGGTTGCCCCGATGGTGAGGGTTAAAATGTGCCCCCGCAAGGTAAAAAACCCTATTCGTGGTTGGCACTGGAAAACTGGAAGGATCCAGACCCGGCTCCGGGGGAGACCTGGACGGGGATCGCGGTCTCCTACAGCCGCTCCGTTTTCAGCTGCACCGAGAGCCTCATGTGGAGGGAGAAGGCCATCACGATGAGGACGATCGCGAAGGGGAAGGCGAAGATCAGGGTGGAGGCCTGCAACGCCGCCATGCCTCCGCCCGCGACCAGGATGAGGCTGACAATGGAGAGGCTGAGTCCCCAGACCAGCTTGATCCGGATGGGCGGGTCCAAATCCCCTTGCGAGGTCATCATGCTGATCACGAAGGTCGCTGAATCGGCGGAAGTGACGAGGAAGGTGAAGATGAGGAGAATGGTGATGACGGAAGTGATCTGGTCCAGGGGCAGCTGCTCCAGGAGGAGGAAGGTTCCGATGGCGGGATCACGGGTCATGGTCTCGCCGATCGGCACCCCCTGAATGACCTCCAGGTTCAGGGCGGTCCCGCCGAAGACGGAAAACCAGAAGATGCCGAACACGGTGGGGATAAGCAGGCAACCGAGAATGAGTTCCCGCAGGGTTCGGCCCCGGGAAATCCGGGCGATGAAGATCCCGACGAACGGGGCCCAGGCGATCCACCAGGTGAAGTAATTGAGGGTCCAGTCGCCCATCCAGTTCTCGTACTGTTGCCGGAAGGGCTCCACCTTGAAGCTGTACTCCGGGATGTGCTGCAGGTAGATGCCGAGGGAGTCGACGAAGAGCTTGAGGTCGAAAAGTGTCGGGCCGACCGCGAAGACGAAGAGCAGGAGCAGCACGGCCACCAGCATGTTCACGTTGGAGAGGATCTTGATTCCCTTGTCCAGGCCGGTCGAGGACGAGATCATGAAGGTTACGGTCAGCAAGGTGATGATGATCAGGTAGCCCCAGATGTTGGCCGTGTTGGTGTGGAAGACATGGTCCAGGCCGGAGCTGATCTGGAGGATGCCGAGCCCGAGGGAGGCCGAGACGCCAAAGATGACCGCCAGGGTCGAGACGAGGTCGGCGAATCCCTTGATCGAGCGGCGCGTTCCCTTGGTGCGGGCCACGTCGAGCAGGCTTGAGGAGATCAGGTATTTCTTTCGCTTGCGAAAACCGTAGTAGGCCACGGCCGCGGCGCAGACGGTGTAGATGGCCCAGGCATGAAGGCCCCAGTGAAAGACCGAGAAGGCCACCGCGCCGCGGGCCGCGGCTAGGCTGCGGGCCTCCTGCAGGGGCGGGTTGAGGTAGTGGCTCATCGGCTCGGCGCTGCCGTAGAAGAGTATGCCGACTCCCATCCCGGCTGAAAAGAGCATCGAGTACCAGGAGAGGTTGGAAAACTCCGGACGCCGGCCCGGGTCACCCAGCACCACCTTGCCGAAGCGCCCGAAAGCGAGGTAGAGCAGGAAGAGCAGCATGGCGGTGGTGACCAGCACATAGAACCAGTTGAGGTTGTGGGTGATGAAAGCCGAGACAACGTCGGCCCCGCGCTCCAGCCGGTCCCCCGCGAGGACGGAGAGGATCACCACCGCGAAGGTGATGCCCAGGCTGGCCCAGAAATTCACGCCGATCATCTTCTTTTCCTCGGCCCGGATGTCGCTCGTCGTCTGACTGAGGTCGCGCAGCTCGTTGGCGAGGGTGCGCTTGCGGAAGGTCAGGGTCTTTTGCTCCAGCTCCTCGAGAGAGCCCTCCGCCTTCAGGTTCAGCTTCCGCCGAAGGGCCATTTCGTACTCTTCCACCATTGCATCGACCTTGAGCCGGGAATCGGCGTCCAGTCCGTTCTGCGCGGCTCGTTGTCCGGTTCGCTCTGAGTTGGGCATATGCTTGTTCAATTCGGGTTGCTGGCACCGATCAACGCGATCCGCGGGCGGGGAAGCGATTCCGGCGTTCACGGTCCGAAGACCCTATAGAGGCCGAGCGGTACCATTCAAATCTGATGCCGGCCCATCCTGCGAAGAGCGAGGAATGACGCGCCTGATCCCCGAACCGGCCTGGCCATTGATAGGAATTTCAGTTATGACGGTTCAGATTGAGGCTGATGGTGGCTGTGAAAACAGGCCTCCGCAAGGTAAAAAATTTACAGGGCTTGGATTAGGGAGATCGTGGGGGCATCCCCGCTTTCCCAAAGGTCTTGTGGCGAATTGTCATGGCTCATGGTCGTCCCTGGTCTTCCGGATAGTTCACAAGTTGTCCTTCAACCACTGCAGGGCATCCTCGACAAACGCCTCCTTCATGTAGTGGTCATAGTCGTACCAGCGGATTTCCTTGTCGGGAGAGGATATCAAATCGAGGAGGTATTCCGCCTCGGCCTTGGTGAATAAGGTATCCTGCTTTCCCATGGCCAGAAGGAGGCTTTCCGCCTTCACATGTGGAGCGAAGTTAAACGGGGCCACCGGCGCCAGCAGATCCCGCTCGGCATAAGGGAGCGCCGGGAAGCAGTTGAACGTGGTTTCCGACCAAATCGGCACAGCGCCGGCCACCACGACCTTTACCCGGGAATCCAAGCCGGATAACACCAGGGAGATCCCTCCGCCCATGCTGTAGCCGAGGACGCCGAAACGCGCAGGGTCGATCCGATCATCGGTCTCCAGGTGATCAAGGAGGCGGCGCAGATCCACCACGCTGCGGAGATACATGCCCCTCAGCCGGTTCATCCAGCCTGACTCAACGAGCATGGCCTGGGGCGAAATGAAGTCGTTTTCCGCCAGGCGCTCCCCGTGGTTGGCGCAATCGATGGCCACCACGGCATATCCAATGGCCAGGATCCGTTCCGCCACGAGGGATCCCTCCGGGTCGTCCATCCAGCGATCCCACCAGTTCTTGTTGCCGGTGATTCCGTGCACCAGGATCATGCAGGGGTAGGGCGGCGTGCCATTCGTCGGGAAGGCCATATATCCGGTGACCGTCTTCTTGTCCGCTCCCCGGTAGGTGAACTTGTACCGGATGCCGTTGGGAAAGGGATCCTCACCGACGATCCTGAATTCCAGGGGCTCGCTCTTGTCGTATTGGAAGAAAGTAGAGAATGCCTGAAAGACCTCATTGCTGACCGGCTTCATCGATTCCATCGGCTCGGCTCCGAAGACATGGGAGAATCCGGCCAGGATAAACATCGGCACCACTAGGCATAAGCGGATCCGGGGAATTTTAGAACTGCTCATTCGATGGAAGATTTGCGGATTGGGTGGGCTTTCTGGTATCAACGAACAGTCCACGTGTAAAGTCCGGTGAGTTTCATCAGCGACGCCTCAGGTGGTAAAAGCGCGGCTGGGCCTTCTGCACGAAGCTGGGGGCCTGAGCCACATCAAAGGGAATCTCCTCGGTGATCGTCCACTCCCCGTAGGCCTGCTCGATCTCATCCCGGTCGATACCCCGCGGCAGAGGACCCCTGTGGCCGGGCGAAAAGGCATACATCAGCAGTGAGGCGTCATTGTGGGCCACAGCCGTGACCTCACGGGCCACCCTCCGCACCTGTTCCGTCGACAGCCCGTGGACGACGCCGAAGTCGAGGAAGAAGCCAAATCCCGGGCCGATGGCCGCGGCAGCCAGATCCGTGATGCTGCCCTCGAGGAATTTTACCTCCACTTCCGCCTTGCGTGCGCGTGCACGGGCGGCACGCAGAGCCTTGGGGACGATGTCTATGCCGGTGACCTCCCAACCGCGTCGGGCCAGCTGGAGCGACCAGTATCCGGTCCCGCATCCAAGGTCCAGCGCGCGGCCATAAGGCTTTTCGCGCCCGCTTTCCTCCCGGTCGAGGAGCGCCATGGCCTGCTGCCCGATGGGAAGCGACGGCATCCGCTCCCATGGAGTCAGGCCGATCAGGTACTGGAATTTATAGAACAGGCTCATGAAAACCCCCGAGCATGCCACCTCGCAACGAAACTGTTGCGTCCCGGCTCCCGGCGTGGGATCGGTGGCGAATAGTCAAATTCGTCAGATTAGCCGAGGTGCCTTTAGCGCCGCTTTAAAGTGTTATTCGCTCTACTTATATTTTAGGCCGGGCGTGTCCGGTGTCAATCACACTTTGTGATCCACGATCAGGACAGGTTGAGGAAATACCGGGTGTGCTTCAGGCTTCCCGTCTTTTTGAATATACCCTTATCCACCAGATTTGTCAGGTCACGTGTTGCTGTGGCCCTGGAGGTTTTTGTGATGGAGAGGTAGTTTTCAGCACTTAGACCGCCCTTGAATCCGGCAGGTCCTTCTTTGAACATGCGGGATATCACCTTTTCCTGACGGGGATTCAATGTACTCTTCCACTGGTCAAAGAACCTGGCCTTCCGGATTGCGAATTCAACCAGTTCTGAGGTAAGCGCCTGGGCCTTAAGGACGGTATCGGCAAAGTAGAGAAGCCAGTCCGTCAGGTCATTGGTATGGTTGATTGACGCCAGTGCAGCGTAGTATGCCATTTTGTTGGATTCAATTTGGCGCGACAAGGCGATCAGGGTAGGTTGACCCAGTTGCTGGGCCATCGCCTTTTCTGAAATAGCCCGGCCGATACGTCCATTGCCGTCTTCGTAGGGGTGGATGGATACAAACCAGCTGTGAGCCATCCCTGCCCGGGCCAGTGCAGGCAAGACTTCCTTGCTCGCGTTGAACCACTCAAAAAAAAGCCGCATTTCTTCCCTGACGGAGGCTGCCGGGGGCGCCTCGAAGTGAACTTCCGGATGATGTACCGGTCCCGAAACGATCAGCATCGGTTCGCGACCTGTTCTATATCGGCCGATATCGGTGATGCCAATCCTACCGCTCAAAAGAAGCTGGTTCCACTTATGGAGAGTGTCATCATTCAGGGCTGTACTGAAATTCTGATACAGGTGGATCATCATCTCGGCGATTCCTCTCTCCGCTGCCGGAACGGATTTTGGTCTGGTTTGCAGGCCCAGATGCTTGCGGATTGAGGATTGCAGGCTTTCTCTGTCCAGGTATTCACCTTCGATTGCAGAGGTTTTCAGTGCTTCCTCGCTGATCAGATCCACCTTGATGGACTGCTGCTCCGGTTTGTCCAGATGCTTGAATGCGCCAAAGAGGGTCCCTGATTCCCTCAGGAACCGGTTCTCCAGGCCCGCCAAAGTCTCCTTGGAGTAGCGGAAATTGCGCCAGTCCTTCCGTTGCCAATTCCATTTCATGAGTTATAGGATTTTTATCTATAACTCAAATAATCTCATAATATGATTTATAGCAAGTTGATTTATGCCTCACCTTTGCAGGCGTCCAGGGATCGCCCAAGCTTCGCACTTCCGTCTTGCGAGGATTGGATACGCCCGCATTCTGTTTCTATTAATTCCGGGGGCGTAGCTCAGTCGGATAGAGCAACGGTCTTCTAAACCGTAGGTCGTGGGTTCGAATCCCGCCGCCCCTGCCATTTGCCTATCTTCGTCAGGCTGCGCCAAGTCATGCCAAATAGGTTCGTAATCAATGGCTTGTGAATCGGCTTTCGCTTCGGCGGTTTCGCCAGCTTTCGCCACGTTTTGCCCGGTTTTGCCGGAAATTTGTGCGCTTATATGTGACCCCTTGGACAAGCGGGGTAGGGTAACGACTGCTTTCTGGATCGGGTAAAGGCTTTCGTCAGCGTAGGTTTTGGTCGTCAGCTTGATATCGCTGTGGCGCATCAGCTTCATTGCCATCTGGGGAGAGACTCCATTGGCATGCAGAAGGCTGTTGAAAGTCATTCTGAGCGCGTGAAAATCGGCTACACGGCCGGTTTTGTCCCGATAGGGTATCTGGGCCTTCTTAAGGTCCTCCTTGAGCGTCCTGGCGCGTGGAACGCCCTCGGAAACCAGCTTGTCGCAGGGAAGGGTATCCTCTGGCCGATATGCTTCCAGAACTTCCATGAGCTCGGGAGCCACCGGCTGGAGTTCTTCCTTCTTATTCTTCGTGGTGCTGGCCCTTGCCCGCAGGTAGGGCTTGCCGTCGATCTCCACCAGGTCTTGCCATTCCAGTTGCGCAATTTCGCCGTGGCGCAGACCTGTTAAGAGTGCGATTAGGTAAGAGACTTTCCGATATAGGGGGGCAACGTCCAGAAGTCTCTTGATCTCATCGACGGTTAAGGAACGCCGCTGCCGGACTTCGCGCCCCCGGGTTTCCACGGTGTCCACCTTGTCCAACGGATTCACCGCTATCCTTTCACAGCGTAATAGCCAGTTCAGGAATCCTGACATGGCATCGCGATAGTGATTCAGCGTTTTGGGCGAAAGGTCATCCTGCTTGGATCTCCAGCGGATGAAGGCCTCGGGATTGACCTGAGCAGGGTATGTCCACCCGCATTCAGTCAGAAGCCGGAGAATGCGAGTTCGCAGAACCTTTTTGTCGTGGTTACGCCGGCCGGCCTTTCCGCGCCGCTGTAAATCCTCCAGGTATTCGACGAGGTGCTGGCGTAGTGGCTTTTTCGCTCCTTCTCTAATCTGCTTTGGAAGGAGGATACCGGCTTGCTCCGCCTCCCATTCCTTGCGGAACTTTGCGGCCTTCTCTTCTGCGACTTCCTTGGTGGTGCAGTCCAAGGATTTCCACTTGTCAGTGATCATATCCCCATAACGGTAGCGGAGGTAGTAGGAGCGAGACTCAGCGAGTTTACCCTTACTCCGTTTGGATCGCTTTTGCACCTTATGGATCATTTAGCACCTCTTTCCATAATCAATTGGACATCACTTAACCGGAACCGGCACGATCCGAGAACTGGTATTTTTCTCAGTAAACCCCTCGCTAATAGCCTGTCTACTGACCTAGCCGATACACCGAGGATGCTGCATACCTCAGATTTTTTTAGCAGGCGATCAGGGTAGGAGGGGGCTTCCATTTTGGTGATTCCCTTTATTATTCCAGGTCATCCAGAGGACTCTTTTTCGTCCTCTTGTTGGCCTCATAATCAGGATTGTTAGGATTACTTTCCCACGGATCCTCTTCATCCGATTCCTGGGCCTGCGATTTAACCGCGTAGTAATACAGCTGATTGTGGGTCACAGGCACATTGCGCTTATTCAGCCAGTCTGCGATTTTCCGCCAGGAAAAACCCTTTTCGCGCAAGGTCTCAATGACGTCACTATATTCACTGAGGTCGAGTTCTTCCTCTTCCTGCTCAGCCTCATGAAGAAGCCAGTCAATTTCTCTGGGGTCGGGTGGTTGTTTGAAGTTCATGGGGCTAAGCAAAAACAGCAAAATAAACATAGTCAACAAAAAACACACAATCCACGCTTCTGCTTGACGACGATAAGTTTAGTACGTCTAACGATTGATGCGGAACAGATAGGAAGCTCAAGATATTGTGAATCAGTCGCTTAAAATTGTCCGCACAAGCTCAGGAATTGGCAAAATCAGGCTTTTACGTGAACTCTTGACTTCAACCGAGGGCCACAAGTGAAATTAAATCAATCATCTATATTTTGTCTGTTAGATGACTGGATTAGAAATGGCAGGATTAATTTCCCAAGCTTCCTGAATCGAGATTGTCCCTAGATTGTCTAAGAGAATCTAAATTTTCTCTGTTCA
>ENA-ORCW01000657-ORCW01000657.1-marine-metagenome-genome-assembly--contig:-NODE-657-length-15039-cov-2.930892_pt1 | contig 15039 bp, 14 predicted proteins | sample MGYA00237784_ERZ508517 | MGnify/ENA primary metagenome ERZ508517 (study PRJEB26187, sample SAMN06268979) | marine metagenome | isolation source: Tt ae E1 feedstock associated aerobic enrichment on... | reverse complement strand
CCGGTCTTTATCGGGGACACCATCGTCTCCCGGATCACCGTCAGCGAGAAACGCGACCACAAGCGGCCCAGCCACGGGATCGTTTCCGAGAAACTGGAAGTGACCAACCAGGGAGGGGAAACCGTGATGGTCTGCGAGCACCTCCTCCTGGTCGAGCGCAAGACGGTCTGAACTTTTGCCTTCCGACTTTCGCCCTTTGTCCTTTGTCTTTAGTCCTTTGTCTTTAGTCCTTTGTCTTTAGTCCTTTGTCTTTAGTCCTTTGTCCTTTGTCCTTTGTCCGAAAATGATCGAGCTGAAAGGCATCGCCTGGAACCATAGCCGCGGATTTGTCTCCGTGGTGGCCACCGCACAACGATTCGAGGAACTGAATCCGGGGATCAGCATCACCTGGGAGAAGCGTTCCCTGCAGGCCTTTGCGGACGCGCCGCTGGAGAAACTGGCCGAGAGCTATGACCTGATCGTCATGGACCACCCGCACACCGCCCTGGCGGCGCGGGAAAAGGTGCTACTGCCGCTGGACCAGCACCTGCCGGAGGAGTTCCTGGCCGACCAGGCGGAAAACTCCGTGGGCGCCTCCCACACCAGCTACGCCTCGGCCGGGCACCAGTGGACCCTGGCCACCGACGCGGCCTGTCCCATCGCCACCTGGCGCCCGGACCTGATGGAGGAGCGCGGCCTCGAGCTCCCGGAAAACTGGGAGGAAATGCTGGAGCTGGCCCGGCAGGGCCAGGTCGGCCTCTCCCTCTTTCCGGTCGACGTGCTGATGCACACCTACAGCCTGTGCGAGGCCCTCGGGGAAGCCCCCTTCCGCGGGGAAACCGCACTGGCCAGCTCCGCCACCCTGACTGCGGCGCTGCGGCATTTGCGGGAACTGGCCGCCCTGTGCCAGGAGCGTTTTTTCGAGATGAACCCGATCCGCACGGCCGAGTTCATGACCCAGACCGACGAGATCGCCTACTGCCCGCTGGGGTATGGATACTCCAACTACAGCCGTCGAGGCTATGCCCGGGCCCTGCTCAAGGCCGGTTGTCCGGTCCTTTTCGAGGACCGGCCCCTGCGGACCGTCCTCGGGGGAGCCGGCCTGGCCGTCTCCGCCCGGACCCGTCACATCCAGACCTGCGTCGACTATGCCCGCTTTACGGCCGAACCGGCCATCCAGCGCGGGATCTACTTCGAGGCCGGGGGACAGCCGGGACACCGTTCCGCCTGGACCGATGCCCGGGTCAACGCCGCCAGCAACGACTTTTTCAAGGACACCCTGCCCGCTCTCGACAACGCCCTGGTGCGCCCGCCCTACCCCGGTTACATGTACTTCCAGGACCGGGCCTCCCCGATCGCCCATGAATGTGTCACCGGGAAAATTTCCCCGGCCATGGCTGCCGAAAAACTAAACTCGCTCTACCGGGAATCGAAAAGCAAATGAAACCTCTCGACAACCTGCTCGTCCTCGACTTCAGCCAGTTCCTGGCCGGTCCCTCCGCAGCCCTGCGCCTGGCAGACCTCGGCGCGCGCATCATCAAGATCGAACGGCCCGGCCAGGGAGACCTCTGCCGGCAGCTGTACATTTCCAACCTTCGCCTGGACGGTGACAGCACCCTGTTCCACTCCATCAACCGGAACAAGGAAAGCTATGCCGCGGACCTCAAGGATCCCGGGGACATTGGCAAGATCCGCAAGCTCATCGAGCGGGCCGACGTCCTGATCCAGAATTTCCGTCCCGGGGTGATCGAGCGCATCGGGCTGGGATACGAACAGGTCAAGGAGATCAATCCCAAGCTGGTCTACGGCTCGGTGACCGGTTACGGCAACGAGGGACCGTGGGTCGGCCGGCCCGGACAGGACCTGCTGGCGCAGTCGATGTCCGGCCTGGCCTACTTGAACGGCAATGCCGACCAGCCGCCCATGCCCTTCGGGCTCTCGATCGGCGACCTGGCCGCCGGTCACCAGCTGGTCCAGGGGATCCTGGCTCTCCTGGTCCGCCGGGGCGTGACCGGTGAAGGCGGCCTGGTCGAGGTCAGCCTGATGGAATCGGTTCTCGACCTGCAGTTCGAGCTCTTCAGCACCCACCTCAATGACGGGGGCAAACTGCCCCAACGGTGCAAGGTCAATAACGCCAACGCCTACATCGGCGCGCCTTACGGGATCTACGCCACCTCGGACGGCTTTATCGCCGTGGCCATGGGTTCCATCAAGCGCCTGGGCGAACTGATTGGTTGCGAGGCCCTGACCGGATACCGGGAGCCCGAGGAGTGGTTCAGCAAGCGGGACGAGATCAAGGCGATCCTGGCGGATCACCTGAAAAGCCGCACCACCCGGGATTGGCTGGATATCCTCGAGCCGGCCGACTACTGGTGCAGTGATGTCTTCAGCTGGAGCCGCATGCGCCAGGAAGCCGGCTACCAGGTCCTTGATTTCGAGCAGGATGTCTTCAATTCCAAAGGCACCCGCCTGCGGACCTCCCGCTGTCCCATCCGCATCGACCGCAAAGTCTACAAGTCCCCCAAGGGAGCGCCCTTTATCGGGGAGGACACCGAGCACATCAACGAGGAGTTTTCATTATGACCCGGATCGACACCCACCAGCATCTCGCTTTCAAGGACAAGTTCAGTTACCCCTGGATGAACGACGAGCCGCCTCTCGACGAGGACCGGTTTTATCCATCCGACTACTGGGAGGCGGCCGAAGGGTGTTCGATCGGGGGAACCATTTTCATGGAGAACGACGTGGCCGAGGAATCCGGCATGGCCGAGGCGGCCCACGTCTGCCGGCTGGCCGGGGATTCCTCCAACCGGATCCTCGGGGTCATCGCCTCGGCCCGGCCTGAACGGGAGGGATTTGCCGCTTACCTGGACCGGATCCAGCACGAACGCCTGGTCGGTGTTCGCCGCATCCTGCACGTCCAGCCGGACCAGTTGTCCAAGTCGGTCCTTTTCCGGGACAACCTGAGACAGCTGGCCACCCGTGATCTCACCTTCGACCTCTGTGTCCTGCAGCGGCAGTTGGAAGTCGGCCTGGAACTGGTCCGGTCCTGCCCCGATACGCGCTTCATTCTCGACCACTGCGGTGTCCCCGCCATTTCCGACAACGACGCCCCGAACGGTGATGGCTGGAAGGACTGGCTGGAGAAGGTCCGCCGCATCGCTGAATGCAGCAACGCCCATTGCAAGATCTCCGGGATCATTGTCTACGCCTCCGCGGAACAACGTACGGTTGAGGGCCTTCGCCCTTATGTTGAGGCCGTCATCGAGGCCTTTGGCTGGGAGCGAGTGGTCTGGGGAGGCGACTGGCCGGTTTGCACCCTGGGGGGATCGCTGGCCGGCTGGTGCGGGATTATCGACGGCATTCTCTCCGGCGAGTCCGGGGACAACCGGGCAAAGCTCTTCCACCGGAACGCCTCCCGCATTTACGGGGTGCCGGAACCTGGCTGAGGCCTATTTCTTGCCACGGCCAAAAGTCCGCCGGCTCTGGACCAGGAATCCGATCAGCCCGATTACCAGGGCCGCCCCGGCCACCCGGTGGTCGAAATTGAGGTCGAGGGTCCAGCTTCCGTCCTCCTCCACTATCCGGTGAATAGTCTCCCCGGTGGCAAAAAAGAGGGCGCTGTGGACGATCAGGAATCCGCCCAGCATGGCCGTGGCCAGCTGGATCATGATGGTGGTCAGGAATATCGCCACCAGGGAAGCGCCCAGGCTGGCCACCCCGATGATGTAGACCTGGTTCATGACATCGAAGTCCTGCAACCAGGGCAGCAGGCTGAGGGAAACAAAGAGCGAGGCCACCAGCCCGACGGCAATGGTATAGGAAAAGACAGCCAGGATCGCGCCCAGGACGGCGCCCAGGACCAGGCCGCCCAGCGACCAGACCAGCGGCTGTTCCCCGTAGGCGAATCCCACCCAGGCCAGCCCCGCCGCCCCGGCCACGGCCAGGAGCCCGATGACCATCAGCTTGAACAGGCGGTAGCCGGAAAAGCAGCTCAGCAGCCCGATCAGGGCGGCGATGCCGTAAACGAGCGGTTGCGCGTAGTCGGGGTTCTGACCCATGCTGTGAACGGTATTCAGCCGCCTGTTATTTCACAAGGCGGAAAAAGGAAACCGTCGTGATTAGATGCCGGTCGCTTCGCGCAAGGGTCAGGCAAAGGCCTTGAAAATTACCGTGGCATTGTGTCCGCCAAAGCCAAGATTGTTGCTCATGGCGATGCTGACCGGGTGCTCGATGGCCTTGTTGGGAACATAATTGAGATCACACTCAGGATCCGGATTCTCGTAGTTGATCGTCGGGGCGATCCTTCCTGTCGTGATACTCTTGATACAGGCTATGGCTTCAATGCCGCCGGCGGCCCCCAGGAGGTGCCCGGTCATGGACTTGGTGGAGCTGATCTTGACCTGGTAGGCCCGTTCACCGAAAACCGCCTTGATCGCGGCCGACTCCGTCTTGTCGTTGTAGGGCGTGGAGGTTCCGTGGGCGTTGATGTAGTCCACATCGTCGGTGGTGATTCCGGAATCAGCCAGCGCATTGCGCATGCAGGCCTGCAGTCCGCGCCCGTCCGGATCCGGCGAAGTGATGTGGTAGGCGTCACAGGTGGCCGCGTGTCCCAATACTTCACAGAGGATTTCGGCTCCGCGGGCCTGGGCGTGTTCCAGGGTCTCGAGGACCAGCACCCCCGCCCCTTCGCCCATGATAAAGCCGTCGCGCCGGGCGTCAAAGGGCCGGCTGGACCGCTCCGGCTGGTCGTTGTAGCTGGTCCCCATGGCCTTCATGTTGCAGAAACCGGCATAGCCGACCCGGGTGATGCTGGCCTCGCTCCCGCCGGCCAGCATGACGTCGGCCTCTCCGGCCCGCAGGACCCGCAGGCAGTCGCCGATGGAATGGCTGGCTGTGGCGCATGCGCTGACGATGCCGTAGTTGGGCCCCATGGCGCCGAACTCGATCGCCACCACCCCGCTGGCCATGTTGCTGATCAGCATCGGGATCATGAAGGGCGAGACCCGTCGCGGGCCGCTCTCCCAGAGCCGGAAGGTCTGCTTCTCGATGGTGTCGAGGCCGCCGATACCGGACCCGATGATGCAGCCGAAACGCACCGGATCCTCCAGGTCCCTGGCGTCCAGCCTGGCCTGGGTCATGGCCATGCGGGCCGCGGCCACGGCAAACTGCGTGTAGCGGTCGTTGCGCTTGGCGTCCTTCGGATCCATGTGCTGGCCGGGATCGAAGTCTGGAACCTCGCCCCCCACCTGGCACTGGTAATCGGTCGGGTCGAATGCCGTGATCCGCCGCAAGCCGCTGCGGCCGGCCAACAAACCCTCCCAGAAGGAATTTACATCATTGCCGAGGGGAGTGATGGCTCCCATCCCGGTAACTACAATGCGCTTTTTTTCCATGGCTGCCTCCGGATATGAGAAGAGGCCCCGCAAGGCCTCTTGATGAAAATGTTGGGATGTTCGGCCCCGGATTAGTTGCCGGACTTTTCCTTGATGTAGGAAACGACGGCCCCAACGGTTTGAAGCTTTTCAGCCTCGGACTCCGGAATCTCACCGTTGATCTCGTCCGAAAATTCTTCTTCAAAGGCCATGATGAGTTCAACTGTGTCGAGGGAGTCGGCACCCAGGTCTTCCAGGAAGGAAGCTTCCGGGGTTACTTGCTCCTCATTCACGTTGAGCTGATTGACGATGATGTCCTTTACGCGTTCTTCGATGCTCTTATCTGCCATTGCTTTGTATAGGTAAAAGTTAAGTGATCAAAATCTTCACATCACCATTCCCCCGTCAACTGTAAAAGTCTGACCGGTGATATATCCTGATTCTTCGGAGGCCAGAAAGGCCACAATATTTGAGATGTCCGCCACGTCCCCGAGACGTTTGAGGGGGATTTGCTGTAAAATCGCCTGCGTGACCTCCTCGTTGAGGACTTCCGTCATGTCGGTCTTGATAAAACCGGGAGCGACGGCGTTGACGGTGATGTTGCGCTTGGAAAACTCGCGGGCGAGGCTCTTGGTCAGGCCGAAAATGCCGGCCTTGGCGGCTGCGTAGTTGGCCTGCCCGGCGTTGCCCATGAGGCCGATGACGGAGCTGATATTGATGACCCGGCCCCAGCGCTTGCGGGCCATCGACTGCATGAGGGCCCGGGACCAGTAGAAACAACTGTTGAGGTTGGTCCGGATCACGGCGTCCCACTCCTCGTCCTTCATGCGCATGACCAGGGTGTCGCGGGTGATACCGGCGTTGTTGACCAGGATATCGATCGTCCCGTGCTCCTTGAGCAGGGAATCCGCCGCCGCCTGGACCGCGGCGCTGTCACTGACATCAACGGCCTGCGCCTCGGCGGATCCTCCGGAGGCCTGGATAGCTTCGGCGGCCGCCCCGCAGGAAGCGGGATTCTGGCTGACGCAAATCACGTGAACGCCCTGGCGGGCCAGTTCCTCCGCGATGGCCTTGCCGATTCCACGGCCGGCCCCGGTCACGAGCGCCTTGCGGTTCTCAAACGTTAGTTTCATTCAACTAAAAAACCGGAGATCCGGCCCGACTGGCAAGCCTAACTTTGCTACCCTCAACGTCGCAGGCTGAGTCCCTCGACACCTTCCAGACGGTTCTGGATCGCTTGGAAGAAGGCGTTTACTTCCTTGTCGTTGAGGGTCCGCTCGGGATGCCGGAAGACCAGCTTCCAAGCCAGGGAGCGGTGCCCGTCGGGCAGTCCGGGACCGGTATAGATGTCGAACGGGGAGACCGTTTCCAGGACCACTCCCTCGGTCGAAATTCCCTTGGCGGCATCCCAGAGGGCCTGCTCCACCTTTCCGGCCGGCATCGAACTGTCGGCCACAACGGCCAGGTCCCGAATAGCCGGCGGGAAATGGCTGAAGGCCCGGAAACTTGTTCGCGCCCGCGGCTTCTGGAGGAATTCCGGCAGGAAGTAGACCGCCCCGGCCAGGACCGGGCTCTCGATGTCCCACTCCCGGGTCATGCCGACGTTGAGGAGGCCAAACTTCGCCTCATATCCCAGGTCAAAGGAGCCGAGCATGGCAGCTTGTCCCGACTGCCAGGGATTTTCGTCCTCAATGGCCTGAAAATGCCAGGAATTGACCGCCACGCCGGCCAACTGGAGGAGATCGGTGGCGATCCGCGAGGACAGGAAATAATCGGGCTGGTCCGAAGATTTCCAGTTCTCTCCGCCCTCCTGGAGGACGACAAAGCCGACACTGAACATCTCGTAGACCTTGCCCTGGTACTCGCGGAAGACCCGGCCACACTCAAAGAGCCGCTGGACGCGGTTATTCCGGGCCAGGTTCAGCTTGAGGCAGTCCAGCAAACCGGGCACCACGGAGGTGCGCAGGTGGGAGGCGTCGCTGGCCAGCGGGTTGGCCACGGCGAGGGAGTCGGCCTGGGCGTGGCTGTACCAGAGCCGCAGTTCCTGCTCGTTGCGGAGGGTGTAATGGACCGTTTCCTGGAAGCCCTTGCCGGTCAGGAGGCTGGTGGCGGCCCGCTGGTAGACCGGGACCGGATCATCGTCGACCAGGGTCACGGTGGCCTTGACGATCCCTTCCGGAATGCGGTCGGAGCCATACATCCGGATCACCTCCTCGACGAGGTCGATGGGACGGTACAGATCCTGTCTCCAGCTGGGGATGCGGACCCGGAAACGGGGTTTCCCCTCGTCATCATCTCCCTCCTGAACGGACAGCTCGAGGCTTTTCAGGGAGCGCTTGATGTCCTCGTCCGGAACCTCGAAGCCGAGGCGGTCCCGGATCCAGTCTGGAGAAATTTCAATTTCCTTCTCCACCAGGGGCGGTTCCCCCTCGACCAGCGGGGGGCCCATCAAGGTTCCACCAGCAAGCCTGATGATCAGGTCGAGGCAGCGCAAAGCGGCATACTCCGCCCCCTTGGGATCGACCCCGCGCTCGAAACGGTAGGAGGAATCGGTGGAGAGGCCCAGCTGCTTGCTGGTCCGGCGCACCGAAACCGGATTGAAATAGGCCGACTCCAGGAAAATGTCCCGGGTGCTGTCATCCACCTCGGCATCCACCGATCCCATGACCCCGGCCACCACCAGGGCCCGTTCGGCATCGGCGATGACCAGGTTCCGGTCCTTGAGAATCCGCTTCTTATCGTCGAGGGTGACGATCTGCTCCCCTTCGCGGGCCGCCCGGACAATGATCCTGCCGCCGCGAATCTTGGCCACGTCGAAAGCATGCAGGGGCTGGCCGGTCTCGTGCAGGATATAGTTGGTGGCGTCGACCACATTGTTGATGGGCCGCAGGCCGATGGCCGTCAGGCGCCGTTTGAGCCAGTCGGGGCTTTCCTCAATGTCCACCCCCTTGAGACTGTAGCCCCGGTAATGCGGGCACAATTCCGGATCCGTGCACTCCAGCGAATCGACCAGTTTGCCCTCCCGGGCCTCGCTGAGGTTGATCCCCAGTTCCGGGTACCGCAGGTCCCGCCTGAACCAGGCTGCCAGTTCACGGGCAATACCGAGGTGGCTGAGCGCATCCGGCCGGTTGGGGGTGATCTCAATGTCGAAAACGGTGTCGGGCTCCGGGTACAGATCGTTGACCGGGGTGCCCAGCTCCGGGCGGGCATCGAGGATGGCGATTCCGGCGTGGTCGTCCCCCACTCCCAGCTCGCGCTCGGAACAAAGCATTCCCTCGGAAACAACGCCCCGCAGCTTGCTTTTCTTGATCTTGAAATTGCCCGGCAGGACAGCGCCCGGAAGGGCCACCAGGACCCTGTCGTTCTGGCGGAAATTTTTGGCTCCGCAGACGATGTTGCGCGTCGTGCCGTTCCCGACGTCAACCTGACAAACCGAGAGGCGGTCGGCATCCGGGTGCTGCTCGTAGGAAAGGATTTCTCCCACCACCACATTTTCCAGGGGCGGCAGGCCGGCCTGTCCGATGCCTTCGACCTCGAACCCGACCATGGTCAGGGCGTGGCTGATCTCCTCGTTGGAGAGGCCGTCCAGGTCCACGTATTCATTTAACCAATCTAAACTGACTTTCATGGATATTCGTCCTCGCTTTACTTGAACTGCGACAGGAGACGCACGTCGTTCTGGTACAGGTAGCGGATGTCATCGATCCCGTAGAGGGTCATGGCGATGCGCTCGATGCCGAGACCAAAGGCGTAACCGGTCCAGATCTCCGGATCGTAGCCCATTTCCTCGAACACGGCCGGATCGACCATCCCGCAGCCCATGATCTCCATCCATTCCGAGCCGACCTTACCCAGGTGACGGGCCTTGAGATCGACCTCGAAACTGGGCTCGGTGTAGCTGAAGTAGTGCGGACGGAAGCGCGTTTCGGCATCCGGGCCGAGCAGCGAGCGGAAAAGGTAGTCCAGGTCGGCCTTGAGGTCCTTTACGGTCACGTTGCGGTCCACGTAAAGCGCCTCGATCTGGTGGAAGTTGGCCGAATGGGTGGCGTCCGCGGTATCCCGGCGGAAACACCGCCCGGGAGCAATGATCCGGATGGGTGGCTGCTGGGCCAGCATGGTCCGGATCTGCACACTGGAGGTGTGGGTCCGGAGAAGGTAACGCTCCTGCTCCTTGCGGGAGACATTCCCGATGGCCTCCTGCTGCTTGAGGTAGTAGGTATCCTGAAGATCCCGGGCCGGGTGGTCCGGCGGCGTGTTCAGGGCGTCGAAGCAGAAATACTCGGTCTCCACCTCCGGGCCGTCGGCGACCACGAAGCCGATCTTGCGCAGGGCCGAGACGATCTCCTCCCGGACCTGGGTCAGGAGGTGACGCGTCCCGTACGGAATCTCCGGGCTTTCCAGGCTGCCGTCCACCGCCGGCCCGATCTTGGCCGCCAGGGCCTCCGCTTCCAGCCGCTCCAGGGTCTGGTCCCAGATGGCCTGCAGGCGGTGCTTGTAGACATTGATCAGCTTGCCGGCGACGGGACGTTCCTCCACCGGCAGGGTGGCGATTTTCTTGCTCAGGCCGGTAAAGCTCCCGTTGGGTCCGCTGATGCGGGCCTTGTACTGCTCGAACTCGGCCGCCGTTGACACCGAAGCGATCTCCTTTTCGACCGTCTCAATGATGGATTTCAGTTCCTCTTCCATGTGAAAGTTCTAATTGATGAAAAAAAATTCCGCCACCGGAAAATCCGGAAGCGGAAGCTGGTAAAGTGAAATTGCCGATCGCCCGGAGGCGACGGGATCCCGATGACTGGCTCAGGCGTTGGCCAGCGCGTCCTGGGCCTTGGAGACCAGGGCCGTGAAGGCGGCTTCGTCGTGGATGGCCAATTCGGAGAGGGCTTTGCGGTCCAGCTCGATTCCGGCTTTGTTCAAACCGGCCATAAATCGGCTGTAGGCGATACCCTGGGCCCGGCAGGCGGCGTTGATGCGGACGATCCACAGCTTGCGGAACTCACGCTTCTTGACCCGGCGGTCGCGGTACGCGAACTGTCCGGCCCGGTCGGTAGCCTGCTTGGCGTAGCGGTAGAGCCGGCTGGCGTTTCCGAAATAACCCTTGGCCTGGCGGAGGGTCCGCTTGTGACGCTTGCGGGTCGCTTGTATGTTTTGTGACTTTGGCATGTTATGCTTTCTGGTGTTTGATGGCTGCCGGGTCGCCGTTTAGATCACCCGGACGAGCCGCGTTTCTCTCTGCTTAGAACTTGTTCGGGCAACCGATCTTGACGATCTTGGCCAAACCGGGAGGGCATTCCTTGTCCTGGCTCATGCGGCGCTTCTGCTTCACGGACTTGTTCCGCAGGAAGTGGCGCTTGCCGGGAGTGCGGCGCATCACCTTTCCGGTGCCGGTCACCTTGAACTTCTTGGCAATGGACTTACGTGTTTTGATCATGGGAAAAACGAGCAAGGAAATGGGCCGGAGGCTCCTTGTAAAGCGAATTCGTTGGATTCCTGGAAAAAGAGAACCCCGGTCGGCGGCTTGCCGTCCCGGGGTTCGGAAAGGAATGGCGCAGGGCCTTACTGCATCCAGAAGTGGCCCCAGGAGCCGGTATCGATCTGGTAGAAGCGATCCCCCAGCTGACTGGCCCCGTACATGAATCCGTCATCCGGATTGTACAGGAAGAAACCGGTACCTTCGGGGCCGAGGTCCATCGACTGAACGAGCTTCATCCAGCCGTGGTTGGCCTGGTAGATCCAGGGAAGCTGCATGTGGAAAAAGCCCAGGCTGAAGGAGTAACCCCAGTTGCCGTCGAAGCCGTAGACCCAGCCGAGGGCAGTCTTCTGCCAGACCCCCGGGGTCAGGCCGGCCTCAACCGCGTCATCGGAAATGTCCGGGATGCCGTCACCGTCAAGGTCGGGAATGTTGGTCAGCTGAACGGCAAAGAGCAGCGACTCATACGGGGCACTGTCGTTGAGGTTGGTCAGCGTTCCGTAGAAGCGGCTGCCATCCCGGATCAGGGTGGCGGCGGACATGTCATAGGAAGTCACGCCATCCATGGTCAGGGTGAAGGGATCCAGCATCAGGGTGTCCGTATCGATGACGGAGTAAGCAGCGCTTCCGCTGAAAGAACCGCTGTTGTTGGAAAGCTGGAGGGCGATGGAATCGTTGGCGTAGTCGCCGGTACCGGTAGACCCGCTCAGGGTGTTGTCATTGATCGTGGGGTCGAAGTCGGCCCAGGTTCCGGCCCGTTGCACGACCCCGACAATCGGGGACATCACGGTTCCGGCGGGAACGTCGCTGCCGGGCGGCATATCGAGATAAAGGACACCGTAGTCCTGTTCATCCCCGCTGTTGACATCCACGCCGGCGTAGGTGCTGGCATAGACCGATGAACCGTCCTCCAGGGGGGAGAGTCCTTCAATCAGGATGTGGGTACTGGTATTGGTACCGTTGGCCGGAACGAGCTCGGCAACCCGGAGGGATAGATCATCACCCGAAGTGATCAGGAATGTGGTCGGGTCTGCGAAGCCGTCGATTGATACGTTCAATTGGTCGGCCTTGGCAAGGGAAGCTCCGGTCAAAGCAGCAGAAACGAATAATATGGGGAGTAGCTTACTCATTAAGTAGAATGTGTTTAGAATTAATCCCGGATATGGAAATTAAATAAAATAGCAGAAGCAAGCGAAGAAAACCTGCATGATCCATCTTATTCCTCCCAGTAATCCTGAGGCAAGTAAGCACCGGTTTCAAACCAATAATGGTGGCCTTCCGGTAAAGACCCGGTAAATCCCCCCGGACCGCATAAAGGGAGGAAGTGGTGGCCGGACCCAGAGTTGAACTGGGGACACAAGGATTTTCAGTCCTCTGCTCTACCAACTGAGCTATCCGGCCCCATGGGAAAGCGGGGATATAGAAGGATCATTTTTCATTCGTCAACCGGCTTTTCTGAAAAAATTTCAAGATGCATCTTTTTGTTTGACGCAGCATGCGCTACAGTTAGCCATGACCATCTTATTTTAATTGGCGGGGCGTGGCGCAGCCTGGCTAGCGCGCGTCGTTCGGGACGACGAGGTCGCAGGTTCAAATCCTGTCGCCCCGACCATTAAAATACGACAGGCCCGTGGTGTAATGGTAGCACTAAGGATTCTGGTTCCTTCTGTCGGGGTTCGAGTCCCTGCGGGCCTGCCACTTGACAAGATTTTCCTCCAGCCCGGGCAGCAATCTAGTCCACAACTCCTCCCAGACCGGCCAGGAATGATTCCCCTCCACCTCCAGCACCCGGTCCGGGGAAAGGTCACGGGCAATTAAAACTTGTTCGGAATACAGCCGGTCGTCGTTGCCAATGGCCAGGAAGAGGGGCCCCTGCGGATTTGCCTGGAAGTCCTGAAACCAGTGCCAGAACTTGGCGGTGTAATCGTCGTCGGGAAATTCCGGGGGCAATTCGGCGTTGGCGATTGAAGGGGACCTGCGAACAGCCTCGAGGACCGACGGATTGTCCCCGGGAAAGGGAGCGATGAGGACCATGCCGTCCCACCAACCGGGGGCGTCAGCATCAAACAGGACGGCACCCAGACCGCCAAGTGAGATGCCCACCACCCAGATATTGCGGTAGCCCATGTTCCGGGCCGGCTGGAGAATGTCGTTGGAGAGCCGTTCGACGAGGGACTGCCGGTAATAGTAACCGAGGTGGGCGTCGGTGAAGACGGCGTCGGCGGGTATTCCGGTTTCTCGCATTTGCCTCCAGAATCCATGATCGAGGAAATCCTCAGGCGCGTCGAAACGCCCCGGGAGAAAAACGAAAAGGGTCTCCTGAGGGCCGGAGGGATCCGCCTGCTTCCAAATGGCCGGCATGGGCTCAACGGGCTCAGGCGGGGCCAGGCAGCCGGGCAGGCCGGCAAGACCCGTGACGAGAAGGAGAAAAAGTGACCAGTGAGCGATTGGCTTGGACATGGGAGGTTTCGTTACGTACAGGAATAGGATCAGGAAATGCCGACCATCCGTCCCGTCAACCGGTCATCGAAGGAATCTTGAAAAGGCGGCGGAAATCGCATCAATCCTGTCCTCAACTTGTCATCGATGAATTTGCAGGATTCCAACCCCAGTCATGATGTCATCATTATCGGAGGCGCCCTCTCCGGATCGGCGACCGCCCTCCAGCTCCGGCGCAAGGATCCTTCCCTGAGGATCCTGATCATCGAGCGCAGCGAGCAGTTCAAGCGAAGGGTCGGGGAATCCACGGTGGAAATCAGCTCCTACTTCCTGACCCGGGTCCTGGGGCTGACCGATTACCTCCTCGAAAAGCACCTCATCAAGCAGGGGCTGCGCTTCTGGTTTCATAACGAGAAGGCCCGTTGCCCCGACAGCTGCAGCGAGATCGGCCCTCATTTCAATGTCCGGCTGGCCAGTTTCCAGGTCGACCGGGCGGAACTGGACGAGCACCTGCTGGAAACCTGCCGCAAGGAAGGCATCGAGATCATGCGCCCGGCCGAGGTCAAATCCTTCGAGCTGAACGAGGGGACAGTCCAGAAGGTGACGCTGAAGCGCGGGGAGGAGATGATGGAACGTTCCGCCCGATGGCTGATCGACGCCTCCGGCGTGGTCAAGCTGGTGGCCCGCAAATCCGGATGGGTCCGCCGCAATGAGGCGCATCCCATCAGTTCAGCCTGGGCGCGGTGGCGCGGGGTCCGGAGCTGGGACAGCAAGGAGCTGCACCAGCGCTTCCCTCAGTATGGAAACCGCTGCTATGCCCTGCGCAATACCGCCACCAACCACCTTATCGGCAAAGGCTGGTGGTCATGGTGGATCCCGCTCAAGGGAGGGGACGTCAGCATCGGGGTTGTCTACGATGAGCGCCTGGTCCAGCCGCCCGAGGGGGACAAACCGGCAGACCGCCTGCGGGGCCTGCTCTATGAACACCCCATGGCCAGGATTTTCCTGGAGGATGCCGAATGCATCGAGGGGGATGTCCACTGGAGGCGCGGCCTGCCCTACTATTCGGAAAACATCATCGGGGACGGCTTCGCCCTGGTCGGCGACGCCGCCGGCTTTATCGACCCGTTCTACAGTCCCGGCATGGACTGGGTCAGCTTCACCACCGCCAACGCGGCCAACCTGATCCTCAAGGAGCGCCAAGGGATGGCCCAACCGGAAGACTACAGTTACCGCAACCAGCTCCTGACCGGGTCCTACCACCGCTGGTTCAGGGCTATTTACGAGAACAAATATTTCTATATGGGGGACTGGGAGCTGATGAAGCTGGCCTTCCGCCTGGACCTCGGGCTCTATTACCTGGGTGTCGTCTCGCAGCCCTACAAGCACGGGGAGGAAGCGTTCAACATGGCCCCGCTGAACGGTCCGCACACGGATTTTCCGGCCTGGCTGATCACCCTCTACAACCGCCGGCTCAGTTCCATCGGCAAGGCCCGCATGAAACGCGGGACCTGGGGCCGGCGCAACAACGGTTCCTACTACCCTTTCGTCAGCTTCACCCTTGACTATAAGCTGACCCTCCGCGTCCTCTGGGCCCTGATGGCGTGGGGATGGCTGGAGTTGAAGGAAGGCTGGCGCAGCTGGGGGAAGGCGGTTCATGCGGACTGAGGATTCCAGTTTCCGCCCCTCGACCCTGTTTCGCCTGCTGGCCTTCCTGCTCCTCCTGCTGGCGGGATTGATCCTCTTTGCCTGCGTGGGATTCGATTTCCACCGTCTGGT
>ENA-ORCW01000656-ORCW01000656.1-marine-metagenome-genome-assembly--contig:-NODE-656-length-15060-cov-3.404725_pt1 | contig 15060 bp, 14 predicted proteins | sample MGYA00237784_ERZ508517 | MGnify/ENA primary metagenome ERZ508517 (study PRJEB26187, sample SAMN06268979) | marine metagenome | isolation source: Tt ae E1 feedstock associated aerobic enrichment on... | reverse complement strand
GGCTCTTGCGCGTGATGTCCGCAATTCCTTTGACCGCCCAGGCTTGCATGCCGGTGGGCAGGCAGAGCAAGGAGCCACGATGCGACATGTCGGCAAAGCGGAAGCCGCCGTTGCCATAGGCGTCAATCGAGGCCTGGTAGGGATAATACCCGTCCCGGATTCCACCCTCGCCCTTCATCGGGTCAAACGGCAGCGCCGTCTGCGCGCTTCTCTTCAGCCTTTTTCTCCACAACTTCACGGGTCTTGAGGCCGAAGAAAATCAGGATCGGCGCAGCAATGAAGATCGAGGAATAGGTCCCGACCAGCACGCCCCACGACATGGAGATCGTAAAGCCGCGGATCACTTCTCCGCCGAAGACGACGAGCGATATGAGCGCCAACAGCGTGGTCAGCGAGGTCATGATGGTGCGCGACAGCATCGAGTTGATCGAAATGTCGATCAATTCACTGATGGGCATCTTCTTGAACTTGCGTAGGTATTCGCGCACGCGGTCATAGACCACCACCGTATCGTTCAGCGAATAGCCCACGATTGTCAGAATCGCCGCGATGCTCGTCAGATTGAACTCGATACCGGTCACGACGAAGAAGCCGATCGTCATGATAACATCGTGCAGCGTGGCGAGGATCGCACCCACGGCAAACTGCCACTCGAAGCGCAGCCAGATATAGATCAGGATTGCCATCAGCGAGACGAGAACCGCAATCGTGCCCGCGCGCGCAAGCTCGCCGGAAACCGTCGGTCCCACCACTTCGACACGGCGGAAGTCGTAGGTGTCCTCGAGTTCACCGCGCACCTTGGTAATCACTGTTTGCTCGGCGTTCTCACCACCATCCTGCGCCTGAACGCGGATTAGAACTTCGCGCGGATCGCCGAACTCCTGCACTTGTACTTCGCCGAGATTGAGTCCCGACAGGCGGGCCCGGATGTCGGCGATATCGGCCGGCCCCTCCCGGGACTGAACTTCGATCGCCGAACCGCCCTTGAAGTCGATGCCGTAGTTCATGTTGACGGTCATGAACAGCGCCACGGCAGCGATCGAGGCGATGGCCGAAAGCGTGAAAGTCACGCGGCGCAGCTTCATGAAGCCGACGCTGCTGTTGTCAGGAACAAATCGCAATGGCGTGCGTGGCAACTCCTTGGGACGCCGGCGGCGCACCCATTCGGCAACGATCCAGCGCGTCAGCGTATAGGCGGTAAACACCGTCGTGGCGATGCCGATGGCCAGCGTGACGGCAAATCCACGGATCGGTCCGGATCCCAGATAGAAAAGAATGATGGCCGCGATGAGGGTCGTTACATTGGCGTCGACAATGGTGGCCAAAGCCTTGGAGAATCCTGAGTCGACCGCCTGGATCAGCGACCGTCCGCCGGCCCTTTCCTCACGTATGCGCTCGAAAATGAGAACGCTGGAATCGACCGCCATGCCGATGGTCAGCACAATGCCTGCGATGCCCGGCAATGTCAGTGTCGCGCCCAGCGCCGAGAGTATCGCGATAATCATCGTGATGTTGGCCGCCAGCGCCACCACGGCGAAAACGCCGAGCAGACCGTATGCTGCGACCATGAACAGAACGACGAGCACCGCACCGATCATCGACGCAATCTTGCCGGCATCGATGGAATCCTGGCCGAGACCCGGCCCAACGGTGCGCTCCTCGATGATGGTTAGGGTCGCCGGCAGCGCGCCAGCGCGCAGAAGCACCGCCAGATCGTTGGCCGACTGAACGTCGAAGCTACCGGAAATCTGGCCCGTCCCGCCCAGGATGGGCTCGCGGATCTGCGGGGCCGAAATCACCTGGTCGTCGAGAATAATCGCGAACAGACGCCCGACATTTTCTTGCGTCGCCTGGCCGAAACGCGTCGCCCCCTTCGTGTCGAAGCGGAAGCTCACCACAGGTTCGTTGGTGCGCTGGTCGAACGTCGCCTGCGCATCGACCAGGTTCTCGCCAGAAACGATTACCCGGTCCTCAATCAGATAGGGTACGGGCGGGTCGTCCACGGAATATTTGACCGTCGTGCCGATCGGCGGGCGACCCTCGATGGCTTCCTGCACGGGCACGGTCTGATCGACCATCTGAAAAGTGAGCTTCGCTGTCTGACCGAGAATATCCTTCAGACGCTGCGGGTCCTGCAAGCCTGGCACCTGAACCAGGATACGGTCGTCCCCCTGACGTTGAATGACCGGCTCCGTCGTGCCGAGCTCGTTGACGCGGCGGCTCACCACTTCGATGGACTGCGAGAGCGCGGAAGAAACCCGATAAGCGGTCCCCTCCTCCGTCAGTGAGTACCGCAAAAGGCCGGGTTCTGGCTCCGACAATTGAAGCTCGGTCACCGTACCCCCGCTGAACAGACCGGAATTGACCGGCTGGGTCAGATCACTCAAAGCTTCTTTGGCCGCTTCCACCTGTGCCGTGTCGCGAATGCGCACTTGTACGCTCTGGCCCGAACCCGTCAGCCCCGTATAACCGATCCGCTTTTCGCGCAGCAGACGGCGGATGTCGTCGCGCGTCGTGACGATACGCTCTTCGATCAGTTCCTGTTTCTCGATCTGCAGAAGAATGTGCGAACCGCCCTGAAGGTCGAGGCCCAGGGTCATCGGCCGCGACGGCGCCCAGCTCGGCATCGAAGACAAATAGGATGGCGGGATGATGTTCGGCGCCGCATAGGCGACGCCAAGCGCCACGGCCAGCCAGATAAGGATCGTTTGCCAGCGCGAGAAATGTAGCATGGGGCCTCGTCGGTTCGGTTTGGGAGGGCCGTTTTGCCGGCCCTTCCCGGCAATCACGTCATATTGCGGTTATTTCTTGGCGGACTGGCTGTTGTCGGCCACCGGCTCGCCCTTCACGCGAACCTCGGCAAGCATCGAACGCATTGCGGTTACCTTGTTGCCGCCGCCGAGATCGACTTCGAGCTCTGAATCGTTGATCACCTTCGTGACCTTGCCGACAAGACCACCGCCAGTCACCACCGTATCGCCGCGGCGCACAGCAGCCAGCATTTCAGAGCGCTTTTTCATCTGCTGACGTTGCGGACGGATTATAAGGAAATACATGATCACGAAGATCAGGACGAATGGCAGGATGCTGACAAAGATATCGGGCGTTCCGCCTGCGCCAGCCTGTGCGTATGCCGGGGTGATGAACATGAAAAACTCCTGATAAGCGCCGGACAGCCGGCTGGTCATAAAGGTGGCCGGAATATAGACTTTCGCCCCTTCATTGCAACTGTTCGGCGTGTTTGCGCACGCACTTCTGAACGCGTGTGCGCATACACGCCACGCGCAGTACCGCAGTCGGCCCTTCCCGGCTTGCAAATTGCCGGAGCCTGTGAAAGAACCGTACCGTACGGTACGGCTCACACAACCGGTTGCTCCATCGCGAGGAAATCATGTCCGACAAGTCCATCGACGCGCTGTCCGAGAAACTCGACCGGCTGATCGACGCCGTAACGCGGCTGGGGCCCGCAACGGCTGTTCCTCCCCGCTTCGATGCCGCCGATTGTTTCGTCTGGCAAGCCGAGCACAGGACATTGGAACCCATCGAAAAGGTCAATCGCGTGGAAATCGCCCTTATTCGCGGCGTCGATCGTGTGCGCGATATCCTGGTCGACAATACCGATCGTTTCGCCAAGGGTCTGCCCGCCAACAATGTGCTCCTATGGGGCGCGCGCGGCATGGGCAAATCGTCGCTGGTTAAAGCGGTGCATGCCGAGATCAACCGTATTGCGAAGGCCGGACAACCGCCGCTCAAACTCGTCGAGATCCACCGCGAGGATATCGAGACCCTTCCAGAACTCATGGCGTTCTTGAAACCCGCCCCCTTCCGCTTCATCCTCTTCTGCGACGATCTGTCCTTCGACCAGAACGACACATCCTACAAGTCGCTCAAAGCGGCACTGGAAGGCGGCGTCGAGGGTCGGCCGGCCAACGTCATCCTCTACGCCACGTCCAACCGGCGCCACCTTCTGCCGCGCGACATGATCGAGAACGAGCGCTCGACCGCCATAAACCCGTCGGAAGCGGTCGAGGAGAAAGTGTCGCTGTCCGACCGTTTCGGCCTCTGGCTGGGCTTCCACAAATGCTCGCAGGATGACTATCTGGCGATGATCGACGGTTATGTCGACCATTACGGGCTCGACGCCGACCCGGAAGCCCTGCGCGCCGAAGCGCTCGAATGGGCCACAACGCGCGGCAGTCGCTCGGGCCGCGTCGCCTGGCAGTTCATTCAGGATCTGGCCGGGCGCCTCGGACAACGCCTGGACGGCTGAACCGGCAAAGCGCCGATCGCCGCAACAAAAAGCCCGCCATTGCAGGCGGGTCAAAGGGGCGGCCCGACCGGAGGTCTGGCGGGCCGCAGCGCTTTTTTCTGATTATCGGGGGAACGGCTACTCCAGATACCCGGTCGGATTGACGGGCGTCGCATCCTTGCGCACCTCGAAGTGCAGTTTTGGACGATCGGCACTGCCGCTCATGCCCGAGAGCGCGATCTCCTGGCCGCGACGGACCTTTTCGCCACGCTTTACCCTTAGCGCACTGGCGTGGCCATAGACCGTCACCATTCCGTTGTCGTGACGCACCAGAACCGTGTTTCCGAACTCCTTGAGTCCATCCCCGGCATAAATCACCACACCGTTCTCGGCGGCTTTGACCGGCGTGCCCGCCGGAACCGCAATATCGACACCATCGTTGCGGGTGGAACCCGATGTGCTGCCGAAATCGGAAACTATTCGTCCTCTGACCGGCCAGCGCAGCTTGCCGATACCGGTGGAATCCGGCGCCACGTCCTCGCTCTGGGTCGCGACAGCCGCAACCTGGGTCTCGCCGGACGAAGCCGCTTTCTGCGTCGACGTCATCACCACTTGTGACGGTTCGCGCGTCGTCGCGCTGGTCGTCGTTTTGTCGACGGTTTTCGGCGTGCTCGCCACCTGGGTCGGCTGAGCGACATTGCCAGAAGGAATGGTCAGCGTCTGACCGACCTGAAGGTATCCGTCCGAAAGGCCATTTGCAGCCTTGATGTTGGCAACGCTTGCTCCCGTCTTGCGGGCGATGCCGTATAGCGTATCACCGGATGCAACGGTATAGGAACCGCCTGCGCTTGCATTGGCTCGCGCTTCATTGCCGGTGTTTGAGTTCGTCGCTGCATTGCTGGTTTCGGAGCTCTGGGGCCGCGGTTTCGGTCGCGGCGATTCGCGCAGGACTGCTAGGCGCTCCTGCGGTTCGCGCTGCGGCGCCGGTTCGTTTGGAACCGGCTCACGCGTGGCCTGTCGTTGCGGGCGCGCGTCCTGATTCGCATTACGCTGCGAATAAGCATAGGTCGGGATCACGATCTCCCGGCCGGCACGCAGATCCGCAGCACTCGAAAGATCGTTGGCGCTCAGTATCGCGGCAACCGGAACACCGAAACGTTGCGACAGAGCGTAGGCCGTTTCGCCCTCACGCACGGTGACCTTCATCCCGCGCGGATCGCTGGAGCCGGCACTCGCATTCCGGTCATTTCGGGCGGGCGCCTGATTTTGCGACGGCTGACGCGACACAGAACCGGTCGAGGTACGATCGAGTTGCGGCTGAGCGGGCGCGGCGGCAGCCTGTGTCGACTGCGACGGAGCGGCGATAGGTTGGCGCTGCACACTTTCGCTGGAAACATTGCCGGAGGTCAGATCGACAGGCCTGGTCGCAGCGCGCGCTGCGGTGTTCGTCGGCGCTGGCAGCGGTTGTTGAGCCGCCCCTCCGACAAGACCGGCCGGACGCGGATTGCTCCCCTGCCGATTGATCGATCCGGTGTAGGTGTTGTCGAGACCGCCGCCCGTATCGCCCGGATAGGGCTGACTTGCGGGCGCCATGGCCACGCTGCGGTTCGTCGAAGCCGTACTGGCGAAATCGCTGGACCTGAACCGCGATACGTCGGAACTGCATCCGGCTGCGACACCGCCAATCAAGATGACAGCAGCTCCGCGCAGAAGCGAACGATCGAAACTCCGTGTAATGCAACGCATGTAACTACCCGCGTACCCAATACCTGAACACGAGCAATTAAATCGCGTTAATGTTACTCAGCCGTTAAGCCGCGCATGAAAATTGTTGCTGAGCGGAACAGGAAACACGGTCAGAGTGCGTCCGCCGCCCCTTTGAAAAGCGGCTGAAGGCGCACGTTCTCAAGGTCTGTGCGCTCAAAGCGGCTGCCAATCTTTTCAAGTTTCGCCATCGTCTGCACATCGTTGCCGGAACCGATGGGTGCGATCATGATGCCCCCGGTGGCGAGTTGGTCGACGAAACGGCGTGGCATTTCCTCGAAAGCGGCCCAGGCTACGATTCGGTCGAAAGGTCCATCGGAAGCCGCTCCATCGAGGCCATCGGCATGGCGTGCCATCACGTTGGTGATGCCAAGATGCTCCCAGCGCAATTGCGCCTCCGCACCCAATGTCCGATAACGGTCGAGCGTCAGCACACGGCCTGAAAGCCGCCCCATCACGGCTGCCGTGAAACCGGATCCGGTGCCAATCTCGAGAACCCGGTGACCGGCGGAAAGCGCCAGCGCATCGATCACCCGCGCCTGTAGATCGCATCCTTCGATGGCTTCGCCGCAGGCAATCGGCACCATGCGGTCGGACCAGGCCGATGCATACCATTCAGATGGCAGGAAACTGCCGCGCGGGGACGCTTCCATGGCCGCGAAGAGCGCCTTGTCGCCGATTCCGCGTGCGCGCATGCGCAACATGAACGCGGCAAAACTCTCGCGCTCGTGTCCCGGCTCGGTCATGCCAACGCTTTCGTAAGCTGGTCGCGCACCTCATGCGCCGTCAGGTCCAGATGCAGAGGCGTCACCGAGACGTAGCCGTCACGGATCGCCGCCTGATCGCTGCCCTGGCGGATATCGGCCTGCTTGCGGCCGAAGCGCAGCCAGAAATAGGGAAAATTGCGCCCGTCGCGGCGCTCTTCGACGCCCAGCCCGTGCACCATCTTTCCCTGCGCCGTCACCATCGTGCCCTTGGCGTCCTCCGCAGCGCAATCGGGAAAATTCATATTGATCAGCACCCCTTCCGGCATGGGCCGCTCGACGAGTTTCTTCAGAAGCGGCGGCGCGAGCGCCTCCGCCGTGCCGAACGGAATATAACCGCTTTCATCGGTAAAATCGTAGGCTTGGCTGAGCGCAAAAGACGGAATACCGAGAAGCGTGCCCTCCATCGCGCCAGCGACGGTGCCCGAATAGGTGATGTCGTCGGCAATGTTGGTGCCATTGTTGACACCCGACAGGATCAGGTCCGGCGGTGTGTCCATCACGTGCCGCACGCCCATGATCACACAATCGGTGGGTGTGCCGCGCAACGCATAATGCCGCTCATCGATCTTGCGCATTCTGAGCGGCTCCGACAGCGACAACGAATGAGCGAAGCCCGACTGGTCGGTTTCAGGCGCCACAACCCAGACATCGTCGCTCAGCGTGCGGGCAATCCGCTCGAGAACCGCCAGCCCCTCAGCGTGAATGCCATCGTCATTGGTCAACAGAATGCGCAAAGTCTCAATCCTCTAATGCTTCGATCTTCTCCAGGCCGCCCATATAGGGTTTCAGCGCTGACGGTATCGTGACACTCCCATCTTCGTTCTGGTAGTTTTCCAGAACCGCGATCAGCGCCCGGCCGACAGCCGTTCCCGAGCCGTTGAGCGTGTGCACGAAGCGTGTCTGCTTCTCGCCCGCAACCCGATAGCGCGCATTCATACGCCGCCCCTGGAAATCGCCGCAGACCGAGCAGGACGAGATTTCACGATAGGCGTTCTGCCCCGGCAGCCACACTTCCAGATCGTAGGTTTTGCGTGCGCCAAAGCCCATGTCGCCCGCACACAGCACCATGGTGCGGAATGGAAGATCGAGCTTCTTGAGCACGGTTTCGGCACAGGCCGTCATGCGCTCATGCTCGTCAATCGCGCTTTCGGCATCGGTGATCGAAACGAGCTCGACCTTGTAGAACTGGTGCTGGCGCAGCATGCCGCGCGTGTCGCGCCCGGCCGACCCGGCCTCCGAACGGAAGCACGGCGTCAGCGCCGTAAAGCGCAGCGGCAGCTTCTCGCCATCGAGGATTTCCTCCCGCACCAGATTGGTGAGCGAGACTTCGGCGGTGGGGATCAGCCACAGTCGATTTGCCCGCTCCGCACGCTCCAGAAAAGCCTTCTGTTTTGCTATCCAAACCTCTCGCTCAGCTTCAGGTATTTTCTCAATGTCTTGTGATGAATACTGATTGAATTCAGCGATTATCTCTGAATCTTGATCATCGAGACGCTTTGATTTGCGTGTAGCAAACAAATCGGTTTCAAACTTCGGCAATTGCCCGGTGCCGAACATCGCATCGTCGCGTACCAGAAGCGGCGGCTGCACCTCCGTGTAGCCATGCTCCTGCGTGTGCAGGTCGAGCATGAATTGGCCGAGCGCGCGCTCAAGGCGGGCAAGCTGGCCAGAAAGCACCGTGAAACGCGCGCCCGAGAGCTTCGCAGCGCGCTCGAAATCCATCTGGCCGAGCGCCTCACCGATCTCGAAATGCTCCTTCGACCAGTTGGTTCGCCTGGGTTCGCCATGTTTGCGGACCTGGACATTCTCGCTTTCGTCTGCCCCTTCGGGCACATCGTCGAGCGGAACATTGGGTATGCGCGCCAGCGCGTCGTTGAGCGCAGCGTCATGGCGTCGTTCCTCAGCCTCGCCGTCCTGCACGAAACTCTTCAGCTCCGACACCTCGGCCTTCAGCTTCTCGGCAAGCTCCTTGTCGCCGGAGGCCATCGCCTTGCCGATCTCCTTGGAGGCGGCGTTGCGGCGCTCCTGGGCTTCCTGCAGCTTCGTCAGATGCTGGCGGCGCGCTTCGTCGAGCGCAAGAAGCTTCGCGCTTTCAGGGTCCGCGCCGCGCTTCCTGAGCGCTTCGTCAAGCGCCTGCGGGTTCTCGCGAATCCATTTGATGTCGAGCATGTCAGATTTCCAATCGCGGAGAGATTGCGGTGAACCGCCCCGAAAGCGACAGGAAATGCCTGCAAATCTAGGCGGTCGGCTGATCCGCTTCGTCGGTCTCGTCCTGCGCGGTCTTTTCCTTCTCGCGCTGGCGCTCGACCATACGGGCGGCCCAGATGGCAATTTCGTAGAGAAGGATGGTCGGAAGCGCAAGACCGATCTGGCTCACCGGGTCCGGCGGCGTCAGGATCGCCGCCGCGACGAAGGCCGCAACGATCGCATATTTGCGCTTGTCGGCGAGCCCCGCCGACGTCAACAGCCCGACCCGCGCCATCAGTGTCGTGACCACCGGAAGCTGGAACACCAGTCCGAACGACAGGATCAGCGTCATGATCAGGCCGAGATACTCGGAAACCTTGGGCAGAAGCGAAATCTGCACCGTGTTGTCCGGCCCCACCTGCTGCATGGACAGGAAGAACCACATCACCATCGGCGTGAAGAAGAAATAGACGAGTGCTGCGCCGATCATGAACAGGATCGGCGAAGCGATCAGGAACGGCATAAACGCCCGCCGCTCGTTGCGGTACAGGCCGGGCGCAACGAATTTGTAGACCTGCATGGCGATCACCGGAAAGGCGAGCACCAGCCCGCCGAACATGGCGAGCTTGATCTGGGTGAAAAAGAATTCCTGTGGCGCGGTGTAGATCAGGTCCACCTTGTCCGCGTCCAGACCGGCCCAGTCGGTCGCCCACTGGAACGGGATAACCAGAAGATTGAAAATCTGCTTGGCGAAGAAGAAGCAAACGAGGAAGGCCACGAAAAAGCCCGCGATCGCCCAGATGAGGCGCGACCTGAGTTCGATCAAGTGATCGAGCAGCGGCGCGGAGGACTGGTCGATGTCGTCGTCTCGTTCGGCGTTCACGACTTAGTCTCCGCTGGTCTTCTTGGTGGCGGAGCGCTTGGCCGCGCCTGCCGTCCTGGTTTTGCTTGCCGTTTTCGGTTTGGTGGCGGTTCCAGGCTTCGCGTTCCCAGATTTGGCGCTCCGGGATTTCGTCGCGGGTTTTCTGGCAGCCCTGGATTTGCCCGAGGTTGCGGACTTGCGCGCTGCCTTCGCCGTCTTTGGATCGTTTTCGCCCGGCATGCGGGCAGCACCCGCCTTTGCCGGCTCAGCCGCACGCGGTTTGCTCGATGCCGGCGGTCCCGACTTCGCCGCCTGCGGTTTCATGGCCGCGTCTAGCCCGGAACGAATATCCTGCCCCACCTTCTCGATGGGGTTCAGATGCTTCTTGATCTCATTGCGCGGATCCAGCTTGCGCGCATCGTCGACCATCGACTTGACGTCATCGAGCTCCGCTTCCTGCAGCGCTTCATCGAACTGCTTGCGGAAATCGCCCGCCATGCTGCGCAACTTGGAGGTCGTGCGTCCAAACGTGCGCAGCATGCGCGGCAAATCCTTCGGCCCGACCACCACGATCAGGACGATGGCGATCACCATGATTTCGGGCCAGCCAAGATCAAACATAGGTCACCGGGGGAAGCGGATAGTGGAAACGCTGCTCGAAACGCCGCGAATCAGCCGGACTTCTTCTTGCTCGGCTTGCTCGCTTCCTTCACCGGTTCGTCGGCCTGATGCTCGACCGTCTTGGCGGTTTCTTCATCCTCGTCGGACATGCCCTTCTTGAAGCTTTTGATGCCCTTGGCCATGTCGCCCATTAGCTCGGGAATCTTGCCGCGTCCGAAGAGAAGCAGCACCACGACGAGCACGATGAGCCAGTGCCAGATTGAAAAGGAACCCATGATCAGTCTCTTTCACCAATTGCCATTGATTTGATTTATGCGCTTTCGCTCGATGTTTCAAACGATTGTCTCGCAAACACAAGCACATCGGTCGCAACCACGTTCAGCCATATGTCCCGTACGCCCGGTTCGAGTTGTCCGCAGCGCACGCGCGCACGCACGTGCTGCTCCGCGCCGGGTATGGCAAGCTCGAGAAACTCCACCACGCCAAGGAAACGGCGAGAAACAATACGCGCCGGCACCGCTCCCCCCTTCTGATCCACCTGAAATCCCGAAAGGCGCACCGCAACGGACGCAGCCGCGCCGTCTTCAAGGCCGTTCGCGGAAAACCGTCCGACCGGCGTTTCCACGCCTCCGGCACGGACCCGGGCGGGAAACTCGTTGATCTCGGAAAAGAAGCCTGCGACGAAGAGATCGGCTGGTCGGTTATAAAGTTCCTGCGCGGTGCCGACCTGCACCAGTCGACCATCCCGAAGCAATGCGATCCGGTCGCCCATCCGCATGGCCTCTTCGGCATCGTGCGTCACCACAACGGCCGTAGCGCGGCTCTGCCGCAGGATCGCCAGCGTTTCGGCCCGCACTGTGTCCTTCAACCGGGAGTCCAGGCCGGAAAACGGCTCGTCCATCAAAAGGACAGCTGGACGCGGCGCGAGCGCGCGCGCGAGCGCCACCCGCTGCTGTTCGCCGCCCGAGAGGACATGGGGATACGCACGCGCATAGCGTTCCAGGCCGACGCGTTCCAGCGCGATCATGGCTTCGTGCCGGCCTTCGTCGCCGGAAAGCGCGGTCAGCCCGAAGCGCACATTGTCGAGAATGGTTAGGTGCGGAAAGAGTGCAAAGTCTTGAAAAACGAGCCCTATGGAGCGTTTTTCAGGCGGAAGGAAAATACTCGGCCCGGCAATTTCCCGTTCGTTCAAAAACACCTGACCGGAACGCTGCGCCTCAATGCCGGCGGCAATCCTGAGCAGGGTCGTTTTGCCCGATCCTGAAGGTCCGAGAAGGCAAAGCACTTCTCCGGGCTCCGCGTGCAACGAAACGTCGCGCAACGTCTGCACACCCGAAGCGTAAGAATGAGAGATGTTGTCGAAGGACAAACGCGCCGCGAAGCTGACGCCGGCCGTTCCACGCGCCGAACTTTGCTTCTCACTGTCCATACACCGGCATCCCTGGATGGATCGCAGGCGCTACCCGTCCCGCAGGCTTTCCGTCAATCATCCTCTGCGAGCGGTGTCAACAGACCAAGTTCTTCCAGATCGATATCCGTTAGTGGATCCTCGTCCTCTGTCAGTTCGTCCGGATCGGTCATCGGCTGCGGCACGGCGAAATTGGAAGGCATCCGGGCCGAAAGCAGTCCCGCCCCCTTCAACTCGTCGATGCCCGGCAGGTCACGCAATTCCGCCAGGCCGAAATGATCGAGAAATTCCGTGCTCGTTCCATAGGTTACGGGTCGACCCGGCGTGCGGCGGCGGCCACGCATCTTTACCCAGCCTGTCTCCAGCAGAATATCGAGTGTCCCCTTTGAGGTCTCGACGCCACGAATTTCTTCAATTTCGGCTCGCGTCACCGGCTGGTGATAGGCGATCACCGCCAACATTTCGAGCGCCGCACGCGACAATTTGCGCTGCTGGACAGCGTTCCGGTTCATCAGGAACGAAAGATCGCTTGCCGTGCGAAACGCCCAACTGTTCTCCACCTGCACGAGGTTCACACCGCGCTTTTCATAATCGTGACGCAATGCCTCGAGGGCCTCGGCGATATTCGTGCCCTCCGGCAAGCGTTCAGTCAGAGCTTTCTCGGGAACGGGCTCGGAACTGGCAAAGATGATTGCCTCGACCATGCGCTTGGCTTCGACCAGATGTGGCGAGAGCGTCATACGCGCCTCGTTCTCCTGCTCGTTCTCGCCTTCGGTGGCGACAAATGGAACCACATTGCTGTTCTCAGTCATCGGCATTCTCAAGCAGACCGGCGGGCGCTTTCTTGCCCGTGCGCATATAGATGGGTGCGAAAGGCTCCTGCTGCCGTATCTCCAGCGCGCCTTCCCGCACCAATTCCAGGGACGCGGCAAACGAGCTTGCCGTCGCAGTTGTCCGTTCCTCGGCATTCGTCATGAAACGGATCAGAAAATGATCGAGTGCTGTCCATTCGCCGAAATCGCCGATCATGCGAACCAGAATTTCGCGGGCCTCTTTGAGCGACCAGACGCCGCGCTTGGCGATGCGTACATTGGTCACCGCACGGCGCTGGCGTTGCGCCGCATAGGCGGTCAAAAGATCGTAAAGGGACGCGTTAAAAGCGTTCTCCTTCTGAACGATCACCGGCTCAGGCATACCACGGGCAAAGACATCCCGGCCCAGCCGATTGCGATTGACGAGACGTGCGGCTGCGTCGCGCATGGCCTCAAGCCGTTTCAGACGAAATTGCAGAAGCGCTGCCATTTCCTCGCCGGTGGGCTCTTCATCCTCTGGCTTCTTGGGGATCAACAGACGCGACTTCAAATAAGCGAGCCAAGCAGCCATGACCAGATAGTCGGCGGCCAGCTCCAGCCGCATTTTGCGCACTTTCTCGATGAAGGCGATATACTGTTCTGCAAGAGCGAGAATGGAAATGCGCGCCAGATCCACTTTCTGTGTGCGCGCCAGATGCAGAAGCAGGTCGAGCGGACCTTCAAAACCGGCCACATCGACCGTCAATGCAGGCTCGGAAACGCCATGATCCTTGGCCTGGTCGTCCCACAGCTTGTCCATGGGTGCCGGTTTGACGGCCGTATTTTCAGCGTTCTGCGCCAAGCGTCTTAGACCCTTATCGTCAAGCGACCGCCGCGAAGTATGCCTCGAACTCCGCGCGCGCGGCCAATTCTTCCGTGTCGTCCCCCGGTTGCAGGCAGGCCAGAGCACGGTTCGCCCGCTCCAGGCTCTTGCCCGACAATTCCGGCGCCTTTTCGGCAACGGCCCGCATTTCCGGCATGATCCCGTGACAGTGAAGGACAAGATCGCAGCCTGCCGCAAGGATTGCTTCGGCCCGTTCCGAGAAATCCCCAGAAAGTGCGTGCATCGACACATCGTCGCTCATCAGGAGTCCGTCAAAGCCGATTTCGCCGCGGATGATTTCCTGGATCACTTTCTCCGATGTGGTTGCTGGCCGGGCGGGATCGATGGCCTGGAAGACGATATGCGCCGTCATCGCCATAGGCAGATCGGCCAGCGCCTTGAAAGACACGAAATCGTGCGCACGCAATTCCTCGACAGAGGCCCTCACCTGCGGCAATGCCTTGTGACTATCGGAAAAGGCCCTGCCATGGCCCGGCACGTGCTTCATAACAGGCAGGACGCCACCGGCCATCAGCCCCTCGCTCGCCGCGCGTCCGAGTGCGACCACCGTTTGCGGGTCGTGCGCATAGGCGCGGTCGCCGATTACGTCGTGCGCTCCAGCAATGGGAACATCGAGAACGGGCAGACAGTCCGCCGTAATCCCGTAACGGTTGAGGTCCATCGCATGCAGGCGCGACATCAGCCACGCCGCGCGCACACCCGCCTGGGGATCCCTTGCATGAACCTTGCCCAGTTCGGAGGCTGTCGGATAATCAGCCGCCATCGGCGGACGAAGCCGCTGTACCCGCCCCCCTTCCTGATCGATAAAAACCGGCGCATCCGGCCGCCCGACGCTCTCGCGCATGGAGGCCACCAGGTCGCTCAGTTGTTCAGGTTCGCCGACATTGCGTGCAAACAGAATGAAACCCCAGGGGCGTTCGTCGCGATAGAAGGCGATCTCGTCGGGTGTGAGCATGGACGGTTCTCCCTTGGATGCGCCGGGAGACGATGCTGCCCGGCACGTTCTTGTTTTGCGGGAAGTATGAACCGGAATGCGTGCGGGACTACGGAAAACTTGGCACGGGTGTCAGCCCGGCGGCCCCGTTCCGCCCGCTAGAGAGAGCCCGGCGCGACCTCGTTCTTCAGGGCCTCGCCGCGGAGGAACCGGGGCAGGTTGTCGAAGAACAGCGCGTCCCAGCGCGCCCGGACGCCGCTGCCGTTGAAGGAGGTATGGGCGGTCAGCGTGATCTTAGGATGCGCCCAGAGCGGATCGGACGGCGGCAGCGGTTCCGTGTGGAAGACGTCGAGCACGGCGCGGGAGAGCCGGCCGCTGTCGAGCGCCGCGATCAGCGCCGCGTCGTCCACGAGGCCCCCGCGCCCGATATTGACCAGCAGGCTGCCCTCCCTGGCGGCCTCGAAGAACCGGGGTCCCGCCATGCCGCGGGTCTCCTCGTTGAGGGCGCAGGCAAGCACGACGACATCGGCGTCGGGTAGGAAGTCCTGGATGTCGGCGAGCGTTCCGACCCGC
>ENA-ORCW01000655-ORCW01000655.1-marine-metagenome-genome-assembly--contig:-NODE-655-length-15121-cov-2.525259_pt1 | contig 15121 bp, 10 predicted proteins | sample MGYA00237784_ERZ508517 | MGnify/ENA primary metagenome ERZ508517 (study PRJEB26187, sample SAMN06268979) | marine metagenome | isolation source: Tt ae E1 feedstock associated aerobic enrichment on... | reverse complement strand
GTGAAGGAGGCTAGGCGTCCCGCCTGTCCAAAATCAATTCGTTATTCCGCGTCCAGCATGGCCAGTCCGAACTCGACGGTCAGGACCGTTTTTCCGCCGACCGAGACCTTCCCCTTCATGAAGTGGAACCGCCCCAGCGCCTCGCCGTAGGTGGCCTCGATCCGGACCACGTCGCCGGGCCGCACGATCTGCTTGAACTTGGCGTTCTGGATCCGGGTCAGGATGGGCGTCTTCTGCCCGCCCTGGTCACCCTCGGCCTTGAACTTGTTGGCCATGTAGAGGGCCGCGGTCTGGAAAACGGACTCGCACAGGAGCACTCCCGGCATGATCGGGTTGCCCGGGTAATGGCCCTGGAAATGCGGCTCTTCGGCGCGGATTTCCCGCTCGGTGACAATGCCGTCGTCGCGCATCTCGACAATCTTGTCGACGAACAGGAACGGCTCGCGGTGGGGAATGGTCTGGTAAATTTCTTCCATGGTAATGCCTCCGGCGGTTCATTCCGCCCTACTGCGCTTTTCCTCCTCAGCCAGCAGCTTGTCAACTTTGTTGGCCACAATGACCCCGTAATTCATGGTTCCCAGCCAGCCGGACATGATGATCCCGACGCTCCCGGCATGGAACAGGCCGGGCAGCTCTTCCGGGAGCTGCTGGGAGACCTTGAGGCCCTCGAACTTGGTCCCGAAAGAGGTCCCGCCAGGGTGCCGGGTGTAGTAATTGACGGTCCGCGGGGTGGCCGCTTCGGTGTGGTCCAGCTTGGCACGGATGTCCGGGATCAGCTTCTCCAGGGCGGAGACCGAGCTTTCCACCAGCCAGTCCTTTTCCCGCTCGTACTGCTCCTCGGTCAGGTTCTTCCAGTCCACCCACCTGGCGTTGATGGAGGCCACGATGGCGTAGCGCGGCTCCCTCTGGTGGGGACGGGTGTCCGGGTAATAAACCGAAAAGGTGCGGCTGCTGGTCCGCATCCGGGTCAGGTCGTCGGTCGAGAACTGCTCCGACTCCGAGGTGAAGACCAGGTCGCCGATGAAGGGAATGGATTCCCCTTTTTTGATGCCCATGTAGACCTGGCAGGAACTGGTGTTGACCCGCACCGCCTCCGCCTCCTGCAGGAATTCCTCCCGGAACAGCTCCCGCCCGGCCAGGTGCAGGATGGTGCTCTTGATGTTGGCGTTGGAAACGACCGCCTTGGCCCGGATCAGGCGCGGCGGGAAGGATTCGCCGGTGTTCTGGCTGCTGGCCTGGACCCCGACCACCCGCGGCCGGCCGTCTTCACCTTTCCCGGTCAGGACCTGCTCCACCAGGGCGCACTTGCGCAGTTCCACCCCGTTGCGCTTCAGCTCGCCGGTCATCTTCCTGATCAGGGTGTCCGTCCCGCCCTTGTAGATAAAGACCCCCTTGCTCATGAAGTTGGAGAAAACGATCCCGTAGGTGATCGCCGGATCCTCCAGCCCCGAGCCGTTGGCGTAGGAAATCGGCTCCATCAGGAGGCGGTGGACGTCGTTCCGGCCCGGAAAGTACTCCTCGAATAGCTCGCCCGTGGTCTGCCGGTCGTCGTCGTAGAAATTCATTTCCGCCAGCCGGGCGAAGAAGGCCTCCACCCGCTCCTTTTCGATTCCGAACTCCTCCACCAGGATGCGGATGAAGTCGGCCTTGTCGAAGGTCGTGCTGATGTCCATCTGCGGGTTGATGAAGCGGATGTCCTGCAACTGCTCAATGGAATCGGCAATCTCCCGGGTCCAGTACTTCCGGCAGGACTTGACCATGCCAAAAGGGAAACCGTGCAGGGATATGTCGAAGATGTGCCCGCCCGGCCGCTTGAACCAGGTCGCCAGGCCACCGAACTGGTAATGATGCTCCAGGACCAGGACCTTGCGACCGGCCCGGGCCAGGATGTTGGCCGCCGTCAGGCCGCCGATCCCGCTCCCGATCACCACCACGTCGTAGGCCTCGCCGACCCCTGCTAACCAGTCTTTTGCCATCTTTCATGGCTTGGTACAGGCCCCCGCCCCTTTGGCAATGTTAAACGTGACAGGCGGGATGCCTGCCCTCCATCGCGAGGGGCCGGCAAGGACAACAGGCGTCCCGCCTGTTTACGAACTTCCCTGCAAAGTTCCTTGACGGGTTTGATCCGAGCCTCTTTACAGGCACTTCATTCCGAAATTCCGGAAGAACCCTTCCAACCGAAACTGACAAAATGGCGTACAAACTGTTCATTCCCGGCCCGATCGAGGTCTCCGAAAAGACCTACAAGGCCATGACGACACACGTCTTCGGCCATCGCAGCCCGGACTTTGTCGAGCTTTACAAGTCCGTCCAGCCCGGCCTGCAGCAGCTGTTCTTTACCCAGGATCCGGTCTACTTGTCCACCAGCTCCGCATGGGGCGTCATGGAAGGTTCCCTCCGCAACCTGGTCCGCAAAAAGGTCCTCAACATCTGCTCCGGCGCCTTCTCCGACAAGTGGTACGATGTCTCGAGACGCTGCGGACTGGAGGCCAAGGCCCTGCAGTATGAATGGGGCACGCCGGTCGACCCGGAGGATGTCCGCAGGGAGCTGGCCAGCGGCGACTACGACGCCATTACCATGATCCACAACGAGACCTCGACCGGGACCATGAATCCCATCGCCGGGGTCATGGAGGTGGTCCGGGAGTTTCCCGGGGTGATGTCCATCATCGACAGCGTCAGTTCCTTCTCCGCGGTCAAGATCGAGAAGGACCGGCTCGGCATCGACGTCCTCCTGACCGGCAGCCAGAAGGCGCTCGCCCTGCCGCCCGGCCTGGCCCTCTTCAGCGTCTCCGAGCGGGCCCGCGAGCGGGCCGCAACCACCCCCGGACGCGGCTACTACTTCGATTTTGTTGAATTTCAGAAAAACCATGAAAAGGGCATGACGCCCTCCACCCCCGTTATTCCGCTGATCTTCGCCCTCCGCTCCAAGCTGGAGGACATTTTCGCGGAGGGTCTGGAGGCCCGTTACGCCCGCCATGAGCGCTTGAATGCGCTGGTCCATGCGTGGATGGACAAGCACGGTCTGGAGACCCTGCCCCCGCGCGCCTTCGCTTCCAAATCCCTCTCCTGCATTAAAAACAGGTACGAATGGGACTTGCCCGCCATCAATGCCCGCCTCAAGGCTGACTACAACTGCGTGATTGATGGAGGTTACGGGAAAATCAAAGGAAAGACCTTCCGCATCTCGAACATGGGCGACGAGACCGACGAGACCATGAACGGGCTGCTGGAGAACCTGGACCAGACGTTGGCGGCTCTCGGCTACAGCAAATAACAAAACAAACCAGAGAGCACCTTGTCAGAAGAATCAAAGACCCTTATCATCGCCGAGAAGCCCAGCGTGGCCCAGGATATTTCCCGGGCCCTCGGCCGTTTCAAAAAGACCGATTTCGGTTTCGAGAATGACGATTACGTCATCAGCGCCGCCGTCGGACACCTTGTCGAACTCTACATGCCGGAGGATATCGACAAGAAGGAATACGGCTTCTGGAGGCTGCAAAGCCTGCCCATTCTCCCGGAAAAATTCGAACTGAAACCGATCAGTGACAAGCGCAGCAAGGAACGCTTCCAGGCGCTGAAGAAGCTGATGGCCCGCAAGGACGTGAAGGAAATCCTCAACGCCTGTGACGCCGGTCGCGAGGGCGAACTGATTTTCACCTACATCTACGAGCTGGCCAAGTGCAAGAAGCCCTTCCGCCGCGTCTGGATGCAGTCCATGACCCCGCAGTCCATCCGCGACGCCTTCGCCCACCTGCGCGAACCCAAGGTCATGCAGGGCCTGCAGGACGCCGCCCGCAGCCGTTCGGAAGCGGACTGGCTGATCGGGATCAACGGCACCCGGGCCATCACCAAGCGCATGTTCGGCCGCAGCAAGGGCGTGGCCACCGTGGGCCGGGTCCAGACCCCGACCCTGTCCATCGTCCTGGAGCGGGAATTCGCCATCCGTGATTTCAAGCCCCGCTCCTTCTGGAAGATCGAGGGTCAGTTTACGGTCGCCGAGGGCACCTACAGCGGCTTCCTGCAAAAGGAGGAACCGGTCAAAAAGGACGATTCCGACGACAAGCCGGATCGCTTCTGGTCCTCGGAAAAGGCCGGGGGGCTGGTCGGCCAGCTCAAGCAGGCCAAGGGCGGCGTGGCGGCCGACGAAAAGAAGCGGACCCGCCAGAGCAGCGGCCGCCTCTACGACCTGACCTCCCTGCAGCGGGAAGCAAACGGACGCTTCGGATTCTCCGCCGCCCGGACCCTGCAAATCGCCCAGAGCCTTTACGAAAAGCACAAGCTGTTGACCTATCCGCGAACCGATAGCCGGGCCCTTCCGGAAGATTACATCGGAACGGTCAAGCAGACCCTGGGCAATCTCGACGGTCCCCTCGGCGAACACGCCAAAAAGGTCCTGGCCAACGACTGGGTGAAGCCCAACAAGCGGATTTTCAACAACAAGCAGGTCAGCGACCACTTCGCCATTATCCCCACCGGGGAACAGCCCAAGCGCCTCAGTTCCGAGGAGGAGCGGATTTACGAAATGGTCTCGCAGCGCTTCGTGGCCATCTTCTTCCCGCCCGCCGAGTTTGATGTGACCACCCGCACCACGACTGTCGGGGAACTGGTTTTCAAGACCGAGGGCAAGGTCCTGGTCGAGCCGGGCTACCTCCAGGTCTATGGCAAGGCCGTGGCCAAAAGCGAGCTGCCGGCCCTGACCGATGCCGACAAGCAGCCGGACTGGCTGGCCGGGCTCGACGTTCCGGCGTTGGCCAACCCGGACAGCTACAAGGCCCTGGCCAGTGCCATCGAGCTGCAGGAGGACACCACCAAGCCGCCCGCCCGCTTTACGGAAGCAACCCTGCTCTCCGCCATGGAAGGGGCCGGTAAATTCGTCGAGGACGACGACCTGGCCGATGCCATGAAGGAGAAGGGCCTCGGAACGCCGGCCACCCGCGCCAGCATTATCGATCACCTGATCAAGGAGAAGTACATGGAGCGCGAGGGCCGGAACCTCATGCCCACCGCCAAGGCGGAAAACCTGTACGAGTTCCTCCAGGCGGTGAAAGCGGATGCCCTGACCCGTCCGGACCTGACCGGTGAATGGGAGTACCGCCTGCGCCACATGGAGACCGGGGAAATCACCCGTCCCGAGTTCATGAAGGGGATCATCGACATGACCTGTTCCATCGTCGACAGCGTGAAGACTTTCGAGGAGGACCCCAGCCAGGCCCCCGATTCCGGAATCATTTCCCCGACCGACAACAAGCCGATGAAGGAGCTGCTCCGCTTCTACAAGTCGCAGGACGGTGAGCTGACCATCTACAAGACCATTTCCAACCGGAAATTCTCCGAGGAAGAGGTCCAGACCCTTGTCCGCGACCGGGTGATCGGTCCCCTGGACGGATTTCGCTCCAAGGCCGGCAAGCCCTTCTCGGCCATCCTCCGCCTCGACGCAATGAACAAGGTCAGCTTCGACTTCGGCGACAACGGCAACGGCAACGGAAACGGCGAGGAGGAGAACCTCAATCTCGACGAACTCCCGGTGGTCGGCACCTTCAAGGAATCCGGGGCCACAGTCTACGAGACGCCCAAGGCCTACGCCTGCGCCCGCAGCCTGCAGAACGAGCCCGGCGAAACCTTCCGCCTCTCACGGACCATGCTGGGCAAGACCCTTCCCAAGGAGGAAGTGGCCACCCTCCTCTCCGAGGGCAAGACCGGCCTCATCAAAGGCTTCAAGTCCAAGCGTACCGGCCGCCTCTTCGACGCCTTCCTGATCCTCAAGAAGGGAGGCGACATCGGTTTCGAGTTCCCGCCGAGGAAGAAGTTCGCCAAGAAGCAGCCCGCCAAGACCGAGAGCTGAATCGCACCGGCCCTGCCGGACGGCGGGGTCCCTGCCGGGGAAACGGTGGGCGGGATCTGAACGGATGGATGGGACACCAGGGAAGATGTCGCCCCTTCGGGGCTTTTGTCTGTTTTTATTGCCCTGTTCCCAGGGCTGCGTCCCCCCGACAAGTCGGGGATCCTTGCCCTTCGCTATAACATGCCGCCCCCTTGGGGCTGGCCCGGCCACGAAACCACGCCTCCGGCGACCGGACCGCACCACCTGATCTTTATCATGCCAAATGCATGGCGGCATTGAACCGCCGCCGGCCTCGAAGAGGGCGGATGGCATCCTGCCGGGTGCCAGGTTTCACCGCCGGCCTCGAAGAGGACGGATGGCATCCTGCCGGGCGCCGGGTTTCACCGCCGGCCTCGAAGAGGGCGGATGGCATCCTGCCGGGTGCCGGGTTTCACCGCCGGCCTCGAAGAGGCCAAATGTTATAGCGAAGGGTCAAGGGCACGGACCGGACCGCGCAGCGGGACGGAACGGGCCCGCGGCCCTGGAAACCTGATCCACATGAAATTTCAAGCCCCAACGGGGCGACATGTTCCCGTCCCTGCCCGGCATTCACCCGATCAATCAAATATCTGAATTTCTCCGGCCCGGAATTTCCTTTTTCGGGAAAGCTGCCATATTTTTCATATATGTCAGTGATCAAGGTCTATTGTTACTCCAAGTGCGGCACCTGCCGGAAAGCCATCAAGTGGCTGGCTGAGCGGGATATTTCCTTCGAGGAAAAGGCGATCCGGGAAACGCCTCCCAGCCCGTCCGAACTGAAGCTGGCCTTGCAGACCGAGGGCAGCCTCCGCAAGTTGCTGAACACCAGCAGCCAGGACTACCGCGAACTGGGATTGAAGGACAAGCTGGACGGTCTCACCCAGAAGGAAGTTTTCTCCCTGCTCCAGCAGAACGGCAACCTGGTCAAGCGGCCCTTCGTGGTGGCCAATGGCAAGGCCTGGGCCGGTTTCGATCCGGACAAGTGGGCGGCATTGCTCTCCTGATCCCCTTGCATGGGCCAAGCTTCACCAACCGCCATCCGCCTGCGCGGCGTCCGGCAGAACAATCTCAAGAACATCGACCTCGACCTGCCTTTGGGGAAGTTGATCGTGGTCACCGGCCTGAGCGGGGCCGGAAAGTCCTCGCTGGTCTTTGAATCCCTGCATGCCGAGGGCAACCGGCGCTATGCCGAGACCTTCAGCCCCTACACCCGGCAGTTCCTCGAGTTGATGGACCGGCCCAAGGTGGACTCCATTGAGAATATCCGCCCTTCCATCGCCATCGAGCAGGGCAACACGGTCCGCACCTCGCGGTCGACGGTCGGCACCATGACCGAGCTCTGCGACTACTTCAAGGTCTGGTTCTCGCATGTGGCCTCCCTGCATGATCCGGAAACGGGGGAGATCATCACCACCGACACCCCCCAGACGATCTGGAAGAAGTCCCTCCAGCGCTTCAAGGGAGAGCAGGTTCTCCTGACCTTCGCCATCAGCCGCCCGGGCAAGCTGGACTGGGCGACCATCCTGAAGTCCCTTACCGGACAGGCTTACACGCGGGCCCTCCGGGACGGGGAACTGGTTCGCCTGGAAGAACTGGATCCGGATCAATTGTCCGGCGAATCCGTCCTCCACGTCATCCAGGACCGCTTCGGATTGCAGCCCGGACAGCGCTCCCGCTTTATCGATTCCGTCCAGACGGCCCTCCACTTCGGCGAGGGGCAAGTGGCGCTCTTCGACAAGGACGGCAACTTGCTGGCCGAATTCAGCGAAGGCCTGCACCGGCCCGGCAGCAAGCGGCGTTTCCGTCCGGCCAGCCCCAACCTCTTTTCCTTTAATTCCCCGGTCGGGGCCTGCCCGCAATGCCGCGGATTCGGGCGGATCATCGAGATCGACGACCGTTTGGTCCTTCCCGACCACTCGCTCAGTATCGGGGAAGGCGTGGTCAAGGCCTTCAGCGGGGCGGTCTATTCGGAAAGCCAGCGCGATTTGATGAAGGCCTGCCGCCGGCATGGGATTCCCACAGATATTCCCTGGCGCGACATGAAGGAGGACCACCGGGCCTTCGTCCTCGAGGGGGAGCCCGGCTACGGGACCGGCAAGGTGCAATGGCCCCGGGCCTGGTACGGGGTGCGCCGCTTCTTCGGCTGGCTGGAGGAGAACACCTACAAGATGCACGTTCGTGTATTCCTTTCCCGCTACAGGTCCTACGTCCCCTGCCCCTCCTGCGGCGGGACCCGCCTGCAGCCGGATTCCCTGTGCTGGAAGTGGGAGGGCCGCACCCTGCCCTCGCTCTACCAGCTGCCGATAGGCGAATTGAGGTTCCTCGTCGAAAAGGCCGTCGTCGACCCCGACGAGCCGCAGGCCGGCCTGGCCCACGAAGCCATCCTGACCCGGCTCAACTACCTGCAGGCGGTGGGACTGGATTACCTGACCCTGAACCGCGCCTCGCGGACCCTTTCCGGCGGCGAGACCCAGCGGGTCAACCTGACCTCCTGCCTGGGGACCGCGCTTGTCGACACGCTTTTCATCCTCGACGAGCCCTCCGTCGGCCTCCATTGCCGGGACATCGACCGGCTGGTCCGCATCCTCCGCCAGTTGACCGACCAGGGCAACACGGTGGTCGTGGTCGAGCATGACGAGGCCATCATGGAGTCGGCGGACTATATCGTCGAAGTCGGACCGGAACCGGGCAGCAAGGGCGGGGAAATCGTCTACGCCGGACCGCTCAGCGGCATTCGCAAGCTGAAGAAGTCCCCCACCGGGCAATTCCTCTCGGGAAAGCGGACCATTCCCGCCCCGGATGCCTATCGGGCGGTGGATGACCGTACTTCCTTTCTCCGCCTGCGCGGTGTGCACAAGCACAATCTGGAGAACCTCGATGTCGACATTCCCCTGCAGCGCCTGGTGGTGCTGAGCGGGGTCAGCGGTTCCGGTAAGTCGACCCTCTTGCACAACGGGATCTACCAGGGCCTGCTGGCCCGCGGAGGCAAGGCCTGTGAGGACCCGGCGCAGATCGGGTCCATCGACAGCGAGCGCGGCTTTGGCGAGATCCTGCTCGTCGACCAGTCCCCGGTCAGCCGGACCCCGCGTTCCAACCCGGCCGTCTTCACGGGTGCCTGGGACGGCATCCGGCAGCTGCTGGCCAGGACCGACGAGGCCCTCCGCGCGGGCATGACCGCCTCCGCCTTCTCCTTCAACACGGGCCAGGGACGCTGCCCGCACTGCCAGGGACTCGGTTACGAGCGGGTGGAGATGCAGTTCATGGCGGATGTCTATGTTCCCTGCCCGGTCTGCGAGGGAAAACAGTTCACCGAGGAGGTCCTCGACATCCGCTGGAACGGATTGAACATTTCCGCCATCCTGGGAATGACTGTCAGCGACGCGGTCGAGACCTTTCGTAATGAAAAAGCCATTACACGAAAACTGGAGCCGCTCCTCGAGGTCGGCCTCGGGTACCTCCCCCTGGGCCAGCCGCTGAACACCCTTTCCGGCGGTGAATCGCAGCGCCTCAAACTGGTCCGTTACCTGGGATCCCTGGACAGCCGCAGGAATCCCTCCCTGCTCCTGCTCGATGAGCCGACCACCGGACTGCACAAGGCGGATATCGAGCGGCTGCTCTCGGTCCTGCAGCAACTGGTCGGGGCGGGGCATTCGCTGGTCGTCATCGAGCATCATCCGGATGTCATCCGCTCGGCCGACTGGATCCTCGAGCTGGGACCCGAGGCCGGGGCCGCCGGCGGAAAACTGGTCTACGCCGGCACCCCGAAGGGCATGAAAGGGCGCAAGACGGCCACCGCGCCCTATGTCCTGGAGGAGTCTCCTTCCCCTTACCGAAACGGAAAACCGAAACGCCGCAAGGCCGGCCGGCTGGACACCGGACGGCTGGAATTGACCGGGGCCCGGGAGCACAACCTGAAGAACCTGTCCACCCGGATACCCCGCGGGGCCATGACCGTGGTCACCGGGGTCAGCGGTTCCGGCAAGTCCACCGTGGCGCGCTGCCTCGTCCGCCTCGTCGAGCCAACCTCGGGCAAGGTCTGGCTCGACGGCATGTCGATCATCGAACTCGATCCGGTCGCGCTGTCGAAGACCTACCGGCGCGTCCAGATGGTTTTTCAGGACCCCAATGCTTCGCTCAATCCGCGCATGACCGTGCGCGAGGTGGTGCACGAACCGCTCTGGTTGCACCTCAGGATGCCGAAGGACCAGCGCGAGGCGCGCGCCCGACGGCTGATGGAGCTGGTCGGGCTGACCTACGCCCATCTTGACCGCTACCCGCATGAGCTCTCGGGCGGCCAGCGCCAGCGCGTCGGCATCGCCCGCGCCATCGCCGTCGAGCCCGACATCGTCATCCTCGACGAGCCGACCGCCTCGCTCGATGTCTCGGTGCGCGGCCAGATTCTGGAACTGCTTCTCGACCTCCAGAAGAAGCTTAACCTTGCCTACCTGTTCATCAGCCACGACCTGCAGGTCGTGCAGCATGTCGCTCACCGCGTTGCCGTCATGTATCTCGGCGGCATCGTCGAGGTCGGCCCAACGGCCGCCGTCTTCGGCCACCCCGAACATCCCTATACGCGCGCCCTGCTCTCCGCCGCACCGGTCGCCAAATGGGGCGCAAAGCGCCAGCGCCTGCGCCTTGCCGGCGAGATCTCGAGCCCGATCGACCCGCCCGATGCCTGCCGTCTGGTCGGCCGCTGTCCGCTGGAGCAGCCGTCATGCGCCAAGGCGCGCCCGCCGCTTACCGAGATTGGCGACGAGCACTCCGTCGCCTGCCCTGTGGTCACCGCCGGTGACCGCGCCGTCCCGTCTGCCGCCTGAACTCCGGCTCCCTCCCGGGCCGGAACAACCGAAGAGGATCAGTCAGTCATGTCAAAGTCTGTGTCGAAGAGAAGCCGGTTCCTCAGCCGGGTGGTTGTCCCGGCTGTCGCGGCGCTCTTTCTCGCCCTGCCTGGCGGGATGAGCAGCACGGTCGCGCTCGCTCAAACCAAACCGTTCGTGCACGCTATCCCCAATGACATCAACAGCCTCGATCCTGCCGACATCAAGGGCCAGCAGGACCAGGAAATCGGCGTCAACATTTACGAGCGTCTCGTCCAGTTCAAGTTCTACGAGCAGGAGGACGGCACGCTCGTCGCGGACGGCACCGAAGTTGTGCCGCTACTCGCCGAATCCTGGGAGATCGACGGGCCGACCATCACGTTCCACCTGCGCAAGGACGTGAAGTTCTACCCCACCGGCAACCCGATGACCGCCGAAGACGTGCGCTACTCGTTCCAGCGCCTCGTCGAGATTCCGGCCAACGGCAAGAACCAGTCGGGCATCGCCGGCTATTTCACTGCCGATCAGGTGAAGGTCATCGACGATTACACCGTCGCCATCACCTTCATGGACGGCCCCAACGGCACGCCGACGCTCATCCCGGTGTCGCTCACCTCGATGAAGTTCCAGCAGTTCGCGATCATCGACTCGGTCGAGGTCAAGAAGCACGCCACCGCGGAAGATCCGTGGGCGCGTGAATGGCTGCAGAAGAACGTTGCAACCACCGGCCCGTACTACATCGCCGACCGCAAGCTGAACGAGCAGCTCACCCTCAAGGCAGTGCCCAACCACTGGTCGGGCGAGCAGCCTGCCTTCGAGACCGTGGTCCTGCGTATCACCGGCAAGGCCGACCTCGTCTCGCTCGTCCGCGGCGGCGCCGTCGATTATGCGGCGGAAGGCCTGACCGGCCGTCAGTACGACGCGCTCCAGGCTGCCGGCTTCCCGGTCTACCACGGCAACACGCCGTCGATCCTGCGCGTCTCCTTCGCCATGGACAAGGAGCCCTTCACCGACGCGCGCCTGCGCAAGGCGGTGCTCTACGCCATCCCGATCGACAAGATCATCAACACGGCGCTCTCCGGCCGCGGCGAACGGGCGATCTGCCTCTACAACCCGAACGACCCGGTCTGCACCAACGGCTACAAGGACTACGGTCTCGGCAACCTCGAAAAGGCCAAGGAACTGCTCGTCGAAGCCGGCAAGCCGGATGGCTTCGAGTTCGACTTCTGGTTCTCCAACGCGCTGCCCTACAACACCGACATCGCCATCCTGATGGCCGATGCGCTGAAGCAGGTCGGCATCAAGATGAACCTGAAGCCGACCCCGGCCCTGCAGCTCGTTACCGCCTACCGTGCCCGCATCAATGGCGAGGACGAGACGATGAGCGGCATGTATCTGCACGAGTTCGTCATCTGGCTCGACGACCCGTCAACACTGACCAACTCGTCGATCGTCACGCGCACGGACAAGGGCGGCACCGGCAACTGGGCCCGCTTCAACGATCCCCGCGTTGACGAATTGCACTACACCTACCGCAACTCCGGTGACGTCGAAGCCCGCACCAAGGCCTATCAGGAACTCCAGGACCGCGTGCTCGCGGAATCGGCGGCGATGAACCCGCTGATCGTCATGGGCCGCACGATCGCGACCAGCCCGAAGATCACCCACGTGACCTTCTCGCAGGATCCGTACGTTCGCTACGTCTACCTGAAGCCCAAGGAATGATCTGACGAACTGCGCGGAGGCCCTTCTGCTTCGGCAGCGGCCTCCGCGCCACCCGCCACCGCCGCGTCTTCGGCGGCCCGTTCACGAGGGAACTCCCATGCCTGATGGTTCTGCCCAGATTCCCGGTCCTCCGCGCGATGTCGTCGGCTACGAAGGCGATCCGCCGAAAGTGACCTGGCCCGGCGGCGCGCGCATCGCGATCCAGCTTGTCGTCAACTACGAGGAGGGCTCCGAGCGCTCCATCGGCGATGGCGACCCCGACCGCGAGCCTGGCGGCCCGGCCGAATTCCCCCTCTCCTTCCGCGATCTCGGCGTCGAGACGAATTTCGAATACGGCTCGCGTGCCGGCTACTGGCGCCTGCTCGACATCTTCGACGAGACCGACGTCAAGTGCACCTTCTACGCCTGCGCCGTCGCGCTCGAGCGCAACCGCGACGCGGCCCGGGAAATGCGCAAGCGCGGCCACGACGTGATGTCCCACGGCTGGCGCTGGGAGGACGTTTCGCTTCTGAGCCGCGAGGAAGAACGCGACCATATCAAGCGTGCCATCGACTCCATCGCCGAGACCACCGGGGAGCGACCGCTTGGCTGGTACTGCCGTTACGGGCCGAGCGTCCACACGCGTGAACTCGTCGTCGAGGAAGGCGGCTTCACCTACGACTCCGACGCCTACAACGACGACCTCCCGTATTTCGTCATGGTCGGCGGCACCAAGCACCTCGTCGTGCCCTACTCGCTCGCCAACAACGACGCGAAATACATGTGGGGCGCCTTCGGCTCGCCGGTCCACTTCGAAAAACACCTGAAGTCGAATTTCGACTGGCTCTACAAGGAAGGCGCGACGACGCCGAAGATGATGAACATCGGCCTGCACATGCGCATCGTCGGCCACCCCGGCCGCGCGCAGGCCCTCTACAACTTCATCGAGTACGCCAAGTCGTTCCCCGGCGTCTGGTTCGCCAAGCGGATCGACATCGCCAACCACTGGATCGCGAACCACCAGGACACGCTGCTGCCCCGGCAGACGTATCCGCGGCTCGTGCCCTCGGCGACCTGAGGATCACCACAATGGACATGACAGAACCCACTTCCTTTGGCCCGAAGCGCGACGTCGTCGGCTACAACGGCAAGCCGCCCAAGGTGACCTGGCCGGGCAATGCCCGCATCGCCATCCTGCTCGTCGTCAACTACGAGGAAGGCTCCGAGCAATCCGTCGGCGACGGCGACCCGCGCGCCGAAGAGGCCGTCCTCCAGGGCGCCGGTGCGGGCCTTGAAGACCTGCGACACGCGGCCGTCCAGGGTCTCGATCCGGTAGGACAGGGTCCCGGGCGACTGGGCGCCGAGGTCGATCTGCAGCATGAAGGAGCGCGGGCAGGAGCCGGCCATGTTGACCGGCACCACGGTGAGGCTGGCCGTGGTCGCGGCGAAGACGTCGCTGCGCGCGGCCAGCTGCGCGGCCATCTGGTCGACCAGGCCCAGATCGGAGCCTTGCGGCGCGGCCTCAGCGGCCAGAGGCGTCGCCAGCACGGCGGCAAGCGCCGAGGCCTGCAGGCCGCGATGAAGTGCTTGGGTAAGCATCTGGGTTCTCCACCTTCCCTATGAGTTCGTTGCTCATAGGTCGTGGAGACCCGCAGGCCGGTTCAAACTGGGATTCTTATCCCCTCACCTTACCGCTAAGTCCTTGAAAATCCTGTGCCTTACGGCAGGTAGCGGGCCTTGAGGTGGGCCTCGAAGATCTTCGGGTCCAGCGGCTTGCCGGTCGCCTTCTCCAGGATCTGCTCGAAGCCGGCAGAGGAGGCCTGGGCGTGGACGTGTTCGGCGAGCCAACCCATGAGCGGGCTGAAGTCGCCCTGGCCGAGGGCCTCGGGAATCCCGGGGTTGGCCTCTCTGGCGGCGGCGAAGAGCTGGGCCGCGGTCATGGCCCCCAGGGTGTAGGTCGGGAAGTAGCCCCAGGCGCCGTCGTACCAGTGGATGTCCTGCAGACAGCCGAGCCCATCATTGGGCGGGGTCACGCCCAAGAGGTCCTGCATGCCCTTGTTCCACTCGGCGGGCAGGGCCTCCAGCTCCATCTCCCCGGCGATCAGCGCCTTTTCCAGGCGGTAGCGCAGGATGACGTGGGCGGGGTAGGTCACCTCGTCGGCGTCGACGCGGATGAAGTCCGGCTCGACCTTGTTGTAGTGGCGCAGCAGGTTGTCGGCCTCCCAGGCCGGGCCCGAACCGCCGAAGGCCTCGCGCGCCATCGAGCCGGCCGCCTGGCCCATGTGCATCCCGCACACGGTGGGGCTGACGGAGCGGATGAGGCCCGCCGGGTCGATCCCGCCGGCGGCGTTGGTGACCACGAAGGTGTGGGCGCCGAGCCGGGCCGCGACGTCGACCATCCGCGTGACGTCGGCCCCGCTGTGACCCTCGTAGAGGTGGACACGGCCCACCTGCGCGACGACCGTGCGCCCCGCCAGCTCGCCGATGCGGAGCGTGCCGGTGTGCCCGGGGACGGTCGAGGTCGCCATCCCCGGCAGGGACGAGATCGGCACCTCGACGGCGTCGGTGAAGGCCTCGGCCACGGGCGCGAGGCCGGACCCGAGGGTCACCAGCACGTCGACCTCGCGACCGTCCAGGCGGGCGTCGAGCGCCGTCGCCGCGGCCTCGACCGAAGCGAGCGCGAATGTGCAGACCGTCGCGGCCGCGACCTCTGAGCTTACCTCCTCGATTCAGGAGA
>ENA-ORCW01000654-ORCW01000654.1-marine-metagenome-genome-assembly--contig:-NODE-654-length-15158-cov-2.912274_pt1 | contig 15158 bp, 15 predicted proteins | sample MGYA00237784_ERZ508517 | MGnify/ENA primary metagenome ERZ508517 (study PRJEB26187, sample SAMN06268979) | marine metagenome | isolation source: Tt ae E1 feedstock associated aerobic enrichment on... | reverse complement strand
CCTTGCCGGCCCCGAGGGAGTCGACCGCGACGATGGTGTTCTGCCCGGGCCGGAATTTGGAGGGATCCGACTCGTCGACCAGCATGGGACGCAGCAGGAGGAGCTTCCGCCCCGTCATGGCCTCATCCTTCTTGGTCGAGACTACGGATCCGATTACCCGTGCGAGAAACATTGGTGTGTCCCCTTACTTCTTGGAGGCGCGGGCTTCCTGGGGCAGGATTCCAAAGACTTCGTCGGCCGGGCGCGGGATGACCTGTACGCTCACCACTTCGCCGACCGCTTCCGCAGCCTGCGCGCCCGCTTCGATCGCCGCCTTCACCGCCGCCACGTCACCGGTCACGGTTGCCGTGACAAGGGCGCTGCCGACTTGCTTGAGGGGCCCGACGAGCTCGACGTTGGCCGCCTTGAGCATGGCATCCGTGCCCTGCACAAGGGCCACCAGCCCGCGTGTTTCCAATAGTCCGATTGCTTTGCTAGCCATGATATTTACTTCTTGGGTTGAATTGTTTTTCGGCCTTTTCAGGCCTTTTTCTTCTGCATCAATCTCCAGGTCTCGCGGGCTACGACCCGCTCCTCGTTGGTGGGGATCACGAGGACCCGGATTTTGCTCCCGGAGGCCGCGATGTCGCGTTCACCGGTATTGGGTTGTTGGTTTTTGGAAGTGTCCAGCTGGAGCCCGAATCCCTCGAGCCCGGCACAGACGCCCTTCCTGATGTCCGCGCGGTTCTCACCAATCCCGGCGGTAAAGACGATGGCGTCGAGTCCGCCCATCTGGAAGGCATAGGCGCCGGTCCAGTGGCGGATGGAGGCCACGAGATAATCGAGGGCCAGGCGGGCCCGCGGGTTGCCGTCGGCTGCCGCCGCGTCAATGTCCCGGAGGTCGTTGCTGACCCCGCTCAGTCCGAGCAGTCCGCCCTGCCTGGTCAGGTCCCGGAGGACCTCCTCCATGCTCAGGCCCAGCTCGTTCATGGCCATCGGGATGGCCATCGAGTCGAGGTCGCCGACCCGGTTGTTCTGCGGCAGTCCGCTTTGCGGCGAGAGTCCCATGCTGGTGCCGATGGCCACGCCGTTGAGGATGCCCGTCACCGAGCTGCTTCCCCCAAGGTGGCAGGAAACCACCCGCAAGGGCTTGCCCTCCGGTTCCTCGCCGGGACCCTCGGTGTACAGGTTGCGCACCCGCTCCCCGATGTCGCTCCGGCCCAGCATTTCCGCGCTCCGCTCGGCGATGAACTTGTGGCTCGCCCCGTGGAACCCGTAGCGCCGGATCCCCGCCTCGTACCACGATTCCGGGACCGCGTAGCGACGGGCCGTTTCCGGAATCCACTGGTAGAAGCTGGTCTCGAAGAGCGCCACCAGCCGGGCCTTGGTCAGCCGGCTGAACTGCCGGATGCCGTTGGCGTAGGCCGGGTTGTGGGCCGGGGCTATCTGGGCCAGCCCGTCCAAGGCCGCCAGGGCCTTGTCGTCGGCCGGAACACATCCGGACAGGTCCTTCCCCAGCACGGTCTTGAATCCGACCGCCTCGAGGTCATCGACACTCTCCAGATGGCCGTCCCGGACCAGTCCCTCCAGGGCCTCGCTGATCACCTTGCCAAAGTCCTCCACGCGCTCATAGCCGCCTTTGGCCAGGACGCGCTCACCCTCGCCGTCCATCTCGAAGAGACGGAACTTGAAGGAGGTGGAACCGAGATTGGCGACGAGGATCTTCATCGGGCCGGTAGGTAAAGCCTGTTCCTTACGGGGTTCAGATCGCCTTGTTGAGCTTGGCCAGATCGTCGTGCGGACGCGGGATGACCTGCACGCTGACGACTTCGCCAACGGCGTTGGCCGCGTCTGCGCCCGCCTCAACCGCCGCCTTGACGGCAGCGACATCACCGCGGAAAAAGCCGGTGACCAGGCCGCTGCCCACCTTCTCCCAGCCGGTCATGGTGACATCGGCGGCCTTGAGGGCGGCGTCGGTTGCCTCGAGAAGGGTAATCAGGCCCTTCGTTTCTATCATTCCAAGTGCTTGTGAAGCCATTGTTGTATTCCTTCCTTAAAGGGATTGTTACACGTCAAAATGCTTCAGCAGGTCCGGATGGGGACGCGGGATGACATGGGATGCCACCAGCTCGCCCACCTTCTTGGCCGCCTCAGCGCCGGCTTCCACAGCCGCTTTTACACTGCCAACGTCGCCCTTGACCATGACCGTGATCAAACCGCCTCCGATTTGAACCGTCTTGACCAGGCTCACGCTGGCAGCCTTGACCGTGGCGTCACTGGCCTCAACGGCTCCAGTGAACCCCTTGGTCTCTACCAGTCCGAGTGATTCATTCATGCTCTTTACCTCTTTTTGTTTGGGTTAATTCAGGGAAAAATTATCGTACCAGTTCCACCGGCGTCTCCGGCCCCAGCCCGCAGGCGTTGCCCTCGTCGGTGTCGATGTGGACTTCCAGCTTGAAGCTCGGGTCCACGCGGGCCAGCAGCTTGTCGAAGGTCATCCCGAGGTCGCCCCCGATCCGCAGCTTCATCATGTCGCCGGTCTTCACGCCGTAGAACTTGCCGTCCTCCGGGCTCAGGTGCGCGTGCGGCGCAGCCCGGATGACCCCCTCCTTCATCTCGAAAAAGCCGTTCGGCCCCATCAGCATGCAGCCGGGCGTTCCGGCGATGTCGCCCGAGAGCCGGACCGGGATCTTGAAGCCCAGCGCGATGGCGTCGGTGAAGGCCAGCTCCACCTGGTTCATGTTGCGGCACGGGCCGAGGATGCGGAGGTTGGAAATGACCCGGCTCCGCGGACCCACCAGGGTTACGCTTTCCTTGGCCGCGAACTGCCCTTCCTGGTACAGCCACTTCATCGGGGTCAGCTTGTGACCCGGGCCGAAAAGGACCTCAACCGCCTCCTGGGTCAGGTGGCAGTGACGGGCGCTGACGTTGACCACCAGCGGATTTGGCGGGGTGCCCAGGGAAGATTTCACCGCGATGCCCATCTGGCGGTAGACGACTTCGGAAACCAGCTTCTCGACAAGGGCGCGATTGGGAGAACTCATGATGGGGAAGGAGTTGAAAGTTGCAGAATTTGGAAGAATTTGAGAGTTTTCAACCACTTTCGTCCATATCTGTCAAGGACGGAGGTGGTGAAAAGCGGGGTTCAAGGGGAATCATCACCGATTTCCGGGGCCAGGACAACCCGGAAACCGATTGAATTGCGTGAAGCATCAGCCGGGGCCCCCTCGCGGGCGGCCGTCCGGACGCGGTCGGCGGTGTCCCGCCAGCTACCGCCCCGAATGGTACGTCCCCGGCCCTGCTCGAGGTTGACCGGATCGGTCACGGACCCGCCGGGATGCCGGTCCCAGTAGAGGTCGTAGGTCCACTCGGCGACATTGCCATGGACGTCACGCAGGCCAGCCGGATTGGGCTCGAAGGAACCGACCGGCATGGTCCCGTATCGCTCCTCGGCGGACTTGCCGACCACGACCTCCCGGGGGTTGTAGATGCCGTGGAAATTGCCGGTCGAGGGATCGGCGGCTTCGCCAAAGGAGAAGGGGCTGGTGGTTCCGGCCCGGGCCGCGTATTCCCACTCGGCCTCGGTTGGAAGCCGGTAGGCATAGCCTTCCGGGACCCGCCCGGCCTTGCGCTCGAATGAATTGAGCCGCCGGCAGAATTCATGCGCCTGCTCCCAGGTCACGGAGTCGACAGGCAGGCTGTCGCCTTTAAACTGGCTTGGATTCTGGCGCATGATTCGGGCGTAAAGGTCCTGGGTCACCTCGTTTTGGCCGATCCAGTATCCGGAGTCAAGGGTCACCTTGGTGGAGTTGTCCTCGTTGGGCAGGCGGCGGACCTCGCTCAAGGGGCTGCCCATGGTAAAGCTGCCCGCCGGCAACCAGGTCATGGGCAAGTTGAAGTACGGCGGATTCCAGTCCTGCCCCGGCTCCGGGCCCGGGATCGGCATCAGGGGAATCTCCCATTCCATGCGCTGGTTGGCCTCGCCCTCGATCCGGTTGATGACGCTCAGGTGGTCCTGGATGATGGCCTCCACCTTGGCCGGCCGGTTGGCCGGGACCGGCAGGTAGCCCTGGTCCGTCAGGGGCGTGTCCACGTCATCCACCTGGAAGCGGATTTGCAGATCCGTGTCCACGACCGGGGTCAGGCGGACCGGCCGCGGCTCGAGACTGAGGGTCACTTCCGTGGTCTTCCCGTCCTCCACCGTGACGTCCTCCCGCAGGGTCTGGAAATCCGGATGCTCCAGGACAATCGTGTGCGCCCCGGCGGTCAGCTCGAAGCTGCCGCTCTCGCTGATGGTCCGCGCCGTGCCGTCCACCGAAAGCATCAGCTCCCACATCCGGGGCGGCTTTTTCATGGACAGGTCCACGGTGTAATGCAGGGTGCCGATCTGCAGCTCCAGCGGCCCGGTGTCGACCTGCACGGTCTCCCCCTTTCCGAGGACAAGTTTCCGCACCGTATCCCGGTATCCCGGCTTATGGATGACCACCTCGATCTCCCGGCCCGCCTCGAGGCCGTCCACGGTCAGCGGGGTAATCCCCATGACCTGGCCGTCGATGCTCACCGTGGCGCCCGCCGGCTGGGAAACGACCTGGACCTCCGTCGGCTTGGGCGGCTGCTGGAAGGTGATCTCCACCGGGCGGTCGGAAACCAGGACCGGCGACGGGATGGCCGGCATCAGTCCCTCGTGCAGGCCCACCAACTGGTGCTTCCCCTTGAGCAGGCGCTGGTTGATGACCAGTCCTTCCGTGCTGTCAATGGTTCCCAGGTGGATCAGGACCGCTTCCTCCGGCATGGCGTAGACTTCCGTCCCGACGGCACCATTGACCCGGACCGTTCCGAATTCCGGCCTCAGGACAAACACCTCCTGGATCGGCGTGGAGCCCTCCAGTTCAATCTGGCGGGTCACGCTTCGCCGCCGTGGGGCGGAGGCGGTGACGGTGTAGAGCCCGTTCCGGCCCTTCAGGTACAGGGGGGCCCGCCGCACCGCGAAACGGCCGCTCTGCGGTCCCCGGATGGAGACCATGGCCTGGTCCGGATCGGTCCGGATGACCAGGTTGGCCTCCTCCTCGCCGATGACCCGGCGGATCGGTTCGTCCGTCACTTCGGTGTCAAAGTCGGAGAAAATGATCTGGTAGAAAATGGTCCCCGCGAGGATCGCCAAAGCGCCCGCCACCCCGAGCAGGATCAGCCGCGTCACCCGCAGGTATCTTCGGCTGATGAAGCTCTCCAGGCGGCTTGGCAGGGGAATCCGGCGCAGCCGCTTGCGGCTCTTGCCCTGCTCCCCGAATCCCTTGCTGGGCAGCTCGTCGATCCGGTTCAGGTCGTGCAGGAAGGCCTTGTAGTTGGGGAAGCGGTCCGACGGCTTCGGCTCCAGGCAGCGGCTGATGAAGAGGTCCCAGCCCTCCGACACTTCCTTCCGCGAGGTGCTCAGGGTGGCCCAGCGGCGCTCCGGCTTGGTGCCGGTGAGCATGAAGTAGGCGCACATGCCGATGCAGTAGAAGTCGCTCCGGAGGTCCCGGGACTTGAAGTTGCGAATCTCCGGACTGAGGATCTCCAGGGCCGAGAAGCTCTTGCTCTTGTCCGTCGTCAGCGGAATCACCGCCCCGCTGACAAAGCGTTCGAAGCACTCGTAGTTGATCGACTGGAAGAGCCCCACCCCGGCAATCCGGAGGTCCCCGGCCTCGTTCAGGAAGAGGAAGTCCGGGGTCATGAAATAATGGCCCAGCTCCAGCTTGCCGGTCTCCATGAGGCTGTTCCCGGTGGCCTTGAGCAGCTCCCTGACCCGGTCCTCGGAAAGGGGTTGTTCCCGGTCCAGGACCACTTCGTTCATCGACTTGTATCCGCCCGCCGGATACTGCACCACCAGGTTGCCGCTGATCTGCTGCATGTCCACCACCGGCATCACCGCCGATCCGCGGGCCAGGTTTTCCAGCCGCCCGGCGGCCTCCCGGTAGCGCCCGACGAACTTTGAATCGGCCCGCAGAAGGGCTTCCGGCAGGATGTGGACCAGCACGTTCTCGTGCTTCGTCTTGTTGGTCGCGATGTAGAAACCGCCCAGGATACTGGTGGAGATGTTCTGCCGCAGCAGGTAGGGCCCGACGGTCTCCCCTTCCTTGGGCAATTGAATGAATTCGGCCAACATGCTTGATCAGGATTTTGGAGGATTTCTATCCTTGAGATCAACCGGAAAGGGATCGGTGGCGCTCCCGGAATACAGGGTCAGGTGCGGGAACGGTATCTCGATGCCTTCGCGGTCGAATCTTTCCTTGATCTCCCGCATGATGCTGTTGCGCAGCTTGAGGTAATTGGACTTTTCGAACCAGAGCCCGAATTTGAATTGCAGGGCGCTGTCGCCGAAATTGTTGAAGAGGATCAACGGGGCCGGATCATCCAGCGCGTAGGGATTGGCCGCCGCCAGCTCCTCGAGGATTTCCATGACCCGCCCCACGTCCTCCTTGTAGGCCACGCCGATTTCAATGTCCATCCGGCGGATCGGAAACCGGGTCACGTTGGTCACCGGGTCCTTGATCATGGCCTCGTTGGGGATGCGGACAAAGAGGTTGTCCAGGGTGCGGATCTTGATCGAGAGGAGGTCGATGGACTCGACCACCCCGAGGATGTCGTTGACCCGGACCAGGTCCCCGATCTGGAAGGGCTTCTCCCCGATCAGGAACAGCCCGCTGATCAGGTTGCTGAGGCTGGTCTGGGCGGCGAAGCCGATGGCCAGTCCGGCCACCCCGGCAGTGGCCAGGACGCCCGTCAGGTTGATCCCCATTTCCACCATCACCGAGACCAGGATGATCGAGGCCCCGATGTAGAAGATCAGTTTCCGGACCAGGGCGGCATAGTGCGGGGACAGGCGCTTCAGGAGGATCCGGCTGGCGACAAAGGAGACCGTGTACAGGAGGAGCAGCGACAGGAGCGTGTAGACGACCACCCGGAAGGTGTGCTCCGTCTCCGGATTGTTGAAGATTTCGTTCCAGTTGAAGGTCGCGATCATGGAGATTCACTTGGCAAAGATGATGTCCCTGCTGAAGGAGGTGCCGAAGGTCAGCCGGTGCAGGCCCTTGTCCTCCCGCTTGAGGGGCTGGGCCACCTGCATCAGCCCTTCCTCGTAGTCGGGCTGCGTCGTGGCGTAACGGACGTGGGTGCTCTTGAAGAATCCCTCGTGCTGGATCCGCACCACGCTGCTCCAGAGGTGACGGACGCCCGAATAAAGGCCCGTGTACTGCGGTCGCAGGCACAGCTTTTCGAAGACCAGGAACTCCTCCGATTTGTTCTGGATCTCAAAAGGGGTGACGATCTGGTACGGCAGCGGCTTGAGGGCCTCCAGGTCAAGGGAGGCCCGGTCCGGCAGGGAATAGGCCAGGTCGCCCTCGTAAGGGGTGCCGAACCAGGTGTCGGATGGCCGCAGGGAGGAAACCGTCCCCAGAACCAGTTCCTTTTTCTTCATCACCACCACGACCTGGATGAAGACCGGCAGCAGGGCGAAAAACCGGCCCGATTCCCCGGGCGGGATCTGGATCGCGTGCTCCGGCTTGATGACCACCGGGCGGTCCGGGGTCACCGGCCGCAAAAGGAATTCCCGCGGGGCCTCGTGGAAGAGCGTGTTCTGCCATTCCAGCTTGTCCGGGACCACGTCTTCCGGCACCTGGGCGATATCCATGATGGCGCCCGGTTCCCCCTGCTCGGAGGCAAACCCCCATTCCTTTTCCGCCCGGGCCAGCCAGAGGCGCATCGGCCCGAGGCGGACCAGGGTCACCCGGGCCTCGCCAATGCGGCGCATGGACCAGAACTGCTGCAGGCTGCGCATCTTGTTCAGGATAAAAAGTCGCGGATCTGACGGAAAATGTAATCCACCTCGGCCAGTTTCCCCTGCCCCTCGTACCCGCAGGCCAGCATGCCCTGCTCCGTGTCGAGGATCCGGTGACCCCTCTCGGAAAGGATTTCAAGATTCTTCCGGGTGGCCGGATGGTTGAGCATCTTGCCGTTCATGGCCGGGGCGATCAGGACCGGGGCCGGGGTTGCCAGGTAGATGTTGCAGAGCAGGTTCGGCGCCAGCCCGTGGGCGAAGCAGGCGATGGTGTTGGCCGTGGCCGGGACCACCGCCAGGAGGTCGGCCGTGTCGGCCAGCTCGATGTGGCCCGGTTGCCAGCCCTGCTCCTCGGCCCAGATGTCCACCGAGACCGGATTCCGGCTCAGGGTCTTGAGGGTGATCGGGGCGATGATCCTCGTCGCCGCCTCGGTCATCACCACCCGCACCTCCGCCCCGGCCTTGACCAGCAGGCTGGTCAGGTCCGCCGCCTTGTAGGCCGCGATGGACCCGGTGACCCCGAGGACAATTCGCTTATCCTTCATTCGCGGAGCCGCCTTTGCTCAGGTTGATGACATAGGAATCCGCGATCATGTCATGCAGGCCGCGCTTGCGCTTGGTGAAGGCCACCACGATACAGCTGACCAGGAGGAGCAGGCTCAGCCCGTAGTAGACAATATAAAGCAGTTCGTTGGACTGCTGGAACTGCTTGGCCGCCACCGGATCAAAGGGGGAAATCCCGGCCTGGATCATTTTCACCTGCAGGAGCATGCTCGGGATGATCGGCAGGATGAACAACCCCGCCCGGACAAAGCCGCCGGCGAGCCCGATCTTGTGCCCTTCGGCATTGATCACCCGCAGGCCGATGGCCAGCTTGCCGGCAGTCCCGCCCAAAAGCCCTTCAAGGACCGGTTTGTACAGGATGACCGGGATCATCAGGGCGATGTAGCCGCCGACGGACTTCAGGAACATGGCCCCGACGCCAAAGACCAGGAGGATCAGGAAGTCGATGATGTAGGCCACCACGCGAATCCAGAAGCCGGCCGGCCGGGTTGATTGCAGGTCGAAGGGTTCAGAAGCGGTTTGATCTAGCATAATGCCCATTAACTAAAGGGATTTGGGCCTTACTGAAAACAATAATCGCTGAAAAGAACGGCCCTCCTCCCAATCCTTGACAGTGGAGACGCCATGGCTGAGGCTGCTGGTTTCACCTCATGCAAAAGCACCCAATCACCAAGTACGTGCCTTATCCGTTGATCGATCTGCCCGATCGGCAATGGCCGAGCCGCCGTATTGAAAAAGCACCGGTCTGGTGCTCAGTTGATTTGCGGGATGGCAACCAGGCCCTGCCCATCCCGATGACCGTTGAGGAAAAGCTGGAGCTGTTCGAACACCTGGTCGAGATCGGGTTCAAGGAGATCGAGGTCGGCTTCCCCAGCGCTTCCGAGACGGAATTTCGCTTTCTGCGCCGGCTGATCGAGGAAAACCGCATCCCCGACGACGTCACCGTCCAGTGCCTGGTGCAGTGCCGGGAGCACCTTCTGCGCCGCACCTTCGAGGCCATTGACGGGGCGAAGAATGCCATCGTCCACTTTTACAACAGCACCAATCCCCTCCAGCGCCGGGTCACCTTCGGCCTGAGCAAGGAGGAGATCAAGGTCATCGCGGTCCAGGCCGCCGAACTCTGCCAGGAGCTGAAGAAAACCAGCAAGTGTGAAAACGTCCGCTTCCAGTACTCCCCGGAGAGCTTCTCCGACACGGAGCTGGAATACTCCCTGGAGGTCTGCGAGGCGGTCATGGAGGTCATGCAGCCGACTCCCGACAACAAGCTGATCCTGAACCTCCCGGGTACGGTCGAGCTGTTCACCCCGAACATGCACGCCGACCAGATCGAGTGGTTCTGCCGGAACATTTCCCGGCGGGACTCGGTCATCATCAGCCTCCATACCCACAATGACCGGGGCACCGGCGTGGCCGCCACCGAGCTCGGCCTGATGGCCGGCGCGGACCGCGTCGAGGGCACCCTTTTCGGGAACGGTGAACGTACCGGCAACCTCGATATCGTCACCGTGGCCCTCAACATGTACACCCAGGGGGTCGATCCCAAGCTCGACTTCAGCGACCTGCCGCGCACCCGGTCCATTTACGAGCGGACCACCCGGATGTCCGTCCACGACCGCCATCCCTACGGCGGGGACCTGGTCTTCACCGCCTTCAGCGGCTCCCACCAGGACGCCATCAAGAAGGGCATGGACGCCAACCGCAAAGCCGGGTCGCCGGTGTGGCAGGTGCCCTACCTGCCCATTGACTGCGAGGACATCGGGCGCACCTACCAGGCCATCATCCGCATCAACAGCCAGAGCGGCAAGGGAGGAGTGGCCTATGTCATGGAACGCAGCTACGGCATCGAGATGCCCAAGCGGATGCATCCGGAGTTCGGCAATGTCGTCACCAATATTGCCGATGTCCAGAGCGCCGAGCTGAACAGCCTGCAGATCCGGGAAGCCTTCCAACAGGAATACCTGGACCGCAGGGATCCCCTCGAGCTGATCGACTACGACATCGACCACAAGCCGCATGACCATCACAAGGTGCACATGGAGGCCCGGATCCGCTTCAAGGGAGAGGAAATGACCCTTAACGGACGCGGCAACGGCCCAATTGCGGCCTTTGTCAGCGCCCTGGAGGAAGGGGGCCTGAAGGACTTCAACCTGCAGAACTACGCGCAGCATGCCATCGCCCATGGCAGCGCGGCGGATGCCGTCAGCTTTGTCGAGATCACGCGTTCCTCGGACAAGAAATCCTTCTGGGGAGCCAGTATCGATTCCAATGTCGAGAACGGCGGCTTGCTGGCCCTGGTCAGCGCCTACAACCGTTCACGCTGAGGCTGGGCCTGCATTCCATCCCCGGTTAGGCCGCCACCCGCTTGAGCAGGCTCTGCAGGAGGTAGGCCACGCCGGCGACAAGAATGATGGCCGGCCCGGCCGGCCAGTCCCCGAGGAAGCCGATGACGATCCCGAGGCTCACGAAGAACAGGGTCAGTAGGCTGGACAGGGCCATCATGGCCCCCAGCGAGCGGACGTGTTGCCCGGCCATGGCGGCCGGGATGGTCAGCAGGGCCACCACCAGGACAATGCCCACCACCGAGACCAGCAGGACCACCGTGCAGGCGATCAGGCACAGCAACAGGGTGTAGTACCAGCCCACCCGGATGCCGCGCAGGCGCGCCTGTTCCTCGTCGAAACAGAGGGCCTGCAGACGGTTGTACTGGACGAAGAGGATGCCCAGCAGGAGCAGGTCGAGAATCGAGACCAGGTAGAGGTCGGTCCGGGAAAGGATCAGGATGTTGCCGAAGAGGTAGCTCATCGGGTCGACAAAGCCGGGGGTCTTGGAAATGAAGACCAGCCCGGTGGCCATGCCCCCGGCCCAGACCGCGCCGATGACGCTGTCCTCCCGCTGGAACCCGTTGTTGCGGATCCAGGCGATGATCACCGCCGCCAGCAGGGCCGCCAGCAGGGCCCCGAGGAGCGGGTGCATCCACTCCAGCCCGTGCACCGTTTGCAGGTAAAGGGCGGCGCCGATTCCTCCCAGCACGGCGTGGGAGATGGCCCCGGCCACATAGCTGATCCGCTTGACCACGACCAGGCTGCCGGTCATCCCGAAGGCCAGGCTGGCCAGGAGGCCCATCAGCAGGGCGATGCGCAGGAAGTCAACATGGGGATCGGTCAGGGCCTCCCAGAACTCATGCATCCGGCTGCTCCTCCCCTTCCCCGTGGTGATGGGTATGACCATGCACCACGTGCTGCACCGGTTCCCCGTAAAGGCGGGTCACCGACTTGTCACGGACGCGCTCCACCGGGTGGATCTCGGCAGTCCGGTTGACGCAAAGGACCTCGTCCACCAGACCGGAGACAAAGGTCGCGTCGTGGGAAACCAGCAGGATGGTCATCCGGTTGTGCAGTTCCTTCAGTTTCTCCAGGAGCCGCGCCTCGATGTGGGCGTCGACCATCGCCGTGGGCTCGTCCAGGAGCAGCAGCTCCGGATTGTTGACGAGGGCCCGCGCGATCAGGACGCGCTGCTTCATCCCGCCGGAAAGGTTGATGTAGGCCTCCCTGCGCTGTTCCCAGAGGCCGACCTCCTCGAGGGCCTGCCGGGTGGCCATCCGGTCCTCCCGGGTGTAGAATCCCAAGCCCCTGCCCTTCAACCGGCCCATGCGGACAATGCCCTCCACGTCGATCGGGAAGAGCGGATCGATCTGCACATACTGCGGCATGTAGCCTACCCGCATCCGGGCCTGCCGCGGTTCCCGGCCCAGCACCCGGACAGTCCCCGACTGGGGACGGACCAGTCCCAGCAGCACCTTCAGGAGGGTGCTCTTGCCGCCCCCGTTGGGTCCTACGATGCACAGGGTGCGCCGTTCCGGCACGACAAAGCTGACCTTGTCAAGGACCGTCACCGGGCCGTACCGGACCGTGATCTCCGTGCAATCGATGACCGCTGGTTCACTCACAATGCCCCCATACCTAGGCCGGACCGCGCCAAATTCCCAGCTTTATTGCTGGGCGAAGGAGCTGGCCAGGGCCTGGCCGATCCGGCGCAGGCTGGCGTCCCAGTTTCGGGCCATGGGATCGATCTCGACCACCTCGGCCCCGATGGCATCAGCCACGATCTCCGCGTGCCGGTGGCTTTCCTGCGGCTGGACAAAGATGGTCCGGACGCCGTCTTCCCGGGCCTGGTTGACCAGGCGATGCAGCTCGCGGGCGCCGGGCGGCGTGGCCGGCCCGGAAAGGGCCACCTGCCTCAGGTGGTAGCGGTTGGCGAAGTAATTCAGTGCCGGATGGTAAATGTAGAAGCTTCGCCCCTCGAAGGGGGCCAGCAACTCCGCCAGCTCAAGGTCGAGGGCCTCCACCCGGGCCCGGAATGCCGCGGCCCGGGTCCGGATTTCCCCGGCGGATTCCGGCAGGACCCGGATCAATTGTTCCGCGATCCAGTCCCCCATGGCGGCCAGGCGGACCGGATCCAGCCAGAGGTGCGGGTCGGTCTCCTCCCCTTGCTCGCAGGCCTCGCCATGCTCATGGTGATGGTGCGCGTGATCCTCCTCGTAGGCGAGGGTATCCACGGATTCCCGCAGGTCCAGGACCGTTAACCCGGGAAACCGGGACTGGACCTTGGCCAGGATGGCCGGCTCGTAGCCAACTCCGGTCCTGAAAAACAGGCCAGCCGTCGAGAGCCAGGTGAAGGAGGACGGGCGCGGCTCGAAGACCGAGCAGCTGTCGCCCTCCTGCTGCAGGGATCGCACCTCGACCAGGTCACCGCCGATTTCAGCGACAATCGCCTCCAGGGGCAGGACGCTGACCCCCACCCGCAAGGGCTCCGCCCGCAGGGCCGCGGCCGAAAGCATTAACAGAAAGCAAATGGATCCACGCAAAACCCGCATTCCCCGATGAGGGAATCCAAATCGCCGGGAGGTCAAGCCAATGCCGCCTGTTATCCGGAGGTCCCTGCATTTACAGTTGGAATTCATCTGACCGGTCGCTTAGAGTGCGCATCATGGAAGGTTCGGTTCTGCACGGCATCTGGTATTACGTCTGGGCCACCATTCTGTTCCTCTTCCAGGTCGGCGGCCTGTTCCTGGCGGCGCGTGTGGTCCTCGGCAGCCGATCAACCGAGGGGACCATCGCCTGGGTCCTGAGCCTGGTCCTCTTTCCGCTGGTCTCCGTGCCGATATACCTCATCTTCGGCCGCAACCGGCTCTCCTCCTACATCCGGGCCCGCCGCAAGGTCGACGAGGAGTTTGCCAGCTCCCACCCGCTGGAAGGCAGGGGGAAACAGGACCAGACCCCGGAGGAGGAAGCCCTCAGCAGCCAGTGGGGCATTCTCGAGAACCTGTCCAAGATGACCCTTTCCTCCGAAAACGCGGTCCAGTTCTACTTCAACGGGCAGGACACTTATGAATCCATGTTGCGGGGGATGGAAGAGGCCCGCGAATACATCATCTTCCAGGTCTTCATCTTCCGTCACGACGCCCAGGGCCTGCGTTTCCTCGACGTTATCCGGCGCAAGGCCCGCGAGGGGGTCAAGGTCTACTTCCTGGTCGATGCCATCGGCTCCAACAAGCTGCGTTCGGCGTTTTTCAGGAAACTGAAGAAAGCCGGCGTCGAGACCGGGATATTCCTTCCGGGCCGGACCTTCCGCGGCCGGCTCCGCCTCAACTTCCGCAACCACCGCAAGATCATCGTGGTCGACGGCAAGGAAGCCTGGGTCGGCGGCCACAACATCGGCATCGAGTATGTCGGCAAGAGCCCCCGCTTCGGCCCGTGGCGGGACACCCATGTCCATGTCAGCGGACCCGTCGTCGACGCCATCCAACTGGCCTTTCTCGAGGACTGGTACTGGGTCACCCGCTCCATGCCCCCGCTCAACTGGGAGGTCGCGCCGCGGAATGCCGGTCCGGTACGCGCCCTCTGCCTGGCCACCGGCCCCACCGATCCGGACGATACCTGCACCCTCGCCTTCGTCCACATGATCAATCACGCCCGGAAACGGCTCTGGATCCACAGCCCCTATTTTGTTCCCGCGGAGGAGGTCCTCGTGGCCCTCCAGCTGGCCACCCTGCGCGGGGTCGATGTCCGCGTCCTCATGCCCGCCAAAATGGACCACCGGTTGGTCTGGCTGGGCTCCTTCTACTACAGTTCCATCCCCCAGCTGGACAAGGTCCGCTTCTTCCGTTACCAGCCCGGCTTCCTCCACAGCAAGATGATGCTGGTCGACGACGACCTCCTGGCCGTCGGCACCGTCAATTTCGACAACCGCTCCTTCCGGATCAATTTCGAGATCACCCTCATTCTGGAGGACCCGGAGGTCATCGAGACCTGCCACCAGCAGATGGTCCAGGATTTCGCCAGCGCCCGGGAGGATCCCCCCGACCCCCTCGCCGAGCGCAACATCTTCTTCCGCCTCGCCGCCCGCGCCGTCCGCCTGCTGGGTCCGCTGCTGTGAAGAGCAGGTCATGGTCGATTCATAATCGACCAAGGGCATGAAGGATCCTGGCGGCAGGACCGAAGGGAAATAGGCCAGTGGTATGGACGGCCAAAGGCCGGAACGATCCTGGCGGGAGGAGCGCATTGCCAAACGCCTGTTGTACGGACGGCCAAAGGCCGGACCCTATACCAGCCCAGCCAGGAGCCCCGACTTGTCGGGGCGGAGGGCTGGGGTTACGGGGGACGACGATACAACGGGAGGGCCAACGGCCCGGCCCGATAACCCAGGATTTTGAGGCCGGGCCGTTGGCCCTCTTCGTATCAAATTACCTATTTGACCCCGACCTGCGGTCGGGGCTGGTATAGGGCCCGGCCTTCGGCCGTCC
>ENA-ORCW01000653-ORCW01000653.1-marine-metagenome-genome-assembly--contig:-NODE-653-length-15158-cov-3.040448_pt1 | contig 15158 bp, 5 predicted proteins | sample MGYA00237784_ERZ508517 | MGnify/ENA primary metagenome ERZ508517 (study PRJEB26187, sample SAMN06268979) | marine metagenome | isolation source: Tt ae E1 feedstock associated aerobic enrichment on... | reverse complement strand
GGGATTCCATGGACAGGTGGAGTCCGTGTCAGCGACATCCCTGGCCCGGAGGTCCGTGCCCAGAACGGGAGAATTTTCTTCCACGGCCTGCTTCGGAATGCCCCGCATGATATGGATCCCGAAACGGAGACCCAGGCTGTGCACATAGTCGGCCAGGGGTTTGAATCCCTTGCCACCCTCCGCCGAGGGGAAACGGTTCACGGCGGGAGTCAGCCGGCCGAATTCATCCATGCTGAGGTTATAGATGGCATCCGTATCGTAGTAATGGGTGGTGGCGGATGGCTGGTACCACTGGATGTCCACCGTGAAAATATCGTAGCCGGCCGGCAGGAGGTGTTTCGCCATGGCATCCGCCTGCTCCCGTGCCTGCTTTTCCGTTATTGCGGTGCCGAATATATCCCAGCTGTTCCAGCCCATGGGAGGAGTGGCGGCCCATTGGTGGAAGTCAACAGTCTCGGCCTCGGTCATTTCGGTTGATTTGCAGGCTCCCAATCCCAGAAGGGTACCGGTGGCCAGAAGTAGGGTTAAGGTGTGTTTCATAAAATTAATCCTATTCCGTGGTTTCTGAAAAGCCCTCGTATATCTCCACCGGATCGCCATCCAGATCGATCCGCTCGCGGACCACCTCCAGGTGATCGCCGCAGTCCTTCATTTCATACAGCTTGCCGCGGGCGTTGCGGAAGGGACGATGCAACACCATCATGAGCTGGCCCTCGAAGGTTCGGAAAAGCATGCCATGACCGGAGTCGGCCTTGACGAGAGGATCCAGCTGTTCCCAGGGACCTTGCAGCCTGCCCGACTTGGAGCGGGCGACGGTCTGGACATAGGAATCATTCTCGTAACTGGACCAGAGCATCAGGAGATGCCCGTCCTTTGTCCGGTAGAACTCCGGTCCGTCCGTGACATAGTGCAACAGCCCCGTATCCGGGGTGATGGAGGCGTTCAGCCAGGGTGCATCCGAGGCCTTGAAGAGGTGGATGGGCTCACCAATGGCCCTGGAGAGGTCCTCCGAAAGGGGGACCGCCTCGATGGTCCCGTCGGCCTTTTGCAGCCACTCGTGGGCATAGACCATCCACGGCTGACCATCCTCGATAAACAGGGTGCCATCGAGGGTCATGAAGTCGGCCGGCGGCACGGCTGCCTCCGGGTTGAGCATCTCAAAGGGTCCGTCCGGAGAATCCGCCACAGCGCTGATGGTACCCCGGACAATGGTGGTTTTCCATGAGTCGGGGGGCTGGGTCAGGATTCGCTCGTCGTTGTGCAAGGTCACGAAGAGGTAATACCGGCCCTTGTACTCATGCACCTCGGGCGCCCAGCCTCCCTGGTGGGCGAAGGAATTCTCCGGAACGACAAATACGGCCTTGGGTTTCTCCCAATTCAACAAATCCTTCGATTTGTAGACCATGGTGCCGACACCGGGGGTTCCGGACATTCGGCCAATGTTGGAGGTGTAGAGGTAATAGGTCCGGCTGGGCTGGTGGGCCAGGATGTAGGGATCATGCAGCGGCATGTCGGGCATCCGCAAAAGACCGGATGGCATGTCTTCACTTCCCCATAACGGGGAAAAAACAGTCGTCAACAGGCACAACAGGACCCACTCCAGCTTGTTCATCCTCATCACCTTCATTTTTCCAATAGATTCCATTCAAAGACAGCCGGATTGGGACCCGCAGGATCCCCCATGAAGATGAGGCGAAAATACCGGGCGCTGACGGGTTGGTCAATTAAGACCGGTGAACCGGTGGCCGGAATACTCGAGAAATCCGCCACCAGCCTCCAGTCCTTCGCATCCGGCGAGGCTTCCACGATGAACGGATAGGATTTCCACGCGTATTCCAGACGAATGACCTGCCGCCTGACCCGCTTCTCCTCGCCCAGGTCCACCTGCAGCCAGGCGTCTTTTTCATCAGCCGCCCAGCGCGTCGCGTAGTTGTTGTCGAAGGCATAGGCCGGGCAGGCCTTTCCCAGAGGGCTCGAGGAGGTGGCCGAAGCGTTGGCCGTCAGGGTCTTGTCACCCTCCACCCTGCCCTCGGCCCAAGCCGGTGCGTGGTGGCTGGGCTTGACCTTCGTAATCGTGCCAACGGGATTAAATTGAATCGGGTCGATGCAGACCTGCCGGCCAATGAATTCCGGATCAAAGGGGATGCTGTGCCGATGGTAGAGGATGATATCCTGTCCCTCGTGGCGGAAGACGGCGTGATGGCCCGGGCTGAGGATATTGCGTTCCGGATCGCTGACCAGGATGGGGCTGTTGGCGGCTTCCGCAAACGGTCCGAGCGGGGAGCCCCCCACCGCATAATGCACCTGGTAGGTGTCGGTAGTGGTTTTACCACTCGAATACATGAGGAAGTAGCGGCCATGACGCTTGACCATGAAGGGCGCCTCAAAGTAGTTGGCCGGCGTCACGTCCCGCACTTCACCGTCAAAGGTTTTCATGTCAGGCTTGAGTTTCACCACCCAGCACTTCCCGTTGATCCAGTTCCAGCCGGATCCCCAGTAAAGGTAGGCTTGGCCGTCATCGTCGATGAAGGCCTCCGCATCGATCATGTGAAAGCCCGGCTTGAAGTTCTCCGGAATCAGCGGCTGATCAACAAGAAGGTTGCTCCATGGTCCCAAGGGATGGTCTGCCGTGCCGACCCAGACCTCGCTCCCGACCGAGACGTACATGTAGAATTTACCGTCCGTGCCCTGCACTACCGAGGGCGCCCAGACCATGGCCTCCTTTGAGGTTGGACTGGTGCAGGCCGCCTTGGTGGGCCAGTTTAGTTCGCGAAAGGTCCAGTTTTTAAAATCAGCCGACTCCCAGCACCCGAGCGTCTCCCCGCCCCACGGGTCAAGGGTAGCATAGATGTAGGCTTTCCCTTCGTACTGCACGATCGAGGGATCCGCAAAGTAGCCGGGAAGAATGGGGTTAGTGCAGCCCGGGGAGAGGTCGATATCATCAGCCAGGCAAACGACAGTGGAGAAAAGGAACTGGAGGTAGAGGAGCGTTTTCATGCAGGCTGTTGAAATTACTGCCGGTTACGGTGCCTCCAGGTGTACCTTGGCTACCGGAAGGCTCTCCGAGGAAAAGGAAACAGTAATCTCTCCCGGTTGCCCGGTCGCCTGGATGTAGGCCAGGAGGCGACCATGGTAGGCGTGCTGGACGTTGTCCGTGTAGTCGCCCATGTCCCGGTTATTACTGGCTTCCAGTCCCAGAAGCCGGGCCGGACCCTCGATGGAGCAGAGGATATCCAAGTCGGAATTCATGACCGACGTCCCCTTCTCATCCACGACCCGGACCACCAGCATGGCCACGCCGCCTTCACGGTTCAATGTGCCGGTCTCGCAGGAGACACTCAAATTCGCCGGTTCGCCTGCCGTATTGATCGAATCACGACAAAGCTCCGTTCCGGATGCATCGAGGCCGGTCACCTCCAGCTTGCCGGCGGCAAAGGGAATATCCCAGGAGATGACGCCGGTCTCCTTGTCCGGAGACTTGGCCTTCCCCACCCTCTCGCCGTTGAGGATCAGCTCCGCTTTTTGCGCATTGGTGAAGCAGATTACGCGCACCTTTTCACCATTTTCGTAATTCCATGTTGGCCAGGCGTTAAAGGACCTCCTGGAGCCTTTGGGTTTGGGCATGGTGCAAATGGTGATGGTTGGCTCCGTTGACCACATGGCCTTGCGGTAGTAGCCCAGGGGCTTGATAAAGCCGCCAAGGTCCAGGAGCCCGACGTGCATTCCGCGTGAAGGCCAGCGTCCGGATTCCCCGAGGTAATCAATTCCCGTCCAGAGGAACTGACCGAAGATGTAGTCATTGTCCCGCACCGCCAGCCAGTCCTGGTAGCCGTGTCGGTTTTCGCTCCCGTAGATGACCCGGTTGGGGTACTTCTTGTGATCCTGTGCGTAGCGGTCCTCGGTGTAGTTGTACCCGACAATATCGAGGGCACCCGGATATTCCGTCTCATTGGACATGACCACTCCCGCCAGGGCGGCAGTGACCGGTCGGCTGGTGTCATGCTCCTTCACCACACCCACCAGCACCTTGGCGATATCACCCAGGCGATTGGCGTCCGGACGCTCCGGATCATAGCCCCCGAACATCGGCTGGCTGATCGATGAACCGTCGAGGACCGGATGGGAATAGGGGTCGTTCGGATAGTCCACCTCGTTACCGATACTCCATGCGAAAATGGAGGGATGGTTGCGGTCCCGACGGACCATGTCGGCCAGGTCCCGTTCCCCCCACTTCGGGAAGAAATCATAGGAGCCCTGAAAGCCCGGCTCCCCGACATTCCAGCCCTTCAGCCATTTGCGCTTGGGAAACTCCCACTCGTCAAAGGCTTCGTCCAGGACCAGGAATCCTAGCTCGTCACACAGATCATACAGGTCCGGGGACTGGGGATTGTGGCTGGTCCGGATGGCGTTGCAGCCTATGTCCTTGAGCGCCTGCAAGCGTTTCTTCCAGACTTCCCTTGGCACGGCCGCACCGAGGACTCCCGCATCGTGGTGCAGGCAGACGCCTTTCATCTTCATGCTGACGCCGTTGAGCTTGAATCCCTTATCAGGATCAAATCTGAACTCGCGGATACCGGTGCGGAAGGATGTTTCGTCGATCACTTCCCCTTCCTGCCAGAGGGTCGTCTTCAGGGTGTAGAGATGCGGTTCGTCCACGCTCCAGCGTTCCGGGGATTCCACGGAAAGCGTCAGGGAGCCCTTCCCGGTCGAGCCAGCTGGAATCTGCCGTGCCGTGCTCACTTCGCTGACCAAATCCCCTTCGACGGAGAGCAGTTCATGCTTCAGGACCAGTTCAACCGCCTCGAGGGATTCATTGGCGATTTCCGTTTCCACTTTCAACTCACCCGTATCCGGCCCGGCCTTTACGGGATAGGCAAACACGCCCCACTGGGACAGGTGAACAGGCCGGGAGCGGATCAACCACACATTCCGGTAGATTCCTGATCCGGTGTACCAGCGGGAATCGGCCGACCGGCTGTGGTCCACCCGCACGGCGATGGTGTTCGATTCATTGAAGCGGATGTACGGCGTTGCGTCGTAGAGAAAGGATATGTAACCGTTGGGCCGGTGTCCCAGAAGGTGTCCATTCACATAGACATCGCTCCGGTTGTAGACGCCCTCAAAGTACAGGAAGACCTTGTTACCCTGGATTGAATCGGAAGGGATCAGGATCGTCTTCCGGTACCATCCGATCCCTCCCGGCAGGTAACCGGTGCAACTGGCCAGATCCGGGTCCAACTGTCCCTTGACGCTCCAGTCATGGGGAATGACCACGTCCTCCCAGTCACTGTCGTCGTATTCAAACTCCCTGAAGCCGGGATTGTCCTCCAGTGCAAACTTCCAGCCGGAATTCAGTAACCGACTGCTGCCGAAAGAAACCTGACTAAGGACACTGACCGGCATGAGGACAAGGAACGCCAGCGCAAACCCGAGACGAAGCTTGAGACCTGCACTGGCGGTTCCTTCCCTCACGGATTCAGGAAGTCCTTGAAGATGGCCGGGCCGCTTGTGCCTACTTCCCAGAACCGCGTCCCGTAGGACGGCTTGGTGAAGATCCATCCATCAGCATAGTTGTACTGGTAATTGGATACACCGTACTGGGGAGAGGACTCGTAATTGCCGAGGCAGCTCCAGCCATAGTTGACCTGGTAGATCCAGGGGAACTTGAGGTATACAAAGCCCATCGTCGAGGAATAGCCCCAGTCCTGGTCGAACCCGTAGACGTAGCCAATGGCCGTTTCCTGCCAGACACCCGGCTCAAGGGAGCCCGGTGCCGTCGTTCCGGCAAGGGAGGCGATCTCCCAGTCATAGAGGGGATAGTTGTAGACGCGAAAGTCATCGATCATCCCGGCATACCAGGGATCTGAGGAGGATTGGCTCTTCCCAATGTAGTTCAGGACCGGTCCGATGTCTGAAGGGCTGAGGGCAACCTCCTTGGAGTCGGCCAGGGCCCCGTCGACAAACAGTTCCGCCACGCCGTCCCCAATGGTGACGGCGAGGTGAACCCACTTGCCATTGGTCAAGGCGGTGGAATCGAGGGTCGCTTCATAGTCTCCCTGCTTGATCCCGAATCTCAGCCCCGCGCCGGTGGCCTTCGGGGTAAGATACATTCCCTCTTCCGTACCGTTGCCAAAATCAAAAATACGCTGGTTGTCCGTGAATCCATTCCAGTAGACCCAGGTGGCGATCGTCATGCTGTCGTAGTCAGCCACCGAGACGGGTACCGCCGCATAGGTGCCGGAGCCACCAAAGCCCAGCGCGTACAGTCCCACCTTGCCGGTGCCCCAACCGAGCCAGTTGGTCACCTGGGCGTCGTTGCCGTTCCCTGAGCTGTCCGCGTAACTGCCTTCCCAATCCAACCGCATCACCAGGGTATTGCCTCCGGTGGCCATGGCCATGACCCGGTTCGAGTAGGTTGAACGGTTGCGGGACTGGTCGACCGCCTTCACCCGATAGTAATTGGGATGGGAGGCACTGGCCGTCTTGTCTGCGTAGGAGGTTTCCGTCACCCCGCGGGCAATCAGCTCATAGCTTCCGTCAACACCGGTCGCTGAGCGGTACACGTTGTAGCCGGCCAGATCTGACTCGGCATTGGCATTCCAGTTCAGCGTCACTGAAACGGCCTTGGGCGTTGCGGTAAGGCCGGTCGGGGTCATCGGGGGCAGAAACTCAACCGTGGCGGTAATGGGAATGAATCGCCATTGCTGGAAGTAGCCACCAGTACCTTCCACCAGGTTCCCCATCTGGATGTTGGCACCGGCGTTCGAGGATCCTCCAGCCACTTCGAGGTACTTCCCGCTATGGCGGCTGCGGATATGGAAGAAGCCGTCCTCGACATACTCGATGACCCACTGCTGGTTGGTGCCGCCGGCGAAATCATACTGCCGGACGTCGGCACCCGCGCTTAAATCCCAATTCCAGACATCAGGTGTTCTGCCACTTGGGACCGACTTGATGTTATAGTAACTCCAGTCACCGCCAACCTGGTTATCCACGTGTGTCACATCCCATTGCTGATAGGTGCTCCCACTGGGACTCCCTTGCTGGATATTGTCTCCGATTTCAGGACCTGCGACTTCCATGACCATCCCGGTCTGGCGATTGACGATGGTGAACCGCCCGATGGGTGAATAGGCGACATCCTCACCCCAGGTGATTCGAACAACGCGCTCGGCGTTCTTGTGCGCTTCGGTCTGGTATCCGGCGCCGCCTGTGGTCCGGACCGTAAAGGTCCTCTGCGGGCCCTGGCCGTCGAAAAACACATCGCGGCCCTTGGAAATGAACTGGTAGCTGGTCGGCCGGGCCTGGCGCTCGGATTCGCCAACGAAGGCCTGCACCTTGCCACTCGGGGCCCGGTAGACCGAGGCGGCTGTCCAGTTGGTGCGGTGTTCGGCGTAGCCAAGACGGTCCCCGTCGCTGGCCTTGACGAATTCACCCCGGGCAAATTCGGCGGTCCCCCACCAGATCCCGGTTTTCATCCCGTATTCCGCCCCAACCATACACTCCATCACGTTGTGGAGTTCATCATTGGTGGCCCAGTCCCCCTGGTCAGTAACGTACTGCATGAACTGAGCGTAGGTGTCGAAAATGCCGGCCAGCTGGTGTGTCGCTCCCTCGTCGAGGATACCCTTGTACGGGCTGTACCAGGCAACAGCCTGGTCATTGTTGAGGGTATTTCCGCCACTCAGCCGGATATTGGCAAAGGCGGCGCTGTAGGCGGGATCATTGCGGAGCAGGTTGCAAATATCAGCAAGCCGGGCCGGATCTCCCAGGTTGTTTGAGGTCAGGTCCGGCTCATTGAAGGGGGCCACGGAGATGACCGTCCGGCCCGCATCCTCGCACTTCTGCCGGGTCAGGTTGATCAGCTGGGCCCAGCGGTCCGCCCGGACCTTGGTGGTCGTGTCCCGGAAATAGGGATCAATCCCCTCGGAGTCGTTATTGAAGTATAGAGCCGTATCCGGACCCGTGTAGGTATCCACGATCCGCATACGCTCATCGAATTCAGCCTGACGGCTGGCTTCAAGGTCGCCGTTGACGAGGGGCTTGTCGCCGGTGAAGGAGAACCGGACCACATCGACCCGGTCGATTCCCATGAACTCGACCCCACGGATGACATTCTGGTCCCAGAGCCAGGCTGTATCGAGACCCCAGAGCTCGACCGACTTGTCCTCGCCGGGATCTTCAACGTCGAAGAAAACCTGGCGATCCTGGGCAGAGGCTAGGCCGTGAATGCCGAAGAGAATCACCGCAGCCGTCTTGGAGACGGTCTTCATACGAGAGGGGATCAGGGTCTGGAGTAACGCTTTCATGTCAGAAGGTATGTGCAATTATATCGAAAAAGTGGGTAAAGAGGAGAGCGAGCGATGGGATTAAGAGACAGTGACCGGGAGATTCGTGAATTGTTCACGACCTCATGAGAAAAAGAAGGGCGGGGCATCCCGCGGGATGCCCCGCCCCACTAAACATTTATTGAGATTACCAGCGGAAGGTGTTGCTGATCGACCAGTTGGTCTGGCCGGGGAGCCTCACCTGGGCAATCGTTCCGTCCGGATTGGCAGCAGTCGGAATGAATTTGTCGTCGGCGAAGACGTCATAGACATTCAACTGGATGGACCAGAGGATGCCGCTCTTGAATTCCTTCTGGTACGAGACCCAGAAGTCGACATAATCCTCCGTTGGGCCCTTGATGGGCTTGCTCAGGTCATTGACCCAGGCGCCGGCATCATTGTCCCAGATCGGATAGTAGCCGATGTTGGCCTTATCCATCCAGCGGTAGGCACCGCCAATCCCAAGACCTTCCAAGATACCATCCGTGAAGGTGTAGTTGGTGACGAGGTTGAAGTGCCAACGGCGGAGTTCGTTGACCAGCTGGTCTTCGGTGGCCTTCGCCTGGTAATACACCTGGAGAATTTCACCACCGTAACCGGTGCCGAGTCGGCCGGAACCACCGAGCTGATTGCCGGGGGATTCCGGGATGTCGTAGTAGCCCTTGAAGTTCCAGTAGTTCATGGCCGGAACATCGCCAAGCGAATAGCCACCATCAAACCAGAAGTCCTTGTTCTTGGCGATGTAGTCGTCCCACGAATCGAGGACGTTGGTACGGACGGCTTCAGCCTTGGAGGCATTGAAGGTAATGCGCCAGTTCGGAAGCGGATTGGCCGTAATTTCGTACTCGTAACCGGTGGAGGTCAGGTCATTCAAGCTGCGCGAGCTGGCCGGAACCTCCCAGGCAGTGAGCTCCCAGAAACCACCCCAGGTGGCGGAGTAGTCGCGTTCGAAGCTCATGGCATCCCACCATTCCTGGTCAGCAGGACGGGACCATTCGGCATCCGAGCGGGCCTTGAACCATTCCGTGCGGTAGGCGATTTCCTCGGAGGTCAGCGGAGGAGCCACATAATCCAGACCCGATTCCGGATCAATGTCGCCTTCCTGGACATAAGTCGGGGAACCCGGCACCGCGGAATGGCGGATGCGCAGGGGCTGATCCATGAGTTCCGGATGGTCGCGCCAGTCAAACGGAAGCGGCTGGTTGGCAATTGCCGTGTCGTAGTTGCCTTCGCCGAACATCCACTTGTTGACCAGCCACTCGGGGGTCGGCTGATAAACAGTACCCGGATTGTCCGCGGCGGCGGCGGCGTTGTTCGGCGCGGTTTCCCACATCATCCCGTCCATCACGCGGCCGAGGATGGCCTTGTTCCGGTTGAAGGGAGGCGTGGAGCCAATGAACGGAGTGTTCTTCTGGACCGTTTCGTACTTGGTAACGCGGAAGTTGAAGCGGTCGTGGAAGGTCGAAATCAGAATGCTGTAGTCTTCCGTTTCGCCGGAGGGATTGGCTTCCTGCCGGTTGTACACATCGGTGGCCACTTCCGAAGGACGGAAGCTGCTGGAATTATTGTACAGGAGGGTAATGTCCGTTCCCGCCGGAAGCGGGAGGCCGATGGTCTCCATCAACTCCTTGCCGTGGATGGCCAGGCTGTAGCTGCGGCGCTGCTCCTTGGCGTAAATGAAGGGCAGTTGGTCCGAGTCATACCTCCAGTTCGGGCTCCAGGGCAGAACGTATCCGTAGACCGGGTCACGACCGGCTTCAACACCACCGGCGTTCGAGGGGGACGGCTTGTTCCAGCGCTCGTACTCGTCCTCGCGCCAGCCGAAGATCGGAACCAGGATGTTGTTGAACATGCTGCCCTGCCAGACAAAGACCTTCGAATCGGTCGTGTCGTAGGCCTGGGAGGCCCCGTCATACAGCTTGTCGATATCGTCCTCCCAGCTGAGGAGACTCAGTTGGTTTTCTCCCCAAGCCCAATCCCCGTCAGCATTTCTTGCCGTGGAGAGGACCGTCTGGGTCATCGGAGGCGTCTTCACCGTGGTGATGCCGCTCAAGCCCGTAATCTGGTCCATCGAAGTGGTGTCCAACTGGCTCGGGCTCAGGTAGTGGATACCGCGCCAGGTGGCGTAGCCGGGATTGCCCCATTCCAACTGCTCGCCGAAGCCTTCATCCCAGCGATACAGCGCAAAGTTGCGATTGAATTCCTCGTTGCGCTGGTGCGAGTATACACCGGTAAAGGTGTGGCTGCCAATGCCCTTGGCCAGCCAGCCATCGGGGTTGAGGAAATCCTTCGCGTCCACGTTGACGTAACCGGTCAGACGATAGTTTTCGCGATCACGCTGCCAGACGGCACCACGGCCTTCACCGATTGTGTACAAGCGTCCCACGTTCGGGTTGTTGCCTTCGCCGTTACGAAGCGACTCATTGATTTCGATGGAAACGATGTTGCCACCCCAGAGACCTTCAATCAGGTTGCGGTATCCCGACCGGTAGTGCTGCACATTGTAGGCAGCTTCCCAGCCGATACGGCCTTCCCAGTAGGACTGGGTAAGCTTCACATTAAAGGTCTCGAAATTATTGAACTCATACTTGTTCGGACCAATGATATTTTGCTCCTTCATCAACTCGGCGACGGGCCCGTCGATGATGGCCTGGGTCGGCCATGCACCTTGACCGAATCCGGAGAAGGTTTTTCCGGTTTGTGCCTCGAAGTCGCTGATGACCGACATGATCTCAGGATTGTCGGCGAAGGTTTCCTTCTTGTTCCAGCGGTGATTGGGATTCCAGAGTTCCCAGTTGGTGTTGGTCAGGCCGGTGAAGCTACCCCAGCCGCCGCCATACACGTTGCTCCAGCCGCGAAGCATCATGGCTTCCGGATTGCCCGGCATACCGACTTCGTTGACGGAAGGATCCGGAAAGAAGGATACGGGGTGGTCATCCCACACCTGGCCGCCGATGGACTGGGCGCCGTAGAGCGCTTCATAGGCTCCGAATCCGGGGTCGCCGGGGTCCGTCCAGTACTCGTCGTTGAGGACGGTGTTGCGGTTGGTCGGGCCGTACCAGTTGGTCAGGAAGTCGGACGGAGTCGCCGCCACTGGCCGGTTGCCATGGATCTTGGCCCACTCCCCGTTCAGGTCAAGCTGGGTGAAGATGTCTTTGCCGAGTTTCGGCTGCCAGCGGACCGCAGCGTAGATGCGCCGGTCCTTGTTGTAAGTGTAGTCCTGACGGAACTTGGCACTGTCATTCAGGAAGACAGCACGAATCCCGAGCTCGTTCGGAATAATCGCCTGGTCGACGTCGAGGACTTCGCGGTGGGAACCATAACGGTCCACCCGGAACTCGAGCGAGTAGGCGTTCTTGCTCATGATTGGCGTCTTCAGCGAGTTGTTGATCAGACCGGCCGGGCTGCCCAAGCCGAACAGGACGGCATTCGGGCCACGGCTGATGTCGACGCGGTCAAGAGCGTACCAGTCGATCGGGACGTCCGAGGGGAAGAAGTCGCGGGTGATGTCCGCTGTATTCAGTCCACGTATACGGGTCGTGCGGTGCGGCTCGACGAGCATGCTCCGGGCGTGATCCTTGTCCCAGGTATCGCCGCCGTAGAAATTACCTTCGATGCCGCCGACTTCCGTGTTGGTCGTATAGAGGAGGAGCCGCTCGAGGTTGGTCGCCCCGACGTCCTTCATGAATTCCGGAGTGACGACCTGGACGGCAGCCCCGATGTCGCGGAGGTCCGTGTCCAGGCGCGATCCGGCCAGGGAGGAGGTGGCGAGGTACCCGAGGTCCCCTTCCGTCGAAACTTCGAAGGGAGAGAGCGTGAATACTTCTTCATCGTCCTCTTCTTCGTCGGTGGTCTGGGCTATCGAGTTGTTGACAGACAGGGACAGAATCCCTGCGAAGGCGAAAGCCTTGATGAGCATCAATGCTTTTCGACCCTTGAGACCATCCAGGCACCTGAATGGATTTCCTGAGTACGTGTTGGGTAGTGACATAAGTCCTAGTTGGTTGATTGTTAGTCTTGAGAATAATGCGTTCAGGCGAGGAGATGCCCGAAACGGGAAGGAAAAATCAGCGGCAATACCGCGTTAACAGTTGGGTGTAGGTTAGAGTTAGTGAAACTGAGGAGGATTTATGGGAGGATGGTAACATGGAAGGGAGGTCCCTACCATCCCCCGAAAGGGTGAATTAAATAACGGAGTATCATTGGTTTAAACCTGATTTAACGCTCAATTGGCTGAGTTTCTGGACGATTTCGCGGTTTACGGGAAACGCCGAGCCATGACGGATTCCTTCCGGCATGGAGAGCTGGTCGGTAAGGTCTTCCCACTCCTGCAAATCCTTGGACCGCATGGCGGCGTAGTGGTGGGCGGCATAGGCATCGAAGTAGAGGTAAACGTAGTCCCCGATCTCGATGGCGGTGGGTCCCTCGACCCAGGAATCGGGAGGGGTAATATTACCGGGAAGGGTGTGGTAAGGTCCCATCAGGTCGTTGGCGACAGCCAGGCGGAGGTTCTTCATGGGCGCCGGGTAGTGGGTCTCGTCCTTGAAGAACATGTAGACCTTGCCATCGCGCTGGAGGAGGGTCGAGTCGATGCAATTGAAGCCGGGATCGAAGAAAAGCTCGGTGGGGGTGAAGGTCTTGAAATCCTTGGTAGTCGTACAGTAGATACGATGGTTGTTGTGGTTTTCCCCGTTGAACCAGGTCTCGGTAAACCTCTCCGGAAGGGTCGTGGCCCAGAAGATAACATACTGGTCACGCTGGTCGTCATAGACAATCTCGGGAGCCCAGCAGTTGATGGCGGTCGGCTCGTCCTCCATGACGGGGATGGCCTGCTGTTCGGACCAGTAATGAAATCCTTCGTTGAGGCTGTGCCGATGGTCCTTGAGTGCCAACTGTCGGTCCAGACCATGTGGTAGGTGCCGTCAGGTCCCTTAGCCACGCAGGGATCCCGCATGAGCTTGGATCCCCCCACCATGGGCTGAAGCAGGGACTCGCCGCCGTTAAGGGAATGCCAGTTCAACCCATCCTCACTCCAGGCCAGGTGCAGACCGTCCTGCCCGTTGTCGAGGAAGTAGGTGAAGAGCCAGACCTGATCGGAGGGCACCTCGGCGGGAATTTCCTGGACAACATCCCGGACCAGGTCGTCACCGACGAAGACCTCGAAATGCAGGATCCGGCCGGCCTTGGACTCTCCCGGCGCGGGAACATAGCGGAACCCGCTGACCTCTTCATCTCCGCCCAGATCGATGACGATGTAATGCGGATGTTCCGGAGTATTGTGGGCAAAGTAGCTGCTCCAGATACTGGAGGTCTGACCGTCGATGGCGTTCTCGGCCGTCCCGTCGATGTCATAACGTTCCTCGCTGCTGACATAGGCAATGGTCCAGTTTTCGTGGGAAATCAAGTTGCCTTCCTCATCCATCAGGTCCAGTTCGCCGATGGCGGCGGTCAGGCCATTGTCGACGGCATCGAGGGTCTTTAGGCAGAAGTAGCGTCCCTCGAAGGTTTTTTCAAAGCTAATGGATTCGGCCGTGCTGCCCCCGCTGAAGGAACCGGAATAAACGGGTTCAGTGTCATCCAGAACAAGGTCCCGCAAGGGCCGGCGCGGACCGGAGAAATCCAGTTCCGGGCGCAAGTGGTCGAGGATTGGTTGGTGCAGCCCTTCCGTGCGGGCTGACTCCGGCCCGAGCAGGTCGAGGACCACGATCTCGTTGCGCCCTTTCTTCAGCCACGGGCCCGGGACATACATGGTCTGCGTAGGACCGATGTTCCAGTAACGCCCGAGCGTGTGGCCGTTGATCCAGACCACGCCCTTGCCCCAGGTCAGCATGTCGATAAAGGTGTCGCCGGTTTCCTCGAGCTCAAATTCGGCCTTCCAGAAGGCGGGGCCTGCCTCACTGGCCGGACCGGAACGCTTAACGTAATCGAGTTCGGCCAGCATTTCCGGATCCATCCGGAGGGAGAATTGCTGCCAGCCTTCAACGGCCTGGCTGGTCCCTTCCGGGCAGACGGCCTCCACCGGACCAATCAGGCCTTTGCGGTCATGCACCTCGGGTCCGAAATTGATTCTGCCCATGGCGTAAACCAGGATATCGAGGGTTGCCTCATGATCCCGGGCGGGCAATTCCAGGGAGAATTTGCGGCTGCGCCGGTCCATGACACCGACTTGATCACCGTCGAGGAAAACCCAGCCAAAATCGTTAACCGCCTGCGCTTTCAGGGTGAAAGCCGGGCCGGCGGGAAGGACCGTGCGGTAGACGACAGCTCCCTTGGCCTGATCCAGCTTTTCAAAGTTAAGCGGGTTCACCGCTTCCACTGGATCCGACAGATTGTCGAACACGGGAGCGAGTTTACTGAAGTGGATGGTGGGAATGGAAATCACCGGATTCTCCGCCGGCGGCTGGGGCAGCTCTTCACCTTCCGGAAGGTAGCGCTGCATCAATTCGCGGAGCTTGAAATAGTGAGGGGTCGTCCAGCCGGCCTCAGAAATCGGGGCGTCGTAATCGTAGCTGGAAGTATCCGGCTTGAAGGGACGGTCGGCCCCGGCCCAGAATCCGAAAGTGGTACCCCCATGGGCCATGTAAATGCTGAAGGAGGCGCCGACATCCATCATATATTCCAGGTCCTTGATGTAGACATCCGGCTTCCCGACATGGTGCGGGTTGCCCCAGGTATCGAACCAGCCCGGATAGAACTCCCCACACATAAGGGGTCCTTCCGGTTGGTATTCCCGCAAGGCCGAAAAGGCCGCCTTGGGATCGTTGCCGAAATTCACGACCTGGAAGAGGTCATCGCGAAACCCGCTCCCCAGATGATAAGGCGGATTGCAGG
>ENA-ORCW01000651-ORCW01000651.1-marine-metagenome-genome-assembly--contig:-NODE-651-length-15186-cov-2.818784_pt1 | contig 15186 bp, 10 predicted proteins | sample MGYA00237784_ERZ508517 | MGnify/ENA primary metagenome ERZ508517 (study PRJEB26187, sample SAMN06268979) | marine metagenome | isolation source: Tt ae E1 feedstock associated aerobic enrichment on... | reverse complement strand
CCCGGCCGATCATGGTCGATCATCCGGAACAGCTGGAAAACCTGTTCGCGGCCCTGGACCAGGACCATCCGGCCATGGCGCCGATCTGCCGCGACTGGGAGCTGGGCCGCCGCCAGGAGGCCGTCGAGGCCCTGGACGCTTACTTCCGGAAGAAATCCGCCGGCGCCGCCCTGACCCAGACGCCCCGACTGCCGGGCAACGTTCTCGAGCAGGCCGAGGCCGCCCTGCAGCGGCGTTATTATATCCTCGACCAGTGGATCGAGGTCCCCGCCACTCCTGACGGCGGCCTCGACTGGACCTGGCGGGGTCCACAAGGGGACAAGGAGGTGGCCTGGATGCTCAACCGGCAGGCCATTCTCCCCATCCTGCTCCAGGCCTACCGCAAGACCGGAAGGACGGAATTCCGTCAGGAAATCAACCGCCTCCTGCGGGACTGGATCCTCTCCAACCCCTACCCCGCCCGCCTCAACTTCTCGCCCCAGTGGCGCCCCCTGGAGGTGGCCCGGCGCGTCCTCGAGTCGTGGATTGCCGTCTTTTATGCCCGCGACTGCCTCGACCAGGATACCCGCCTGCTCCTCTTGTCCTCCCTCCTGGAGCATGGCGACGCCCTCCGCAACCACGCCTCCTTCTGGGGAGGCAACCACCTCATCACCGAGAAGCTGGGCCTGCTGGCCATCGCCCTGGCCTTCCCGGAGTTTTCCGATTCCGCCGGCTGGAAGGATTATGCCATGGAAAAGCTTTCCGCCGAGTTCCTTGCTCAAACGTATCCGGACGGCAGCTACAAGGAATTGAGCAACCACTACCAGCTGGTGGTCCTGCTCAGTGCGCAGCGGTTTGTCCGCCTGATGACGGTGGCCAACCCGGCCTTCCGCAAGGAACCGGTCTACCGGCGGATCGAGGCCATGTGGGATTACTTCGCCGGGGTCATGAAGCCAGACGGCTTCGGCCCCCTCAACAATGACTCCGACCTCGAGCCCAACGACCGGTACCTGGCCTCCGCATGGGAGACTTTTTCCCGTCCGGACTGGCTGGCCATGGCCACCGGCGGCGAGGAGGGCACCCTTCCCTCCGGTCCGGCCTCGCGCTTCTACCCGTGGGCCGGACAAGCGGTCCTGCGCAACAACTGGGGGGCCCAGGCCGACTGGATCTTCTTCGACGCCGGCCCCTACGGCACCGCCCACCAGCATGACGACCGGCTCCACCTCAGCGCCTACCTGCAGGGCCGTCCGGTCCTGACCGACAGCGGCCGCCATGCCTACCAGCCGGGGCCGTGGCGCGACTACTTCAGCGGTCCCTCGGGCCATTCCACCCTGCTCCTCGACGGCCGGCCCGCCGACCAGGGGCCGCGGGTCGCCCGGCAGCCGCTTCCGGTCGAATATGCGGACACTTCCAAATGTGTCTTCGCCGCCGCCACCGCTTCCTTCAGCCAGCCCGCAAGCCGGTTCGGGCTTCCTTCCCTGCGCCCCTCCGTTCCCTGGACCCGCGCGGTCCTCTATGACAAGCGTTACCGCCTGGTCCTCATCCTGGATCACCTGGTTTCCTTCCAGGCGCATGAGATCCAGGCCAACTGGCTCTTTCATCCGGATATTCCCGAGAATTCCGTCGGGAATTACCTGCACCCGGGCGGCCCCTCCACGGATTGGCAGGTCGTCGCCCTGACCGGCCGCACCGAACCTCCCCTCGGCGGCTTCATGAGCCCGGAGTACAACCTCAAGAGGCCCGCCACCCGTCTCCTCCACACAACCCGGGTCGACCGGCCCGTAACCCTGGCCTGGATCCTCCAGGATCCCGCCGGGCCACCCGTCGAGGTTGAGTTCCTCAGCCCCGCGGGCGCTCCCATCGCCCGCATCCGCCTGCTCCAGGAGGGCCGCATCATCGCCGAGGCCGAGCTCCGTCTCCATCCACAGCCCGAGCTGATCCGTTACCGCCATCCCTGAGCCTTGTACCCGGGGCTACATTTCTAGCTTGCAATTATCTGCATCTGGGGTAGGTTATTAGCTATGCTACATCATCACACATGGACCCAGTCCCTCGCTATTTTCTGCAAGCGAGCCGGTGAAGCGGTCCTGAATCTCTTTCGTCTGGACATGACGGAGACCAAGTGGGGTCACCGGGTTATGGACCAGATTTTCCGCGAAGGTAAGTTTTCCGCCCAGGAAAACAACAAGCCCGGAAACCCGGGACGACGCGATTAACCGGTAACGGCCAGGCGGCCGGTACCTCCCTCTTTTCAAGCGGCCTGTTCAGCAGGCCGCTTTTTTTGTCCGGAAAGAAAAGTTGACCAGCAACCCGTAACCCGCAACCAGTAACCCTCATGCAAGCAGGCATCGTCGGACTCCCCAACGTGGGGAAGAGTACACTTTTCAACGCCGTGACCCGGACCCGCAAGGCGGAGGCGGCCAACTACCCGTTCTGCACCATCGAGCCCAATGTGGGCATCGTGCAGGTCCCGGACAGCCGTCTGGAGCCGTTGGCGAAGATCGCCAAGACCCAGACCATCATTCCGGCGGCGATCGAGTTCGTCGACATCGCCGGGCTGGTGGAGGGGGCTTCCAAGGGAGAAGGCCTGGGCAACCAGTTCCTGGCCAACATCCGCCAGGTGGACGCCATCATCCAGGTGGTCCGCTGCTTCGAGGACGAGGACATCATCCACAACATGGGCAGCGTGGATCCGGTGCGGGACATCGAGGTCATTACCACCGAGCTGGTCCTGGCCGACCTGCAGTCGGTGGACAACCAGATCGAGCGCCAGGCCCGCAAGGCCAAGGGAATGGACAAGGAGGCCGCGGCCAACGTGGCCCTGCTGGAACGGGTGCGCGAGCACCTCAACGAGGGCCGGCCGGCCAACACCATCGAGCTGCACGAGGACGAGTATCCCCGCCTGCGGCAGTTTTTCCTCCTGACCACCAAGCCGGTCATCTTCGCCTGCAACGTCAAGGAGGACGACCTCGCCGATCCGTCGGCCAACAAGTTTGTCCAGGCCGTCGAGGCCTATGTCCGGGAGCACCACAACGCGGCCTCCTGCGTCATCTGTTCCAAGCTGGAGGAGGAACTGAGCGAGATGAGCCTGGCCGAGGCGACCGATTTCCTGCATGAGCTGGGCGTCCAGGACTCCGGGGTCAGCCAGTTGATCCAGGCCACTTACGACCTGCTCGGCCTGGCCAGCTTCCTCACCGCCGGGGAGAAGGAGGTCCGGGCCTGGACCTTCCACAAGGGCATGAAGGCCCCCGAGTGCGCCGGCGTCATCCACACCGACTTCCAGGCCGGTTTCATCAAGGCCGAGGTCGTCGCCTACGAGGATCTCCTCGCCGCCGGCTCCAAGGCCCATGCCCGCGAGGCCGGCAAGCTCCGCATCGAGGGCAAGGAATACCTCTTCAAGGACGGCGACGTGGTCGAGTTCCGCTTCAACAAGACCAGCTAGGTTCCCTCCCCAGCTCTCCTTCAGATCCCCATGCCGGAATAAATTGAGAAGCAATCTCAAAAACAGGTTGACGTAATGATACTGAGTCTCAGTACTACGCCAACACATGGGCCTCCCCTCATCTGAAAAACGGAAATCGGGTTACCGCGGCTGGCGCTGGCTGCACGGGCTGCTGGCGCTGGCGGCGGCGGTGCCGTTGCTGGTGCAGGGGCTGACGGGGGCTCTGCTGGCCTACGAGCGGGAAATTCGCAATGGACTGGGTGATGGAGCGGCGTGGACTGGCGGGCCCCGGCTGGGAATGGAAGCGCTGCACAGCCGGTTGGAGGCGGAACTTGAGGGAGGCCGCGCGCTCTTCCTTATTTGGTACGAGGCGGAGACGGAGCCGGTAAGGATCCGCTGGGAGATGGCAGACGGGAGGCAGGCGAGCTATCTGGCAAACCCGGTTGACGGGGCGATCCTGCCGTCCTCGACCCGCTGGCACCGCTGCTTTGAAATCATCCTGGATATACACCGGACGCTCGGGCTGAGCCGTCCGGGCCAGGTCATCATGGGAAGCAGTGCCCTTGTGCTTTGCGGTCTGCTGGCCAGCGGTCTGGTCCTGCAGGCTCAGCGCTCGTCCGGCTGGAGGAGGTTTTTTGGAAGCGGGGGCTTCCGGAGAAAGCGCGGCAAACCCGGCTGGAAATGGCTGCATGCGACCCTGGGGGTCTGGCTCAGCCCGGTATTGCTGATCATTGCCCTGACCGGCGCGATCTGGTCCTTCGCCGGCATACGGACCGTCATCGGGTGGTTGAGCGGTTCCGAACCACTTTACGGAGCCATCCTTGCCCTGAATATCCAGGAAACGGCCCAGCTCGACCTGGAATTGGTGCTGCGAACCGCGGAAGCACTGGCACCGGATTCGGGAGCAAAGCGCCTTCGCCTGCCGGAAAGAAACGGCCAACCAGCCCGCTTTGAATGGGCACCGGAATCGGCCCCGTACGAGAATTTCCGCTCCCGGGTGTGGCTGCATCCGGAATCCGGGACAGTCCTCCACTCCCAGCCGCTCTCGGACTATACGCCGGCCGACCGGATGATTCGCTGGGCCTACCCGGTCCATATCGGGAAATGGGGTGGTGAGCTGACCAGGATCCTCCATTTCGCAGCCGCCCTGTCGGTGCCCTTTTTCACCTTCACCGGCCTCTGGCTGTACATCCGCCGGAAATGCCAAACCTGAACGAACTTCAATGAAACTGAAATCGACAACCCTCAGTAAACTGATCACTAACGCCGCCCTTCTGGGTCTGACCGTGCTTGCCGCGCAGGAAGAACAGGTGTTCGAGCTGTCTCCCTATGCCGTGGTGAGCACCACCCGCACGGAGAAGACGCTCAGCACCATTCCCCAGACCGTGTCCTTGATCGACAACCTGGCCTGGGAGACACAGACCGCGCTCTCCCTGGACCCGATGGCCTCCATTTCGCAACTGGTTCCCAGTTACTCGCCAAGCCGGCAGAAGATGACCGGCTTCGGGGAGACCTTCCGGGGGCGCAATCCCCTCTTCCTCGTGGATGGCATTCCCCAGTCCAATCCCCTTCGGGACGGAGGCCGGGAAGGCTATACGGTCGACTCCGCCATGATCGACCGGGTCGAGGTGATCCACGGCGCATCCGCCGTCCAGGGGCTGGGCGCCACCGGCGGTATCATTAATTTCATAACCATCGCTCCGCCGGAAGAGGACGGGACCCGGAACCGTTTCCAGGCTGGGACCACTTTCAGCGATGAGGTCGATTCGGAAAGCACCGGCTACTACGGAAGCCTGGTCTCACGACACCGGGAGGGCCGATTCGGCTATGCGGCCAGCATCAGCTACAAGTGGCGCCCCATGCGCTATGATGGCGATGGCAACCTGGTCGGCATCGACAACACCCAGGGGGACACCATGAACAGCAGCGCCCTCGACCTCTTCGGGAAATTCCAGTACCGCGTGGCCGATCACCAGGAACTGCAGTTGATGGTCAATTCCTTCGAGATGAAGCAGGACATGGAATACGTCATGATCAACGGCGATCCCGCAACCGGTCTGCCGGCCACCTCGGTAAAGGGAACCCAGGAGGGCAAGCCCACCCAGAACGATGTGGTGTCCTTGAATCTCGACTACAAGCACAGCCGGTTCCTCGGCGGCAGTCTCCGGGCCAACGCTTTCTACCAGGACTTTGCCGCCACCTATGGCGGCGGCACCTTTGCCACTTTCCAAGTGGACGGGGAACCCGTCTTCGACCAGAGCCAGAACGAATCCACCAAGAAGGGATTCAAACTGACCTACCTTCGCGACCTGACCGAAATCTTCGACCTGGGCATGGTGACCGGCGTCGACTACATTGAGGATGAGACCCGCCAGGTACTGGTCCAGACCGGGCGCACCTGGGTCCCGGAGACGGTCTACGACAGCCTTGCTCCCTACCTGCAACTGGAGAAGGTCCTGGGTCCGGTAGTCCTCAGTGGAGGACTCCGCTATGAAGACGCCCAACTCAATGTAGAGGACTTCACCACGCTGGAATCCTATGGTTCGCAGTTTGTCGCAGGCGGATCCCCGGGCTTTTCCGAACTGCTGTTCAACCTCGGGCTGACCTGGGAGGCCGTTCCCGGCCTGACTGCCTTCGCCTCCTATAACGAGGGTTTCGGGATGCCCGACGTAGGCCGCGTGCTGCGTGGCATTAATGAGCCGGATCAGGATGTGGATTCATTCCTGGACCTCAAGCCGATCATCACCGACAACTACGAGGTTGGCCTGCGCTATTCCTCAGCAGACCTGGCTGCGGCAGTCAGCCTGTTTTATTCCGATTCCGAGCTGGGCAGCCGGCTGAGTGCGGACGCCGACGGAATCTTTTCCGTTAACCGCGAAAAGACGGAAACTTACGGCATTGAATTCTCCACGACCTGGCAGATTGACGACCAGAACACGGTGGATGCCCGCTTCGCCCTCGTTGAGGGAAGGTTCGACTCGAATGACGACGGGAGCACCGATACCCGCCTGGACGGGACCAATATCCCGCCGGCCCGCTTGAACCTGGGCTGGAGCCGGACCTGGGGGCAATCAGTTTCCACACGTTTGCAATCATCAACCTTCTTTGACCGGGATGCCCCGGCGAATTCTCCCAACGACTTCCGCGGCTACACCCTCGTGGACTTCCTGGTTGCCTGGAAGGTCGCAGGGGGCAGCCTTGAGCTCGGCGTCACCAACCTCCTCGACAAGCAGTACATTACCTACTACTCCCAGAGCGTGAACAGCGCCAGCCGCTACTTTTCCGGACAGGGACGCGGATTCAACCTAAGCTTTTCGAGGGATTTCTAGAGCGACTCGAAAACCTTCTGGGTGAACTGCATGTAGCGGAGGCCGTCGGTGAAGGAAGTCAGGCGGACGGGGGTGCCGTTGCGGATGCTGTCGATAAAGTCCTCCTCGACCCGCCAGCCGCGCCGGGATTCCTCCGGAATGTCGAATTCCTTTTCCGGTCCGCCGGCTTCCGCAAGGAGCAGCTTCCCCTGCCCCACATCGACCCGCAGGGTGGCCCGGCTGCCGACCAGCTTTATCTCGTTGCGGCCGGGGCCCGGCTCGATCCCGGAGAAGTGGTAATTGAGCAGCGTGCCGCGTTCCAGCCGGCCGAGAATGTGCAGGCAGTCCGGGAGGCGGACGGATGTCTGTTCTCCGGTTTCCCAATGCTTGCGGTGCGGAACCGCGATGTGGCCCTGGACCGCCAGAACGGAGGCCAGGTCCGGGAACCAGCGATCGATAATCTCCTGGTAGATGCCCATGGTGAGCAGGTTGATCCCGCTGTACTGGGGATCCTGCCGCCAGGTCAGGGGCGCTTCCGGATCCAGTAGCGCGGCGTGGGAATGATCGATGAAGATCTCCTTGATTTCGCCCAGCCGGCCGGTCTCGATGAGCCCGATTACCGTACTGTCGAGGTCCAGGGTAAAGGGGGACGGCACGATCTGGGCGACCCGGTCCGGGTGCGCCTCGGCGGTGGCCAGCATCAGCTCGGCGTCGGGGAGATTGGCGGCCATGCGGGCCTCCGTGAGGACATGCTTGCCGGCCTTGAGGGCGGCCATGCTGACCTCGGCGTGCAGGTAGGGCCAGGTGCCGATGCAGACCGCATCCACCTCGGGATCCTCCACCACGGCCCGCCAGTCGGGGGCCGTTTTCTCCACGCCAAACTCCCGCACGACGCGGAGCGAGCTTTCCTCGCTGCGGTTGGCCACGCTGACCAGGCGGACATCCTTGATGGAGGCGAATCCCGGCAGATGCCGCAGGCGGGTATTCCCGCCGGCCCCGACAAAACCAATTCCAATGGGCATGCTCATGGCTCAAGTTTCTCCATGCAGCCGGCGACTGCAAGTTCCGGCTCTGTTCATGATTGATTTGACATGGACCCGGCCAGCTCCACCTTAGGCAGTTTCCCTATGATCGAGGATCTGGAATCCATATTTGTAACGGAGCAGGAAATCCGTGAACGCATCGAAATTCTCGGGCGTGAAATTACCAACACCTACACTGATGCTGATGAATTGACGGTCATCGCCATCATCAACGGAGCCCTGCTTTTCACCGCCGATCTGGTCCGCCATATCGACATGCCGGTCCGGATCGACTGCATGCGGGTTTCCAGCTACCGCAACGATGTCAACCCGGTCCAGGAACCGGAAATCATCGACATGCTGCGACTCGACCTGGAAGGCGCCCACGTCCTCATCATCGACGACATCATGGACACCGGCCACACCTCCAGAAGGGTTATTGAGGAAATCAAGAAGCTCAAGCCGGCCTCCGTCCGCTTCGGGGTCCTCCTGGAAAAGGAAGGGCGCCGGGAAGTCAAGGTGAAGCCGGATTTCGTCGGATTCCAGATCCCGGACGAGTTTGTCGTCGGCTACGGGCTCGACTTCGCCGAGCGCTACCGTCAGCTGCCCTGCATCGGCGTCCTCAAGCCTGAGCTGCAGAATCCCCCGACCTTCGTCTAGGCCGGGATCCGGGCCTTGATCTAGACCAGCCGGCCTTCCTCGAGGTGGAACTGCTTTCCCGTGCGCGAGGAGAAGCCGGGATGATGGGTGACCAGCACCATGGCCGCCTTGTGCCGCTCGACCGCCTCCAGCAACTGGTCCATGACCCGGCCCGCGGTGCGCTCATCGAGGTTGCCGGTCGGTTCGTCGGCCAGGATGACCTCCGGCTGGTTGACCAGGGCGCGGGCGATGGCCGTCCGCTGGCGTTCCCCGCCGGATAACTGGTCGGGCCGGCTGCCCAGCCGCTCGCCCAGCCCCAGCTCGTCCAGCAGCTGCCGCGCCCGGTCCCGCCCCTCGCGCAGGGAAAGCCCGGCAATCCGGGCCGCGATGGTGACGTTTTCCAAAGTATTGAGCTCCGGGATCAGGTAGAAGGCCTGGAAGACAAAGCCAAGGTAGGCGGCGCGGACCTTCGGGCGCCGCACTTCGGGCAGCGTGGCCAGGGGCGTATCGTTCCAGAAAACCTCCCCCTCGTCCGGGGACTCGATGCCGGCCAGCAGGTTCAGGAGGGTGCTCTTTCCGCTGCCCGATTCACCGCGGATGCTGATTGTTTTTCCCTTTTCGAGGGAAAGGGAGACCCCGCGCAGGACGTGGATGTCGCGTGTGCCGCTGCGGAAGGATTTGGCCAGGCCGTCGGCCCTCAGGATGATGGGGTTATCCGGGCTGCTCATTGTTCGACCCTCAGGGTTTCCGCCGGCTTCAGGCGCGAGGCCCGCCAGGCCGGCAGGAGGCTGGCCAGGGTGGAGAGCCCCGTCGCCATGAAGGCGATCCGGACAATTTCCCCGGCGTTGTATTTCACGGGCAGGTAGGCGAAATAATAATAGCGGATCAGCGTATCGCGGGTCCCGGTCAGGCTGGAGAGGCCCTGGATAATGGGATCGCGCAGGGAGAGGCAGACCATGGCCAGGGCAATTCCGAGGACGGCCCCGATCAGGCCGATGAAGAAGCCCTGGAAGCAGTAAATGCCAAGGACGCCCCTCCGGTTGCCCCCGATCACGGCCAGCAAACCGATCTCCCGGGTCTTGCGGACCACGGTCAGGAGCTGGGCGATGGCGATGGCAAAGACCGCCACCGCGACGATGAAGAGGTTGAGGAAGAGCATCATGGTCTTCTCAAGGTCCAGCACCCAGAGAAAGTCCGCCCAGCGGTCCTTCCAGGTCATGACCTGGTGACGGTTGTCCAGCGACTCCTTGAGGCGTTCGGCCACGACAAATTCGTCGGCGCCGTCCTTCAGGCGGACCGCGATCCCGTGCACCGCGTCGCCAAGTCCGTACAGGTCCTGCATGGTCCGCAGGGTGCAGACGATGCCCGGCAGGAACTCCTGGTTCCACTCGATCTCATAGACACCGGCCACCTCGAACTCCCGCGGCAGGACCACCTCGTTCTGCTGCAGGCGGTCGATCATGACCGGGCTGAATACCTCCACCGTGCTCCCCACCCAGAGCCCCAGGTTGCTGGCCAGGCTGCGGCTGACAAAGACCGTGTCGTCGTACAGGTCCTCCATCGTTCCGGAGACCAGGTAACGGTTGACCGCAAAGACCGGCTCCTCCTCGTAGGCCATCCCGTAGATGCCCGGGAAGACCGGAATCCCGCGGTTGCGGGCCATGACAAATCCCCGCGCGTAGGGGGTGACCTGCTTCACGTCCGGATCCTCGAGAATCTTGTCCGCCAGCTTGAAGCCGCCCTGGAAGGGATAGCCGCCGTCGGTCACGTCGAGGTGACCGGAAGTGTCGACGATCCGCTCCCGGTGGACCATCCCGAAGCCGCCCATCACGCTCTGGACGATGACCAGCACCGCCACCCCAAGGGCCACCCCGAGAACGGCCAGGAAGAAGAAGACGGAACCGAACCGCCGCCCGCTCGGCACCAGCTGGCGCAAGGCCAGGTACATGTACCAGGGGAGGTTCATGAAATACTCTCTAACTCTAGCTTAATCCCTATCTCTAGCTCAGGTTTAAATGAAGTATCCATCATCATTATAAGGGGATTAGATTATGCTTGAGATTAAGCTAGTGCTAGAGAATTGAAGCTACTCCTTCGGCATCGGTTTGAGGGAAGGAAAGAGGATCACGTCGCGGATGCTGGGGACACCTGTCAGCATGATGATCAGGCGGTCGATCCCGACCCCCATCCCGCCGGCCGGGGGCATCCCGTGCTCGAGGGCGAGAAGGAAATCCTCGTCGATCTTCTGGGTCTCTTCGCCGGCCTGCTTCTCCAGCTGTTCGCGCTGGACAAAAGGATCGTTCTGCTCGCTGTAAGCCGGGGCGATCTCCTGGCCGTTGATGCACAGCTCGAAGACTTCCACCGTCTCCGGGTCATCCGGCGAGATCTTGGCCAGGGGCACCAGCTGCCGCGGAACATGGGTCACGAAGGTCGGCTGGATCAGGTTCGGCTCGATGCGCTTCTCGAAAACCGCGTTGGTGATCTCGAAATCCTCGCGCTCCGGGTCGACCTCGATGCCCTCGGCCTCGCACCAGGCCACCTTGTCGGCCTTGCTCTTGCTGAACCAGTCCGGATCGCCGGTCTTCTCGATGACCAGGTCCTTGTAGCGCGCCTCGCGCCATTCACCGCCAAGCTCGATGGTCACCCCGTCGTGCCGCTCGATGGTGGTCTTGCCCAGGACCCGTGTGCAAATGGCCTGCACCATGCCATGGATCAGCTGCATCATTCCCCGGTAGTCGCTGTAGGCCTGGTAGACCTCCAGCATGGTGAATTCCGGGTTGTGGCGGCGGGACAGCCCCTCGTTGCGGAAGTTGCGGCCAATCTCGAAGACCCGGTCGAAGCCGCCCACGAGGAGCCGCTTGAGGTACAGCTCGAGGGCGATGCGCAGGTAGAACTGGCAGTCAAGGGCGTTGAAATGGGTAATGAACGGACGGGCCGCGGCCCCGCCGGCCTCCGCCTGCAGGATGGGGGTCTCCACCTCCGTGAAGCCTTGCTCCTCAAGGTAATCCCGGATGCAGCGGATGATCCTGCTGCGGACCACAAACACATTGCGCGATTCCTCGTTGCTGATCAGGTCCAGGTAGCGCTGGCGGTAGATCTGGTCGTCATCCGTCAGGCCGTGCCACTTCTCCGGCAGCGGGCGCATGGCCTTGCTGACCAGTTGGAAGGATTCCACCCGCAGGGTCACTTCGCCGGTCTTGGTCTTGAAAAGCGTTCCCCTGACCCCGATGAAGTCGCCCATGTCGAGGAACTTCTTGAACCAAGCATAGGCCTCGTCACCGACCTTGTCGCGCTGAAAGTACAGCTGCAGGGTGCCGGCCCGGTCGAGTATGCGGGCGAAGCTGGCTTTGCCCATCTTCCGGATCGCCAGCAGCCGTCCGGCACAACTGACAACCGGGCTCTGCTCCTCGTCCTCGACCCAGCATGCCACCGCTTCCGCGCTGGTGTGGGTCTGGTCCCAGTTGGTCCGGAAGGGATCCAATCCGTCCTGCCGCATTTCCTCCAGCTTGGCCTTCCGTACGGCAAACTGGTCTGATGTGTCGATGTTCTGGTCCATGATGCAAATCAGCCAAGTTGGGCGCTTTTGTCGGCATTGGCAACCGGTTTTCAGGCGCCTTGACTACCCTGAATTGACCAGGCGGAGGCCTTTACCCGGGATCGCCGGAATGGCATCAATCGGGACATGATCCTGCCACTACCCGCCCTGCCCCTGCTTCCCTTCATCCTGTCCTGGTATGCGGAGTCCGACACTACCTACACCTGCCAGGTCTCAGGCGACCTCGCGGAATGGAGTTCGCTGCCGGTGGTCGTCGAGGGCAACGGGCTCGAGGAGGCGCTGGAGATCACCGATGCCCGCAATCCGGTCTTTGCCCGCCTGCGCTTCAGCCGGGATGGGGACACCAACGGAAACGGCATCGGGGATGCATGGGAACTGGCCCACTTTGAGGCGCTGGATATCGATCCCGCCGCCGATCCCGACCGGGACGGGCGCAGCAACTTCCAGGAATGGATCAACGGGACCGATCCCACCGATTTCTTCGACGGGGAGATTCCGCTCCTCCACATGGCCTGCGGTTCCGAGTGGCTGCTGCCTTGCGGTTCCATTTCCAGCCAGGCGGTGACGATCACGGTCTGCCATCCCTCCGGCGAACCATGGCCGGGCGCGCCGGTCGATCTGTATGCCACGAACGGCACGGCGGGCCTGCTTCGACCGGACCAGGAGGCGGCCGCGGCGGTCACCCGCCTGGCCCTCCTCACCGACCATGCCGGTCGCCTGCCCGGCGGACCGGCGGCGGTCCACGTCCTGTCGCCGGCCCGGCCCTTCTCCGCGGACCTCATCCGGATCGTGGCCGGGTCCGCCCGGGGCGAGTTCCGCGTCCGATCCACCGGGGCGGACTTCGGCCCGCCGCCCAGGCAGCTTGCCCTGGATGAGGACGAGGCGGGCCGGCCGGTTGTCCGCTGGAGCGGGGATCCGGGAAGCGCGGCCGCCTTCCTCCTGGAGGAACAGAATGTAGCCGGAGAATGGGTACAGCTTGCCCGCCTGGCGGCATCGGCCCTGCCGGAACCGGATCCGGAAAGCGGCCTTTACGAGATGCTAATCCCCTAGCCTTCCACCCGATGCGAATTTTCCTGTTCTGCCTCCCCTGGTTTCTGGTCCCGCGGCCGCTGCCGGCCCAGGGCCTGCAGGCTCCCCGCCGGGCGGCCTACGAGTTCGAGTTTGGCCAAGCCTGGTCGGCGGCCGTGGAGCTTCCCGCCTACGGCATCCTCGATCTCGGCCCGGATACCCGTCCCCTCGACGTGGCCGACAACGGGACCGTGCTCTATCGCGACGGCGGCGCCAACCTGGTGCGCTGGTCATCCGGCCAGCTCGAATATCTGGCCCAATACCAGCCCCTCAGCCTTCCCACCTTCATGAATGAACGGAACACGGTGGTGACCACCCGCGACGGGCCCTACTGGGAACCGGAGCTGCGCTTCTGGTTCGGCGGGGATTCCGCTCCCCGCATCCTGGCCTGGAGTGACGCCATGATCGCGACTCCCCACTATGCCGGGATCCGTGATCTCAACGACGAGGACCAGCTGGTCCTGAAAATGGAGGCTTACAGCTCCGGGGCCGGCGACGAACTCTACCACGTCGAGACCAATCTCGTGGACCTGGCCGGCGGCTCCTTCACGGAGTGGTGCCGCTACGAGAACCGGCTTATCATCGACGAGGGCACCTATACCGGGGGCCGGACCTACGATACCACCGGCCTGAACAATTACGGCCAAAGCGTGGGGCTGGTCTACGAGGATGCCTCACACACCGGCACGGACGGTTCGGGCAGGATCTACACCTACCAGAACGAGTACTATGCCCGCGACATGGAGACCGTGCTCGACTTCGAGCCGTGGGCGATCAACGACGCGGGGACCATCCTCGGCCAGACCCCGCCGCCCCTCTCCGGCCTGGTTCTGCTGGACCGCTTCGGCCAGCGGGACATCGGCCCCTTCCTGCCGGAACTGGAGTCCTTTACCCCCCGGATGAGCAATCCCGGTGACGGCATGGAGGAAATCATAGTCGGGCCGCATTACTTCCGCCGCATGAGCGAGCGGGACATGGCCGGCGAGCCGACCGGAGGCCCTTCCCCGGATTTCTGGCACGGTTCCATCCGGGACCTGGTGCCCGATCCCGGCAACTGGTTCGGCCTGGAAGCCACCGCCATCAGCGCCAGCGGGCGGATCGCCGGCACCGGGTACGTCTACGACATGGCCAGCGCGGCTTACGTGAAGCATGGCTTTCTCCTGGTCCCACCGGTCCTCGTGCCTGACTGGAACCGTGATGGAAGAATCGATACAGTCGACCGGAAGTTCTCCCGGCGCGGGGAACCCTGGCGTTTCTGGATCAATGATGACGACGACGCGGGCGACGACTGCCGCTCCTCCGCGGACGATCTCCCCGGGAGCGGCGAGCCGGACTGGGCCAGCCCCGGCATGGACGGGCTGCGCGACGGCGTGGACTTCTTCCCCCTCCTCATCGACCTGCATGCCCAATTGCGGTCGGTCGCCGATCCCTCCCGGATCCGGGTCCGCCTCCGGCAGGCCGACAACGCCCTGAACCTGGTCTACACCCGCCTGCAGCCCGGCGAGGTGCACGGCATCCTGGAGGAAAAGCTCGACCGGGGCTTTGGTCCGGACGGGAGCCTGCCCTTCGGGAACTGCCCGACTGAGCCCGTCACCGCGGACGGGATCGAGCTTGCGGCCGCCTTCCTCGAGGGGGTCCGTTCCGGCAATCGCGGCGTCCTGCTCCTGGAGGCGACCCGGGCCAGCACGGCTCCATTGGTAGTGGAAATTCTATACGATGGACAGACAGTCTTCTCCTCCGGCCTGCCCCTTTCCCTCAGCCCGGTCGGGGACATGCTGCGCATCATCAACCTCCGCAACTGCGATCCGAAGTTTGCCGGCAGCGACCCGGGCCCCTGGCTGACCCGCACCGGGATGCCGCCCAACATGCCGGACAGCTTCCTCGAATCCTTTGTCCGGCCGCTGCGCACCCTCGTCCACATCCATGGTTTCAACTGGGGCGGAGACGAGATTCCCGCAGCCCACTCGGAGCTTTTCAAGCGCTTCTACCAGGCCGGATCCAATGCCCGCTATCTCGGCATCATCTGGAACGGGGACGCGGGGACCCTGGACCTGACCGGCAGCTCCCTGACCTACAATGAGAACGTCATCAACGCCTTCATCACCGCCGGCTACATGAAGGCCGCCCTGGAACCGTTCTCGGGTGCCTGGACTTACGCCCTGGCCCACAGCC
>ENA-ORCW01000649-ORCW01000649.1-marine-metagenome-genome-assembly--contig:-NODE-649-length-15201-cov-7.281870_pt1 | contig 15201 bp, 16 predicted proteins | sample MGYA00237784_ERZ508517 | MGnify/ENA primary metagenome ERZ508517 (study PRJEB26187, sample SAMN06268979) | marine metagenome | isolation source: Tt ae E1 feedstock associated aerobic enrichment on... | reverse complement strand
CCGCCGCCGTCGTCATCGGCGGCGCAGTCGGCGGTTCGGCCGCTCCCGCCGCGGCCGCACCCAATGGCCCGGGCAAGCTCCCGTTCGTGCCGATCGCGCCGGTGCCGAACACCGTCGACGACGTGGTCGTGCCGAACGGCTACTCGTGGAAGACGATCATCCGCTGGGGCGACCCGCTGTTCTCGACGGCCGACACCTTCGACCCGAGCAACCAGACCGCCGAGCTCCAGGCCCGCCAGTTCGGGTACAACTGCGACTACCTCGACGTCATCGCCGAGCCGAACGGCAAGCGCGGCGTGCTCGTCGCCAACCACGAGTACACCAACGAGAACATCATGTTCCCGCCGGCCGCCGACGAGGACGAGGCGAACGCGCAGCGCCTGGTCGCGCTCGCATCGCACGGCATGACCGTCGCCGACGTGACCCGCTCGAGGAAGGGCGAGCCGTGGACGTACGTCATCGGCGGCCCGCGCAACCGCCGCGTCACCCCCGAGACGGTGTTCGCGTTCACCGGGCCCGCCGCGGGCGACCCGCTCCTGCAGACCGTCGAGGACCCGACCGGCACCCGCGTGCGCGGCACGTTCAACAACTGCGCCGGCGGAACCACCCCGTGGGGCACCGTGCTCTCGGGCGAGGAGAACTTCAACCAGTACTTCAAGGCCGCCGGCACCCCTGAGCAGCAGCGGTACGGCATCGGCGGCTCCGGCGACTTCCGCGGCTGGGCGAACATCGACCCGCGGTACGACGGCGTCGCGAACCCCGGCTACGCCAACGAGCCGAACCGCTTCGGGTGGATCGTCGAGATCGACCCCGAGGACCCGACCTCGACGCCCGTCAAGCACACCGCGCTCGGCCGGTTCAAGCACGAGGGCGCGAACGTGCACGTCGGGCGCGACGGGCACGTCGTGGCGTACATGGGCGACGACGAGCGCTTCGACTACCTCTACAAGTTCGTGTCGAAGCACACCATGCGCCCGGGCAGCAGTGCCGGGGCCCGCGCGTTCAACAAGACGCTGCTCTCCGAGGGCGACCTGTTCGTCGCGCGCTTCGACGGCGACTCGTCGGCCGCCGAGATCACCGGCGACGGCACCCTGCCCTCCGACGGCGAGTTCGACGGTTCGGGCGTGTGGATCCCGCTCGTGGTCGACGGCGAGAGCAAGGTCTCGGGCATGACCACCGCCGAGGTGCTCGTGCACACCCGCCTCGCGGGCGACGCGGTCGGCGCGACCAAGATGGACCGCCCCGAGGACGTCGAGCCGAACCCGGTCACGGGTCGGGTCTACATCGCCTGCACGAACAACACCAACCGCGGCATCGGCGACCACCCGAAGGCCGACGAGGCGAACCCGCGCACGCGCAACCGCTACGGCCACGTCATCGAGCTGACCGAGGCGGGCGGCGACGTCACGGCCACCACGTTCGGCTGGAGCATCCTGATCGTCGCCGGCGACCCCGCGACCGATCCGACGACCTACTTCGCGGGCTTCCCGCCGGCCAAGGTCTCGCCGATCTCGTGCCCCGACAACGTGGCGTTCGACGCCGACGGCACGCTGTGGATCTCGACCGACGGCCAGCCCGGCACGATCGGGCTGTGCGACGGACTGTTCAAGGTGCCGCTGACGGGCGCCGAGCGCGGCCACGTGCAGCAGTTCCTCTCGGTGCCGCGCGAGGCCGAGACCTGCGGCCCGGTCATCCACGACCGCGACGGCTCGGTCTTCGTGGCCGTGCAGCACCCGGGCGAGGACGGCGACTGGTCGGACCAGCACTCGTTCTTCCCCGACTACGTCGCTCCCGGCACCCTCTCGGGCGGCAAGTGGGGCGGGCCGCGCCCGAGCGTGATCCAGGTCGTGCGCGACTAGGCACGACCCGGAGGACGCGGAAGGCGGCGGCGCTCGAAGCGCCGCCGCCTTCCGACGGTCGTGGTGCGGGGTCCTAGAGGACCTGGATGTCCGCGGCCTGCGGGCCCTTCGGGCCCTGCGTGACCTCGAACTGCACCTTCTGGTTCTCCTCCAGGGTGCGGAAGCCCCCCGAGTTGATGGCGCTGAAGTGCGCGAAGACGTCGGCGCTTCCGTCGTCGGGAGCGATGAAGCCGTAGCCCTTGTCGGCGTTGAACCACTTGACGGTTCCGGTAGCCATACTGTGTTTTCCTTCGTTGTACTCATTCGGCCCGCCGGTGCGGGCGCGAAGCGGGCGGCACGGTGGCCGACCGCCATCCTCCCGGCACCTCGTGTGGTGCCGGGACGTTGCGTGGATGGGGCGAGGCGACGGCGGGAGCGGTCGGACGCGGCATCCGGTCGTGGGGTGGAATCGGGCCGACGTGAGTCAGACCCGTCGGAATCGATCGACCATGGGGCAATCGAAGGGATCGCGGGCGGCCAGGCCGACCCGGTTGAGGTAACGGACGACGATCCCGTACGAACGTACGAGCGTCGTCTCAGTGTATGGCACGCCGGTCGTGCGGCAATGCTCCATGACGATCTCGCGGGCACGGGCGAGGTGCGGGCGCGGCATGCTCGGGAACAGGTGGTGCTCGACCTGGTAGTTGAGACCGCCCATCAGCGCGCTCGCCCACCAGCCTCCGGAGATGTTGCGCGAGGTGCGCACCTGCTTGCTGAAGAAGTCGAGCTTGGCATCGCGCGGCACGATCGGCATGCCCTTGTGGTTCGGCGCGAAGGAGGCGCCCATGTAGATGCCGAACACCGCGAGCTGCACGCCGAGGAACGCGAACGCCACGCCGAGCGGCAGGAACCAGAACACGACGCCGAGGTACGCGGCGAAGCGCACCGCGATGAGCGCGAGCTCGAGGGCGCGCCCCTCGACGCGGCGGCGGGCGAACAGCCCGCGCACGCTGGTCGCGTGCAGGTTGAGCCCCTCGAGCGTGAGGAGCGGGAAGAACAGGTAGCCCTGCCGACGGGTGATCCAGGCGATGACCCCGCGCTGCCTCGCGGCCGATTCCTCGGTGAACGAGATCGTGTCGAACTCGATGTCGGGGTCCTTGCCCACGCGATTCGGGTTCGCGTGGTGGCGGGTGTGCTTGCGCATCCACCACTGGTAGCTCATGCCGACGAACAGCGTCGCGAGCAGGCGCCCGGCCAGGTCGTTCCGCGGCCCCGAGGCGAACACCTGGCGGTGGGCGGCCTCGTGGGCGAGGAAGGCGAACTGCGTGAAGATGATGCCGAGCGCGCCCGCGATGAGCAGCTGGAACCAGCTGTCGCCGAGGAGCCAGAAGCCGAAGCCGGCGGCGACCAGCGCCACGACCAGGCCGCCGAAGAGGGCGCCGTAGAACCACGGCGTCCGGGCGAGCAGGCCGGACTCGCGTACGACCTGGGAGAGCGCGGAGTAGCTCTGGGTGATGTTCGGGGTGTGCGTGCGAGGAGCCGTGCGACGGATTCCGCCCACGGTCGACGTGTCTGCGATGATGCGATCCCAGCTGGTGTCTGCGACTTCCCAGCCGATGTGTCGCGGGCGAGTGCCCGCTGGTAGATGTGGGCGACGCTATGGTCGGGCGCTGTGAGCGGCCTGTGCGACACGCCGACCGGTACCGGAACGTGACCGTTGCGACAGACTGGGTGCATGAGAGTCGCAGTCACCGGAGGATCGGGCAAGCTCGGGCGCACCGTCGTGCGCGAGCTCACGTCAGCAGGACACGAGGTCGTCAACTTCGATCGCGTCGGCGAGCGCGGACCGGGCTTCGTGCAGCTCGACACCACCGACTACGGGCAGGTGATCGACGCGCTCGGCGGCGTCGACCGCACCGAGCCGTTCGAGGCGCTCGTGCACCTCGCGGCGATCCCCGCGCCGGGCATGCTCACCGACGCCGCCACCTTCCGCAACAACATGCTGACCACGTTCAACCTGTTCTGGGCGGCGACGCGGCTCGGCATCCGCCGCATCGTGTACGCGTCGAGCGAGACCGTGCTGGGCCTGCCGTTCGACGTGCCGCCGCCGTACATCCCCGTCGACGAGGACTACCCCGCCCGGCCCGAGTCGGTGTACTCGATCACGAAGGTGCTCGAGGAGCAGCTCGCGATCGAGCTGGTGCGCTGGTACCCCGACCTGTCGATCACCGCGCTGCGGTTCTCGAACGTGATGGAGCCGGCCGACTACGCCGAGTTCCCCTCGTACGACGCGGACGCCATGACCCGCAAGTGGAACCTCTGGGGGTACATCGACGCGCGCGACGGTGCGCAGGCGATCGACCTCGCGCTGCGCAAGGCGCCCGCCGGGTTCGACCGGTACATCATCGCTGCCGCCGACACGGTGATGTCGCGCCCGAACGCCGAACTGGTCGCCGAGGTCTTCCCCGACGTGCCCGTGCGGGGCGACCTGGGCGAGCACGACACGATGCTCTCGATCGACAAGGCGAGGCGGATGCTGGGCTACGCGCCACGCCACTCCTGGCGCGACTGAGGCCGGCAGGCCGAGGTCGCGCCCGCGCTCAGGCGGTCGGGATCGCGATGATCGGGTCGGTCGTGGGCTGGTCGGAGCCGCCCGCCGGCTCGACCGTCACGCCGATCGTCGCGCCCGCGGGCGCGCCGTCGATGAGGTGCACCGTCAGGCCGTCGGCTCCCGCGTCGAACAGTCCCGCCGCGGAGATGCCCGCCTCGGTGATGACCCACGCCTCGTAGGTCTCGTCGTCGCCGAGGGCGGGGAGCTCGTCGACGAGGAGTGCCGAGCGGTCCTGCTCGTCCGACCAGACGAGGGTCGCGGTGGCGCCGTCGTCGAGGCGCACCGACTGGCGCTGCGCGTCGGGGGCCGCGCTGATCTCGGCGACGACCTGCTCGGGCGTGTCCTGCGTGCCCGCGAACCCGCCGCCGAGCGCGATGCCGCCGACGAGCAGTGCGGCCGCGGCGGCGACCGATGCGACGACGGCGGCCGTGCGCACGCCCCAGCGCCGACGGGCGCGCTCGGACGCGGGGCCGTCGGCAGGTGCCGGAGCGGCGTGTGGGGCCGTCGCCGAGGGCGGGGCCTGCGCAGTGACATCCGTCTGCTGAGGGGCATCCGTCTGCTGAGGGGCATCCGTCTGCTGAGGGGCATCCGTCGACTCCGGAGCATCCGTCGACTCCGGGGCCGCCGCCGACTCGGGCGCAACCTGCGGCGTCTGCGCGATGCGCGCGAGCAGCGCGTCCCGCATGGCGGGCGGCGGGGCGACGGGCTCCGCGGCCGCACCGAGCACGGCCGCGGCCTCGTCGTAGGCGGTCGCGCTGCGGTCCAGCTCGGGGTCGGCGGCGCGCGCACCCTCGAGCACGGCGCGCTCCTCGTCGTCGAGCGCGTCGAGCGCGCCCGCGGCGGCGAGCGCCTCGAGCTCCTCGCGATCGCGTTCGGTCATGTCGTCACCCCCAGGGCATCCCTCAGTCGACCCATCCCGTCGCGGATGCGGGTCTTCACGGTACCGAGCGGCACGTCGAGCCGCTCGGCGATCTCGCGTTGCGTCAACCCGCCGTAGTAGGCGAGCTCGATCGACTCGCGCTGCGCGTCGGCCAGCCCGCCGAGTGCTCGGGCGACCCGCTCGTGCTCGAGGCGGATCTCCACGGACTCCGACGGGTCGGGCACGTCGCCGGCGAGCTCGCGGTGGCCGGCCGCGACGTCGCGGTCGCGCGCCGACTGCGCGGAGCGGATGCGGTCGACGGCCCGGCGGTGCGCGAGCGTGAGCATCCACGCCGCCGCCGCGCCCTTCGCGGGATCGAACCGCGGCGCCTGCTGCCACACCTCGAGGAACACCTCCTGCGCGACCTCCTCCGACTGCGCCGGGTCGACGAGCAGTCGCCGCACGAGGCCGAGCACGCGCGGCGCCATCGCGTCGTACAACGCGGCGAACGCCTCCTGGTCGCCCGAGCCCGCGCGGACCAGCAGCGCATCGGGCGTGATCGCCTGCGCGGGGGTCTCGGTCTCGGGTGCCACGAGCACCAGCATTGCAGGTGTCACGCCGCCTCCCCGGATCATCGGTGATTCGGAGCCGAATCGTGCGCGGATTGGCGGGGGTCGACGGCCGCGCAGCACCCGCACCGCGGCCGATACCCTGTTCCGATGACGACTCCCCCTGCGACGCCCAGCGACGACCAGGCCCGCGGCGGCCGCTACTGGTTCTGGCTCGCGACGGTCGGCGTGATCGGCGGCGTGCTCTCGGGCGCGTTCGGCGTGGGCGGCGGCATCATCATGGTGCCGCTGCTGATCTTCCTGACGGGCATGGACCAGCGACGGGCATCCGCCACCTCGCTCGCGGCGATCGTGCCCACCGCCATCGCGGGCGCGGCGACGTACTTCGCCAATGGCCAGGTCGACGTGCTCGCCGCGCTGTTCGTCGCGGTCGGGGGCGTGGTCGGCTCGTACCTCGGCGCGATGCTGCTGCGGCGGATCAGCCTGACCTGGCTGCGCTGGATGTTCATCGCGGTCATGCTCATCGCGGCCGTGCGCCTGTTCCTGATCGTGCCGATGCGCGGCGACGGCGTCCTCGAGATCGACGTCTGGACGGCGATCGCGCTGAGCGGGCTCGGCCTCGCGATGGGCATCGCCTCGGGCCTGTTCGGCGTCGGCGGCGGCATCATCGCCGTGCCCGGCCTCATGGCGCTGTTCGGCATGGGCGACCTCATCGCGAAGGGCACGAGCCTGCTGGTCATGATCCCGACGGCCATCAGCGGCACGGTCGCGAACTCGCGCGGCGGGCTGGTGAAGCTCTCCGAGGCGGCGGTCGTCGGCGTGGCCGCGACCGCGGCGTCGTTCGCGGGGGTGGCGCTGGCGTTCTGGATGCCTCCTGCGCTCGCGTCGTACCTGTTCGCGGCGCTCATCGTGTTCGCCGCGGTGCAGCTCGCGATCCGCGCGGTGCGGGCGCAGCGGAAGGGCTGATCCGGGGCCGGTGAACGGCTCGACGGACCACCCTCGTGAACTCCGGCGAGATTCCTCTCCGCACCCGGGAATGAATCAGAAGTCCATGCGATTGCATATGACCATGGACACGCAGATCGCAACCCACCCCCAGTTCCTCGCCGGCACCTGGAAGCTCGACCCGACGCACGCCGAGCTCTCGTTCTCGGTGCGCCACCTCGCCATCAGCAAGGTGCGCGGCTCGTTCGAGACCTTCGACGTCACGGTCGTGACCAGCGAGGACCCGGCCGAGACCACGGTCGAGGCGACCATCGACATCGCCTCGGTCACCACCAACCAGAAGGACCGCGACGCGCACCTGCGCACCGGCGACTTCTTCAAGGCCGACGAGTTCCCCACCGCCACCTTCCGCTCGACCCGCGTCGCGATCGACGGCGACGACTTCGTCATCGACGGCGACCTCACGCTCCGCGGCGTCACCAAGCCGATCACGCTGACCGGCGAGTTCGGCGGCGTCGCGAAGGACCCCTACGGCCAGACCAAGGCCGGCGCGACCGCCACCACCAAGATCAACCGCCACGACTTCGGCGTGAGCTGGAACGCCGCCCTCGAGACCGGTGGCGTCATGCTCGGCGACGAGGTCACCCTGACCGCCGAGCTGCAGGTCGCGCTGCAGGCGTAGCCCGCTCCTCCTGGAGCGCTCGGCTCACCCGAGCGCTCACTCCGCTCGAGCGCTCAGTACCGCTCGAGTGCGGCGCTCGCCCCGGCGATCAGCACCCAGGCGAGCGCCGTGAGCACGATCACCCCGAGGGTCACGATGCCGAGCACCAGCCCGGCCGTGGCCTGGCCCCGCCCCGTGCCGCCCAGCTGGGCGGCACGGTGGCGGCCGACCGCGCCGAGGATCACCGCGAGCAGCGCCGGCAGGAACGCGGCGAGTGCGGTGACGATCCCGATGATCGGGATGACCGTCCAGACGCCCGTGGCGAGCGCGACGACCCCGAGCACGAGCGCCGCGACGGCGATGCCGTTCGTGGACGGCCCGGGCGGCGTCGACGCGGCCGTCGCCGCCGGGGGAACCGAGGCGGCGGGTGCCGCGGCGTCGGGGATCGCCGTGGCGGGGGGTGCGGGCTCGTCGGGATGCGGGGGGTTCGCGCTCACCCACCCGAGTATGCCCCTCGAATCCCGCGGCCGCATGCGCGACCGCGACGCCTGTGGGCGAATCGCCCTCGGCGAGACAGCCCCGCGCGGTGGCACCATGGGGTCATGCCGCACGCCCCGGAGGCCCTGACCCTCGACACCGGCACCGCGGAGGTGCCCGCCACCTTCGCGACGCCCGGCGACCCGTGGGCCACGCTCGTGATCGCGCACGGTGCGGGCGCCGGCATGGGGCATCCGTGGCTCGCCGGCTTCTCCGACGCCCTGGTCGACGCAGGGCTCGCGACGCTGCGCTTCGACTTCCCGTACCGCGCGGCGGGGCGGCGATTCCCCGATCGGCCGCCCGCCGCGATCGCGACCTGGCGTGCGGCGCTGGATGCGGCGCGCACCCGCGCGCGGGGCACCCCGGTGTGGGCGTCGGGCAAGTCGTACGGCGGGCGCATGGCGTCGATGGCGGTGGCCGAGGGGGCGGATGCGGCCGGGCTGGTGTTCCTCGGCTATCCGCTGCATCCGCCCGGCAAGCCGGAGCAGCTGCGCGACGCGCACCTGTACGACCTCGCGCTGCCGATGCTGTTCGTGCAGGGCACCAACGATCCGTTCGCCAAGCCCGTCGAGCAGCTCGAGGACGTCGTGCGCCGGATCGGGCCGAACGCGGTGCTCGAGTGGATCGACGGCGGCGGGCACTCGTTCGAAGTCGCGGGCCGGAAGCGCACGCAGGCCGAGCTCGGGGCATCCGCCGCACCGGCCGTCGTGGAGTTCCTGCGGCAGCACTGAGTTCGCGCGCGCAGGCAGCGTCGCGTGCTTGACTCCCGTCATGGGGGAGACCAGCGCGGGCATCCTGCTCTACCGCCGGCGGGCGGGCAGCATCGAGGTGTACATCGGCCACATGGGCGGCCCGTTCTGGCGCGGGAAGGATGCGGCGGCGTGGACCATCCCGAAGGGCACGTACACCGACGAGGCGCCGCTCGAGGCCGCGCTGCGCGAGTTCGCCGAGGAGATCGGCACGCCGGCCCCCGACGTGGCCTACCGAGCGCTCGGCCGATTCCGCTACACCTCCGGCAAGGTCGTGACGGTGTTCGCGGGCGAGGCGGAGTTCGATCCCGGTCGGGTGCGGAGCAACACGTTCGAGCTCGAGTGGCCGCCGCGATCGGGGCGGATGCAGGCCGTGCCCGAGCTCGACGACGCGCGCTGGTTCGCGATCGACGACGCCCGGGAGCGGCTCGTGCGCGGGCAGCGACCCGCGCTGGACGCGCTCCTCGACCTCGCGGGGCCGTGACGTCCCGGCGGGGGTTGCCGGTGTCGGCGGGCAGGAGCAGGATCGCATCGGGAGCCGCGAGCGCGGCACCGCGATAGGAGGCCCCGCGCCATGTCCATCCTCAACCCCTACCTGACCTTCGCCGGCAACGCCCGCGAGGCGATGGAGTACTACCACTCGGTCTTCGGCGGCGAGCTCGCGATGAACACGTTCCGCGAGTTCCACATGGAGGACCTCCCCGAGGACGAGCTCGACGGCATCATGCACGCCCAGCTGACCACGCCCACGGGCTTCACGCTCATGGGGTCGGACGCGCCGACCGCGATGGGCGGCGCCACCCCGAACGGCAAGATCTCGCTCTCGGGCGGCGCCGACGAGGAGGAGCAGCTGCGCGGCTACTGGGCCGGGCTGGCCGAGGGCGGCACGATCGACATGCCGCTCGAGACGGCGCCGTGGGGCGACGCGTTCGGGCAGGTCACCGACCGGTACGGCGTGGTCTGGTACGTGAACCTCGAGGGGCCCGGCAACCTGGCCGGCTGAGCCCGCGCGCGCCGCGGCCGCCCGGCTGCGCCCCGCGCGCTGCCGGCTCAGACCAGCGGGGTGCCGGCTCAGACCAGCGGGATGCCCTTCCGCACCCGCCGGTCGAGGTCGAGCAGCAGCAGGTTGAACGGGAACTCGCGCAGCGGCCGCGGCAAGACCGCGACGATCGCGCTGCACACCGCGAGCACGCGGTCGAACCGCCGCTGCCGGTCGTCGTCCCAGTCCCACCGCATCTCGTCCCGGAAGCGCTGGGGCAGGAACCCGGTCGCGAGCAGCAGGGCGAAGTCGTTGACCGGGCGGCGAACGAGCTTCGGCAGGTCATCGTTCACGACGAGGTCGTTCAGGTAGCCGCGCACCGCGTCGTCGATGTGCACGCGGTCGAGCGACTCGTTCCAGTACCGCTCGAACGCGGCCAGGTCGTCCGGCCACTGGTCGGGGTGCACCTGGAGGGTCGTGCCGAGCACCGCGCCGGCGCGGTAGTGCGCCTCGGCGGTGGCGGCGTCCATCGGCCCGATGAACTGGTGCCACACGTCGACGCCGCCCTTGTACAGGCAGGCGGCCACCCAGAGCTGCAGGTCGCGGTCGAACGCGTTGTACTTCACGGGGCTCTCGGGGGTCGAGCGCACCTGCCGGTGCGACCCGTCGACCGCGCGCCGGTAGACCGCCTTCTGCGCGTCGGTGCCCCGGTAGGCCACGGCGAGGTACGTGAACGTGGTGCGGGCCCGCTTGACCGGATGCAGGTCGGCCCGGCCGCTCTCGACGCGGCTCTCGGCGACGCCGTGGCCGACGCCCGGCCGGGCGAGCTGCATGATGACGTTCGCACGGCCCGCGAGCAGCGTGACCCACATGAGGGCGTCGGAGAAGTCGGGGTCGCGGCGTGCCCAGATGCGGCGCTGCCATGCGGGCCGGGAAGGCACCGGCATGAAGATGCTCGCGTCGCGCGCGGCGCCGACCACGGTCGCCGCCGCCCGGCCGATCGCGACCCCGGCGGTCTGCGCGACCCGCTGACGCTCCTGTTCCACCGTCATGCCGGCTCCCCTCCGAGAGGCTCCCTCACCCGCAAGACATGTTAACCGTCATTCGCATCGTTGGCGAGCCCCACGGCGCACCTCGCGCCGCCGCAACCCGGAGCGGATGCATTCGCGCGGCACAGGCGCGTCATAGGAACCGCATAGGGCGATTGGGCTCAATGGGACCCGCAACCCCCGCAGAAGACCCACCGGAGGCCCCCGTGCAACAGCTGCTCGCCATCGCGATCGACCTGGTCGCGATCACCGTGCTCACCCTCGGCATCTACTTCCCCCGCCACCGCCGGCGCGACCTCGTGGCCGCCTACATCGGCGTCAACGTCGGGGTCGTCGCCGTCTCGATGGTGCTCGGCTCCGCGGCGATCGGCGCAGGCCTCGGCCTCGGCCTGTTCGGCGTGCTCTCGATCATCCGGCTGCGCTCGCGCGAGATCGAGCAGCACGAGGTCGCGTACTACTTCGCCTCGCTCGCGCTCGGCCTCATCGCGGGCCTCGGCAGCTCGCTCGGGTGGGTCGCGGCCGCACTGATGGGCCTCGTCATCGCCGCCATGTTCCTCGGCGACCACCCGCGACTGCTGCACCGCTACCGCCAGCAGACCGTCGTGCTCGACCGGGCGGTGTCGGATGCCTCCGAGCTGCACGCCGCCCTCGAGGACCTGCTCGGCGGGCGCGTGCACCGCGCGGACGTGAAGCGCCTCGACCTGGTCAACGACACCACCGCGGTCGACGTGCGCTATGAGATCGCCCGCACCGGCGAGAGGCGCCGGCGCGACGCACGTCACGACGTCGCCTCGGACGCGGCCGACCGGGCCCCGTTCGCCGAGGTGCGGTCGTGACGGCCGTGAGCCCACGGGCGCTCGCGCCCGGCCTCGCGCTCCGCCCGATCTCGCTCGACGAGCTGAACGCGGCCGCGTCGCTCCAGCGCCGGGTCGACCGCAAGTACGCGCTGCGGCGCGACGAGCTGGGCGACGTGCTCGCCGGGCTCGACCGCGACGCGCGCGTGCTCGAGATCGCCGGCGAGCGCCGCAGCCGCTACGAGTCGGTGTACTTCGACACCCCCGACCTCACGAGCTACCTACTGGCGGCCCGCGGACGGCGACGTCGGTTCAAGGTGCGCACGCGCAGCTACGTCGACGTCGGCACGAGCTTCCTCGAGGTGAAGACGCGCGCCGGGCGCAGCGTCACCGTCAAGGACCGCATCTCCTACGACGGCGCCGACGCGACCGAGCTGACCGAGGAGGGCGCTGCGTACGCGGCATCCGTCTTCGCCGACGTCGGCATCGACGCACCCGGCCGTCCGCTCGGGCCCGTGCTCACGACGGCGTACCGCCGCACCACGCTGCTGCTCGCCGACGGGGCCTCCCGTGCGACCATCGACGTCGACCTCGCCTGGATCGACCACGGCGACCACGCGCACTTCGGGCGGCGCCTGGAGCTGCCCGAGCTGGTGATCGTCGAGACGAAGTCCGTCGGCGGGGCCGGCGAACTCGACCGCCTGCTCTGGGCGAACGGGCACCGACCCGCATCCATCTCCAAGTTCGGCACGGGGCTCGCGGCGCTCCGGCCCGGCCTGCCCCGCAACAAGTGGTCGCGCGTGCTGCGCCGCCACTTCGACCACGTACCCGCCCGACCGACCCGCGCACCCTCGAGGAGCACCCGATGAGCACCCACGACCGCTCCCCCGACACGACCGCCGGCACCAGCAGCGGCACCAGCACCGGCGAGACCGACGAGGGCCGCCCTCGCACTCACGGCGTGCTGCGCCGCCCCGCCGTGCTGCTGCCGGTCCTGCTGACCGGCACGCTGCTCGCGGGCTGCTCCGCGACCGCGGCGACCGACGCGTTCGGCACGACCGCCGCCGACACCGGGACGACCACGACCGAGACGGTCTCGGTCGACGTCGGCCAGACCGCCGCCGAGGCGCTCGCCGAGAACCAGGAGTCGCACGCCTCCGACGACGACGCCGAGTACGTGGAGTCCGAGGTGGTCGACGTGACCCTCGACGGCGACTCGGCCACCGTCACCGCTGGCGCCGACGGTTCGGCCGACGCGGTCGCCGTCGAGGACGGCACGGTGACGATCAGCGCGGCCGGCACCTACCGGCTGGGCGGCGAGTACACGGGCGGCGTCGTGGTCGCCGCCGACGACGAGGCCGACGTGCAGCTCATCCTCGACGGGGTCGACATCGCCAATGCCGACGACGCCGCGATCGGCGTGACCGGCGCCGACGAGGTCGTGGTGATCCTCGCCGACGGCTCGACGAACACCCTGGGCGACACCGACGCGTACGCCGAGGACGCCGACATCGACGCGGCGCTCGACAGCACGGCCGACCTCACCATCACCGGCGATGGGGCGCTCGTCGTGACGGGCAACGGCAACGACGGCATCGCGAGCTCCGACGGGCTCGTCATCGCGGGCGGCGACATCACGGTCGACGCGGTCGACGACGGCATCCGCGGCAAGGACTACGTGATCATCACCGGCGGTACCGTCTCGGTGGCCGCGGGCGGCGACGGCGTGAAGTCCGACAACGAGGAGGAGGCCGAGCGCGGATACATCGCCATCGGCGGCGGCACGGTGGACATCGTCGCGGGCGGTGACGGCCTGGCCGCCGAGACCGACGTGATCGTCTGGGGCGGCGACGTCTCGATCGAGGCCGGCGGCGGCAGCGGGGCATCCGTCGCCGACGACGCCTCGGCGAAGGGCGTCAAGGCCGGCGTGCTCGTCGTCGTGGACGGCGGGTCGCTCGACGTCGACGCGGCGGACGACGCCGTGCACTCGGACGGCGGCGTGCACATCGCCGACGGCACCGTGACCGCGGCGACCGGCGACGACGGCGTGCACGCCGAGACCGCGCTGTCGGTCTCGGGTGGCGTCGTCGACGTGCTCACCTCGTACGAGGGACTGGAGTCGGTCTCGATCGACATCTCGGGCGGCGAGATCTCGATCGTCGCCGACGACGACGGCATCAACGGCTCGGGCGACCAGTCCGCGACCATGTCGATCTCCGGCGGGGAGCTCGTCGTCGAGGCGCAGGGTGACGGCATCGATGTCAACGGCTCGCTGTCGATCTCGGGCGGCGACACCGTCGTGTACGGGCCGACGAACAACGGCGACGGGGCGCTCGACGCCGACGGCACGTTCGAGGTCTCGGGCGGCACGCTGCTCGCCCTCGGCAGCTCGGGCATGGTCGTCGGGCCGAGCACGGCCTCGCCGCAGGCATCCGTCGGCTTCACCCTCAGCGGTGCGGCGAGCGGCACCGTGACCATCACCGACGCCGACGGCACCGTGCTCGCCACCGCCGACAGCGACAAGGCGTTCCAGTCGGTGGTCTACTCGTCGGCCGAGGTGGCATCGGGAGCGACCTACACCGCGACCGCCGGCGGCGCGAGCGCGACCGGCACTGCCGGCGAGCAGATCGGCTCGGGCGGCATGGGCGGCGGCGGCACGGGCGGTGGCCCCGCCGGCGGCACGGGCGGCGGCCCCGGCGGTGGCCAGGGCGGCGGCCCCGGCGGCGGGCGACCCTAGCCCCCACGCAGGCGAGGACGCGACCGCGGCGCCCCGAGCGGAGACTCCGCCCGGGGCGTTGCCCGCGTCACCCGGCGTTCAGGATCGCCCGGTAGCGTCGACTCGGGCGCAGCGTCGCTCCCGTCGCATCCGTATCGAAGGAAGAGGACCCGCCCGCATGACCCGCATCGTCTTCGTGCGCCACGGCGAGACCGAGTGGAACCGCGCCCGCCTGCTGCAGGGCCGCACCGACATCCCGCTGAACGACCACGGTCGCGCCCAGGCCGTCGCCGCCGCGCAGCTGCTCGCCGACCGACCCGCCGAGGCCATCGTGACCTCGCCGCTCGGCCGCGCGGTCGAGACCGGCCGCATCGTCGCCGAGCACGCCGGCCTCGAGCTGCTGGGCACCCACGACGACCTGGTCGAGCGCGACTTCGGCGACGCCGAGGGGTGGCTGGTGCCCGAGGCGCGCGAGCGCTGGGGCCACGAGTACCCGGGTGCCGAGGCGGATGCCGCGCTGGCGGCGCGCGGCCGTGCCGCCGTCGAGCACCTCGCGGCCCACCACGACGCGGTGATCGCGGTCGCGCACGGCACGTTCATCCGCGCGGCGGTCGACTCGGTGACCGATGGCGCCCTCGACCGCCTCGGCAACGGCGACGTCGTGCTCCTCGAGCGCGTCGACGGCGAGTGGCGGGTCGAGGTGCGCGCCAACCCGATCCCCGCCTCGCCCGAGGCCGACCCCGCCGAGGTCGCGGCCGTTCGAGCGGACGCATCGGCCCGCGTCGCCTGAGTGGACAACGTTCGGCCCCGACCAATAGCGTCGGCGGCATGGACGAGGGGGCGGGGGTTCCGGAGGCGTCGAACGACGCGCTCTCGGAGCAGACCCTGCGGCGG
>ENA-ORCW01000648-ORCW01000648.1-marine-metagenome-genome-assembly--contig:-NODE-648-length-15204-cov-2.817082_pt1 | contig 15204 bp, 12 predicted proteins | sample MGYA00237784_ERZ508517 | MGnify/ENA primary metagenome ERZ508517 (study PRJEB26187, sample SAMN06268979) | marine metagenome | isolation source: Tt ae E1 feedstock associated aerobic enrichment on... | reverse complement strand
GCCTTGTCCCAGGTGGCGTCGTCGCCGGCGCGCTGTTCGGGCCGGGTCGCCAGCTTATATTTGATCTCGGTCATGCCCATGTCTTCGTAAACACGGGCGAAGAGAGACAGGAACCGCTGGGTTTCCTCCGTAATCTGATCTTCCCGGCAGAAAATATGCGCGTCATCCTGGGTAAAGCCGCGCACCCGCATAATGCCGTGCAGCGAGCCCGAGGCCTCATTGCGGTGACAACTGCCAAACTCCGCCAAACGCAAGGGCAAATCGCGGTAGCTGCGCAGGCCCTGGTTAAACACCTGCACATGGCAAGGGCAGTTCATGGGCTTGACCGCAAACTCGCGATCTTCGGACTTCAACATAAACATGTCATCGCCAAACTTGTCGGCGTGACCGGATTTCTGCCACAGGCTCAAATCCACCACTTGTGGGGTTTTGATCTCCTGATAGCCATTATCGCGCTGCACCTTGCGCATATAATCTTCAATGGTGGTGTAAACAGACCAGCCCTTGGGGTGCCAGAACACCATACCCGGTGCCTCTTCCTGCATGTGAAACAGGTCGAACTTTTTTGCCAGCTTGCGGTGATCGCGCTTCTCCGCCTCTTCCAGGCGGCGAAAATAAGCTTTTAGCTCTTTTTTGTCGTTCCAGGCAGTACCGTAAATGCGCTGCAGCTGCTTGTTTTTCTCGTCGCCGCGGTGGTAGGCGCCGGCGATGTTGAGCAGCTTGAAGGCCTTGATCTTCTTGGTGTAGTTGACGTGCGTCCCGGCGCAGAGATCGACGAATTCGCCGTTGCGGTAGAAGCTGATCGGGTCCCCTTCCGGAATGTCCGCCAGGCGGCCCAGCTTGTAGCGTTCCTGGCCGCGTTCCCGGATCAGCTTTTCCGCCTCCTCCCGCGTGGACTCAAAGCGCTCAAACCGCTGGTTCTCCTTGATGACCTTGGCCATCTCGGCCTCGATCTTCTCAAGGTCCTCCATGGTGAAGGTATGGTCCAGGTCGAAATCGTAGTAAAACCCGCTCTCCGTGGGCGGGCCAATGTCGAGCTTGGCATCCGGAAAGAGCCGCAACACGGCCGTGGCCAGCACATGGGCGGCGGAGTGTCGGATTTCCTCCAGTGGTGTCATTTCTTTCATGGTAAAGGGCGTGGGGCCTGATGAATTGAGAAAACCTCCGTTAAGACCCGAATCGGCCAATTAGTCAAGGGTCCGGGGGGAGCCGAAAAAATTAGCCTGAAGGTTTGCCGAGGCCGTTCTCATCCTTACGGTCGGTGCGTTAATGAGCATCGAAATCGAGAGCTTCGAACTGCCCCCGATCGGAACCCAGTGCTACCTCCTGAGCAATCCCAGCCGTCAGGAGTTCGCGGTCTTTGACGCCCCCCTGAATGCCTGGCCGACGGTCGAGCGCTACGCGGTCCGGAGCGGCTACACATTGACCGGCCTGTACTTCACCCACGGCCACTGGGACCATACCCTGGACGGCTGGCTTTTCAACCAGGCGGACGTGCCTTGCCATGCCCACAAAGGGGATGACTTCCTGTTCGAGAAGCCGGGAATCATGGCCTCCTTCTCCATCCCCGGGGTCGAGATGCGCCCCTGCCGGATTCAGGAATGGCTGCAGGACAGTTTCCGGATCGAGATTGCCGGCCGCCCGGTGGAGGTGCGTTCCGTGCCCGGACACAGTCCCGGGAGCATCCTCTACTGGTTCGTCGAGGACGGCCTGGCCATTACCGGGGACGCCCTCTTCAACGGAAGTGTCGGGCGGACCGATTTCCCCGGCTGTTCCTTCGAGCTCCTGCGGGATTCGATCCTGAACCGGATCTACACGCTGCCGGACGAGACGGTCCTTTACCCCGGACACGGACCGGAGACCACGGTTGGCCGGGAAGCTGCTTCCAACCCCTTTGTCCGCAGATGACTCTCAGATGAAAAATGAAGCCTACATGCTGGCGGCCCTCGAGGAGGCCCGGAAGGCGATGGGAAAGACCCATCCCAATCCGGCGGTGGGGGCGGTCGTGGTCCACCGGGAACAGGTCGTGGCCCGGGGGCACACCGAACCGGCCGGCGGCCGTCACGCGGAAATTGTCGCCCTCGACGCTTTCCGTGAGACCGGCCTGCAGGTAGATGCAAGCACGGCCCTGGTGGTCACCCTGGAACCCTGCAGCACCCGGGGACGGACGCCGCCCTGTACCGGAGCCATTATTGAATCCGGCATCCGGAAGGTCTTAGCCGGAGCCGTTGATCCCAATCCGAGACACGCCGGGCGGGGATTCGAGGTCCTGAAAGAGGCCGGCCTTGACGTGACGCCGGGCATCCTGGCCGGGGATTGCGAGGACCTGAACCTGATTTTCAACTGGCGGATGACGGAGGGACGGCCCTTTTTCGCCGGCAAGATCGCCACCACCCTGGACGGCCGGATCGCCACCCGGGGGGGGCTTTCCAAATGGATCACCGGGACCGAGGCGCGGGCCGACGTGCACCGCTGGAGACGCTATTTCCCCGCCATTGCAGTCGGGGCCGGCACGGTCCTGGCCGATAATCCGGCCCTGACGGCCCGGATCGGGGGTGAGGAGGAATGGTGCCCCGTACGGTTCATATTCGACCGGCACCTGATCACCTTCAAGGACGGCACTTTCAAGGTTTACAGCGATGCCTGGCGGGAGAGAACGATTGTCGTCAGCTCGCGGGCCCACCTGGGCCGGATCCGCAAGCTGGAAGAGGAGACCGGAATCCGTTTCTGGGCCATCGAGTCCGGACTGGAGGATGGCGGGCTTCCGGAGTTTGCCCAGCGCTGCCATAAAGAGGGGATCGACGGGATGTTCCTCGAGGGTGGGGCGCACCTGCTCAGTTCGTTCCTCAATTTCCGGTATCTGGATTACCTGTTCGCCTACCGCGCCCCGAAGCTGCTGGCGGATGCCAGCGGCCTGGCTCCTTTCACCGGGCAGGAACCGGTGACCATGCAGGACACCGTCACTTTGCGGGCAATTCGCCAGGCTGGCTTCGGCGACGACCAGTTGATGCGCGGATTCGTGGTTTATCCCAACCAGAAAGAGGATCAGGAGTAAGGGCCGATGGAGGTTTACCTGGCAACGGGCAATGCCCACAAACTGGAGGAGTTCCGGCAGATGGTGGAACAGGGGCAATTGCCGGTGCGCCTGCACAGCCCGGACGAGATCGGCGGCATGCCGGAGGTCGAGGAAACCGGGACCAGCTTGGAGGAGAACGCCAGGATCAAGGGACAGGCCCTGCTGGCCAGGATTCCGACCGGCTCATGGGTCCTGGCCGATGACAGCGGGCTGCTGGTCGACGCCCTGGACGGTGCGCCCGGCGTCCACTCCGCCCGGTACGCGGGTCCGGTCAGCAACGCGGCCGCCAACAACATCAAGCTCCTCCACGAGCTGCACGAGGTTCCCATGGATAAACGCACCGCCCGGTTCAGCTGCGTGCTCTACTTCGCCCGTGAAGGCGGGGAACATTACTTTTCCGGATCCTGCGAGGGACATATCCTGACGGTTCCCTCCGGCCACCAGGGCTTCGGTTATGACCCGCTTTTCCAACCGCTTGGTTATTCCCTGACCTTTGCCGACCTCGACAGCGAGACGAAGCACCAGCTGTCGCACCGGGGCCGCGCGGTCGAGGCCTGGACCGCTTTCCTGGCCTCCCTGGAATCCTAGGCCTGGCCGGCTGTTTCCCGCGGCTCGACGGCGGCCAGCTTGTCGCAGATGTCGCGGATCAGGAATTCCGGGGTGGAAGCGCCGGCGGTGACGCCGATCTTCCGGTACTGGTTCAACCCGGTTTCCTCGATTTCCGCCGAAGTCTCGATGTGGTAGGTGGGGAGGCCGGTCTTGCGGGCCAGCAGGGCCAGCTTGCAGGTGTTGGCCGAATGGTGTCCGCCAATGACCACGAAGGCTTCCACCCCCTCCTCGAAGAGAATGGCTATGTCCCCCTGACGGTCCTTGGTGGCGCCGCAGATGGTGTCGATGACCACCGCCTCCGGGTACTTTTGGCGCAGGTGGGAGCCGAGCTTCTGGAAGTCGTCCGTGAACATGGTGGTCTGCGAGACCATGACCACCTTGTCGCCCAGATCGGGCAGGGCGTCGATATCCTCCTCGGACTGTACCGGATAGCCGCGACCCTCGGTGTAACCCAGCAGGCCGATGACTTCAGGATGGTTCCTGTCCCCGAAAATGACCGTGTTGTAGCCCTTCTTGGCGTGCAGCCGGATCTTGCCGGCCACGATGCCCACGTCCGGGCAGGTCGCGTCCTTGAACTCGATGCCCAGGCTCTTCAGGTATTTGCGCCGCTCCGGGGAGATGCCATGGGCCCGCACCACCAGGACCGCGTTCTCCTGGCCGGCGTTGAGGTCCAGCTGGGTCGAGCTCTGGTAATCGCCGACCTCGCGGATGCCCTCCGCCTGCAGCTTGTCCATCATCTGGCTGTTGTGGATCAACGGTCCGTCGGTGTAGACCGGTCGCTTGCCGCTGGTGGCGAAGTCCCGGGCTATGTCAATGGCCCGTTCCACGCCCCAGCAAAATCCCGCACTCTGTGCCCTGATGACGATCATGGTGTATAAGGTTGGCTAATTTGGCTGAATGTCAATGGGACATGGGACGGATGGGAAATGGGACCAAGGGAACTTATGAAACTTATGTGATGGGACTTATGCGACTGATGGACAACAGGAAAGAGGATATCTCACTTGGATTCAGGAGCGCATATCCGGAAAACACATTGGTCCTCTATGTCCCGTTGGTCCCATATCCCATGAGTCCCCTGTCCCCTCCCTCACTCCTTGCTGGTCTTGACCTCGACCACGTCGTGGGGGGCGGATTCGCGCTGGCCGGCCGGGGAGACCCGGATGTAGCGGGCCCGCTGGCGCAGCTCGGACAGGTCCCTGGCCCCGAGGTAGCCCATGCCGCTCTGGAGGCCGCCGACCAGCTCCCGCAGGGCGTCGTCGAGGCTGCCGGAGACTTCCTTCAGGGCCTCGATCCCCTCGGCGGCCACCTTGGAGGATTTCTGGGACTGCTTGTCGTGGCCGTAGCGGGCGGCCGAACCGGCCTTCATGGCCCCGTGGCTGCCCATGCCGCGGTACTGCTTGTAGAGTTTGCCGTTGATTTCCATCAGGGTGCCGGGCGCCTCCCGGCAACCGGCGAAGAGCCCGCCGGCCATGACCGCGTTGGCCAGGGTCAGGGCCTTGACGATGTCGCCGCTCTTGGTGACGCCGCCGTCGGCGATGATCCGGGTGCCCGTCCGGGCCGCGGCCTGGGAGCAGACGTAAAGCGCCGTCAGCTGCGGAATGCCGACACCGGCCACGATGCGCGTGGTGCAGATGGATCCGGGGCCCTGGCCGACCTTGACCGCGTCGGCCCCGCATTTGCTGAGATACTCGACCCCCTCGGCGCTGGTCACGTTGCCGGCCACCAGGGTCAGTTCCGGGAACTCGCCGCGCAGCAGTTTGACCATGTCGCCGACTCCGGCGGAATGGCCATGGGCGGTGGAGACTGCCAGGACATCGACCCCTTCCTCCACCAGGGCCGCGGCGTGGGCCAGGATCCGTTCCCGGTCGAGGTCGCCGGTCTTGTTCCGGGTGGCGGAAATGGCCGCCCCGCAAACCAGGCGGAAAGAGGCGTCCCGGGCCGGGCGGACCTCGGCGTTTTCCTCATCCCGGATGCGCTCGATGTCGGACATGGTGAAGAGCCCCTTCAGGAGGCCCTCGTCGTTGAGGACGATCAGCTTGTGGATGCCCATGTGCTCGGTGAAAAACTTGTCCGCCACGCCGATCGGATCGTCGGCGATCTCCTTTTCCTGGATGGTGTAGACGTCCTCCAGGGGCGTCATGGCGTCGGCCACCTTGACCCCGCGGTAGCGGTTCTTGACCACCCGTCCACGGAGCAGCCCGAGGAAGCGGTTCTTGATATCCACCACCGGGAAGGTGTGGAACTTGAAGCCGCGGGCCTCGATCATCTCCAGGACATCGCCGATAAAGCTCTCCGGGCTGACCGCGATCGGGTCCTGGATCAGGCCGTGCACGTCGTTCTTGACCTTGGCCACCTCCCGCACCTGCCGTTTTTCCGACATGTTGTAATGGATGATGCCGAGTCCGCCGTTGCGGGCCATGGCGGCGGCCATTTCCGCCTCGGTGACGGTGTCCATGTCCGCCGAGATCATGGGGATGTTGAGCACCAGTCGCTCCGAGAGGCGGGTATCCAGACGGGTCAGCCTGGGAAGGATCTCGCTGTAGCGCGTGGCCAGGGTGATGTCGTCATAGGTCAGGCCAACGGCGGCGTTGTCGTGGAAGAACGCATCGGCGTCCTTGTAGAAGAGCAGGTCCGTTTCGGAAAGTTGGTTTTGCTGCGCCATTGTCCACTTGAAAGGACCTGAATTTCTTGAATCAAGCAGAATCTGCCTGTTGCCGGAAAAAAGCGGGCGCCGGGCTGCCAAGGCCAGGGTCCCCACCGTCCCGGCCGGACCATCCTGCTGGACAGATCCGTTCCGCAATCGCTAAGGTGATGGCATGAAATACCGAGAGTTGGGCCGGACCGGCCTGCAAGTTTCCACCCTCAGTTTCGGCGCCTCCTCCCTGGGGGGCGTCTTCCATGAGATCCGCCTGGCCGATTGCATCGAGACGGTTCATGCGGCGCTTGAGGGTGGGATCAACCTGATCGATGTCTCGCCCGCCTACGGGGAAACCCTGGCCGAGACCAACCTCGGCAAGGCCTTGCAGGGCATTGATCGGGACCGCTACTACCTGGCGACCAAGATTGGCAGTTATTCCGAGGCCCGCGGGGACTACGATTATTCGCGGCAGCGGACCATCGACAGCGTCCAGGCCAGTCTGGAGCGTCTCGGGGTGGACCATGTCGACATCATCCAGTGTCACGATATAGAGTTTGCCGACCATGACGTGGTGGTTAACGAGACCCTGCCGGCCCTGGCCGAGCTGCGGGATCAGGGACTGGTCCGCTTCATCGGGATTACCGGACTCCCCTTGAACATATTCCCCAAGATCCTCGACCGGGTCCCGGTGGGCACCATCGACACCATCCTGTCCTTCTGCCACTATGAGCTGAACAACACCATGCTGGCGGACATGATCCCCTACCTGAAAGGGAAGCAGGTCGGCATCATCAACGCCTCCCCGACCGGCATGGGCCTGCTGACGCCCCAGGGCGCGCCGGACTGGCATCCCTCAAGTAAAACCATCCGGGAGGGCTGCGCCAGGGCGGTCGCCTACTGCAAGGAAAAGGGCATCGATATCGTCAAGCTGGCGGTCCAGTTCGCCTGCGCCCACGACGACATCGCGACCACCCTGGTCGGGACTGCCCGGCCGCAGAACATCCGCAACAATATCGAGTACGTGGACGAGCTGATCGACCAGGACGCCCTCGCGGCGGTCCTGGAGATCCTCGGTCCGATTCACAATTTCAACTTTACCCGGGGCCTGCCCGAGCACCGGGACCAAATCGTAGGCTGAGCCATGGAAACCCTGATCCTGGAAAAACCCGGCCGGCTCCTGGCCGGCGATCGAGCCGAACCGGCCGCTCCCGGCGCGGGGGAAGCCCTGGTCCGGATCCACCGGGTGGGGGTCTGCGGGACGGACCTGCACGCCTTCCACGGCCGCCAGCCGTTCTTTGCCTTTCCCCGGGTCCTCGGCCACGAGCTGGGGGTCGAGGTCCTGCAGGTCGGCGATGGCGTGGAGCATTTAAAGCCCGGCGACTGCTGCTGCGTGGAGCCCTACCTGAACTGCGGGACCTGCATTGCCTGCCGCAACGGCAAGCCCAACTGCTGCGAGGCGATCTCGGTCCTCGGGGTTCACCAGGACGGGGGAATGACCCGGAAGCTCGTGCTGCCGGCCCGCAAGTTGCATCCCTCGGCCAGCCTCAGCCACGATCAGCTGGCCCTTATCGAGCCGCTGGCCATCGGCTGCCATGCCGTGGCCCGGGGCAATCCCCGGGCCGGGGAGACGGTCCTGGTCATCGGGGCCGGCCCGATCGGTATGGCGGTCATCCAGTTTGCCCTCGAGCGCGAAACGCGGGTCATCGTCATGGATATCAACGACGAGCGCCTTGACTTCTGCCGACGCCAGCTCGGCGTTCAACTCACCCTGCGGGCCGACGTCGAGGACCTCCCGGGGGAATTGCGCAAGCTGGGCGACGGCGACCTGCCGACGGCTGTCTTCGACGCCACCGGCAGCCCGGCCGCGATGCACAAGAGCTTCGAGTTGCCGGCCCACGGGGGACGGATCGTCTTTGTCGGCCTCTTCCAGGGCCAGCTTTCCTTCGAGGATCCCCTGTTCCACCGGCGGGAGCTGACCATCATGGGCAGCCGCAATGCGCTTCCCGCAGACTTCACGCGGATCATCCGCCTGATCGAGGAAGGGCGGATCGATACCAATCCCTGGATCACCCACCGGGCGCCCCTGGCCGAGGTGCCGGGAGTGTTCGGCGATTGGGCCAATCCGGCGACCGGGGTCCGCAAGGCCATGATCCACGTCGCGGATTGACGGGGCTTTGTTAATTTCCCGCGCCCGGCTGGCGGAGTTTGCCCAGTTCGCTTCGCGGAATGTGGGCCCGCAAGCGGATCTGCTTGGGCTGCGCGTAGCGCGGCAGGCGGTTCCGCAGGGCCTCCCGCAACGGCTCCTCGCTGAACTCTCCTTCCATCGGCACCACTTCCAGGACGACGCCCCGGCCCCATTCCGGATCGTCCTCCCCGGTGCAAAAGGCGTCCAGCACCAGACCGGAGGACAAGGCCGCCGCTTCCACCTGTTCCGGATGCACGTTTTCACCTCCCGTGATGATGACCCGGTCCGCCCGGCCGTGAACGTGCAGGCGCCCTTCAGCATCCAGGTGCCCGAGGTCGCCGCTCCGCAACGGGTCTCGGGAAAATTCGCCGGAGGCCGGCCAGTAGCCCAGCAGGTTGGACGGGGAGTGAATGAGGATCCGATGGTCCGGGCCAATCCCGATCCGGGCATGGGGAAGGGGCTTGCCCACGCCTTCAACCCCGGAGAGGAAGTCCTCCGCGTCGAGCAGGGTCACCATGGCCGCCGTTTCAGTGGAGCCGAAGCAGGGGGACAGGCGCAGGCCCAGCTCGCGGGCGGCGGCCAGGAGATCCGGGGGGCAGCCCGCCCCGCCCAGCAGGATCTGGCCGAAAGATTGCAGAAGCCTGCGTGATTCCGGTTCCGCCAGCATGCGCCGGAGCTGGGTCGGGACAAGGGAGAGGGAGGCCTGGCGGAGCGGGAAGGGCGCCTCTTCCAGGGAGGCGGCGTCCCGGTAATTCGCGAAGTGGACCCGGCCCCCGCAGGCGGCGGCCCGGAACACCGGCATCAGTCCCCCCACATGGTGCGGCGGCAGGACATTGACCGCGTGCAGGATACCGGCGGATCCGCACTTTTCTTCGAAGCCCCGGGCAGCGGCGGATAGCGTATCGGAATTGTGGATACAAAAGCGGGGCAGGCCCGAGCTTCCGCCGGTCGGGACCAGGATGACCGGGCCAGCTTCCGCCGGCCGGCCGGCCAGTTGTTCCTCCAGCCTGCTTCTCCAATCCCCGGGCCAGGCCGGATCCATGAGGATGAGATCCCGTTCCCGTTCCAGTCCCGCCAGGAAACCGGTCCAGAAGAGCCGGGGCTCGGCCTGCGCGAGGTGCAGCGTTTCCCCGAGCGGCCCGGCGGCGGGCAGGGGACCCAGGGTCTTCCTCAGCTTTCCGGCAAGTCCTTCCATATCTTTTCCATTTCCGCCGGCCGGAGCGTGCGGATCCATCCGTTGTCCTGGGGGGCGCGGAATGGATCGGCAAACCAGTCCTGGGTGCCAAAACCATGGTCGACACTGTTGAAAGGCCCCGTGAGGCGAACCAGGGAACTTAACCCGATTCCCGTCTCGAAGGCCGAGGAGAGGACCACCTTCTCCGGCCTGGTGGCGAGGGCGGCCAGCCAGCGGTCGGGCAGGCCGGAAAGGGACGGCTTTATAATCCAGTACCCGGGCCAGCCCAGTTCCAGCCATTGTGACAAGCCATCCCGCGAAAGGGATTCATCGAGTGCCAGCGGAACCGGGGATTCCTCAGCCATGCGGACCATGTCCGAGGGAGCACAGTCATAGGGGAACGGTTCCTCGATGAACTCGATCTGCTCGGCGAACAGGCCCAGGTGATGCTGCCAGAAGTGCCAGGATTCCTGGTCCCAGGACTGGTTGGGATCGAGCCGCAGGCGCTCCCCCGGCTTCAAGGTATGGATGATCGCCGTCAACCAGTTCCACTCCCGGTCGGCGGACTCGCAGCCGAGCTTGATCTTGAAGGTCTTCATTCCGGAAGCCCGGAGCAGGGCCACGCTTTCCGCAGACTTGGGCCCGATGGTCAGGAGCCCGGCCAGGCAGGCCTCCGCCTGCCCCGCCTGGGGACTGGCGTCGAAGGCCGCCGACCACAGGCCGAAGGCGGTCGCGGGAGGGGCTGTGGAAAGGGCTTGCCGCCATTGTTCCTCCGTCAAATCCCCCTCCACGGACTGCAGGAAATCTCCCGCCTCGGCCATGGATTCCGAGCCGAATTCCGACAGCGGTGCAACCTCCCCGTAACCGGCGCTGCCACTATCCCGGTCTTGCCAGCGGATCAACCAGCCGTGCCGTTGGGACCATTCCCCACGGGAGGTCCGCAGGGTCCGGATCATGCGCCGGCGATAGGGACGGCAGGAAAGGCCGATGGCGCGATCTTGAGACATGAATTCTGCATAACAGCTTCCTCCCCGGTCGCAAGTTCACGCTTTCAGGAATAATCCCGGAAGGCCGGTTACGGTTGTTGTTGAAAATGCACTTGGTTCCGTCAAAAAGGAGCTATGCCAGTACCGTTGCTTGACCTGACCCGACAGCATGCACCGCTTGAAAAAGCCTTCAAGGAGGCTATCGACAGGGTGATTGCCAGCAACCAGTTTGTCCTCGGACCGGATGTCAAGGCCCTCGAGGCCGAAGTGGCGGCCTACTGCGACTGTCAATACGCCGTCGGCCTGAGTTCCGGAACGGATGCCCTCCTGGTGGCCTTGATGGCCATGGAGATCGGTCCCGGCGATGAGGTCCTTTGCCCGTCCTTCACCTTTTTCGCCACCGCCGGAAGCGTGGCCCGCCTGGGCGCCGTTCCGGTCTGGGTGGATGTCCTGCCGGACACCTACAACATCGACCTGGCGGACGCCCTCGACAAGGTCACGGAAAAGACCAGGGCCATCATTCCGGTCCACCTGTTTGGCCAGGCCGCCGAGATGGAGTGCGTCATGGCCTTCGCCAAAAAGTACAACCTCCGGGTCCTGGAGGATGTGGCCCAGGCCATCGGGGCCCGGTATGGCGACCAGAAGGTGGGCAGTTTCGGCGATTTCGGCGCCCTCAGTTTCTATCCGACCAAGAATCTCGGCGGTTTCGGCGACGGGGGCATGCTGGTGACCAATGACGGGGACCTGGCCGAGCGCGCCGTCTGGTTGCGCAACCACGGGATGAATCCGAAGTACTACCACAAGTACATCGGGGGCAACTTCCGGCTGGATTCCATCCAGGCCGCCCTGTTGCGGATCAAGTTGCCCCACCTGGAGGATTACCATGCCGCCCGGGCCGTCCATGCCGAGGCCTACACGGCCAACCTCAAGGGGCACGGTGGAGTCATCTGTCCACGGATTATTCCCAAGGCCCACTCCGTCTGGAACCAGTACACCCTGCGGATCCCGGACAAGAAACGGGACGCCTTCCGGGAACACCTGGCCTCCCGCGGCATCGGCTCCGAAATTTACTATCCCCTCGGCCTGCACGAGCAGGAATGCTTCAAGGGCGTCGGGCGGGGCGGCGAGACCCTCACCGTGACCCCCGAACTGGCCCGTGAAGTGGTCAGCATCCCCTGCTTCCCGGAAATGACGGAGGCCGAGCGCGAGGAGGTCCTCAAGGCGATCTGGGATTTCGGGTACGGCCGCAAATCGGATTGAAGATTGCAGGCCTGGATCACAGTGCCTCCGACGTCCCGCCTGCGCCAATTCGATGGACCCAGTTAAGGCCGGCCGGCCCTGACCGTGCAGCCGGCATCCCTCCTGCGGGGGGACTACTCGTCTTGAGACCTATAGTCATACCGGAGTGCTGTTGGAACAGAAGGAACCCCTATCCCGGAGGGATTTAGCGATTGGCGCGGGGTGGATCCCGCGAAGCGGGAGGAACCCCGGGAAACCAGCATCTTAATATCGCCACGGCCCCGGAGGGGCCGCAGAAACAAGCTGCCAGAACCTGCGATCCCTCCGGGACTGATAATATTAATGCCGCTGGTTCCCGGGGTGTCGCTCTCCCGCTTTGCGGGCTCGTTCCGCCCCGCGCTAATGGCTGTCACCCCTGCGGGGTATCCTTCGCGGCACTGCCCCAGCCGCGGGCTTTAGCCTTTCTACCCAACCCTACGGCTGCAGCCGGTCGATCTGCCAGCGGTCACCGGATTTTGAATACAGGAAGCGGTCGTGGAGGCGGTTTTGCCGGCCCTGCCAGAATTCCCAGGATTCCGGGATGATCCGGTAGCCCCCCCAGAAGGAGGGAAGGGGAATCTCCCTGTCGGCGAATTTCTGCTTCATCTCGTGCAGCTTCGCTTCCAGGAGGGATCGCGACTTGATCACCGAGGACTGTTGTGAGGTCCAGGCCCCGAGGCGGCTGCCCAGCGGGCGGCTGACAAAGTAGGCCAGGGACTCGGCGGTGGAGATACGTTCAGCGGTTCCGTTGACGGAAACCTGGCGCTCCAGGTCCAGCCACAGGAAACAGGCCGAAACCTTGCTGTTGCCGGCGATCTGGGCCGCCTTGCGGCTTTCGAAATTGGTGAAGAAGACAAGGCCCCGGTCATCCAGTTTCTTGAGCAGGACGGTCCGGGTAAAGGGCTGCCCCTGCGCATCGACAGTGGCCAGGACCATGGCATTGGGCTCCTTGAGGAGGGCTTCCCGGGCCTGCCCGAACCAGAATTGGAACTGGTCCATGGGCGCCGGCCGGAGGGTCTCCCGGTTGAGGACCTCCTTGCGGTAGTCTTGGCGCAGGTGGGTGATATCCATGGTCGCGAAACCTATCGGGCCAGGAACAAAAGGACAAGCGCGGCCAGGACAAAGCGGTACCAGGCGAAAATGGCCAGACCGTGCCGCGTCAGGTAGCTGACCAGCCACTTCACGGCCAGGGCAGCCGAGACGAAGGCCACCGCAATCCCCAGGATCAGCGGCCCCATTTCAATGACCATGAACATTTCCCGGCCGCTGGTCACCGTCTTGTAGCCGGCCGCGGCGGAAAGGGTGATCAGGCCCAGGAGGAAGCTGAATTCCGCCGCCTTGGCCGGGCTCAGGCCGGCGATGTAGCCCCCGACGATGGTCATCATGGAGCGGCTCATTCCGGGCCACATGGCGAAACACTGCAGGACCCCGATGAAGAGGGACTGCCGGACGCCGAGGGTATGGAGATCGATCAGGTTGTCGTCATCGCCCAGCTGGTGCTTCCGCCAGGATTCAACCCCGAGCATGATCAGCCCGCCGACGACCAGGGCCACCGCGATCGGGATCGGGGAAAAGAGCATGCGCTCGATCCAGTCGTCGAGGAGCAGCCCCAGGACAACGGCGGGGATAAAGGCCACGATCAGGTTCCGGGCCAGGCGCCGGCCGTTCGGGCTCAGGCCGAGGAGGCCGAGAATGACCTGCCAGATCCGGGGCCAGTAAAGGATCAGGACCGCCAGGATGGCTCCCGCCTGGATGACGATGGCGTAGGCATCGGCGGCTGTCTTCAGGGAAATCGGTTCACCGGCCTTGTTGAGCAGGGGATAGCCTCGCTCGTCCAGGACCGGGTCCGTAGCATCGAGGCCGAGAACGGCGTTGGTCAGGATCAGGTGCCCGGTGGAGGAAATGGGAAGGTATTCCGTGATGCCTTCCACCAGCCCGAGAAGGACCGCCTCCCGGTTCCCCACCTGCCGCGGCTCGACAGCCACGGCCGTTCCGGCCGGTTCCTCCGGAGCCGCCAGCAGGCGCAGGCCACCCAGGATGGGGAGCAGGATTAATCCGGTTAGGAAGAGTCGTTTTAAGACGGATCTCGGCATGAGTTTTTCGTGGGTGGCGGTCGATTAGCGGGAGCCAGTGTTCCCAAGAGGCTTCGAAGGGGTCAAGCCTTGGATTTTGGAGCTGGGATTGGTGGCGAAAAAACCGGCCACCCCGAGGACCCCGTAAATGACCAGGCTGGCGGTCATGGCGGTGGTGTATCCCCCGGCGTAATCCCGACAGAAGCTGAAGGCCAGCGGACCGATGGCCCCGCCCCAGACGATTCCGGTCAGGGAGGCCCCGGTGATGGCGCCGAGGTGCTGCCGTCCGAAATAGCGCGGGTAGGCCACCGAGCTGAGGACCGGGAAGGTTCCCCAGGTGGAGCCCATGCCGACGACGATCATCACGTAACCGACCGTCCCGGGAAGGAGGAAGATGCCGCTGCAGAAGAGGACCCCGCAGAGGCAGAAGAAAATAATGACAAAGCGGATCCGGATGAAGTCGGTGATGTAGCCCACGCTGAGGTTGGTGGCGACGGAGACCGCGCTGCTGTAGATGAAGCTGTTGAGCATCTGCTCCCGGGCCACCCCGAAGGTGCGGCCGATGTCCAGCACGTGGAAGGTGAAGGAGGTCGCGAAGAGGCCCTGGAACCCGAGGGCCAGGGTGATGATCCAGAAGGACCAGGTCCGCAGGGCCTCGGCCCGGGTGAATTCCTTTTTCAGGATTGTATCGGGGTTTTCACGACGGTTCCTGGGCCGCCAGCCGTTGTCCATTTCCAGCCCGCACTCCTCGGGATTGTCCCGGAAGACCAGCCAGGCCGCCCCGGCAACCGGAACCGCGAGCAGGAAGGCGTTGCAGAGCAGGCTGCCACGCCAGCCCAGGAGCTGGATTTCCCAGTCCAGGATCCGCGGGGCGATGGAAAACCCGAAAGCCACGAAACAGCCGTTGATGGAGACCACCAGGCCCCGGCGGAGGTTCCACCACTTGGTCATCATTGATTTGGATCCGAGGGTGACCATGCCCTGGCCGAAGAAGCGGATGCCCAGGAAGCCGATCGAGGCCACGGTCATGGCCGCGGCGGTGGCGCCGGCCATCCCGGACCATTGGACGAGACGGTCCATCTGGCTCATGAAGACCAGCGCTCCCCCGAAGAGGATGGCCGCGAGGACAAAGAAGCGCCTCGCCCCGAGGCGGTCGAAGAGGCTGCCGCCAAAGGAGACCAGG
>ENA-ORCW01000646-ORCW01000646.1-marine-metagenome-genome-assembly--contig:-NODE-646-length-15228-cov-2.735331_pt1 | contig 15228 bp, 12 predicted proteins | sample MGYA00237784_ERZ508517 | MGnify/ENA primary metagenome ERZ508517 (study PRJEB26187, sample SAMN06268979) | marine metagenome | isolation source: Tt ae E1 feedstock associated aerobic enrichment on... | reverse complement strand
ACCTTCTGGTACGGCGCCCGCTCCAAGCGCGAGATGTTCTTCGTCGAGGATTTCGACGAGCTGGCGAAGGAAAATCCGAACTTCACCTGGCACGTCGCCCTCTCCGACGCGCTGCCGGAGGACGAGTGGACCGGCTATACCGGCTTCATTCACAACGTGCTCTACGAGGAATATCTCAAGGATCACCCGGCGCCCGAGGATTGCGAGTACTACATGTGCGGCCCGCCGATCATGAACCAGTCGGTCATCAACATGCTCCTTGAGCTCGGCGTCGACCGCGAGGACATCATGTTGGACGATTTCGGCGGCTGACGAACGCTGGGAGATTACCTCTCCACATCACCCCGCGCGCCGGAAACTCCGCAAACGCGTCTGACAAAATCCCCGGCCCCGGTCCGGGGTTTTTGCATTTTCCGGGAACGAGCCCGCGGGCCAAACCAGCGGCTCCGAACAGCGTTCTGGAAATGATAATCATTCTCATGTAGAGCTGGGTCCGTACAAACCTCGCTGCCGCCGCATCCTGGCCGGCCGTTTCCCGGAACGGAGCACCTTCGCCGCCTATGCCATCGGATCCCAAATCCATGGAACTGGTCCTGACGCATCGGGGCGAACTCATCGGTTACGCGCTGCGGATCGTCGGCAACAGGACCACGGCGGAAGACGTCGTGCAGGAACTGGCCGACCTGACCGCGGATTCCGGAGCCGTCAGCATCGCCGTCATCGATCCCGCTCTGCTGGGCAGCGGGGGCCTCAAGCCGCCGACGGATTTTGGCCGTCAGGGCGTCGACATGATTGTCGGGGAAGCCCAGCACCTGGCCATCGGGCCCAACTTTGGAGGTCCCGGATTGGGACTTTTCGGGGTCCGCTACAACGAATCCAGCCGCAATGCCATCCGCCAGACCCCCGGGCGCTACGTCGGCAGGGCCCGCGACCTGGCCGGCCGCCACTGCCTGGTCATGGTCCTCAGCACGCGCGAGCAGCATATCCGCAAGGACAAGGCCACTTCCAATATCTGTTCCAACCAGGCCTTCCTGGCCACGATCGCCGGTGCCGCCATCCTGGCCCGGGGAGAGGACGGCATGCGCCGCGCCTTCGCCAGGGGCCGCGACCAGGTCGTCGAGGCGGCCCGCCGCCTGTGCTCCCTGAAAGGCGTGGAACTGGCCTTCCCGAAAACTCCCTTCGTCAACGAGCTGACATTGGCACTGGAGGGGTCCGCCGCCGAACTGATTGACGGGGCCCGTCAATCGGGCCTGCATATCGGGGTTGATGTCTCGGGCCGGATTTCCGGTGGCCGCTCCCTGCTCAAGGTCTCCTTCAGCGACCGGGAAGTCAGCCTCGACAACCTTGAGAAGGCTTTTGTCGCCGCCGGCTTCGCCCGGCAGGAATCCAGCCCCTCCCTTCCGGAACTGCCCGAATCCGACCGCCGGGCCGGCGAACTGGGCCTGCCCTCCATGTCCCACGAGGAGGTGGTTTCCTACTACCGCCAGCTGGGCGAGCTCAACGTCAGTCCCGACGATGCCTGCTACCCGCTCGGATCCTGCACGATGAAGTACAATCCCTTCATCAATGACTGGGCCGCCAACCTGCCCGGTTTCACCGACCTGCACCCGCAGGCTCCGGTCGAGGACGCCCAGGGATCGCTGCATCTCCTCCACGAGATCCAGGAATGGTTCAAGAAGATCACCGGGCTGGCCGGCATCACGACACAGCCTGTCGCCGGCGCGCAGGGCGAGCTGGTCGGCCTCAAGCTCTTCCAGGCCTACCATGAGGACCGTGGCGAAGGCCACCGGGACGTCATCCTGATCCCGGCCTCGGCCCATGGCACCAATTTCGCCACCGCCGTCATGGCCGGCTACCGCAGCGGCCGGGTGGACGGGCTCCAGACCGGCATTGTGCTGCTCTCCGGGGCCCCCGACGGCACCATCGACATGGACGACCTCCGGGCCAAGGTGGAAACCTACCGCGAGCGGCTGGCCGGGATCATGATCACCAATCCCAATACCTCGGGCGTCTTCGAAAGCCGTTTCCGGGAAATCGCCGACCTCGTCCACGAAGCCGGCGGCCTGGTCTACATGGACGGGGCCAACATGAATGCCATTGCCGGATGGTGCGACCTCGGGGCCATGGGGGTCGATGCGGTGCACAACAATTTGCACAAGACCTGGACCATTCCCCATGGCGGGGGCGGTCCCGGGGACGCCATTGTCGGGGTCAGCGATAAACTGCTGCCTTTCCTTCCCGGTTACCAGATCGAGAAGGGAGTGGAAGGCTACTTCCCGGTCAAGGCCCCGAAAAGCATCGGCAGCTTCCACCGTCACTGGGGCAATTTTGCCCACAAGGTGCGCGCCTTTACCTACCTCCTGCGACTCGGCCGCGAGGGCGTTCCCCGGATGACCGCCATGGCCGTCCTCAGCGCCCGCTACTGTTTCGAGAAACTGCGTGCCGCCTATCCCACCCTGCCGGCGGCGGCCGCCACGACGCCGCGCATGCACGAGTTTATCCTGACCCTGCGTGAGGAGGATTTCCAGCGCATCGAGGCCGCCGGGATTCCCCGGGCCCTGGCCATCACCCGGGTCGGCAAGCTTTTCCTCGATTTCGGCTTCCATGCCCCCACAGTGGCCTGGCCGGAAACCTTCGGCCTCATGGTCGAACCCACGGAAAGCTACCGCAAGGCCGAGCTGGACCGCTTCTGCGAAGCCGTGCTGGCCATCTACCGGATGATCCGGGAGCATCCGGGAGTTCTGGGCAAGGTGCCCCTCTTTACGCCCGTGGACCGGGTGGACGAGGTCGAGGCCAACCGCAAGCTGACCCTCAATGAAACATTGGACGGCCTTCCGGCTCCCTTGCAGAACCGCTTCTCTCCCGCAGAGATTGCCCGGCTTCCGATCAGCGAGGTCTACCAGCGCATCCTGGATGCCTACCAGGGAACCTGAGTACCTGATTCCCCCACCCGCCGGAAATAAATTTCAGGCAAAAAAAACTCCGGTCCATGGCGGACCGGAGTTTTTGTTAAATTGGATTGGGCGTGGAGGCGCAGGGATCAACCCTTGCCGCTCGCCGTTTCAACTTCCTCCCAGGGAATTTCGACGACAATCTGCTCCAGTTCCTCGTCACTGGGCTTGCCGCCCTGGACGGTCTCCTCCGGGGGAGCGGTGGGCTCGGTCATGGGGCCGGTGGAAGCGATGGCACTCATTTCGATGGCATCGTTGCGCATTTCACCAACCGTCTCGTCCGAGATCATGGCCATTGCCGCGCCACCCGTGGAGAGGGCGAAGACATCCATGCCGGAATCGTAAATGCCCCGGATGATGACTTCCTCGCCGACCGGAACATCGATGGTCTTCCCGGCTTCAACCAGGGAGATGGCCATGCTGCTGCTGTCCAGGGAGTCGGCGCCGGTGAAGGTCACCGTGCCGTCGAGGTTGCGCACCTGCAGGGTCCAGCCATTGCCCGAAGGGGAAAGGACAACTCCGTAGACACCGTTGGAAATATTGGCCGTGCCAACGACGTTGGACACCGAGATACCGCAACCGGCCATGCTGTCTCCGAGAATTTCACCGGAGCGCAGCGTGAGGTTGGCCATCGAGGTGCCAAGACCGCTGACAACAAGTTCTGTACCGGGGTAGACAGTAATCAGGGCCCCATCGCAGATGCTGACGATGAGGGTCGAGCCGTAGGTCTTGATGACGTCGCCGTCTTGAAGCACGTCACCGGCGTCAACAGCCATGGAGGAACCGGCACGAACGACGATTGCTCCATCGGGATCTTCGGAAAGGACCTGGGCAGCTGGGGAATTTTGGGCAACGAGCATGGCCGGAGCCAGAATTGCCGCGATTACTGACATGACGACAGTTTTACTGAGTGATTTCATGGTAGGGATGAGATAATTAACTTTCTGGTCCACTTTTGGAATATCGAAAGTTAAGTACCCTTACTGCACTTGACAAGCATTAAGCTGAACAAGATGGATGACACATGCGTGAGGAAAAACCAGTTCGGGTCCAAAAAGCCATCGCAGACCGGGGTCTGGCCTCCCGCCGGGAAGCGGAAAAATGGATCGAGGAAGGCCGGGTCACGGTCAACGGAAACCCGGTCACCCTCGGCGACCGGTGCCTGCCGGGAAGGGACCTGATCGAGGTCGACGGCCGGAAGCTGCCCCGGCGAGAGCCGCCGAAGGTGGTCATCGCCATGAACAAGCCGCGGGGCTTTGTCTGCACCAACGACGATCCCCACGCCCAGAAGACCGTCTTCGACCTGCTGCCCCCGGAACTTCGCCCGCAGCGGCTCTTCTGCGTGGGCCGGCTGGACAAGGAAAGCGAGGGCCTCCTCCTGCTGACCAACGACGGGAGCCTGCAACAGCAACTGGCCCACCCTTCCTACAATGTGATGAAAAAATACCAAGTCGAGCTGGACAAGCCGCTCAAGGAAGGGGATATCCGGAAGCTGATCCGGGGGATCGACTGGGAAGGCGAGCGCCTTTCGATTGAGAAAGTCCGGCCGCTCCGGTCCCGGGGAGCCGAAAACTGGAAGAGCCTCGAAGTCATCCTCCACCACGGCAAGAAGCGGGAAATCCGCCGGCTGTTCTATGCCTTCGGCTATGACGTGAAGCGCCTGAAGCGGGTCCAGATCGGCCAGTACCGGTTGAAGGGGATTCCGCGCGGGCACATCCGCTCCCTCGGCCGCAGGGAAATCCAGCAGCTGTTTGAGGCGGATCCGGGGAGCTGACATGTCGTCCTTTACAGCTTCCGGCCAATTATTCGATTGTACCAGCCACCCGGGCCCGCCAAACTGTAAACCTTACACCATGAAAAAGATCCTGACGCGCCTTTTGCTGCCCATTCTGCTGGCCTCCGCCAGCGGCTCTCTCCGCGGTCAAGCGACCCAAGTCGAAATTTACCTGAAACCGGATATTGAATCCAAGAACCTGGGGACCATGAGCCTCCAGGATCCGCGGCTGGGCCAGGCCACTCCGGTGCTGGACGATGCCAGGGCGGCCCTGGGCTGGCACTTTGCCGACTTCACCGGGACGGTCGACGGTTACGTTCCGGATGCCAAGATTGGCAAGGACCTGATGCCGGTGGACAACGCCATGATTTATTCGGAACCGTCCGCCGACGGGACCGTTCTGGGAACCTACCGGCAGGGCGACGAGATTGAGATTGTCGATACAGGAGCCTGGTGGCATATCCGCTACAGCGGTTCCGTTCCGGTCTATTTTGTCCTGGACACGCCCCCTCCCCTGCCCCCGGTGACCGGAGTGGCCGGGGAAGACCAGCCCGGGCAAACCCCGGCTTCGCAAACCCCGCCCGCGGAGGAACCGGTCTTCGAGGAGCCGGTGATTGTCGACACCACCGGCCAGACGGCAGCCGCCGAGGGCAGCGGCAGCGGTGGCATCGTGGTCCCCGAGCGCAGCGAGACCCCGCGTCCCGGTGTCGTCAGCCAGCGCTACGAGGGAACTTTCCGGAAATCCAAGCGCTTCCTGGGACTGATCGCCCCCAAGGCGCCCTTCTACCTGGAAGCCTCCGATGGAAAGCGTATCGCCTGGATCGATACCAGGGAAATTGTGATTCCCGGTTCGATGAAGGAATTCGTGGACCAGAAGGTCGTCATCAACGGGGAGCGGACCCTCGGATCATCGCGGGAATGGATTATCCACGCCCGCAACATGCGCCTCAAGTAAGGACCGGAGGAATTATGGAACTGCTCGACGGCAAGAAGCTCTCCAGGGAAATCCTTGGTGAAATCAAGGAGCGACTGGAGGACATATCCGGACCCCGGCCCTGCGTGACCTTCATCCGCGTGGGGGAAGACCCGGCCTCGGTCTACTATGTGAATTCCAAGCAGAAAAAGGCGGCCCAGGTGGGCATCGAGAGCCGCCTCAAGACTTTTCCCGAATCCATCTCGCAGGAGGACCTGCTGGGGGAGATTTCCGCCCTCAACGCGGATCCCCTGGTCCACGGGATCCTGGTCCAGGCTCCCCTGCCGGACCACATGGATGAGCGGACCGTCTTCAATGCGGTGGCACCGCAGAAGGACGTGGACGGATTCTCGACCAACAACCTGGGCCGGCTGGTCCAGGAGGATCCGCAAGCCTTCGTGGCCTGCACCCCGGCCGGTATCGGGGAAATGGTGCGCCGCTACAAGATCGAGACCGAAGGCAAACATGTGGTGGTCCTGGGACGTTCCCTGATCGTCGGCAAGCCGGCCGCGCTCCTCTTCATGCGCAAGGCCCCGTTCGCCAATGCCACGGTCACCGTCTGCCACTCCCGGACCCGCAACCTGGCCGCGATCACCAGCCAGGCGGACATCCTCATCGCAGCCATCGGACGGGCCAACTTCGTGACCGCGGACATGGTCAAGGAAGGGGCGGTGGTTATCGACGTGGGCATCAACCGGGTGGACGATCCGGACAGTCCCAAGGGCTACCGGATTGTCGGTGACGTGGATTTTGAAGCTGTCTCCGGGAAATGCCAGGCCATCTCGCCGGTTCCCGGCGGAGTCGGCCTGATGACGGTGGCCCTCCTGATGCACAACACCGTCAAGGCCTGGGAACTCAGCCAGAAGGAATAAAGGTCAGGTATGTCGCAGCCGAAAATTCTCGTTATTGACGACCAGTTGCTGAACATCCGACTGTTGCAGCACAAACTCGAGTGGAGCGAAATGAAAGTCATCAGCTCCACCAACGGCACCGAAGGGCTGCGCCTGGCCAGGGAGGAACGTCCGGACGTGATCCTGCTGGACATCATGATGCCGGGCATCACCGGGATCGAGGTCTGCAAGCAGCTCAAGCAGGATCCGGTGACCCGGGAAATTCCCGTCATTTTCATCACCGCCCGCACGGCCAAGGAAGACAAGCTGGAAGGCTTCGACGTCGGCGCCGCGGATTACCTCATCAAGCCGTTCGAGCTGGACGAGACCATCGCCCGGATCAAGACCCAGTTGAGGATCATCCAGGAGCATGAGAACAACATCCGGCTGACCCGGCAGCTGGAGAAGTCCCGCCGCCAGTCCTCGATCATGCACCTCACCGAGGGTATCGCCCACAACCTCAACAACCTGCTCGGGGTCATGCTGGGCTACGTCAGCCTGCTCCAGCGCAACCTCGAGAATCCGGACAAGATCCAGCAGAATTGCGAGCGCATGGAGGCCGCCATCAAGCGGATGACCCGGATTGTCCAGCAGCTCACGGTTATCGGGCACTTCAAGTCCCTCAAGAAGCAGGCGGTCTCCCTGAAACAGATTCTCAACGGGGCGGTCAACCGCTTCCAGCGCATCGCCGGGACCAAGCATCCCGTCAAGCTGCAGAACGAGCTGCCCGATGATTTTGAGTTCCTGACCAACCGGGAACTCCTGGAGGTCTGCCTGGAGCGGCTCCTCCAGAACGCCTACGAGAGCTACATTCCGGAAAGCGGTGAAGCCGAGCCCGGCGAAGTGGAGCTGGCCGCGGAGATGGTCGGCACCGAGGAGGGCGACGTCCTCCAACTCCAGGTCCTGGACCGGGGTAAAGGAATCGATCCGGACATGAAGGACAGCATTTTCGAACCTTTTGTGACTTCCTCCTCCGTCATCGGGCGCGGCATGGGCCTGACCATCGCCCGCCACAGTGTCAGCTGCCTCGGCGGGACCATCGAGGTCGGAAACCGTGAGGAAGGCGGCACCCGGGCCCTCATCCGGCTGCCTTTGGACCACGAACCCGACGGGGAAGAATAATGGAAAACGGACTGGCTTTCATCGGTGCCGGACGCATGGCCGGGGCCATGGTCCGCGGAATTCTGCGCAAGGGCTCCTGGGAGGCCGGACAAATCGCCTGCACCAGCGCCGCGGACGGTACCGCGGAAGCCCTGGCCGGGGAAACCGGCATTTCCTGCACCTACGACCTTGGACAACTGCTCTCCGGCGCCGGCTGGATCATCCTCGCCTGCAAGCCGCAGCAGCTCTCCCAGCTTTCCGCCGAGCTGGGCCGGCTGGGCCGGGGCAAGCTCGTCCTCTCCATCCTTGCCGGGACCACCATCGAGCGCCTCGCCGCGGTCTTTCCCGGGGCGGCCAACATCGTCCGCTGCATGCCCAATACTCCCGGAATGATCGGTGCCGGCATCACCGCCTTCAGCCCCCGCTCCCCCCTCTCCAGCGAGGAGGAACGCGATGTCCGCAATATCCTCGAGGCCCTCGGCGAGGTCGTGGCCATGCCCGAGGAACGGCTCAACGCCGTCACCGGTGTCAGCGGAAGCGGGCCCGCCTATGTCTTCGAGTTCGTCGCCGCCCTCCGTGATGGCGGCATCGCCGCCGGCCTCGATCCCGATACCGCCTACAAACTGGCCCTCAAGACGGTCCAGGGCGCCGCCGCCCTCCTCCAGGCCGTCCCCGAATCCCCCGAGACCCATCGTGACTGGGTCTCTTCCCCGGGCGGCACCACCCTCGCCGGTCTCGCCGTCATGGAACAGGCCGCCTTCCGCAAGACCCTCGAGGAAACCGTCCTCGCCGCCACACGCCGCGCCCGCGAGCTTTCCGAGTCCTGACCCGCCCCGCGCTTTTCCCTTGCCAGCCGATCCCTCCAAGCCTCTAATTAAAACAAATGTTTGATTTCTTTCTGGAGAAACAATCCTCCCCGGGGCGTGGGGAGCTGGCGCGGGCGGCGCTGCTGCAGGCGGGGCTGGAGGAATTTGGCCGGAACAACCTGGAGGGGGCGCGGATAAGGGAGATCGCGGAGCGGGCGGGGCAGAACGTGGCCTCGATCAGCTATTATTTCGGGGGCAAGCAGGAGTTGTATCACGAGGTGGCCCGGGGGATCGTGGCCTACCTGAGGGAGCGGCTGGAACCGCGGCTGGAGCGGGCGCGGGAATTCCTGGAGGAAAGCGGGGAACTGGATCCGGAGCGGCGGGCGGCGGCCCTGGAGCACCTGAAGGGCCTGTGCCGGGGCCTGATCGGAGCCTTGCTGGCGGACGAGCGGACGATCGTCATGACCATGATCATCCTGCGGGAGCAGATCCTGCCGACGGAGGCCTTTGATATTTTTTACGACGGCTTCATCAGCCTGATGCACACGGAAGTGACCCAGCTGGTCTGCTTTCTGCGAAAGCTGGACCCCGGCTCCACGGAGGCGCGTCTGCTGGCCCACTCGGTCCTGGGCCAGATCTTCGGGTTCCGGGCGGCGCGGGAGAGCATCCTCCGCAGTGCCGGCCTGGAGAAACTCGACAACAGGACCGTGGCCAAGATCGAGACCATCGTCTGCGACAACCTGGAACGCCTTTTCAATCTTGAATCCTCAAGGACATGAAGAAGAAAATCATCATTCCCGCCCTGATCATCATCGCCCTGGCAGCGGCCGGGCTCTACTTCCTCCGCCAGGAGGCGGAGGAGGAGGCGCTGGATACGGTCTTCGGCAACGTGGACATCCGTGAAGTGACCCTCGGATTCCGGGTCGGGGGGCGCCTGGAGGAAATCCATTTCGACGAGGGGGAGCCGGTGAAGCAGGGGGACCTCCTGGCCAGCCTGGATCCGGTTCCCCTGGAGCAGCAGCGTGACCGCGCGGAAGCGGAACTGGAGATCCGGGGGAAGGAACTGGACCTGCTGCAGGCCGGCTTCCGCAAGGAGGAGATCGCCCAGGCCCGGGCCCGGGTGGCCGAGGCGGAAGCGCAGTTGACCAATGCCCGGAGAACCCTGGCCCGCCAGGAGGAGCTGCTGGCCGGCCAGGCCGGTACGGAGCAGCAACTGGACGACGCCCGGGCCCGGCGGGACCAGGCGGAGGCGGCCCGGCAGGTCGCCGGGGCCAACCTCGACCTGGTGGAGGCGGGCTACCGCGAGGAGGAGATCGCCAAGGCCGAGGCGGCCCGGAAGCTGGCCGCGGCCGGCCTGGCCGAGGCCGGGACCCGGCTGGAGGACACGCGCCTGCTGGCACCGTGCAACGGGATCATCAAGTCCCGGGTCCTGGAAAAGGGCGCCATCGTGGCCCCCGGATCACCCGTATTCGTAATCTCGATACAGGAGAAGCCGTGGGTCCGGGCCTATATCCCGGAAAGCAGCCTGGGACGAATCCGGCCCGGGATGGAGGTCCGGGTCCTGACCGACACCAGGCCCGGCAAACCCTACAGCGGCCACATCGGCTTCATCTCGCCGGTCGCGGAATTCACCCCCAAGTCGATCCACACCGAGGAACTGCGGACCAACCTGGTCTATCGTTTCCGGATCATCGTGGACGACCCGGACGACCAGCTTCGGCAGGGCATGCCGGTCACCGTTCACCTGGGCGGGGAATAAACGGAGGCCGGGCCATGCCGGAGAAACCCATCCTCGAGATCGAGGGATTGTGCAAATCCTTCCCCGGGCTGGACCACAGGGCCCTGGAGCCGGTGGATGCCGAGGTTCCCCCGGGCCGCATCATGGGCCTGGTCGGACCCGACGGGGCGGGCAAGACAACGCTCCTCCGCCTGGCTGCCGGACTCCTCACCCCCGAAGCGGGAAGCGTCCGGGTACTCGGCCTGGATCCCCTCAGGGACGCCGCCCGGGCCCGGGAGCTGACCGGATACATGCCACAGAAATTCGGCCTCTACGAGGACCTGACGGTCATGGAAAACCTCGATTTGTACGCGGACCTGCGGGGCCTGACCGGGGAGGCCCGGGATGAGCGGTTTGAGACGGTCCTGCATTTCAGCGAGCTGAAACCTTTCTCCGGAAGACGGGCCGGCGCCCTCTCCGGCGGCATGAAACAGAAACTGGGCCTGGCCTGCGCCCTCCTCTCCCGCCCGAAGCTGCTCCTGCTGGACGAACCGAGCGTGGGCGTCGATCCGGTCAGCCGGCGGGAGCTGTGGCGCATGGTCCACGAGCTGATCCAGGAGGGGATAGGCGTGGTCTGGTCCACCGCCTACCTCGACGAGGCGGAACTCTGTGACCAGGTGGTCCTCCTCAGCGGGGGCCGGATGCTCTACAACGGTCCGCCGCGGGAACTGGCGGAACGGGTCCGGGAAAGGTGCTTCCGTATCAGCGGAATCACTACAGGACGGCGACGCCTGCTGACCCGGCTGCTGGACCGGGAGGAAGTGGTGGACGGCGTCATCGAGGGCGCGAACCTGCGCATCGTCCTCAGGGAGCCGGATGAAAGAACCATGCTGGAATCCGAGGCGGGCGAGAAGTCGGGAACGGTCCACCCCGTGGAACCGCGCTTCGAGGACGCCTTTGTGGACCTCCTTGGTGGCGCCCCTCCGGGAACCTCGGCCCTGGCGGAAAAGATCGAGGAGAAACGGCACGGGGAGGACGCCCGGGTGGTCGAGGCGCGGGAACTGACCAAGCGTTTTGGCGACTTCACCGCCACCCGGGCAGTCAGCTTCGGGGTCCGGGCCGGCGAGATCTTCGGGTTGCTGGGCCCCAACGGTGCTGGAAAATCCACTACTTTCAAGATGATGTGCGGCCTCCTCAAGCCCAGTTCCGGGGAGGCCCTGGTCAGCGGGACCAGTCTCAGCCACGCCCCCGGGGAGGCCCGGCAGAAGGTCGGCTACATGGCCCAGAAGTTCTCCCTCTACGGGATGCTCAACGCCCGCCAGAACCTGGAGTTCTTCTCCGGGGTCTACGGATTGCGGGGCAAGGCGCGGCGGAAGCGGGTCGACGAGATGATCGAGTTGTTCGGGCTGGCGGATTATCTCGGGCAGTCCTCGGAAAAGCTGCCCCTCGGGATCAAGCAGCGCCTGGCCCTGGCCTGCGCGGTGATGCACACCCCGGACATCCTCTTTCTTGACGAGCCGACCTCCGGGGTGGATCCGGTCACCCGCCGGGAATTCTGGAGCCACATCAACGGGTTGGTCCGTAAAGGCGTGACCATCATGGTCACCACCCACTTCATGGACGAGGCCGAATACTGCGACCGGATCGGCCTGATGTTCCGCGGAGACATGATCGCCATCGACACCCCGCACGCCCTGAAGGAAAGCGTGGTCTCAAAGGACCTGGAGAAGCCGACTTTGGAGGACGCCTTCATCGAGCTGATCCAGCGCTGGCGGGACCGGAAGGAGGTGGCCTGATGGACGGCCCGCCCATTTCAGCCCGGCGGGTCCGGGCCCTTGTCAAAAAGGAGTTCCACCAGATCGCGAGGGATCCCAGCAGCATCCTCATCGCGGTCATCATCCCGCTGCTCCTGCTCTTTATCTTCGGGTACGGATTGTCGCTGGATTCCCACGACCTGCGGCTGGGGGTGGTTCTCGAATCCTCCGACACGGAGGCCCGCGACTTCGGCGCGGCCCTGACCGGGTCGGACTATTTTGTCGTCGATACGGGCCATGACATCCGTGAGTTTTCCGACCGCCTCCGCGACGGCCACCTGCGGGGGATCGTCGTCATCCCGGAAGATTTCGCGGTCCGCCTGACAGATCCCGGCAAGGGACCCGCGATCCAGATCATTAGCGACGGCAGCGAGCCGCAGTTGGCGGCCTTCGTGGAGAACTATGTCAAGGGTGCCTTCCGGGTCTGGCTGCGCCAGCGGCAAATCGAGTCCGGACGGGTGATGCCCCCGGCCCTCCAGATCGAGCAGCGGTTCCGCTACAATCCCAGCCTGCGGAGCCGGAACTTCCTCATTCCGGGCTCGATCGCGGTCATCATGACGGTAGTCGGCGCGCTCCTGACGGCCCTTGTCGTGGCCCGTGAGTGGGAACGCGGGACCATGGAAGCCCTGCTGGCATCGCCGGTGACCCGGGCCGAGCTGGTCATCGGGAAGTTCATCCCCTATTTCTTCCTCGGTCTGGGCTCCTTCACGGTCTGCCTCCTGCTGGCCATACTGGTCTTCCGGGTTCCTCTCGTCGGCAGCCTTCCCGCCCTGTACGCCGTGACCTGCCTCTTCCTGCTCACCGCGCTGGGCCTCGGCCTGACCATCTCGGCGGCCACCAAGGACCAGTTCGTGGCCGCCCAGATCGCCCTCAACGCCGCCTTCCTGCCGGCCTTCATCCTCTCGGGATTCGTCTTCGAGATCAAGAGCATGCCGATGTGGATCCAGGTCATCACCTTCTTCATCCCGGCCCGCTACTTTGTGGATTCCCTGAAGACGCTCTTCCTGGCCGGGGACGTATGGAGCATCCTCCTCCCCGACATGCTCCTCCTCTCCCTCACCACCATCATTTTCCTCGCCCTGACCGCCAGGAACATGGCCCGGCGCCTCGATTGACATGCTGTTACGGTTAAGAGCCCTCGTCATCAAGGAGATCCTGGCCCTGGTCCGGGATCCCCGCAGCCGCATTGTCCTTATCATGCCGCCTCTGATCCAGTTGTTCATCTTCTCCTTCGCCGCGACCCTCGAGGTCAGGAACAACTCACTCGCGGTGTGGAACGAGGATGCCGGCGCGGCCAGCGCGGAACTGGTCCAGCGTATCGGCAGCATGGGTACATTCGAGGAAGTGGCCTACGTCCATGACGAGTCCGCCTTCAACCGCCAGGTGGACTACCAGAAATCCCTCCTCGGGATCCATATCCCCCAGGATTTCAGCAGCTCACTGGCGGCGGGAACGCCCACCACCATCCAGGTGGTCGCCGACGGGCGCCGCTCGAACAGCGGCCAGATCGCCCTCGGTTACCTGTCCGAGGTCCTGGAGGACTTCCAGGCCGACATGGAGCCGGGCCCGGCCGCCGGCGCGCCGGCCGTCGCGGTCCGCCACTGGTTCAACCCGAACCTGCACTACTTCTGGTTCGTGGTCCCCAGCCTGGTGGCCATCCTGACCACCATCATGACCATGATCGTCACGGCCCTCTCCCTGTCCCGCGAACGCGAGCTGGGAACCTTCGAGCAGTTGATGGTCTCGCCCCTGACGCCCTCCTACATCCTGGCCGGGAAAGCCATCCCGGCGTTCTTCGTGGCCATGGCCGAGGCCAGCCTGATCGTCTTCTTTGCAGTTTTCGTATTCCACATTCCGCTACAGGGATCCGTTCTCCTCCTGTACCTGACCATGGCCGCCTACATCCTTTCGCTGGTCGGCATCGGCCTCTTCATCTCCGCCCTCTGCGCCACCCAGCAACAGGCCATCCTCGGAGTCTTCAGTTTTGTCCTGCCCGCCGTTTTGCTGTCCGGATTCGCCGGACCGGTGGACAACATGCCGGATTGGCTGGCCCGGCTCACGGTGGTCAATCCCCTGCTCCACTTCAAGGAGATCTGCAAGGGCATCTTCCTGAAGGACATCTCGCTCCATGCCATCTGGAGCCACACCTGGCCCATGCTGGTCCTGGCGGTCCTCAACACCTCGGCCGCCCTGGCCATTTTCAGACGAAAATTTTCCTGATCTTCCCATGAAAACGATTCCCGTACTTTCCTTCCTTTCCGCCCTGGCGCTGCTGGCCGGTTGCGCGGTCGGCCCCGAATACGAACGGCCGGAGAGCGCGCTTCCCGATTTCCCCGATTCCGGGGATGCCCCCCCGGCTCCGGAGGCCTGGTGGAGCCGGTTCGGGGATCCGACCCTGGACCACCTCCTGGCGGCGACCATCGCCGGCAACCACGACCTGGAGGCGGGTCGGCAGAACATCGTCAAGGCGCGCGCCCTGCTGGACACGGTTCAGGGGGGCAACCGGCCGCAGCTGTCCGCTGGCGGCTCGGTGATCCGGCAGGAACGGAGCGAGAACGCCCTCTTTCCGGTCCTCGAGGGGACGCCCGGCTTTCCGGACCGGACTGAAACGCTTTTCTCTGCCGGATTCGACGCGACCTGGGAGATCGACCTCTTCGGGCGCAACCGGAACACCGAGGAAGCCGGGGAATTCCGGGTCGCCTGGACCGAGTTTTCCCTGCAGAACCTCCAGGCCTCCATCCTCGCGGAGACCGGGCGCCTCTACATTAGCTGGATCAACCTCGACCGGAATATCGCCTTCCTGAGGGAGACCATCGGGGTCCAGGAGCACATGGCATCTGTATTGAATGCCCGCTACAAGGCGGGTTCCGTTTCCGAGTTGGAGCCGGCCCGGGCCACAGCCCGCCTGCACCAGCTCCAGGCCACCCTCCCCTCCCTGCAGGCGGAGCGGGAGGCGGTCCTTTCCGCCTTGTCCACGCTGACCAGTATCCCAAGGAATGAGCTCCGGCAGATGCTGGAAGGGGCGGAGCGGATTCCGGAGGTGGAACCGTTCATGGGCGATACCATAGAATCCGGCGTCCTCCAGCAAAGGCCCGACCTCCGGATGGCGGAAACCCGGATCCAGCAGGCCAACAAAGAACTGGGGGCCCATGTCGCCAATCTCTATCCGCGGTTTGTCCTGGTGGGCTCGCTCGCCCTGGAA